>Ga0316193_10004619_pt1 | contig 10149 bp, 8 predicted proteins | sample MerIslsedime2_MG_FD_207735 | JGI IMG/M metagenome (GOLD analysis project Ga0316193, IMG submission 207735) | Coastal sediment microbial communities from Maine, United States - Merrow Island sediment 2 | ecosystem: Environmental > Aquatic > Marine > Coastal > Sediment | place: USA: Maine...
GCGAAGCGTCTCTGGATCCTGCTTCGTGTAGAATAGCGTTTGCGAATCGTTTGCCCATACCATGACTGGCGTCACCGAGCGGATCTCGTCAGGCAGGAGTTCCCCGCTCTGCAGATCCTTGAACCGTATCGTATAGAATCTCCTTCCCAGCGTGTCTTCCGCGAAGGCCAGCGTGTGGCCGTCGGGGCTCACCCCCAGCGGGCTCACTCGCGCCGAGTAGTAGGAATGCCCTGCGGCTCGCTTGTTTCCGTCCAGCAGTACCTGCGCCCGGGCATCGGCGGAGCCCTTCATCCGCACGTGGACCGGATACTCGTTCCCTGCCTCGTAGCGGCTTTGGTACCACCAGCCCGCGTGCGGGACGGGCGCCGAGTCGTCCTCGGGGGGTATGCGGCCCACGATCTCATCGAACAGCGTGGACTGGAGTTCCTCGGTACCGGCCATCCGGACTTCCGTCCAGGCGTTCTCGGCTTCGAGGTGCGAAATGACCGCCGGGTCCTCCCGGTCCCTCAGCCAGTAGTACTCGTCGACGCGCGTCACCCCGTGGTTCGTGAGTTCGACAGGCCTGCGCTCCGGGCGCGGGGCCTCCTGCGCTTCGGCGGCCGGGTTCGAGGTCATCAGAAAAGCTCCAATCAGCAGCATGCACAGACAGATGGCTTGTCGCATCGTCCCGCTCCTCCTCAGATCTGTAGGCCGGCGGTGCAAGTCGGGCAGTCACCCGTTCCCCTCCCGTGGCCGGAGGGCAACATAAGCACTCGGCATGTCTGACAGCACGGGTTGCCCCGGGCGCGTCGGAAAGCCAGCATCCGGTCTAACCTGTTACTACCCGGAGGCAAAGATATGAGGCACACGACCAGGCGGATTCCCCTCTCAGCGGCAATCCTCGTGCTGCTGTTCCCGGTTGCGGCACCAGCGCAGAACGTCATGACGCCCGAGCGACTGTGGGAGATCCAGCGGATCTCGTCTCCGGCCGTCTCGCCTGATGGTCAATCGTTCGTCTACGGTGTCCGGACATACGACGTGGCAGCCAACAGGGGAAACACAGACCTGTGGTTGAGGCCCGTCGCGGGAGGTGAGGCACGGCGCCTTACGGAACTCGACGGTTCCGAGAGTGGCGCCGCCTGGCGACCGGACGGCGAGTGGATCGGCTTCCTGGCGGGAACTGACGACGGCCGGCAATGGCACGAGGTCCGGCCGGACGGCAGCGACCTGCGGCAGGTGACACATGTACCGGGCGGGATATCGAACGTTCAGTACTCGCCGGACGGCGGTCAATTCTCCTTCACTGCTCCCGTGAAGCTCGACCTGACCACTGTCGAGCTGTACCCGGATCTTCCGCAGGCAGAGGCCCGGATCGCTGATGACCTGATGTACAGGCACTGGGATTCGTGGCACGAGTACGACTACAGCCACCTGTTCGTGGCGACCTACGAGGACGGCTCGATCGGTGAGCCGCGCGACCTGATGCCCGGCGAGCGGATCGATACACCCCTCTCTCCGTTTGGCGGCGGTGAGCAGATCGCGTGGAGCCCTGACGGTGGGCGGATCGTGTATACGGCGAAGACCGTATCGGGTGTCGAGTACGCGCGGAGCACCAATTCGGACCTGTTCCTCGTGGACCTGGCGAGTGGTTCGACCGCGAATCTCACCGAGGGAATGATGGGCTACGACGTCGAACCTTCGTTCTCTCCCGACGGACGCAGCCTCGCCTGGCTGAGCATGGAACGGGAGGGCTACGAGGCGGACCTCGACCGACTGTACGTGCTTGACTTCGATACCGGTCAGCGGAGGAATCTGTCGGAGAATTACGATGACGAGGTGCATGGGCCGGTCTGGTCGACCGACGGCTCCACGATCTGGGTCACGGGTGATACGCGCGGCACGGTCCAGATCTTAGCGGCCGACGCCGGCGGCGGAGGAATCGAGCGCGTGACGGAAGGCGTGTTCGACTACACGTCCCTTGGCGTAGCAAGGCACGGTGGCCGTGATGTACTGCTCGCAACGCGTCGTTCCATGTCGGCACCGGTCGACATCTACCGGGTGGATCCGGGCGACGGCAGCGCGGTGGCGCTCACCGACGAGAATCGTGCTCTGCTCGCCGGAATGTCGCTCGGCCGGGTCGAGCAGCGCACCATTCCGGCGACCGACGGCGAAGAGATTCTCACCTGGGTGATCTATCCGCCCGACTTCGATCCAGATCGTCGGTGGCCGGTACTCCTGTACGCGAAGGGTGGGCCACAGGGCCCAATGAGCCAGTCCTTCTCCTACCGGTGGAATTTTCAGCTCATGGCGGCCAACGGGTACGTCGTCGTGGCGCCCAATCGAAGGGGGACAGCCGGCTTTGGGCAGGCGTGGGAGGAGCAGATTTCCGGCGACTGGGGCGGCCAGGCGATGGACGACCTGTTGAGCGCGACCGACCACGTCGCGGCCGAGCCCTGGGCGGACGAAGAACGCCTGGGCGCGATCGGCGCCAGCTACGGCGGCTATTCCGTATTCTGGCTTGCCGGCAACCACGAGAAACGATTCAAGACGTTCGTGGCCCACGCCGGGGTGTTCAACCTCGAGTCGATGTACGGCGCCACCGAGGAACTGTTCTTTGTGGACTTCGACCTCGGGGGACCGTACTGGGAGACGCCGCGGCCGCCGAGCTATGACGAGTTCTCGCCACACCGGTTCGTGGCGAACTGGGACACGCCGATCCTGATCATTCACGGGCAACAGGACTTCCGGGTTCCGGTGACGGAAGGCATGCAGGCGTTCACGGCAGCGCGCCTCAAGGGACTCGACGCACGATTCCTCTACTTCCCCGAGGAAGGTCACTGGATCCTGTCGCCGCAGAACGGAGTCCTGTGGCACCGCGTGTTCTTTGACTGGCTGGGACGGACTCTGAAGCCGGCCGCCTGAACTCGCTGGCCGGGGTGGGAATTCCCCGCCCCGGCGGCCGGGATCAGCGGGGAGAGTTCACGAAGCCCGCCGCCTTCCTGGTCACCGATCGCGGCAAGAACCGCGGCAGCCACGAGCCCACGCGATTCGCGATCCCCGGGACCACGACGGCCCGCCCGGCGAGCGCTCCCCGATACCCGGCCTCCGCGACCGGGTCGGCATCTATCATGAATGGATTTGCGCCGACCCGGCTTCCAGTCATACTCGCACGGTCCTGGAATTCAGTCGCGGTCGGACCCGGACACAACGTGGTGACGCACACTCCGCTGCCGTCGAGCTCCTCGCGCAGCGCCTCCGAGAAGTGCAGGACGTAGGCCTTCGAGGCATAGTACACAGCCATGTCCGGACCCGGCTGAAACGCTGCCGTCGACGCGACGTTCAGAACACGACCCCAGTTGCGGTTTCGCATTCCAGCCACGAACCGGTGCGTGAGCTCCGTGAGAGCCAGCACATTCACGCGAAGCATGTCGAGCTGGCTGGACAGCGACTGTTCGGTGAACGGTCCCCAGGTGCCGAAGCCGGCGTTGTTGACCAGAAAGTCTACCTGGAATTCGGCTTCTGCCAGGGAGTTCTCGATTCGTGCCGGCGCGGCAGGGTCCGCCAGATCATGCGGCGCGGTCACCGTATCGATTCCGTGTCGGTCCCGAAGTTCGCCCGCGAGAGCGTCGAGCGCGGCCTCATTGCGGGCTGAGAGCGCCAGGTTCCAGCCGTCTGAGGCCATGCGTCGAGCTAGCGACAGCCCGATGCCTGCCGACGCGCCGGTAATCAGCGCACCGCGACCGCTCCCCATCGGATCAGTCACGGGAGCACCATGGCTGACAGGTCGGCACGTCCGATCGTGCCGGCGTCGGTGCCGAACCACAGATCTCCCCTGGCGACGTCGTAGTGCATATGGCGCACCGACCCCCCACCGCTCTGAATATCGGTAACCGAGAAGAACTGCTCGCTGGCGGAATCGAATCCGACCAGACGGTTGGGGTCCAGCCCGGTCTCAGCGAACCACAGGAAGTCCCGTTCGTCCACCGCCATTCCGTACGGCCGGGCCTCGGAACCGCCGGGAGCCAACCACTCCCTCACCGACCCGTCCATCGGATCGAGCCGACCCAGCATCCCGCCCGCGTAATCGACGTACCAGACGGCGCCATCCGAAGTGAGCATGAGCCGCCGCGGACGCGTCTCCGGTCGCGGGAGCTCGTACTCCCTGAGTTCCAGTGTCACGGGGTCGATCGTCCCTATCTTTGCGCCCGCGAACTCAGTGAACCATGGCCGTCCGTCGTCGGTGAGGACGATTCCGTACGGCCGGCTTGACTGGGTCGGAACGGGAATCAGCTCGACTTGCGCCGGATCGCCCGCCGTCCGCAGGCGTCCGACGAAATTCCCGTTCTGGACCGAGAACCACAGCGTCCCGTCGTCGGCGAACACGAGAGTGTGCGGGTCGCGGGCGGCCGGGTCCGGCATCGCGATCCGTGCGAGGAGACCCTCTGTCGGGTCATGGACCTGCAGCTCTGCCGTGCGATTCCCGGCGACCCAGATCGAGCCGTCGTCTGCCACCACCAGGTTGTGCGGCCCCGTTCCGGGCGGCAGGTCCCGCCGCACGAACGATCCCGTAGACGGATCGAGACGCGCCATGTAGTCCCCGGCCTGGCCGACGAACCACACTCCGCCGGCGACGTCCGTGAACGGATCCCGCGGCCGGGTGTCCGGCCACGGGACCGTCCATTCCACGATCGGGACAGTAGATACCGACTGCGCTGCCGCAGCGCGGCCGCCCAGACCTGCGAGCAGCGCGGCGGCCAGGTTCACTGATATCCTGGCCGCGAGCGGCGTATTCGAGTGCGTCATTTGCGTGGGTCCTTTTCCCTGCAGGCGGATGGCGAATGGCCGATCGAACTCGATCAGGATACTGCCCAGCCGAATGCAGGATCCCTTTCCCTACTCGTAGCGCAATGCCTGGATCGGATCAGTCCGGGCCGCCCGGTGCGCCGGCAGGAGGCTGGCCAGGATCGTTACGAGCAGGAGCACGCCACCGACGACCAGATAGGTGAGCGGGTCCGAATTCGGAACCCCGGGGAAGAGTCCGGACAGGGCCCGGGTCAAAGCTAGGGATACAAGGGCGCCGACCGTCAGGCCGAGGGCCGCCAACGCCACTCCACGCCGGACGACGCGGGCGAGGATGTGCGGTCGCCCGGCACCGAATGCCATCATCACACCGATTTCCCGGGTTCGCTGCCGGGCGATGGCCGACACGACGCCATACAGCCCGATTCCAGCCAGCAGCAGAGCCATGGTGGCAAAGATCCCGAGCAAAATGGAGACGAAGCGAATCGCCGCCGTCGAGTCGCGTACATAGCTCTCCATGGTTCGTATCCCGGACAACGGCAGATCCGAATCGAAGCCCGCCACAACCTCCCGGATCGGCGTCGCCAGCTTCTTCGGCTCTCCGCTGGTCCGTACCACCATCGACATCGAGAAGAACGCGTTCTGGGCGCTGTACGGGAAGTACAAGGTTTCCCGCCCACCAGATTCCGGGCCTTGGGACACGATGGTTTCGACGACGCCAACGACCTTCCACTCCTGAACCGGTCCCCCCAGAGTCATGGCTTCCACGATCCGTCCGATCGGATCCTCACCCGGCCAGGCGCGGGCGGCGAGCGCCCGATCCACCACCACGACCAGACGGGCCTTCTTCTCGTCCTCCGGAGTGAGCAGACGACCCGCGAGGAGTCGCGCCCCGAACGCCTCGAAGAACCCCGGTGTGACGTACCTGTAGTCGGCTTCTCCCGCGCGGGAGGCTCCGTCCGCGTCCAGTGGAATTTGATAAGGAGAAGTCCAGAACTGTCCTCCGAGTGGCAGCACCTGCGTGGAACCGACTGCCTTCACGCCGGGCAGAGCCATCACCTCCTTCTCGATTTTGGCCAGCGCCGTTGCACGCTCGTCCACATCGTCGTACGGGACCTGTGGGAGCGATATCCGGTAGGTGAGTACACCTTGAGGCTCGAACCCCAGATCGATGGTTTCCAGCGACCGGACACTCCGATACATCAGGCCGGCACCGACGAGCAGCACCATCGCCAATGCCACCTCCGCCACCACGATCGTGTGCCGCAGTCGCCTCTGCCCAGGGTTGGAGGCGCAGGCCCCACGATCCTTGAGACAGGAGTTCAGGTCCGGGCGCGAAGAGTTGATTGCAGGAACGATTCCGAATACCAGGGCGGCTACGACCGTGGCGCTTGCGGTGAACAGCAGAACCGGTCCGTCGATCGGTACGGTGTCGAGCCTCGGCAGGCCGGCCGGTCGCATGGCAAGTAGCAGATCGATCGCCCAGCGGGCCAGCAGCAGTCCTGCGAGCCCGCCGATAGCGGCTAGCAACGCCGCTTCGGTCAGAAGCTGTCGGACGATGCGGCGGCGCCCGCCTCCCACGGCGGCCCGGATCGAGATCTCACGCTCCCTCGCAGCGGCCTGGACGAGAAGCAGATTCGCGGTGTTGGCGCAGGCGATCAGCAGGACCAGGAGCACTGCCCCGAACAGTGCAAGGAGCACGGGGCGGACGTGTGCCACGATGTCGGCGTGCATCGGCTTCACATCTACGGAGATGTCGCCAGCCTGGTGATACTCGAAGTTATCCTGCTGCCACTGGCTTACCGTCGCCGCCTGCTCTCGGGCCTCGGCCAGCGTCGCTCCCGGAGCGAGTCGTGCCAGAACTCGGCGATTTGCGTTGGGGCTGCTCCGCGGGATCACGGAATACGGGATCAGGTCTGCCGTCCACATATCGATCGCCGTAGGGATTCCCGCGTTCGCCGGCATCAACAGACGGAACTCCGCTGGCATCACCCCGATGACTCGACTGGGAGCCCCGTTCAGCACGACCTTCTTACCGATGACATCCCGGTCGGAACCAAATCTGCGCTTCCACAGGCCGTGGCTGAGAACCACGGAAGGCAGCATCCCGGCGTCCGCGATCGCACCATCCGGAGCAACATAGATTCCCGAATCTTCGCCGGAGGTCGCGGTCGGACTCGGTTTCGGACCTGACTTCGTCGTAGGCTCCGACTTCGGCGCAGCCTTCTTTCGGAGCTCCAGCTCTGCCGCGTACTTCTTCTTGTCGACAAGCTTACCATCGGCAAGATGCTGCTTCATCTCGCCAACGACCCTGGCATGCTCCCCGTCCTTCGTCTTTTCCAACGGCTTCGAGTCTGAGTACCCGTGCTTTCCGCTTCGTCCCTCGAATCCATCCGACGGAAGGAACGTCCGTCCGAGCCCGGCCGGCACTCCCAGGAGATCGAAGAAGTTTGACGACACCGATGCTACTCGAACGACTTCGGGTGGCCCGCCGCCCGTGAGATTGAATTCGAATGTCCGGTCCGTCGCCGCAACGGCGGACAGGGCCGGCATCCGTTCTCGAAAGTCGACCACGTCGGCTGGCGGAAGCGGGGCATCGGACCAATCCAGGCTTCCAATGTGGTGCCGCAGCAGGACCAGCCGGTCGGGCTCCGCGTATGGCAGCGGCCGAATCAGAACCGAGTTGATGACGCTGAACACGGCCGTGTTCGCGCCGATGCCGATCGCGAGCGTCAGAATTGCCACAGCGAAGAAGCCGGGGTGCTTGAGAAGAAACCGCATCCCGAATCGGACGTCCTGGACCAGTCGTGTCATTCCCGCCCCCACTCACCGTTCCTGGATTCGCGTCAGCTCACGCGACTCCGAACGCGGATATGCAGAGCACGGGTCGTGCCACCCATCCGCGTACGTGGAACTCTCGCCATTCGAAGACATTGCGTCTGCTCGGAGGTCCGCGTCTGGCAGTCGGACGTGTCCGATTTCGAAACTCCGTGTCGCTCAACCGGACGGATCAGACCGCCTCGCGCAACGGCGCCGAGATATGGCCCGGAATTGCATCGGCCAGTCGCTCGAATGTCGGGTACGCGACTTCGATGGCCGAACGATGGTCGCCCGCATGAAACGCGATTCGCTCCGACTCCCTGAGTTCCTCGTCCACGAAGGTCAGTTGCCCGTAAAGCTTTCCAATCGGGGGCATCGCGCCCATGTCGCAGTCCGGAAACAGCCTGGCCAGTTCGCCCTCCGTCGCCAGCTGCACGGACTCCGCTCCGGTGATCTCCCGGAGCTTGTCGAGGTCCAGCCGACGAGTCGCGGGTATCGCGCAGATCGCCGGGCGACCGTCGAGCAGCACCTCTACGGTCTTGGCCCACTGCCGACCCGGAATGTGGCTGGCCGCGGCCTCCTCCTGCGCCGTGAACGCAACAGGATGATCGATGATCTCGTACTCGACACCCTGCTCTTCCAGGTACTGTTCGATCCTTGCGGCGATCGTCATCCTCTGCCTCCTTCCGTTCCGTGCCCCGTGGGGCCTACTTCAGATGAACTCATTCGCGCCGGAATTCGTTTAAGCGCCTCTCCCGCTGCCACTGGCGCCGTATCCTCCGCCACTCGTTCCCCGAGGGCCGCGAGAACTGGTTTCAGTTCCGCGCGCAGCTGCGCGCAATAGTGATCGTGCAGCACGTGGTGCGCCGCCTGCCGGAACCACAACGAGCCCGAGTGCCGGGTGATTCCCGCGAGCAGTGGAGCAAGACCATCGCACTTGAGCGCGATCAGCGCCTCGGCCGCGAGCCACCTCACACCGAACTCCGTATCGTCGAGTGCCTCGACCAGGGCGGGCGCCGCGAGCGGACTCGCGAGGTATAGAAGTGCCTCGGCCGCTTCGGTGCGCATGATCGGATTCTCGTCGGCCAGCGCCTGAACGAGGAGGACGACAGCGCGATCACCCTGGCGTACCAGGCACCGGCGGGCCTGCTTGCGTGCAAGGCCTTCTTCACTGGCCAGCTTCGCGACGAGCGCGGTCACGTCGTCATCGCAAAGTTGCAGAGCCGGTGTCATAGCTGCGGAACCGTCGGTCATGCTTCCTCCGCTGGAGCGGGAACCGCCGGGAGGGCGCGGCGATGCGCATACTTGATACGAGCGTTCAACACGCGTACGGTAAGGTTGGAAATCTACGGCTGGAGGGTGAGCGGCGCACCCTTCCAGGGACCGTCCGGGGCACCGTCGATGGAGTCAATCTGAAATGCAAGAGCTCGACGTCGGAACTGTAGTCAGTCAATCCATAGACGTGATGACGGGCTGGGGCCTGAAGGTACTTGGCGCAATCGCCGTTCTCGTGATCGGTCGCATGATCGCCAGTTGGGGACGCAAGATCACGCGCCGAAGCCTCGAACGCGCCGGAATGGACGAGACCGTAATCCCGTTCGTCTCCAGGCTCGTCTACTTCCTCATCATGGCCTTCGTGCTGCTCGCGGTGCTCGGACTGTTCGGAATTCCGACTACATCGGTCATCGCGGTGCTCGGTGCGGCCTCCCTGGCGGTCGGTCTCGCTCTCCAGGGGACCCTGGCCAACTTCGCGGCCGGAGTCATGCTGCTAATGTTCCGGCCGTTCGAGGTCGGCGACTACATCGAGGTCTCGGGGCATGCGGGAACGTGCAAGGCGATCGGGGTATTCGCGACTACCCTCAACACGGTCGACAACGTCCAGATCACGATCCCCAACGGCAAGGTGTACGGGGAGGCGATCAAGAACTACTCCGCCAACGACATCCGGCGGGTCGATCTGGTCGCGAGCGTGGCGTATGACGACGATCTGCAGGTCGCGAGAGACACGCTCATGTCGATCCTCGAGGCAGACGAGAGAGTCCTCGACGATCCGGCTCCGACAGTGGCAGTCAGTGAGCTGGGCGCTTCATCCGTCGACCTCGTCGTCCGGCCCTGGTGCCGAGCCGAAGACTACTGGGACCTGCGCTTCGATCTGACCCGCCGGATCAAGGAATCACTGGAAGAGGCGGGTTGCTCGATTCCGTTCCCACAACAGGACATGCACGTCATCCACATACCGGACGGCCTGAGGGACAAGCTGTCCGCTTCCTGAACCGGATCGGGGGAGTTTCGCGATTCGAGCGGCTTTCGTATTGTTTGAACGTTGTCCGGAGCGATCACTTTCCGAGGAGTCAGAGGACATGGCGAAGCACAACTTCCTGGTCGAGAAGTACCAGATCACTCTCGGCGATCATTCGTCCACGTGGGGCGGTGTCACCGTTACGGCTCGCGGTATAGTCGCGTGTTTCGGTGAGCACCTGCGCGTGTTGTTCTATTTCCTGCCCGCTGGCGCTGCGATTCCCGATGCGATGTGGAACGAGGACGCGAGAG
>Ga0316193_10004620_pt1 | contig 10146 bp, 7 predicted proteins | sample MerIslsedime2_MG_FD_207735 | JGI IMG/M metagenome (GOLD analysis project Ga0316193, IMG submission 207735) | Coastal sediment microbial communities from Maine, United States - Merrow Island sediment 2 | ecosystem: Environmental > Aquatic > Marine > Coastal > Sediment | place: USA: Maine...
GCCGTCCGGCCGCGCCGCGTTCGAAGGCATCGAAGCCTGGAGCCCGAGTGCACGGATGGGCGGGCAAGCCCCGGCAGAGCCGGCTCAGGAGAGCTCCCAGCTACCAGCTGCCAGTCTCCAGCCCGAAACTGCTAGAGATACCTCGCCAGAACCTGAAGACGCCTCGCCAGAAGCCGAGGACGCCTCGCCAGAAGCCGAAGGGGAGTCATCATGACGACTCTGCTGGTAGCTGGGAGCTGGAAGCTGGTAGCTCCGCCACCGGCGGTGGCGCATGACTGAGGTCATTCTCTTCGGGTTGTTCGCGGCCGTGGCGCTGGCCGGTGCCGTGGTGATGCTGACGGCCAGGAACCCGGTTTACTCCGCGATGGGCCTGCTCGTCGTGATGCTCTCGATCTCGGTCTTCTACGTCATGCTCAATGCCCACTTCGTGGCCGCCGTCCAGTTGCTGGTCTACGCCGGTGCCGTCATGACCCTGTTCCTGTTCGTGATCATGATGATCGGGGTCGACACAAAGGAAGACAACGCCGAGACGATCCCGTTCCAGCGGTGGATCACGTTCGTTGTTGCCGGCGGTCTCGCAGCCGTCATCATCCTCGCCGGGCGTCAGGCGTGGATCACCGGAAATGAAGCCTTCGGAACACCCGATCTCAATGGGACGATCGAGACCGTTGCCGACGCCCTGTTCGGCAACTGGACGATCGCCTTCCTCTCCACCGTGTTCCTCCTCACGATTGCTGCCCTCGGCACAATCGCCCTCGCCCTGTTCGGACCGACTGCGGTCGGGTCCGGCGAGACGGAGGAGGGAGCATGACCGTCACCGTCGCCTGGTACATGGTCTTCGCCGCTGTGCTGTTCTCGATGGGTGCCGCCGGCGTGTTGCTGCGACGCAACGCGCTCGTGATGTTCATGTCGATCGAATTGATGCTGAACTCCGTCAACCTCACGTTCGTCGCAGCGGGGAGCGAGATGGGTCTGATCGAAGGCCAGGTCGCCGCCCTCTTCGTCATGGTGGTTGCCGCGGCAGAGGTCACGGTCGGCCTCGCCATTCTCGTCGCCGTGTTCCGTCGCAGGAGCACCGCGAACGTGGACACCCTTTCGGAGCTGAAGGGATGACCGCGTGATCGACTACCTCTGGCTTCTGATTGCGCTCCCGTTCCTCGGGGCAGCAACGCTGATCCTGTTCGGGAAGCGCATCGGCGAGCCCGCCTCGGGTTGGTTGGCTTCAGCCCTTGTCGCCATTCCGTTCGTGATCGCCGCCATCCTCACGGTGCCGTTCCTCGACGCAGCTGAACCGGAGACGGTATTCCTCTTCGAGTGGATCCCCATGGTCGGGGCGAATGCTTCTCTTCTCTGGGATCCACTGTCGGCGTTGATGACGCTCATCGTCACCGGTGTGGGGTCGCTGATCCACCTCTACTCGGTCGGCTACATGCACGGGGACGAGCGCTACCCCCGATTCTTCGGGTACATGAACCTGTTCATCGGTTCGATGCTGACGCTCGTGCTCGCCGACAACTTCGGACTGATGTTCGTTGGCTGGGAACTCGTCGGACTCTCGTCGTACCTGCTGATCAGCTTCTGGTTCACGAAGCCTTCGGCTGCCGCAGCGGGCAAGAAGGCGTTCATCGTCAACCGCATCGGTGACTGGGGTTTCCTCGTCGGTCTGATGCTCATCTTCGCCGCGTTCGGGACGCTCGACTTCGGCGTCGTGTTCGGCGAAGCACACGGGTTGCTGAGCGTCGGGATGGCGACGGCGATCACGCTGCTGCTCTTCGTCGGTGCGACCGGCAAATCGGCGCAGATCCCGCTCTACATCTGGCTCCCGGACGCGATGGAAGGCCCGACCCCGGTGTCCGCCCTCATCCATGCCGCGACGATGGTCACCGCCGGCGTCTACATGATCGCCCGGTCTGCCGCCCTCTTTGAACTCGCTCCGGTCACGCTCGCCATCGTGGCAAGCGTCGGTGCAGCGACGGCGCTGCTCGCGGCGACGATCGCCATCGGTCAGCGCGACATCAAGCGGGTGCTCGCCTATTCAACGATCAGCCAACTCGGGTACATGGTCATGGCGGTCGGCATCACCGCCTTCACGGCTGGGATCTTCCACCTCATGACCCACGCCTTCTTCAAGGCGCTGCTCTTCCTCGGGGCCGGTTCGGTGATCCACGCCATGTCCAACGAGCAGGACATGTGGAAGATGGGCGGCCTCCGCAAGTACATGCGGGTCACGTTCGTGACGATGGCATTCGGTTGGCTCGCGATCAGCGGCCTGTTCCCGCTCGCCGGGTTCTGGTCCAAGGATGAGATCCTCGGTGCGGCATTCGCAAAGGGTGGCTTCTTCCTGATCCTGTGGCTCGTCGGAATCGTGACGGCACTCATCACGGCGTTCTACATGACCCGCCTGATGATCCTCACGTTCTTCGGTGAGAAGCGCTGGGACGAGGACGCGCATCCGCACGAGTCGCCATGGACGATGACGGTTCCCCTGATCGTCCTTGCGGCGCTCTCCGCTGGGGCAGGCCTGCTCAACACGCCGGTTCGTCTCGCCCTCGAACACTTCCTCGAACCGTCGTTCGAGGGGATCCACCAGGTTCACCCGCCCGGTGGCTTCACCCTCTGGGGCCTGGCACTTGCGTCGCTTGTCGTGGTCGTCATCGGCATCGCTATCGCCTACCACCGCTACGGCCGCGGCACGTTGCCGACCGAAGAGGGCGGCTACTGGGCCGCCGCGCTCGATGGCTATGGCGTCGACGCCTTCTATGGAGCGGTGATTGTCGCTCCCGGCAGGGCCATCGCGACCTGGCTCGCCATGTTCTTCGACCTGACGGTCGTTGACGGCGCGGTCAACGGCCTCGGTTCCGCTGTACGCTCGTTTGGGTCGACGCTGCGAGTCCTGCAGACCGGATGGGTCCGGTCCTATGCCGCCGGCATCGTGGCAGGGAGCCTCGGCGTTGTGCTCTGGCTTCTCTGGCAGGGAGGTGCGTTCTAGTGACGCTGACCCTCCTCATCCTGTTGCCACTGTTCGGCGCCCTCGCTGTTGCCGTCATCCCCAAGCGACGTACCGAACTGGTCTTCCCGGTTGCGATCGGGGTGAGCATGCTCCCGCTCGCTGCATCCCTGTGGATCCTGGTCAACTTCGTCACCGGTGACCCGCTCTTCCAGTTCACCGAGGACTACGTCCTGTCTGAGACGTTTGGCTTCGGGTGGCGCCTTGGCATCGACGGTATCTCGCTGTTCATGGTCGTGCTGACCGGCATTCTCATGCCGATGGCGCTCGCCGCATCGAAGTCGGTGACCGAGCGTCCCAAGCAGTTCATGGTCGCGATGCTGGTGCTCGAGACTGGGTTGATGGGCGTGTTCTTGGCGCTCGACCTTCTGCTGTTCTTCGCCTTCTTCGAGATCGTGCTCGTCCCGATGTACCTCCTCATCGGGATCTGGGGATCGGACAACCGCCTCTACGCCGCGATCAAATTCGTTCTGTTCACGGCATTCGGCTCGATCTTCCTGCTTGCCGGGATCATCGTGCTGGCGCTCCTCGCCGGGGACTCGGTCGGGACGGCGACCTCGTTCGACTTCCGCACGATGCTCTCGCTCGACATCACCTTGACGACCCAGATGTGGCTCTTCTTGGCGTTCGGCATTGCGTTTGCGATCAAGGTTCCGATCTTCCCGTTCCACACCTGGCTGCCGGACGCCCACACGGAGGCGCCGACCGCGGGTTCCGTTATCCTTGCCGGCGTTCTCTTGAAGATGGGCGCCTACGGCTTCCTCCGTTTCAACCTGACGCTGTTCCCGGAGGCGTCGGTGGACCTCGCGGTCTACGTCGGAATCCTCGGGGTGATCGGCATCATCTACGGCGCTGCCGTTGCGATCGTCCAACCCGACATCAAGCGCCTCGTGGCGTATTCGTCGGTCAGCCACATGGGTTTCGTGATGCTCGGCATCTTCGCCCTCACAAGCCAGGGCCTCTCCGGTGCCGTCTTCGTCATGATCAGTCACGGTCTGACGACCGGTGCGCTGTTCCTCCTCATCGGAATGATCTACGACCGACGCCACACCCGGTTGATCTCCGAGTACGGAGGCCTCGCCAAAGTGATGCCGGTCTACGCGGGCATCTTCCTCTTCATGGCGTTCGCCTCGGTCGGTCTGCCTGGCCTGTCGGGCTTCGTCGGTGAATTCGGCGTCCTGCTCGGCAGCTACCTGACCCTCCCCGCGCTCACGATCATCGCCGGTTCGGGCGTCATCCTCGCCGCCGTCTACATGCTGTGGGCGTATGAGCGGGTGTTCACCGGACCGATCACCAACCCCAAGAACGAGGCCCTTGCGGATCTCGGGTTCCGGGAACTCGCGATCCTCGTTCCGCTGATCGTGTTGATCATCGGCATCGGGGTCTATCCCAAGCCGGTGTTCGACCGCATCGAGCCTTCGGTCGAGATCATCCTCGATCGGATCGAGGCGACCACCGACTACGAAGTCCCCGAGTATGGCCGTGTCGATGAGGTGGTTGATCCGGCCGACGTCCACAGCGAGTCCGCAGGACACGACACCGACGAAGCCGAACACAGTGAAGAGGGCGATCACGGCGAAGAGGAGGGTTCGGAATGAACAATGCCTCATTCCTCGCCGTCGCTCCCGAAGCAGTGATGCTCCTCGGAGCGTTGATCGTCATCATCCTCGGTGTGATGCTCGACCGGCCACGCCGGGAGTGGGGATTCGTAGCGGCCCTCTCCTTCGTGGTTGCGATGGTCCTGTCCGTTCTCCAGTGGCGGGCCGTCGATGAGTTGATCGCAGAAGGAAGCAGCCTGCTGTTCTTCAGCGCCCGCAACGTGCCGGTGCTCCGGGTCCCGATGGTGGTCATGGATCACTACTCGGCGTTTGCCGGGATCGTGATCTTCACGGTTGGCCTGCTCGGTCTCGGGGCCGTATGGGCGCTCGTCCAGCGGGTGAAGACCCGCGGCGTCGAACTTGTGTCCCTCATCCTGCTCGCCTTCGCCGGCCTGCACATGATGGCCATGTCGGCGAACATCGTCCTGCTGTTCCTCGGTCTCGAGACCGCGTCGATCGCGTTCTATGTCGTCGCCGGATTCACGCGCCAGCGCGAGGAGGCCGACGAAGCCGCGGTGAAGTACTTCCTGCTCGGATCCTTGGCGTCGGCGATCTTCGTCTATGGCGCCGCGATGCTCTTCGCCGCAACCGGGTCGACGTCGTTCTACGGCGCGGGTGGCATGAAGAGCTTCCTCGCCGGCACCATCATCGGCGAACCGGGAGTTCTGCTCCTCGGCATTGGGCTCGTGATCGTGGGCCTCGCGTTCAAGGTCTCGGCGGCGCCGTTCCACCAGTGGTCGCCGGACGTGTATCAGGGCGCACCGACCGGAGCCGTCGGCCTGATGGCTGCCGGGGTCAAGATCGCTGGATTCGCTGCGCTCGGCCGCATCCTCATCGGTGCGCTTCCGACCCAGGCCGACGAGTGGGCACCGATCCTGGCGATCATCGCCGGGCTCTCGATGATCATCGGTACGGCGGTGGCAGCCGTCCAGGACGATGTCAAGCGGATGCTCGCCTACTCGGGCGTGGCACAGGCGGGATACATCATGATGGCGTTCGTCGCCGGCTCCGCGGGAGTCGGTTCGATGTGGTTCTACGTCTCGATGTACGCCCTCACACTCGTCGGCGCGTTCGCGATCGCGGCGATCGTGTCGAGAACGACGCCGGGCCGGTCCGATCTGGACGATTGGGCCGGGTTGGCGCGGCGATCTCCGGAGTTGGCCTGGTCGATGCTGGTGCTGTTGCTCTCGATGGGCGGTATCCCGTTCATGGCCGGCTTTGCAGCGAAAGTCTCGGTGTTCACCGTCGCCGCAGACTCCGGATACCTCTGGCTCACGATCCTCGCCCTGCTGACCACCGTCGTGGGCCTGTACGTCTACTTCCGGATCGCCGCCAAGATGTTCTTCGCACAGTCGGGCGACGATGCGCCACCGCTCTATGTTTCCGTCGTGGCACGGCTCGTGATCGCCGTGGTCGTGGTGAGCCAGATCGTCATCGGCGTGAACCCGTGGCCGCTGCTCGATCTCGCTCGTGAAGCACTTCCGTTCTGACCTGAGGCCCGGAAGGGTCCGCTACCGCACCCTCACGGGCTTCGCTCTCCTCATCGCGCTGGCGCCGATCCTCGCGTCGGTCGCACCCTCGGTCGTCACGACTGATCTCTTCATCGTCTCTGAGGACGAACCCATCGCGGAAGACGTCTACGTCGCTGCGACATCCGGTCGCGTCGAGGGGGACATCGATGGCGACCTTGTGATCACCGCCGGGAGTCTCTCGATCTCCGGGACCGTCGCGGGCGACGTACTCGCTCTCACGTCCGGGACGGTTCGCGTCGAGCCTGGAGGCCGCATTGAGGGGTCGCTGCGAACGGTCTCTCCGCAGGTCGTCGTCGATGGTTCAGTTGTCAACGATGTCTTCGTGACCGGTCTTGGCGCGGAGGTCGGGTCAAACGGTGTCGTCGGACGGGACCTCATCATGTTCGGCGGCACGCTGACCATCGACGGAACGGTGGAGCGCGACGTGCGCGGACGTCTCCTCAACACCTCGGTCTCGGGAGCAGTCGGACGGGACATCGATCTGAGTGTGCAGCGCCTCACGGTGGCTTCCGGTGCCGCAGTGTCGGGCGATGTCCTCTATCGCTCGCCGTCCGAGGCGTCGATTGCCCCCGGGACGGTCGACGGGCAGATCGTGCAACTACCGGCACAGTCGAACTTCATCTTCGGGGTCATCCTTGCGATCGCCAACGTCCTTGGACTCCTGGCGTTCATCGTGTGCGGCATCCTTCTGCTGTGGCTGTTCCGCGGCACCGGAGCCGCCGCGGTCGAGGCCATCGAACGCCACCCGGTCAAGACGCTGCTCATCGGGCTGCTGGCTCTCGTTGTCGGTCCGGTCCTTGTACTGCTTCTCGGCGTCACGCTGGTCGGACTGCCGCTTGCTGCGTTGCTGCTGGCCGCGATGCTGCTCGGCCTCGTCTTTGGACCCGTGCCTGCGGTCGCCGCGGGCGGAGATCTGTTGCTGCGTCGGAAGGGCGGACTCTTTGGCGGGTTCGTCATTGGCGCTGTGTTGTGGAGGCTCGGCATCTGGCTGATCCCGATCGTCGGCGTGCTGCTCTATCTCGTCGGCCTCGTATGGGGCGTCGGCGGCTGGGTTCTTGGCGCCTGGCGCATCCGTGCGGCGCGCCCCGTCGAGCGCGAGGCACTTCCACCCGCCTTGACCGTGAAGGATGATGACGTCCCAGACGGGTGGGAGTATCCGCTGCCGCCGGAGGAGGGCGACGAGCTACGAGCTCCGAGCTCCGAGCCCGAACCGCACGAGAGCCCGCCGTCCGATTCCTCCCCCTCAGGGGGAGGTGGCGCCGACGCAGGAGGCGACGGAGGGGGTCTCTCGTCTGCCGTCCTCGATCATGAACCGGTCGACGCGATTGATTCCAGTGAGACCCCGGAATCTCCCGACTCTTCTGAGCCGGCCGAACCCGACGACGACCCGTCTACGGACGATTGGGGTCTCCCGGCGCGCTAGGTCGCCGGATACACCACGGCCTCGTCGATCGAGAGCGTGACCCGGTCGCCCCGACTCAGGTCCGGCCGGGCGCCCACCCGACTCGTCACGGTGGTCCCGTCCGGCCGTTCGATCAGGAGCATCTGATCGTGGCCGAAATACTCCCGGTCGACGACCGTTGCGTTGCCGTCCGGATCGGGGTGCGGGATGATCCACTCCGGGCGGACCATCACCGTGACCGGTCCGCGTTCGGCGGTCTCCGATTGGATTTCTCCCAGTGCGGTCGCGACCTTCCCACCTATCTCGGCCATACCGTCGAGGAAGACGCTGTCGCCGAGGAACGATGCCGTCCACGGGTCGCCCGGCCGTGAGTACACGTCCGTCGGCGTCCCGGCTTGCACGATTGCCCCGTCACGCATCACAGTGACCACATCGGCGATCGAGAGCGCCTCTTCCTGGTCATGGGTCACGAACACGGCCGTGGCGCCGGCATCGATCAGGATCTGGCGGACCTCGCGACGCATCCGGTCGCGTTGCGGCGCGTCGAGATTCGAGAACGGCTCGTCGAGAAGCACGACTTCGGGCTTTGGCGCGAGGGCCCGGGCCAGGGCAACGCGTTGCTGCTCACCGCCCGAGAGTTCGTGTGGCATTCGGCCGCCGAATCCGTCGAGACCGACGAGGTCGAGCACCTCCCCAACGCGCGAAGAAGCGTCTTCGCCCTGCAGCCCGTATGCGATGTTGCGGTCCACGGTCATGTGTGGGAACAGGGCATACTCTTGGAATACCATTCCCACCCGCCGCTTCTCTGGTGCGACATCCACGCCGCTGCCGAACACTGTCCGGCCCCCAATGCGAATGGTGCCGGCATCCGACGACTCGAACCCGGCGATAGAGCGCAGCGCCGTCGTCTTGCCGCAACCCGATGGGCCGAGCAGGCTCACGATCGTTCCCTGATGCACCGTGAGATCGAATCCATTCAGTGCAGGGGTGCCGTCGTAGGACTTCGTGAGCCCGTGACAAATGATGGCCGGGGGATTCGTCATGCCGTTGCGTCCTTCTGGCGAACCACGAGGAGGAACATCGGAACAGCGGAGATGGCCAGGAGCACGAGCGCCGAGGCTGCAGCCTGAGCGAACAGCAACTCGTTGCCCGCCGACCAGATGTCGACGGCAAGCGTGTCGAAACCGGTCGGACGGAGCAGCAGCGTCGCCGGGAGTTCCTTCATCGTCGTGAGGAACACCAGGGCACCGCCGGCGAGCAGGCCTGGACGGATCAGGGGGATGGTCACCGAGCGCAGGGTTGCCCACGGGCCGTGTCCGAGCCCCCGGGACGCCTCCTCGACTGCCGGGTCGACCTGGAGGAGTGACGCCTTCGCCGAACCCGTCGCCTGGGCCAGGAACACGGTGGCGTACACCACAATCAGCACGGTCAACGACTGGTAGAAGGGGCCGAGGTAGCGGACCGAAAAGAACACGACGGCAATGGCGACCGTGATGTGCGGGAGTGAGAATGCGACGAAGACCGACCGCTCGAGCCACGCCGACGCCCGGTTGCGGTAGCGAACGGCGAGCACGACGACAGGGATGGCCGCGGCCATGGCAACCCCCGCAGCGAGCGACGATCCGAGGAGCGATCCGCCCACCGCTCCCCAGTCGATCATTGCGGCAATAACGAGGCCGTCGCCGTCGGCCATCCATGCAACGAGGACGAGGACCGGGAGCACGAGACCCGCAGTGACGACCGATCCGAGAGCGATGATCGCCGCGGCTCGTTCCGTCCGGCTCAGGTGCCGAACCGTCGCTGTCCGCTTCGGACGGTGGGAGAAGTACGTCGCCGATCCGCGCGTGCGTCCCTCAGCCCAGATGATCACGAGTGCGATGCCGATCAGGGCAAGAGACAGAACCGCTGCCGGAGTTCGGTCGAGGCGCCCGGCGTACTGGGCGTAGATGACGCGGGTGAACGCGTCGAACCGCATGAGCGAGACGGCCCCGAAGTCGGAAAGGGTGTAGAGCGCGACCAGGAGGGCCCCCGCCCCGATCGACGGCCGCAGTTGGGGGAGCGTGATCGTCCGGAAGACGCGCCGCCGCGATGCCCCGAGCCCGCGGGCTGCGTCCTCGAGCGCCGGGTCGATCCGGCGGAGGGCCGCGGCCACGATGAGGAACACGTAGGGGAACGTCGAGAGCGTCAGCGCCAGCCAGGCCCCGGGGAGTCCATCGAGGACCGGTTGCGACACGCCGGTGATTCGGGCGAAGAGCCCGCGTGGGCCGGAGGCGGACAGGAACGATAGGGCGATGACGTATGACGGAATCACGAGCGGCATCGCCACCAGGACGCCCCACACCGTCCGCCCACGGAGATCGGTACGAACGGTGATCCAGGCGGCGCCGACTCCGATCACGATCGCCGCGACCGTGACGAGGGCCGTGAGCAGTGCCGACCGCGCGAGGAGTTCAAGGGTCCTCTGCGAGAAGAGGACCGAGGCGGCATCGCCCGACGCGCCCAGCACCCGCACGACGAGTGCACCGATCGGGAGGGCAATGGGGATGAGTACCAGCACGGCGGCCACCCACAGCCACGGCGAGGGGCGGCGCCCGACCGAGCGAGTCC
>Ga0316193_10004621_pt1 | contig 10146 bp, 9 predicted proteins | sample MerIslsedime2_MG_FD_207735 | JGI IMG/M metagenome (GOLD analysis project Ga0316193, IMG submission 207735) | Coastal sediment microbial communities from Maine, United States - Merrow Island sediment 2 | ecosystem: Environmental > Aquatic > Marine > Coastal > Sediment | place: USA: Maine...
ACTCTTCCAGGGTTTTGAGCATTTCTTGAGTATAGCCTGGGTCGTTCTTGTAGAGGGCCGAAACTACCTGAACGGCATTGGCGCCGGCAAGCAGCTGTTTTATAACGGCTGTGCCGTCATGGACCCCAGTGGAAGCCGCCAGATCACATTTAACCCTTGCTGCCATAATGGCGATCCAGCGCAGGGAAATCGGCAGATCGGACGGCGCGCTGAATGTGTTGGAGGGCACAACCTCAAATTTTTCGATATCAAAATCCGGGCTAAAAAAACGGTTAAACAGCACCAGCCCGGCGACACCGGTTTCCGACAATCTCTGGATCATCGGCCCCAAATTGGAAAAATAGTAGCTGATTTTCAACGATATTGGTATGGTAACCGCTTTTTGCACTTTCTCGATGATCTGAAAATAGGCCGCCTCTTTCTCTTCGCTGGTGCGCTCAAAATCAGATGGCAGAAAAAACATATTCAGTTCCAGTGCATCCGCCCCGGCTTTTTCAATTTGGGATACAAACGCCAGCCATTCATGGGAATAAACACAATTGACACTGGCAATCACAGGAATCGAAACGCTTTTTTTACTCTCACTGATAAGTGCGGTGTATTTATTTAAATTGTCCTCTTTGATTTTGTAATCATAGTAATCAAATTGATCCAGGTCATAGCCCTTGGATTCGGCCTCTTTCAAAATATCGTCATATTCAAACGCAATCTCTTCCTCGAATATGGATTTTAAAACCACAGCGCCCGCACCGCCCTCCTCGAGCTGTTTGATGCCTTTAACCGAATTGGTTAAACCTGAACTGCCTGCGATCACAGGATTTTTCAGGGTCATCCCGAGGTACTGAGTTGATAAATCTGTCATTTTTATTCACTCCTTTCCATTTGTTTACAATCGCTATAAGAAAGTGCCCAAACTGAAATTGTATTTCGTAATGCTTTTAAGAATAAATTTCAACCATTAATTGCACAAATCCGGTAGAAGTTAATCAAGAAACTCAATATTGTCGAAAATTCCAATACGCTTCAACATAATTTGCTTTTTCATATTTGATACATAGGCCGGTCTGACTTCATTCTTCCAGCGTGGATAACCACCCCGCCACACATATTTTAACAATTCTTGAAATTGAATATGGCTAAAGCGATAAGCCCCCAGTTCAACCTGCATTGTTTTGTGGTCAGCGGCCACCACAATCTCCTGGGCGTTGCCGTATTTTGATATTATCTCGGTCACCAAAGATTGGGTTTGGGCGCCTTCAGGGTTCTGTTTAAATTCTTCCGGTAGCCGTGGAAACGGAAAGCGACGATATAGCTCTCCCATAAAACCCGTAAAACGCACTCCGTGGATAGCTCCCATCAAATCGCCAATCTCTTCAGTCGCTTCGATTAATTGAACTGTCCAGGAAGCACGATAAATAGGCTCTGCGGCACTTCCGGCCATATCACCGACATACCGGCAAAAATCGTCAGCAAACAGGAAATAGCGGTCACAGAGCAGCATATCGGACTCAATATTGAAGAAGCCGAATGCGATGGTTCCGTGGCTAAGGGAATCAAATGCCAAAGGCATGAGGATCTCACCTTATATTCGAAATTAAACAATCCGGTTATCTGGAAAGAACAAGTTGCACTGGTTGTGGGAGCGGCTTCCAGCCGCGATCATTTTATTTCGCGGCTGGAAGCCGCTCCCACCCAACATTCTCCCAATTCAAATTTCTGCCTTCCTACTTCCGCATTCCACCTTCCGCATTCCCCATTCCGCGTTCAGCCTTCACAACAAACCGCCATTGACAATACATGTCCTCCGGGTGAGGGTCCGGCGGTGCAAACAGGCACTCAACCTGAATCTGGGGGTTTATTTGCCTGGCAAAGCAAATAAACTCCCCGGTGCATCCATTTTTTCAAAGATTGATAGATCCATGAACGATTCCTTTCAAATCCAAAGTAAACCGTATATCACAGCGGCAATTATCGAACAAGTCATCCAAAAAAGTAGTCCTTGGACCGAATCGTTCTTTCAATAATTGAATAGATGTCATCTGAAGCAAATCCTTTGTTTGCTGAAATCGATGAGCCTGTAAAATATTTCATTCATCAGATAATTTCAATTCATCTAATGAATACCAATCCGGACCTATCCAAAATCAGTTGCTAAACACAATTTAATTAATTATTTCAGTTTTTTACAAAATATATATTGACTCACAAGGATTAATAATTTAGAGCATAAACAGATAGATAAAATAGGACAAGTGTCGTCTTTTGATTAATTTACGACATTGATTGGCCAGGTCACTTAGAGGCATCTTTTAACCTGAATATTTGTGATATGGAAACCGCCAAAAAATACGTTCAACCAATCGATACGATTACGGAGGTCAGCACTCAGGAAAAATTCTTTCTGGTGCATGGAACCAGGAAAATCCCTATTTTCGCCGAGTGCGCATCAAAATATTCTCTTTTTTTTAGCTATAAAGAAAATCGCGCTTTTACCAATCCAGAGGAACCCGTAAATCTCCTCATTCACAATAATGGCCAGAGTGTCGAGCTCGGTCCTTGCCGGATTATTCTTGGCCCCGACTTAAATGGTCACCATGGCCGACTAGTATTTCTTCGAGACGTATACGATATCCAGAGCCTGCTCAAAAACAATAAAGTCATCAAATTGCAATCAGCATTAAGTGATTTGCCAATTGTTCTTGCACGCAAAGATCAGATACGTTCATCCTTCAAAGAGTACACTACCAACCTTTGTTATGATTTGAGCGTGTATAAAAAGACGTTTGATGAGTTAGATTTGCAATATAAAGATGAGCCGGAAGAAATCAAGCAATTGGTTCAAAAAGCGATTCTTGATTCTGAATCAGAAAAATTTTGGCAGTTCTTCCAAAATGCAGTGGACGAATTAATACAAAATACTGCTAATTTTAATGAAGAAGAGCATCAGGTCCATGGCTTTTATTTCAGAAAACAAGTCTGGAATTTTATACTCTGCAGCCCACTTATGAGGCGTCCGAATCTTAAACCAAGAGGGTACGCCGGTGACTCCGAGATGATGAGCATGGTTTACCGCAATGCCTACGAAGGTGAAACCACTTTCGGCAAACTGCTGCATAAATATACCGTCGGGCTTGCTACTGGGCACTCTGTTCGCTACAGAAGAAAACTTATTCTGGAAATGCTACATAAAGCCCAGGAAACAATTTCGTATGCACCAGGGGAAAGAACCAGAGTTCTATCGGTCGCCTGTGGTCCGGCCTTTGAGATAAGAGATATTCTTGCTTCTGTGCAAGATTTTGAAAATTACCATTTTAGCCTGCTTGATCAGGATCAGCTTGCTTTGGATGAAGCCTTTCAATTGATTTCCGATATCGAGATTAAATGGGATGCTAAGGCACAAGTAGAGTATGCCAATAAGTCTGTTCGGTGGATGTTTGGCAAAAAAACTTTTGAGCAGGATCTTGGAAACTTTCATTTCATATATTCTATGGGGCTTTTTGACTACCTTGTTCCTCGGGTTGCCAAAGCAGTGCTTAAAAAACTTTATCAACTGATTATTCCCGGAGGATAGATAGTGATCGGTAATTTTCACGTTTCAAACAATGATCGGTACTTTTTGGAATACTGGGGAGATTGGCATCTAATCTATCGAACAAAAAATGATCTGATAAATTTGTTCGATAATGATCCTTCCGCTAAAGTATCAGTTATATTTGACAAATCTGGGATTCAAATGTTTCTTCATATAAAAAAATGCTAAATTGAAATATTATTCATCTGCAGTCTTTACAACCATTCGCAATTATAAAATTATTCTATTCAGTACAAGATTTATGCATTCACAAAACACGGCCCATTCGCTTTATCATCAATTCAAATTATAACCGCCAAAATTCAAACCCTCAACATCTCTACTTCTTACCTATTCTTGGATAGTTTCTTCCTCTAAAGGCACGATGATCTGACGCTTAGTGTCAATGAGTTGACAGCCAGGTAAAATATCCTCTTTCTTGATTATTTCACGCACAAATGATTTTCGGTCTGATTCATCAATATACTTTAATTTCGGTAACATATAAACATTGACGAATAATCTTTGCCAGGTTTGGAAAACCCTCTGGTTTGTTGGCATATAATTTGCTGATTTCTAATAAAAAACTATTAAAAATCCGTTCACTTGAATCTTATTCTAAAAATGAGTGAGGCACATGGAAAATTCAATAAGGCTCAATTTGAAACCAAATGGCGGGGAAATTGAAAGAGCAGGACTAAAGAGCGGCAACTTTCTGAAATCGCATGGATTTTCAGAAAAAGCGGTTGATGTTCAAATCATGATACTCAGAGAACTTATAAACAGTGGGATTAAATACGGCAAATTTACTCCTTCTGAGAGTGAAATTACCATAAACATATTCATTTCCGAAAAGACAGTCACCTTTGAGGTAAAAAATCCGGTAGATGAAACATGCTTTGACAGGCTTAAAGAACTCGATAAAACTATCCAATTCATAAGAGGATATCAAGATCCGTTCGAGCCTTATCTGATTAAGCAGAGGGAAGCTGCCCAAAATCCTTCTCCAAATGACACCAACGGATTGGGGTTGGCGAGAGTCGCCTATGAAGGAGGAGCAATGTTGGATTTCTTTGTTGGTGAGGATAATTTCATGAATCTTTTTGCTGTTAGAAACTTAGATTGAACTGAATTTTTGCACCATCCTGGGGGAGCACAACTTACGCAAACTATAGAGTATATTATTCTGTAAACTTAATTAGTCTCTATAACCCTATTAATTTAGTATCTATCTGCGGTGTTAACCCACAGGCATCATCGCTTTTATAATACAGCACAGACTTTAGGAAACGCTTATAAGTGGAAAATATTTCTGCCCCACAATATAAGATAAAATTAAAATGGTTTCCCCTGTCATTTTCGGGAGATTTTGAAAAAGTATTTCAAAAATACTATTTTCAAGATTCTTTGCGTCACGTGCGAATCGCCCTGGCGGTTGGCTTCTTTTTCTATGGCATTTTTGGCTTTCTGGATGCTTTACTGGTGCCGGAAGCAAAGCACAAACTCTGGTTTATTCGGTCCGCGGTGCTGCTACCGAGCATCATCGGAACATACATATTTACTTTCTCGAAGCATTTCCAAAAGTACATGCAGCCAGCCATCGCGCTGGCGGTTTTGATCGCCGGACTGGGTATCATCTCCATGATACTGATTGCGCCCTTTCCAGCGAGTTATTCTTACTATGCCGGCTTAATTCTTGTATTTATCTACGGGTATACATTTGTCAAACTCAGGTTCCTATGGGCTTCCGTCACAGGCTGGATGATCGTGATCGCTTATGAGTTTTCCGCCATCTGGTTTAGTTCTACTCCAATCCCTACCCTGGTAAACAACAACTTTTTCTTCCTTTCCGGCAATGTTCTGGGAATGATTGCCTGCTATTCTATAGAATATTATTTGCGTAGGGATTTTATGCAGGCCCGTCTTCTGGAAGCTGAGAAGAAAAAAGTTACCGATATCAATCTAGAATTAGAAAGCAGAGTCCGTGATCGTACAGCTCAACTGGCAAAAACCAACCAAGAGCTGAAGCAGGAAATAGTCGAACGCAAACTCTCGGAAAAAGAACGGCGCTATCTGGAAGCCCAGCTTGCCAAATCCCAGAAAATGGAAGCCATCGGCACCCTTGCCGGCGGTGTGGCCCATGATCTCAACAATATCCTGTCCGGCCTGGTTAGCTATCCCGAACTTATTTTAATGGATCTTCCCGAAGACAGTCCCTTGCGGCAGCCCATAATCACCGTCAAGGAATCCGGTCAAAGAGCAGCTGCAATAGTCCAGGATTTGTTGACCCTGGCCCGCAGAGGTGTTTCTGTTAGAGAAGTCATGAATCTCAACAAGTTGATCAGAGAGTATTTGAACAGCCCGGAGAGTCAAAAAATTCTGGAATACCATTCCGAGGTAACGGTGGAAACCAACCTCCAACCTGACTTACTTAATATCATGGGTTCCCCCGTACATCTTTCAAAAACAATCATGAACATGATTTCCAATGCAGCCGAAGCCATGCCCGATGGCGGTAAGATTATCATCTCCACTGAAAATCGATACATCGATAAGTCTATAAAAGGCTACGATGCGGTGGATGAGGGCGACTACACAACACTGACGGTTACGGATACCGGAATTGGGATTTCACCTGAAGATATTGAAAGAATATTTGAGCCTTTTTACACCAAAAAAACCATGGGAAGAAGCGGCACCGGCTTAGGTATGGCGGTGGTCTGGGGAACCGTCAAAGACCACAACGGCTATATCGATGTTGAGAGCGAACTTGGAGAGGGCACCACCGTTACACTCTATTTTCCGATCACCCGCAAAAATTTACCTTTAGAAATACAAAGTGTCTCCGCTGAGGAATATAGAGGCAACGGCGAGTCGATTTTAATCGTTGACGATATAAAAGAGCAACGGGAGATCGCATCCGGCATGCTTAAAAAATTGGGCTATACTGTCATATCCGTACCCAGCGGGGAGGAAGCGCTTGTCTATATGCAGGAAAATGCAGCAGATTTATTGGTACTGGACATGATCATGAACCCCGGGATGGACGGCCTCGAGACCTACCAGAAGATTCTTCGATTTCATCCTGAGCAAAAGGCCGTCATCGCCAGCGGATTTTCGGAATCCGACAAGGTCAAAAAAGCTCAACACATCGGGGCCGGCACCTATATCAAAAAGCCGTATTCATTTGAAAATATAGGGCTGGCAGTCAAAGGCGAACTGTCGAAATAAGTCCCAATTGAAAAAACCAATTGGGCATTAATGGGGCCAGAACAATCCGGGCCAAAAAATTTACAAAAAAGATTGACGTCAGCAGTAAAAGCAGGGGAACCTGGGCCCTGAAGGTTTGATGCGGGTCAGTTTGCTTTTCATCGGTTCTAGTCAAAGTCGAGCTATCCGTCATATTCAGGCTCCGCAGCCACAAAAATTACAGTTCGTAAATCTCCGAAACCGGAGAATCAGCCCATGTTTGACCCATTACGACCCTTTTCATTCCGGTGTTTATTTTCTCTGTCAACAGGCGCGCGATGCGTTGACCGGCGGCACAGTTTTCCGGTGTGTCCGCCTGATTTAAAAAAGCAATCCGGGTCGCCTTTGCCGGCGCGTTTTTGAATAAACCGTTTTTATGGGTAACAACATCTGCAACCGCGGTTTCCGTAATATCAGAATTCCGGGACATCCCTGCCAATTCGGCGAATCGCTCAGGTCTGAAAACCCACTGAGCATTTAAAGGTCGCCCGATACCACTCAGTCCTGCCAGTCCCACCAGACAACTTGTGCAGTCCGGTATCACCGGTTCATGATCCGCCGGGGCTTTCAAGGGACGGCCCGCCGCCCCATCAGCCTCCACAACAATCCACCGAAACAGATGGCTCTTCCAAACCAAATCAACTGCTTCGGGCGGAATTCCGATAAGTTTACCCTTGTCCGGCAAACTGTCGAGGGCCATGGTGATGTGCGGATGTTTGTCGATCAGTCCGTTGGCCTGGTCTAACAGTCCCGTGGCGGAATCGGACACAATCACGCAGGAGGATTGATTCGGCCCAGGCTCAAAAATTTTAGTGGTGGTGGTGGTTAAGACGGATTCGCCGGTCATTGACAACTCGTGGGCAAGCTTGAACATCAGGCTGGTCTTGCCACCGGCCCCTACCAGGCTGATCACGCCACCGTCTCCGAGCATAAGGGCCTGCCGCAGCGAAGTCATTTAGGATATCCTTTGATAGACGGAGAGTTTATATGAAACTCCGCCTGGCCGGAACAGGGAAAAGATTGAACGCCCAACATCGAACGCCCAATATCGAACGTCCAATATTGATGACGCTACGCTTTATCGATTTTAAAACAAACGAATCACGCTGAAGACCTGAAACCTTTTCACTAATCAAACACCCTCAACACCGCCTCTAATACGGATCCCCCGATGGCACGGGCCTTCTCTGAGATCGTATAACAGTATTGCTTCTGCCCCCGCGGGTCGACATCTCCGATTTTTAAACCCCGGGTTACAGTCGTTTCTGACCGAATCAATCCGCGAAGCACTCCATTTATCCGGCTGTAAACCTTTTCCCCCGCTACCGTGCCGATGATCTCGTCTGCGATAACTAAATCGCCGATAGACCGCGTGGTTTTGAAATGTCCCGCGACCGGTGCCCGCAATACCCGCTCCTCGGTAAATCCTGAAATTGCCCCGGGCACGCCGGTATTGGCTTCCGCAGATCCAGCGGTGATAATTCTGCCAAGATCATGTCCGCGATTTGTTTCGATGACCAGATGGACATTGTTGCAGGCAATAAAACCCGGACCCAGGCCGATCACCAGTTCAGCGTCCATCATCCGGGTACCCAGATTTTTTTTGGCCAGGATCGCATCCACCACCACTTGCGGCCTGACTTGTTCCAGTAAACGCCACTGTGGATCAGCCGCAACCGCTATTCTCCCCTGCTCCCATGCTGTGTGAATGTCCTTGATCGCACCTGCCATTATCGCTTTTACGCCCTCCACGGTCTGACTTCCGTCATACACGGTTTCACAGAAGGAGACCTCACGCCTGACAGCCAATGGATTGGCTGTTTCCAGCATCAGGATCTTTTTAAAATTCGCCATGTAAAGCCGCCAGGCCACGGCACTGGCCATCTCTCCGGCACCCTTGATCACGATGGTGAGTTCTCTAAGATTGGTCACAGTGTGTTCCTGCAGATTTAAAAAACGTTAACGGATCTCCAAGTAAATCAACGGTAGGAAGTTTTAAAAGAGGTGTCAGGTGTCAGGATTTCCGATTGTCGGCCTGACACCTGAAACCTGACACCTGAAACCTTCACCTCAAACCACATCTTCGGCATCAAAATCACGTCTATCACCACCGTCTGAAACTTCAAACCCTTCTATCCATTTCCGCACGCGATCTTCGCCATAGGTTTCCTTCCATGCGGCAACGATTTTTTCAACCGGGATTTCGGCGTATGTTCCGTGATCGGCGACATACTCCATGAATTGTTTTTTTTCGATATTAAAGGGATGAAAAACAGAATCGCTACAGCCATCAAATTCCAGCGGTATGACCTTGTGCTTCTTACAAAGCTGGATGTTAAATGCCGGGGTTGCTTTACACCATTTACCATTCAGGTAAAACTCGGTGAACCCGTGATAGGTAAACAAATCAGATCCCAAAAATTCAAGGAGCTGTTTGGTCGCCAGGTGGTTGCGAACATCGGCAAACCCTACCCGGGAAGGAATACCGCAGGTCCTCCCCAGGGCACACAGAAGGGTAGCCTTGCCCACGCAAAACGCCCGCCCCCTTTTCAGAACATTGCTGGCACGATAATGTTCCGAACGATAGAAGGGTAAATAAGGATCATACCAGATCACGTCCCGGACGGCATAGTAAAGCTTCACGGCTTTTTCGACGGGATCATCGGCGGCGCCTTTAACCACGGTCATCGCATAATCTCTGACAGCCTGATGGTCGCTGTCAATGATATCTGTGGCTAAGAGATAGGGTGCTAACTGTTGATTCATTCCTGCGTCTCCATTGGGTAATATTTAGGGGCCGTCTGCAATTAACTTTTGCCACCGGCTTTGTATACCGTATACCAGACAACCACAAGGTTCGTCAAAGGTTTGCTGAAAAACAGAGCCTTGGGCGTTGCGCCAGGTTTTAGGTTTCAGGTGTCAGTGTTCAGGTGTCAGTTTCTGAATTTCTGAATCCTGACACCTGAAACCTCTTAAAAAACTTTTTACCTTAAAGTATTCACTTTTATTAATATCCGAAACTTATTACGGGTAGAAAAAACCGTCTGCCTGTGTTAGCTTTATGAAACTTTGCCATTGCAGGGAGGATATAATGTCATCTAAAGTTATGGTTATCATTTCGACGGCTGAAAAGGCCAAAGCCCTGACCGGAATCATGTATGCAGTTAACGCTCAAAAAAACAAATGGAAAGGCTCAAATGTCGTCCCCAACACAAACCGCCGGCATCATACTGGCGGCCGGCGCATCAATTCGATTCGGGCAGCCCAAGCAGCTGATAAAGCTGAGGGGCAAATATTTGGTTGAATGGGTGCTGGATGCTGCTCTC
>Ga0316193_10004622_pt1 | contig 10145 bp, 15 predicted proteins | sample MerIslsedime2_MG_FD_207735 | JGI IMG/M metagenome (GOLD analysis project Ga0316193, IMG submission 207735) | Coastal sediment microbial communities from Maine, United States - Merrow Island sediment 2 | ecosystem: Environmental > Aquatic > Marine > Coastal > Sediment | place: USA: Maine...
GTTCGATGAGGAGGATGTGGAAACGGAGTGATGGTACGGCTATTGAGGCACCGCCAGACGAAAGGGGCGGTAACAGATAGGCTGTATCTTAGACCACCGCGCCACATCTTTACTCTACCGTACCATGTCTTTTAGCATTTCGCTATTTAATAAATAACGTCCGGGTACAGCCCAAGTTCACCACGAATGGTATAAGGCGACAGATAGTCACAAATCATCAACAATGTCTGAGGAGACTTGTATGAAAGCGCTTCTATTGGGTGCTGTGCTGAGTTTGGCATACACTAACGGACATACCGAAATTATCACGTACGGTAGCCTAACGACCGACGACATGACCAACTTCATAACCGACACCGCCACGCAGAGGCAATACACAAGATTTGACGCTTTCGCGCTCACGTACGCTGAACTCGTCGCAGCGACCCAAGCTGACGAGGCTTGGGAAGGATGGACTATCGCTGATTCACAAGCCGCAGACGCTTTCATTAACGCACTGTTGAACACCGTCTCAGCATGCTATGGCCCCGTCGCGCACGGGGCCATATGCGGAATGCTACCCGGCTGGATAGACGGCAGCTTCGGTATATCGTTGACCGGCGTCACTGACGCTTTCATGTACGTATCAACAGCCGAAACACCAGGCAGCCCCTCAGAAGAGGTGGGCTATGTTGGGTTTCATAACATAGGATCCGTACGCAAGTTTGATGACTGGGCATCTAAAAAAGGTACAGACTATTGGACGAAACATAGCCAGTTTCCAATCCAATTTTTACTATACCGAGACCCGTTCGTCGCACCAACCCCGGCTGCGTTTTGATTCTTCGGCTCGGGGCTTCTCAGCTTAATCGGGGTGGCTAAACACAAGAATACCTATCCAGTTTCAAATGTCCAACGGCGGCTCCTTCGGGAGCCATTATTGTTTGTGCTGTATGACCGTAGTTGGCCGATACAGGAAGTACATCAACCTCGCACAAGTGGGGCTTTGTATTTCCAGGGATGACCAGTTCTGGCTGATAATCGCCGTTCCCCCCAACCCACCCCGGCCGTAATTCCTGACCAGAGAACGTCTGTCTGTCACCGGGCTACAAGCCGCCGGTCGTGTACGCAAGAGAGGTTGCGTGATATGTTGGATTTCCCGCTTTCGGGTTAAGCCTGATTAGGGTTAAAACTGGAGTCATTACGTTTCGTTTATCAGCAATATTAAGGAGAACAAGATGTTTCACCCTATAGAAATACCATTTGGCTGTGTAATGTTATTCAACGTGGTTGATTTAAAAGATGGTGTGGCCGTTGAGGATGTTGAATTGGTGCTTGGTCAAATGTGCAACGTGGTGAAAAACAACTACGGCGATGACAATGGTGGATTTATCGGTGGTCAGGTTTTCAAGAATGCAGGTTTTATCTCAGATGAAGGTTCGGTGATGAGCGATGCTAGTGACAAACGAATTCAACAGAATATGGGGGACATCGTTATTGTTACTTACTGGAAGTCGTTTGATCAGCACGAGAAGTCGCATGCTGACGCCCTGTTCAAGGAGCAGTTTTCCAATTTGGCCAACTTTTGTGATGCGACCTTTGAAGTGGGTTACGAGATGCTGTGGCAGGGCGTGCCTGAGGACGAATAAAGCTCTCAATCCGAATATCTTTGCAAACCGGATAGCCTGGCGGGAATGGCTAATCCTGATCGGGAGCATCAATCAAGAACCCCGCATTAGCGGGGTTTTCTATTCTCGGGGAACGGCAACTATTGGCCGTACTCGGACTAACAGGCTATTCCTGGATGGTAATTTTGCTGTACGCATACTTCTGATCTTACCCAGTTTTTAATCATTCAGACTGCAGGTGCAATTTACTGAGTTCTTTTACCTCTACTTTTATATCTGAATAAAAGTTTTGATACTCTTCTTCTGGTAAGAAGTGCGCCACTTCTTTCATTGCATAGTTGGCGATATCCACATGCATTATTGCGGTTTTTGTCTTGCCTTGCCTGGCCTCGCGAATCGCAGCATGGAAATGATCCCATGTACTCGATATCAGTCTGTCAGAAACCCTGGAGTGGCTTGAATCAATATATTTTTTATTTTTTAAATAATCGCTAAGTGGATTTATGATGTTTGGGGTGTTTGGTTTTTTGTAGTCATCGAGTGTTGTAACGTGAGGTGCGTTTTTTATTATTAATGTTGATTTTTTCCAGGTGACCTTCGATGTGGCCTCCTGATGTTTTTTGACAAGGTAGTGTACGTGTTTAGTGAGATGTTTTGTTATGTCGTGCGATGAATCTGTGTATTTGCGTTCGTGATGCTTTTGTATGCGGTGATGTAGGATTTTCAGCGTGATTTTTGAATATAGCTGATATATTACATCGACTAGTTCCTGGATTTGATGGTTAGATAACATAACCTAAATCCTAAGCATTTTACTCAGACATAAGTAGTCTATACGCTGAATACAGCTGTATGTATATGATGTGTATCAAGGGTACTGACAAATTAAGTGCTTCCGGGCGATAATTGCTGATGAATAGATCAACCAACTTATACAAACGCTGATATGACTTTCCGCTGAAATCATTCAGTATGCTGTCTGGCTCTACCATGCCGTGAGTGAAAAGACCAGGTTTTCCGTAATTTCCTGAACGGTATCCAGCTAAAATATCGCGATAGCATTTAGTCAAGGAGCAGAAATTGAGAATCGATATTTACAAAAGTACAAAGAATGGAAACAAGTACCTTTCTGTGCCAAAAGGAACGAAGGTGGAGAGCGTGCAACTGCCAGACCCTGTCGACCCGGATCTTCTGACATTATCACCCTTCAAAACCCGGTTGGAGCTAACGCCTGGCAAGTCTCATTCTGCCCTTGATCAAGACGACATAATCAGGCAGATCGAGAAAAATGGTTATGCGGTTCATGGCGCCAAAATAGAAATCAGGGTGGGTGTTGTATAAACAAGAGATATGAGGCAAGTCATGTTCAAGATCCCGCTATTTTTGCTGATCACAGTTGCCATACTGGCCGCTTGCGCCACTTCACCCACCGGCCGCTCCCAGCTTATGCTCATGCCGGAAAGTCAAATGGCCCAGATGGGCCTGCAGGCATTCGAAAACATCAAGAAGGAAACCCCGGTGGATACCGGCACCACCGCAAGCCGCTATGTTAATTGCGTGGCGCAGGCCATCACCCGCGAAGTGGGCGGTAGCTGGGAAGTTGTCGTATTCAGGGATGATTCCGCGAATGCGTTTGCGCTTCCCGGCAGAAAAATCGGTGTCAACAGCGGCCTGCTCAAGGTCGCGAAGAACCAGGACCAGCTGGCCACTGTCATCGGCCATGAGGTCGCACACGTATTGGCGCATCATTCCAACGAGCGGGTATCCCAACAGTTTGCGGTCGAACAAAGCCTGGGGCTCATCAGCGCGCTGTCCAACCCGCAGACAGAAACCGGTCGCACGATGATGGGTCTGCTGGGCGTCGGTGCACAGTACGGCATCCTGATGCCCTACAGCCGCGTACAGGAAAGCGAAGCCGACCGGCTCGGACTGGACCTGATGGCCAGGGCCGGCTTCAATCCCGCGGAAAGCATCAACCTGTGGAAAAATATGAGTGCCGCCGGCGGAGCACAACCCCCGGAGTTTCTGTCTACCCACCCTTCACACAGCACTCGCATCAGTGGCCTGAATGCCATTCTGCCGAACGCGCAGCGATTACAGCAAACGGCGCAGCAACAGGGCAAGCGCCCTGTGTGCAAGCCGTGACGGCCGGCTTTGACAGCTGTTCGATTGTCTATATGTGAATAGCCCAAGCATGACGATCCGGGCTGCCCAGGCATGTAAGAGTTATCTGGTTCGATTATTGCACGGCTTGTTAAGCGGCGTTTCCAAATACAATGATTGAGCAGAGGGAGGAGCACTATGGACTGCCGAATCAACAAGCTGATTCAGACTTCAGTTGAAACCCTGGAAGATACGATTGGCATACAGGAAACCGCAGCGGTTATGGCCGATAAAGATCTGGAGTCGGTGCTGGTGACCCGCAATGGCGAGGTGATCGGGTTGTTTACCGAGAAAGATCTGATCAAGCGGGTCATTGGTCCCGGCAAGGACCCGAAAACACTTACCCTCGGTGACGTTTGCAGCCGTAAGCTGATCTCTGTGCACGAAAATATTTCCTGTGAAAACGCCATAAAAACAATGCATTTAAACCGGTGTCGGCGGCTTCTGGTATACCGTGGAGATACCCTGAAAGGACTGGTGACCATGCCGGGGATTGCCCAGGCTATGGTAAACAAAGATGGCAGGACCAATGCTCTGCTAAACGTAGTCGGCGGAGTGACTGTGCTGATCACCTTTGTCGTCATCGGCTTAGCGCTTTATCAGCTGCCACATATGGCACGTATCGCCATGGCTGCGCTCGAGTAGAAACCTGTAGCAACGCTCACATCAACGCGACGCAGTTGCATCAGCTTAGTGCGAAACAGGCTGAACATGCCATGATTTGGTGCGCCTGCTGAATACCAATGCGCTTTTTGCCAGCCTCCACGTGTCGCCCTTTATGCGTAGTCGCCCGAGGCTGGCATGCTCGCCTTCAGGCGGGTTTGCTTTATATGTTGATTTGCACCGAAATTCGATCCAATAGAGTTGGATATTTGCATTCCGATCTGACCCATCTCCACCAAGAATTGTTGGTTTGTAACCGGTTATTCAAGGTGATTCCGGTGGTGCATTTTTCAGTGCAAATGGTGGGTCACTTTTCGGTGCATTTTACACCTTAATCGTTATATGCTCCCGGATGCCGAGGCATGGTAGACTTAGAGCCAGTTTTAAAAGGGTAAGCGCTGATGGCGACGAAGCTTAAACAAGGCATTGAAAATATTAAGAAACTATCTACTGACGAAAGAGCTTTGGTTGCGCATTGTCTAATCTCATCTCTAGAAACTCACCAAGAGGAAGGTGTTGAGGAGGCTTGGGCTGATCTTGCAGAAAAGCGTTATGCCGAGCTCGTTTCCGGAGATGTGGAACCCGTTTCTTGGGAAGAGGTGAAAAGGGAAGTAAAAGGCTAGGATGCCAAAAATAGTATTCCATCCGGAAATAGCGTCAGAAATTAAAGCTTCTTATAAATGGTATCAGGAGCAGGCAACAGGTTTGGGCGATGACTTTATCGCTGAGCTTGAGGCTGCCTACGATGCCATCACGGAGCTCCCTGAAACGTGACCAAAGTTTCAAAAGGGTTTTCGTAGATATCTACTCACCCGATTTCCGTTTTCTATTATCTACAAAGATACAAATGAGAGCATTTTTGTCATTGCTGTTATGCACAACAGCAGAAAACCGGGCTACTGGCTTAGTCGCATATAACCAATCACCCCAACCGACGCGCGTACCACGCACAGCTGGGCTCAATCGTTATGTTTCCTGTGTTCGGCCTCTTGGGTTTTGAGTCGAGATAGTTTGTGAAAAGATCAACAAAAGCAGCCCTCCTGTCAGGCTTGATATTTCCTGGTATCGGGCATCTGTACTTGAAGCGGTATGTCCATGGCATCATATTGTGTGTAGCTTCAGCTTCCGCAATCTATTTCATTGTCTCTGTTGCCGTGACCACGGCGCTCGAAGTTGCCGAAAAAATCCAAAGTGAAAGTGGCGGTGTTGCACTTGATATGGCCGCCATCACGGATTTGGTGTCACAACAGTCAAGTGGTGCTGAACAACCAATGAATATTGCCACGGTTGCGTTGGTTGTTTTTTGGGTTATAGGTATAGTCGATTCGTATCGGCAGGGGCGTGCACAAGAAAATGTTGAAGAGGTGGCGGGTGAAAAAGAAACATAACAACGCCCTCGAGCGCCGATGCCGCAAAAGTCGCGCCGCGGCTCAGGGCGGCCGTTATGTGTATTAAGGAAACTGCGAGAGAAGATACCTGATCAGACCATGCCAGCATCAATAGAAGATAAAGAGTTCGTTTCTTATGTTGTCGATCAGATGCAATCAGTTGGACCAGTTCACGCAAAGAGCATGTTTGGAGGTCACGGAATATATCTGGAAAGGTTAATGTTTGGGTTAGTTGCGGATGGCGTTCTTTACTTAAAGACAGATGAAGAGACTGAGAATGAATTCAAAGATAAAGGGCTCAAAGCATTTACATACGGTAATAAAGGTAAAGAATATAAAATGTCTTATTATCAAGCTCCAGAAGAGGCATTAGAAGACAGCGATGAGATGAATACCTGGGCAAATAAAGCTTATGGCGTGGCATTAAAAGCAGGGTCGAAGAAGCGGAAGAAATGAAGTATACACATAACAATAGCGTCGAATGCGCACCCTATCAGGGCGCCGGACCTCGCTTACGCTCGACCATTCATACGTGACGTTCTGTGTAAATAACATGAAAGAAGCAATGGAGTTAGTGTATCGACACATCATTTCAAGAGTGGTGCTGACTAATACAAAGGCATAGTGATGTATATCAAAATAGAGGTGAAGTTTTGCAAACAGTAGTTAAGAAATGGTTTCGCGATAAGGACTCCGGGTTTCTCGATAACGGAGGTGGCCCAGACATAATGGTACGCAAGGCCGACCTTGTTAATTGTCAGTATTTGAAGGTCGGCGCAACTGTTGAGTTTGAATGTCACACAGATAAACAGGGATTAATCGCAAAAAACGTCAAGCTTTCGGATCAGAAAAGATCAAACAATCAACGTAATGGAAAACGGAGCACTAAGGTATTTCGCCCTGGTGTCATGACTTGAATTGGAATCAACGAGGGATTGGAAAATGGTGACCATGTCATCAAGCGATGAACCCACAGAACAAGGCGCTGCAACCAGATGTCTAAAAGATCCGGCCAAAAACGGCCTCCACCTTTTGCAGCAGTCGAGCTTGGCATCAGATAGCGTATTGCCTGGTTAAGGGGAAAAGTAATGACTAAGTCGAAGATCAATATTACGCAGGCTAAGTATTCTATTGGCGACATAGTCCATCATAAGTTGTTTGATTATCGAGGGGTAATCGTCGATATAGATCCATATTTTCAATTGACTGACGAATGGTATGAAAAGGTTGCTCGTAGCAGGCCGCCGAAGAATGAGCCCTGGTATCACGTGCTAGTGCACGAAGCTACAAATTCCACCTATGTGGCAGAACAGAATCTGGAAGCAGATTCGAGTGGAGAGAAAATCAATCATCCGATGACTGATCGAATATTTGCCGGGTTTAGAAATGGACATTATATTAATGATGAAAAAGTTAATTGAAAAGATTGCCGCGTAACAAACGCATCTGGCGATTCGCTTTGCTCATTTGGACAGCCGGCTATGATGCGGCCGGTTGCCAGTTATGTAAACGTTAGAAGGCAAAGGCATGACAGAGAAGGTTGAGTGGGAGAGTAAAGTAATTTCTGTGCAGCCGAGAATCCGTCTGAACGCTCATTCGATGAACGTAACCATGGATATTTGGGGTGTTAATTTGCATCCAAATATGACCCACCGTTTGCATTGAAAAATGTACCGCCAAAACCGTCACAAGTGTTTGAGGTAAAACATCTGTTCACGGTAGGAATGGGTCAGGGCAGAACGCAAATATCTGTTTCTTTTGGGTCAGATATAGGTGCAAATCAACAAACCGCCCTTCGGGGCGGTTTTTCTTTAGGATTAAAGGTCCGAAAGTGGCCGACTACGGACTAACAGGCTGTTCCTGGATGGGGATTTCGCTGTACACGTACTTTCGACCCATTACGTTATTCATGCTGAATATCTAAACGGCTGAACGGCGGCTGAACAGGACATACGCATAACACCCGGCACTTGCAATGAGCGTTCATGCCGGGGAATGTCAGGATTGTTTGATTGATGAATGCCGCTGGCACATAACCGATAAGGGGCCGAATGTAGAGAGGTGCGGTTTTCAGTTGGATTCTTGCGAACCAAGCGGGTTATGCTTCTTATACTTTGGCCGGCGAGAAACGATATGGAAGCACTCGATCAGGTTGTCGCCGTTGTGGCGCTGAGTATGGGTATGGCATGGGCCAGCGGCATCAATCTCTATGCCGCAGTGCTCACACTCGCTGTGCTGGCCAACACCGGCAACATCACGTTGCCGGAACAGTTGCAGATCGTCGCTGACCCTCTGGTAATGACAGCAGCCGGAGTGATGTATGTCGTGGAGTTTTTCGCTGACAAGATTCCGGGCGTCGATACCGCCTGGGACGCATTGCAAAGTTTTGTGCGTATTCCTGCGGGCGCGATACTGGCGGCGACTGCCATCGGGGATGTGACGCCGGCCGCGCAACTGGCCGCGGCAATCCTGGGGGGTGGTCTCACCGCGGCAACTCACGCGACCAAGGCGGGTTCGCGCGTGCTAATCAATACGTCGCCCGAACCCATAACCAACTGGAGCGCATCGATTGGCGAGGATGTCGCAGTTATCGGCGGGGTTTGGGCAGCACTGAGCCATCCCTTTGTTTTTCTCGGTCTGTTGCTGCTGTTTATTCTGTTGATGGCCTGGTCACTGCCAAGGTTATGGCGGGGAGTAAGACTGGTCGTTTCGAGACTGGCCACCTTATTCGGTCGAACGCCGAAACCGGCGGCGATTGCCAAAGTTACGGACAGTGACCGCAAACAGTCGTTAAAATAGGCGGTATCCGCCGCCCCTGTGCGCCTGGACCCAAAGTTGCCATTCAATTAAGAGAATTTTTTGAGGCTTCTTATCCTTAATCGCGCCGGTCTTTTTACATTTTCTGCAATTCGTTAACAAGCATGTAAAATCATATTCATACTCTTACTATTGATGCGGTTAATAACCAGAGGCACATCATAAAATGATGCAAGAAGATACCAGGCCTACCTCGATTTTTGTCGCGCTGGCAGTGATAACAGCAGTATTTTCTATCTTTTTGGCAGTGCTTATGACGGAGCCAGGACAAAGTCTGAATCTGCCGAGGGAATGGGTAATTGGCTACTATGCAAATAGATGGTTCTTTATAGTTATCAACCTGTCGTTGCTAGCCGCATTGTGGTGGCTGAATTACAGATACCAATTTTGGCGCAGCATCTGGATGGTGCTGGCAAGCGCTGGCGTAGTTATTTGTATTATTGCTGCGAATTTTCTACTGGCTGCTTTTTTCCCGGCTTATCAATACGGTGCCAACTATGTAACGGTGGCTGAAGCGGACAAGCTGTTGTCTGATGATGAAATAATTTATGCAGTAGAAATAAATGGAGAAGCCAGAGGTTACCCAGGAAAACACCTGGAAATTCCGCATATCGCTGGCGCCGAGATCGGTGGCGAAGAAGTTGTCATGACATTTTGCGGCTTGAGTAACCTGCCAGTTGTGTACGATCAGAATATTGCTGATGGCCGGTCCGACCTGGGTATTTTGCTGCAAACACATAACAACCTGTTGATGGTCGACAGGGAATCCGGAGAACTAATTCAACAGATCACGGGGCAGACTGAGTTTTCCGAGAAGAAAATTAAATCGTACCCCAACACAATGATGTCCTGGAAAAACTTCAAAAGATTGTATCCAGATGCGGAAGTGTTTATCTACGAATTCAATCGCACACTCGACAGCTTATTGTTGGCAGTGTTTGAGGGGCCAATGGAAAAACAGTTCAGCGAAGAACACGGGGCAATATTCCCTACGCTGGCAATGGAAGACGATAGATTGCCGGCTAAGGAACAGGTTTGGGGTTTAGACGCTGGCAGTGAGCAAGCAGCATTTACTGAGGAATTTTTGAAGAAAAACCCGCTATTCCAATTCAGTCTTGGCGGTAACGAGTATGTCATCGCATACAATGCTGAATATGATGCCGTGAAATTATTCGAACGCACTATTAACGGTCGCGTTATCGATGTTGAGAGCATTGAGATTGACGGTCAAACATCTGCAGGAAGACTGGCTGAAGTACCTCTGCATAATGGCCTCTTCTGGATGGTTTGGGCGCATTGGTTCCCAGATACAAAAGTTTTCGGCTAGTCCGCCACAGACCGGTATTCGTAGATAACCTGATATTCGATACTGAAAGGCACCTCGAACACACGTCAGCAGGAATTTTATCGTGTTGGTGAATGACTTGTTCTGGCAAAATGCACGGCTGACAATCCTGCCGTTGTTATCATCGATCAGTCCGGCAACAGCAATGATGTCGATGCCAAT
>Ga0316193_10004624_pt1 | contig 10143 bp, 9 predicted proteins | sample MerIslsedime2_MG_FD_207735 | JGI IMG/M metagenome (GOLD analysis project Ga0316193, IMG submission 207735) | Coastal sediment microbial communities from Maine, United States - Merrow Island sediment 2 | ecosystem: Environmental > Aquatic > Marine > Coastal > Sediment | place: USA: Maine...
AAGGTGGCTTGATGGCGATCCTCACCTTCAACAAATCCACTCATCGGCTGCTCCTCAGCTGGAAAGCCTGATTATATCTTCAACCGAGTTTTCACACAGCCTGGACCCAAAGTGGTCATTCAGCATTTGGTGATATTCGACGGCGTCTGTAGACTGCATTTATACTCAAAATTATCGTTCGACAAAAAAAGAATGTACGGCCGCAATGTTTCATAAGGAGGAAAATAAAATGTGTTTTCAAAAACCACCTTTCATCATGCTGGTGTTTGTGTTGGGAGTATGGTTTACAGGCAACGCGGCCGCTACGCAGGTTTTGAGTTTTCAACTTAAGGATGTAGGGCAGAATCTGGTCAACGCACCGGATAATTACTCACCGATACTCGATGGTGTGGAAGGAGCTTTCATCGTAGACAGTTCGCTGAATATTCAGAGCTACAGTGGAGCAACTCTTTTCCCTGGAAATAGTAATAATGGCGTCATTGATGCCAATACAGCCGATATTTTTTTCAGCGTAGGCACTCCACATGAATCCACAACTGTTGAGTTTTTTACATTTGGAAATGGGCTTAACGCAGATATTACAAATGGAAATCTCAACTTTAGCTCCTTAGATATCGGAATGAACATTGTTCCCGGCACGTTATATGTGCCACCAGATCCGGGAAGCTTGGTGGTGAATTGGGTTACTGCTACAGATCTCAACACTTATGATGTGTCATTTTCCTGGTCACACTTCTTCCTGTTCGATCCGCTGGACTCGGGTATACCCAAAACTTATAACCTCTATATGGAAGGAACAATGACGACTGCAACTGTTCCCGTTCCTGCTGCTATCTGGCTGTTCGGTTCTGGTCTGATTGGTTTGGCCAATGTAACCAGGAGAAAGAAACCAACGTAATCGTTCGCGAGTGTATAAAATAGACGGCTCCTTCGAGAGCCGTTTCTTTTTCCGTTGCATCCGCAACCGTAATCGGAACTCCGTAATCGCGCCGAAGGACGGCGCTCCTACAGTATCCTTATGACCGCTTCTGGCCGCAAGCCGTCTTTTATCTTCTGCTAATTTAGAAAAAGCAAAGCTTCAGGAGTCGACCCGTTGTCGTCCTTAAGTCAGGGCACCGCGACAGGCCGGGTTGTTCGACTGAGCGTCAGGGAGAAAACTGGAGATCAGGTTTTGCTGTTCATGGATGAAGGGCACAGTGGTATTCGCTCTGTTGAAGGGAAGCCATCAAAAATTGCGGCCAAGTGCAGGATATTCAGGACAGTATGTGCGCCGACCTGGATGACTAATCGAAATCAAGGGGGAGAATAGTAGAGTAGTATTAAGATAGATATCGGAAAAAAGGGCTTTTATACTTCATATATCCCCAGCCTGGAGTGGAGTGGAGCAACTATGTATACATTAGTTCAATCCGGGGTTGAGATAATGGGCAAGGCCGATGAGTGATCTGTGCCCGATGAGAGGCTGGAAGCCTTCACTCATGGCCAGGGCCTGCATGCTGCTGTTTGGCGTGTATCTGTTCGCCGGCCAGCTCCTGGCCGCTGACACCGTTCCCCAGGGCAAGATCGGCATTATCGGGGACAGTATCGCCGCCGGGACACACAGTTCCGAGATGTGTCGTAACCAGGATATCGTTGATTGCATCCAGGATCTCGCCGGTCAGCACAGCCGCGACTGGAGTTATGCCGGGGGTGGGCAGAGCTGGTCAATCGCCAATACGCTGGGATACCTTCCCGGCCGAGTTGTTGATGCTTCCGACGATGGTGAGGAATGGAAGGATGCCTTTGACCAGGCTGTGCAGATCATGGCGGATCCGGAGGTGGAAACCGTTTTCATCGGCCTTGGCGCCAACGATGTCTGTCAGGCACGCGGCCACGATTACAGTGGCGACCTGGAAGTGGTGGCGTCGCTAATCGATGAGACCCTGAATTATCTCACCAGTACCCTGCCTGCCGGCGGTTCGATCTACTGGAGCGGGGTACCGGATGTCGTGCAGATGCGCGAGCTGATGCGCAATCGTGACCACAATCTTCTCTTCAAGACCTGCCAGGCGACCTGGGACCTGGACAGCAACGAAGTGAAGGATGGCGAGGCGGAAGACGCCTGCGATCACTATTTCAGCAACGACTTCTGTGAGGAACTCGGTGGCCAGGGGCAGGCGGTGGATCTTCTCGTGGAACTGCTACTCGAGAACTGGCTTGATATGGAGGGTATCGAAGAAGGCCCCTGTGGCAAGGTTTTGAGCAGCGGGTCCACTGACCAGGACCGCCTCGAGGCGCGAAACTTTACCGCGGCGCTGAATCAGCTCATGACGCAAAAGGCCAGTGCGTGGGCGGGTCGAAACGGTATCGATGTGCATTACAACGACCGTATCTACTATGCCTCTACAACGGTTCAGCCCCATCATCTTTCACGCTTTGACTGTTATCACCCCAGTCGCAGCGGGCAGATGAAGTTCGCCTACGAGATCTGGAGCGGTTTCAACCACGGTGACGAACAGATCAAAGGCATCTTTATCGACGAATTCGATTCCACCGACTATTGCACACAGGAATTTGGTGACTGGGGAAGTTGCTGGGTTGAAACGAACGATGACAATGCGGCGACGAGTGGTGATATCCAGATTGCCGGTAACGTAGTGAGTATGCGAAGAGGGTCTAAGCAAATCTCGCGTGCGATGGATCTTCAGCATGTTGACCAGGCCTGGTTATCGTTCAACCGCCGTCGCGACAATCTTGATCATCTGGGCGACTTCGTTGAGATTCAGGTATCACCGGATGCCGGCCAGACGTGGCATCTGCTGGACCACTTCGTGGGCGAGGCGACCGACTTTGGGTTTCACCGGGGCAGTTACTACGACATCAGTCAATACGCGACAGCTGATACGCTTATTCGGCTTATCAGCTCCAGTCAGATGGGCGAAAACGACTGGCTGTTTTTCGATAATGTAAAAGTCAATTCCTGGGACAGTCGCGCAGCGTCGCAGGCAGCGCCCGTCTACGGGGAGTTGTTGCTGGATGAAAATTGGCAGGCGGTGGATACCCCGACTATTGATGCGCCTCCAGTAGCGTTTATGGGGGTTGCTACTGACAGTGCCGGTGGCGCAGGTGTTGCAGCCGTGAGAAATGTCGGTACGGATCATTTTGAGGTGCAACTGCAGGAGCTCGCTGAGGCTGGCGGAGATGTTTTGGCAGAACGTGTTTCCTATCTCACACTTCAGCCCGGTACTTACGTCATGCCTGATGGCAGCCATTGGGAAGTGGGTACGTTCGATATCGCTGCAGATGGTACCTGGCAGTCACAGGTATTCAAGACACCGTTTGTAGACCGGCCGTTCCTGTTTGTTTCGCTACAGACCGCGAATAATGCAGTATTCCCCGTCCTGCAGGTCAGGACTGTTGATACGGCAGGTTTCGAGATGGCCTTGTTTGAACAGGTGACAAGCAGTTCGGTGGGATTGAATGAAACAGCTGCCTACCTCGCGATTTACAGTCCAGGCAATACGGGGACGGTCCGTATCGCCGACACCTACCAGTCCTACCGTCTGCAGCGGGAACCCCTGGATGGTTACTGGACGGCTGTTCTGGATACGTTCCTGCGCCTGCGGGATGGGATGTCGGAAGACGACAGCATAAACGCGGAAACACATGATGTGATGGCGTTAGGAGCACAGGTGTTTGCCCAGCAGGTGAGCAAAACGAGTTCCGACCTGGCGGTTTCGCAGCAGATAGTGGAGGGTATCAGGGGCGCCGATTCCCCCCCTCTGGAAGTCATCATCACACAGGTAAATCCTGATACATGGCCTCTCGGCTCAACATTGCCTGTCACCATCGATTTAACCATGCCGACCGGCTTTTCCTACAGGGACATTGATGCCACGACATTCCTTATCCAGGGGGAAGTACTGGCGGTTGATTTTGATGCTCAAAGCGGCCGGCTCTCCATACCGTTTGCAGATCTTGAAGCAAGGGGCCTGTTGTTTGTCGGTGAAAACCGCTTGTCGGTAACCGGCGAATTATTTGAGGAAACGCCTTTCCGGGGGACGTTTACGATTACCGTAACCGGGTCCGTGGTTCCCGATGTCGTTGGTATGAGCTACGCGGAGGCTGAGGACAGCATACGCCTTGCCGGCATGGCGGTGGGTGATGTCGAAGAGGAGGAAACCGCGGCGGTAGCTGAAGGACAGGTTTTACGCCAGAGCCTGGCACCCGCCACTAATGTGCCCAGTCTGACATTGGTTGATCTCGTCATCGCTGCCGCTGTCACTGTGTCGGATGGTTCATCCGGTGATAGCACAAGCGGGGGTGGAGGAGGTGGTTGCAGTTACCACGGTCCGGAGCATGGCATGGATCCGGTTTTGCTGCTCGTAGCGGGGCTCAGCCTGTTGTTTTTGGGGCTCCGGCGTCGCCAGAGTCAGGATGCGGTCAGACGTGGATGAACAGTACGGGTTGACAGTGACAGTTCTAAAGACAGACATCGCAAGGCCGCCAGTATCCGAGAAACGGTTTTCACTGACCATGCAGGGCAAGGTGCGTCATGAGCCAAAAAAACTCCGTCTAATTGTATGCCCGCTTGATGGCTCAAGCGACACTGTTACGGTTGTGTCGTACCCGGATAAAACGACCCATGGTGGTAGACCGGGTGTTCGCTATCCGAACCCCGTTGCTTTTATTATTTCCTACTTGCGCCGGAGCAGTACGTATACTGCCCCTGTACCGCCATCATAGGCTCGTGCAGAACTGTAGGCGAGCACCTCATCCCGCTGCTGTAACCAGTGGCTGACTTTTTGTTTCAGTACCGGGCCGCGATGCCTTGATCCAAGTCCCTTGCCGTGAATGATGCGCACGCATTGAATACGTCGCCGCAAGCATTCGTGCAGGAAATCCGCAATCGCGTTGCGGGCGATTGGAACGGTCATGCCGTGCAGGTCCAGTTCGGCGTCCACCACAAACATACCGCGCCGGAGTTTCTTCAGCGTGCGATGTTGCAGTCCGGGACGGATATAGAGCAGTTCCTCGCCGGTTTCCATATCGGCGGGATCAAACTGCTCGGACAGCATGTCACGCAGTGCTTCGGCCTCATCCAGTTCGCGGAATACAGGCCTGGGGCTGATGGCCCGCCGTGCTGGTATGATACGGTCATGTACCACCGGTTTGACCTTGCCTACGCTGCTGCGAAACAGCTGGATGTCCTCTTTGCCTGGTTTTTTCATGCCCTGAAGGTAAGGATAAATTCCCGATCATTCAAATCATTTTTACCGGAGTGGGTAATGGGCGCCGGGGGCTAACTCCGGTATTATTCGTTTCCATGCATATTCTGATCAGTAATGACGATGGCTATCGCGCCCCCGGTCTGCGTTGCCTGGCAGACGCACTGCAGGCGGTTGCCGGTGTTACCGTGGTGGCCCCCGACCGGGACCGCAGCGGCGCCAGTAATTCGCTGACGCTGGACAGCCCGCTCAGGGTGCGCAAGGCGGAGAACGGTTATACCTCTGTGGAAGGCACGCCGACCGATTGTGTTCACCTTGCCATAACCGGGTTGCTCGAGCAGGAGCCGGACATGGTGGTGTCGGGGATCAACTCGGGCGCCAACCTGGGAGACGATGTCATCTATTCCGGTACCGTGGCAGCGGCGATGGAGGGTCGTTTTCTGGGTCTGCCCGCAATTGCGGTGTCCCTGGTTTCAACCCGTCTGGCCCACTTTGATACGGCAGCCCGGGTCGTTCTTGCATTGCTTGAACGGCTCAAGTGCGAACCGGTACCGCCGGAAACCATCCTCAACGTCAATGTCCCGGACCTTCCGTTCGAAGAGCTGCAGGGCTGGCAGGTTACGCGCCTCGGGAACAGGCACAAGTCAGAGCCGGTGATTCGCGAGACCGATCCGCGTGGCCGGCCGATTTACTGGGTAGGTCCTGCCGGCAGTGAACAGGATGCCGGGCCGGGCACGGATTTTTATGCAGTGCGTAATGGCTATGTATCGGTTACACCGATTCACGTAGACCTGACCCGCTATGATGTACTGGATCAGGTCAGGGCCTGTCTGGGTGAAAGTATCGGCACATGGTGAAGTCACAGGGAATCGGCATGACTTCGCAGCGCACGCGCGACAGACTGGTGCAACGCCTGCGTTGCGAGGGGATCGTCAATCCTGCCGTGCTGGAAGCTATTCGCGCAACGCCACGGCACCTGTTTGTCGATGAAGCACTGGCGAGCCGTGCCTATGAGGATACCGCGCTGCCGATTGGCTGTGGACAAACGATTTCCCAGCCGTATATTGTCGCACGCATGACCGAACTGTTGCTGGAGGTAGAGCCTCGCAAGGTGCTCGAGGTGGGCACGGGTTCCGGTTACCAGGCGGCAATACTTTCTTCGCTGGTAGACAAGGTCTATTCCACAGAGCGTATCGAGACGCTGGCCAGCCAGGCGCGTCAGCGCTTCCGCAAACTGGAATACCGGAATGTGCGCGTGCAACACAGTGACGGGATCTGGGGCTGGCCGCAGTTCGAACCGTTTGACGCGATAATCGTGACCGCCGGGGGTGAAGAAATTCCAAAACCTCTGCTGGAGCAGCTGGCAGTGGGTGGCCGGCTGGTTATGCCGCTGGGTGGCAGGACACAGCAGACCCTGGTAACCGTTACCCGCACGCCGACGGTGTATGAACGGGTGGATCTTGACCCGGTAATTTTTGTTCCCCTGATTGGAGGCGCCGGCTGATGGGACTGTTTACAAGCCTTTACGATATAGCCCTGCGCTGGTCGCGTCACCCCAGGGCAGCACGCTATCTCGCCGCCCTGAGTTTTGCGGAGTCGTCGTTTTTCCCGGTGCCACCGGATGTCATGCTCATGCCGATGAGTCTCGGCAAACCGGAACGCGCCATGTACTTCGCAACCCTTACCACGCTGGCCTCGGTCGCCGGGGGTGTGGCGGGTTACGCCATTGGCTATTTTGGCCTGGATCTGGTTGCACCTTTAATCCAGGAAGGCGGTCACTGGGCCTCTGCCTACGCCAAGGCCTCCAACTGGTTTCAGGAATGGGGCTTCTGGGCGATACTGATTGCCGGATTTTCACCCATCCCTTACAAAGTGTTTACCATCTCGGCCGGCGCGCTGTCGATGGCCTTTGTCCCCTTTGTTCTGGCGTCTGCCGTGGGGCGGGGCGCACGCTTTTTCCTGGTAGCCGGTTTGCTGTCCTGGGGTGGCGCGTCAATGGAGCAGCGGATTCGCCTGTATGTCGAACGCATTGGCTGGGGACTGGTCGGGCTGGGAGTTGTAGCGTATCTGGTTGTTCGTGCATAAGGATGGGTTGAGATGGAGTTGGCTGCTGCTGGTGTGTCTGTTGCCGTCTTGCGCTTCGGAGCCGATAAAAGCACCGGTCGGCGATCACAGCCAGCGGCCTGTCAGGAATCCGGAAAGCCATCGTGTGCGGCAGGGCGATACCCTGTATTCGGTGGCCTTTCTCTATGGCTATAGTGTCGATGAGCTGGTTGCCTGGAACCATCTACGCAAGCCCTACACCATCTTCAAAGGCCAGGAGCTGCAGCTTAGACCGCCCCCCGTTAAGGCCGTAAAACCACTGCCCAAGCCCACCAGTAAGGCTCCGCGGGCCAGCCAGCCAAAGCCTTACTATCCTCCATCCAGGCCCAAAACGGCACCGTCTGCTACGCCGCCTGCTAAAGGCAGGGTCAGGGCGGAGCCTTCCGTGGCGACCCGGGCCCTGCCTGCCACTAACAGGCGCGTGATATGGTCCTGGCCCGTAAACGGCAGACTTCTCAGTGGTTATGATGGAAAAAGCGCAGGTAAAAAAGGCATTAATTTAGCAGGAAATAGCGGTGATCCCGTGCGTGCGGCGGCGGCGGGCAAGGTTGTTTACTCCGGAAGTGGACTTAGTGGCTATGGAAGGCTTATTATCATCAAGCATAACAAAGACTTTCTAAGTGCTTACGCACATAATCGGAAGTTGATTGCCGCCGAAGGGCAATGGGTAAGCAAGGGCGAGGTCATCGCCCGCATGGGACGTAGCGGTACCGACAGGACCCAGTTGCATTTTGAAATCCGCAGGAAGGGTCGTCCTGTAAATCCTCTACGCTATTTGCCCAAGCGGTAGCTGCCAGAACATTGGGAAACACCAGTGACAGTTGGTTCACCGGTGTATAAACCAGAGGGGCTTATGTATGGCCAGAAAATGCCAGAGCCTGGACGGGGCTCAGAATGTAACCCGAATCCATGCCGACGTGCCGTCGCTATCTCCGCGGCCAAAGGCAACAACGGATTCCGGCGAGCCGCCTGATTCGAAGGCGCATTTCGACGCAACCCGTATGTATCTCAACGAAATCGGGTTCTCACCTCTGCTCAGTGCTGAAGAGGAAGTTTATTATTCGCGCCTGGCGCAAAAGGGTGACGACCAGGGTCGTCGGCGCATGATAGAAAGCAACCTGCGCCTGGTGGTTAAAATAGCGCGTCGTTATATCAACCGCGGTCTGGCATTGCTGGACCTGATCGAGGAAGGCAACCTTGGCCTGATCCGGGCGGTCGAAAAGTTCGATCCTGAGCGCGGTTTCCGGTTTTCCACCTACGCCACCTGGTGGATCCGGCAAACCATAGAACGCGCCATCATGAACCAGACGCGTACCATTCGTCTGCCGATACACGTCGTCAAGGAACTGAACAGTTATCTGCAGGCAACACGCCGCCTGGCCCAGTCACTGGACCATGAACCCAATGTCGAAGAAATAGCCGACCTGCTGGATAAGCCGCTGAAGGACGTCAAACGCATACTCAAGCTTAATGAGCGTGTGACCTCGGTGGACGCGCCTATCGGCAGGGACTCGGACAAGACGCTGATCGATGCCATACCGGATGAAAACAATCTCGATCCCAGCGACCTGCTGCAGGATGCGGACGTACTCGCCAATCTGGAAATATGGATCAGACAGTTATCGGAAAAGCAGCGCGAGGTAGTAGAACGCCGCTTTGGATTGCACGGTTACAAGATATCCACGCTGGAGGAAGTTGGTCAGGAAATCGGCGTCACCCGCGAACGGGTGCGGCAGATACAGATGGATGCCCTGAAACGCCTGCGTGAAATACTGGAAAGCGAGGGTTTTTCTTCAGATACGCTGTTTGGCTAGCCCAGCAGCAGTGCGGCAACCACGCGGCGACTTTCAGACAGAAGAATATTGTAGGTGCGGCAGGCCGCGGCAGTATCCATAACTTCAAGGCCGGTACCGGTCGCAAGTACGTAGGCTCTCAGCCTGGCGGACGGAAAACACAGCCTGGTACCGGTACCAAGCAGAATAATATCCGCTTGCAGGGTGAGGATATTGTCAAAATCCTGCTCGGTGATGTCCCTGACCTGGCGTGGCTGCCAGTCCGGAATAACGCGTTTTGGTGTCAGTATCAGGCTGTGCTGGTAGCTTTGCGAGCCTATGGTAACCTGCCCATCGTCGCAAGCCCGGATCATCAGTTCGCTGTTACAGTCTTCAGGTGCGAAATGCATGTCCCGGAGCATACGTGCGCGGCTTGTTACATTCCAATATTTTCAGTACCCTACGCGCTTTATTTTTCGTATTTCACAATCACCAGACGACCGTTCCGTGGACGATTTTCCCAGAATCAAACGCTTGCCGCCGTATGTCTTCAATATTGTCAATGAGTTGAAGGCGGCTGCGCGCGCGCGCGGGGAGGATATCATCGATTTTGGTATGGGAAATCCGGACCAGCCGCCGGCGCAACACATCATCGATAAACTGACGGAAGCCGCGCAGCGCAATGACACCCACCGCTACTCAATGTCCAAGGGCATTCCGCGCCTGCGCAAGGCAATTTGCGACTGGTACAAGCGGCGCTATGACGTCGATCTGGATCCGCAGACGCAGGCGATTGTCACCATTGGTTCAAAGGAAGGACTGGCACACCTGGCGCTGGCAACGGTCGGACCGGGTGACGCGGTGCTGGTGCCAAACCCGGCTTATCCCATTCACCCGTACGGCATCGTAATCGCGGGGGCGGATATTCGTCACGTACCGGTGATCGGGACCGAGGAAGAGTTCTTCGAGGAACTGGAGAAAGCGATCAAGGATTCCTGGCCGAAACCGAAAATGTTGATACTCAACTTTCCGGGTAATCCGACTACCCAGTGCGTTGATCT
>Ga0316193_10004626_pt1 | contig 10140 bp, 6 predicted proteins | sample MerIslsedime2_MG_FD_207735 | JGI IMG/M metagenome (GOLD analysis project Ga0316193, IMG submission 207735) | Coastal sediment microbial communities from Maine, United States - Merrow Island sediment 2 | ecosystem: Environmental > Aquatic > Marine > Coastal > Sediment | place: USA: Maine...
TTCATCAGCAGCGGTATAACCCTGATGCGCACCCGCAGCTCACCAACCTTCGCCATCTGCGGCTGCGTACCCCAGGGTACGTTGGCCAGCGTCACGTCGCTAACGACGAGTTCCGGTGGCAGAGACATCGCGATCGTCAGATCCCCGTTTATCGCGAGCTGCCGACCGGTCGCATCCATGACAGCCTTTTCGATAAACCCCTTGTAGCGGCTGTAGTCCGCCGTGTAGACGAAAACGGCCGCCGCCGCAACCAGCCCAATGGTCACTATGGTGACCAGCACGAGCCCGAGGCGCATACGCCTGTTCAAGGCTCATCTCCAATTCTGGCGCGAGTCATCATGCGTTGACTGGAGATTGTAGACCGGCGACTGACCTTGCTGTTGAGCTATCCGGTTTCATCGGCCATGAGATCGGCAACCTTTTTATAGCGGTTCATGTCGTATATCCCCGCTTCAACCGGACTGACCCGTCGCAGGTACTCGACAAACCAGTGAAAGTTTGACCAGATCTCCGGATCGGTTCTGGACAGGCCATAGTTGCTGACAACCTCCATGAATTGCTCGCGGGTACGTATCGCATGTAACGCAGCGCTGAATGCCTCGATCCTGTCCAGCGGCACCTTGAACATGAAATTGGGGTAACTGCCCAGCAGCCCGCGATAGGCCGTGAGCGTATCCTTGTGCGGCTCCCGGCGTTTTTCTTCATCCAGTAAAAAGGCGACATCGGTGTGCGCCTTGTTGCGCACCAGGGCATAGGCAAGATCCTGGTCCGGGTTGCCGGTGCTGACCCTCAGGAAGCTGACGTCCGGCATGAAGTCAACGAATCGCATGGCCTCAAGCGAGGCCGGCTGTGATGTCAGTGTCTGCAGGCTCGCCTCCGCCTGCCGCTCCGCGGCGTTTGCGCCTGACCGGTAACAGGGCGGTTGCGCACAGCGGTTAAGCACATCCGCCGGCCCGGCCAGAGACTTGAGACGCCCGGTCACGAGCGCGACGAACTCGGCTTTCGGGTCCGGGGTCCGATAGTCTATCTGCACCGGCAGGTCCTCGTTAACTATTTCATAGGTGTCGGTGAGCTTGTTTCGCGCCCTGCTTCCCTGGTACCAGGAATTGCGCATGGCGGTGCGGGCATCGGGGGGCATGAAATGCAGGAAATTGTTCTCACCGCCGGAGCGGATCAGATCGAAATACAGGCGGGTCTCCGCCTGGTGGGCTGCCGTTCCGAACACATTGAAATTCACCACCAGTTCATAATAGGTGCGCTCCAGCATCGGATAGTCCATCACCCAGAGGGTCTTGGGAACGGCACCCACGAAGCCCTTCACAACGGTGGCATTATCGAAATGCCTGAACACGGTCAGCGCCGCATTAGTGTTGGTGCCATCGCCATCCCAGATCTCCTCCAGCGACGGGCCTTCGGGTTGTAATTCCCGGTAGGCCTCTCCTCGCATACGGATGTATTCATTGCGTTCATGCCGGCGATACTCCCAGTCCGGACCCAGCTCGATCAAGCGTTCCTCCTCGCGGGTCAACACCAGGTGGGACTGGACCCTGGCCAGGTAGGCCGGATCGGTCACCGACAGGTCCGAATCCGGGTCCTGGAACAGGACATAGAACTGATCATCGATGACATCGGTGGCGACCTGTCCGCGGCACACCGGGCCGCGGATGAAGGTCATCACGATGTACCGGGCGCTATCGAGCATGAACTGATAACGTGCACGGGCCGGGATCGCGCTAAAGGTGGCAAAGGGATTGAGCACGTTCCCGGTTGAATAATCCGGCAGCTGTGCAACATCCCAGCCCGGCGACAGAAACAGTGCTTCGATACGGCGCATCTTTTCCTTGCTGAACGGATAAGTAATGTGCGTCTTGTGAACAATCGTGCTCGCTATCCTTCTCAGGCGGTAATAAAACGGCTGGCCGGGGTCATCGTTCGGGCGCACCGTTGGAATTATACCGACGGGTTCTCCAGGTGGCGTACTGGAGCGCACCAGCTCGAAGAAATTCCCGCTATCCAGGCCGTCGAAGTAAATATGCGCCAGAAATAAATGTTCATACAGGTAACGGGAGACCAGCTGGTTCTTCAGCGCTGTGCGGTTGAAAAATGCTTCCCATTGTCGAATTTGTTGTTGTTCTTCCTGCACGAGCGGGGACGGTTTTTCATCGATGACGGACCCTTCCCTGATCCATTGCTGCAAGTTCGCGTATTCGCTGTCGCTCAGCCCGGTAATCGCCAGTGGCATGCCCTGCAGCGGTTTGTTCTGCGCATATTTTTCGAAGTCCGAAGGCGGTGGACATTCGCTCTTGCGTTGCAGTCCGAGCTGGATGTGTTCCGGTACCGGCGTGCTCGCCGGCAGGGGGTTTTCCCTGCCCAGCCGGATCATGTTGTACAGCAGTGAAGCTTCCAGGTTGTTTTCCAGCGGACCGCCCTGCTCATTGAGCACCGGGTAAAAACCCTTGTCGCGCCACCCGGCAGTACTCCGGGCATCGACAAACAGGCGCGTCGGTGCCATGTCGGACAAGCGGGCACTGTCGTAAACCGGCTTCCCGGTTGCGCCGCGGAGCAGGCCTGTGGCGGAGGTCAGCTTCAGCTGGCAGGGTGCATCATAGCAGCCGTGACAGGCGATGCACTTTTGCTCCAGGACGGGTTTTATATCCCGGGTCCAGGAATAGGTCTGGGTTGGCGAGACCGTGCGTTCAATGGGCTTCTCGGTGATGGCCGCCGGTTGCATGCAACTCATGACCAGCAGCGACAACACGGCGATAACCGGATATCCGTACTTTTTCCCGAATCGCTGCATCATGACTTGCCCGGGGCGCGGCAGCCGTACTCGCGGTAACCTTGTCACGTTTCGCTCCCGTTACTCTTCCTGGGCAAAATTGCTCGCACGCCAGACATTGCCCTCCTCGCTGAGCCAAAGTTTTGCAGCGATCGGCTCCATGCCCTCTACCTGTACTTCTGAATCAACTTCCCTAGAATTTCCAGTTCATGCTCAGCGACAGGAAGTAGATGTCGTCGTTTTTGAAGTCGCTCTTCAGGTCGCCCCGCAAGGGACCACCTTTTTGATTTACGGACGCGTCTCCAGCATCCATGTATTCAAAGGCAACGCCCAGGGTGATGTCCTTGCGCCAGTCATACATCGCGCCCACGGCATACCGATACTGTTCGTCAAGTGCCAGGGCTATGCTGCGGTCGGAGTTGGATACCGGCGAGCTGTCGTAGGCAACACCGGCAGATACGGACCAGAGGGGATTGACTCGATAACGGGCGCCGAGAGCAACATGCCAGGTATCGTCAAAATTGGCATCCACTGTTGTGCTCTTCGAGGTCGCAGCGTCGAGGGATACCCCGACATCACCAAACTTCGACCAGTTCTGCCAGCCGACATTTCCCATGATGGAAAGAGTGTCTGAGAGATCTTGATGGATACCCAGCATGACCTGCTCCGGCAGCACCCACTTTAACTTGGTGGTGGCGCCTGCGAGACCGGATAACTGCAGTGCATCCTTCAGGAGTGGGCCGGCGCCACTGATCAGGTTTTTATCCTTGAAATCGAAATCAACCTCAGAGATATAAGTTAACCCCACACGAGTCCCTCTGCGAGGTTCAATCAGCAGGCCTGCATTGAATCCGATATCAGCGTCGGTATCATCAAATTTAATGCGACCATCTGCACCTCCGTCGAGTTGATTATTCAGCGCTGCCTGGTACTCCAGTTCGCCATGAACAATGGAGACCCCGGCGCCTACTGACAGCCAGTCGTTGACCCGATACCCGACCGAGCCGTTTGCAAATGCAGTTGTGAACTCCTCTTTCTGTATGTAATAACGTCCAGCCCAGTCATTGTCGAAATCCACTCCCAGCCCGAGGTAAGAACCACCAGAAAAACCCAGTTTAAGATCCCGAGAAAGGCTGTGCACGTAGAACAGGCCACCCGCGGGAACAAAGCCACCCGCATTACCACCATTACCGCCACCGAAAGTGCCCACGTCCACGTCAGACTTGATATCCGCGTAGATCGGCTGCACGCCGACCATGAACTGCGACTCCTGTAGCCGGGTCATACCTGCCGGGTTGGAAAATGCAGTCGCAGCATCCTGCGCGCGCGATACCATGCCGGCACTTGCCGTACCCACGTCGGGTGTTCCCATTTCGTAAAGCCAGAGACCGGCGGCTTGTGCCGGGACATTCAGTAACGCAATAGTCAGTGCTGCAAAGCTTTTCGTAACCAGTTTCTTCATCGAAGATGTCCTCTACTTGATATCATCTAACAAACAATCAATTTTTCATCATGCTGAGTTCAAGGTGAGTTCAAGGGGTCAGAGTAATTGAACCCCGCCTTTAGGTAAATTCCTACAGACTTCAGCAAGGTCTGACTTTACGCTATAGCGTTTACAACATTAAGTTTCAGTGTCACCACCGGCACGATCACCTTAATCGAACGCGAAAATATTCTTCCAGTCATTCTTCATGCTGATAACAATCCAGCCTTGCTTCCTGGCCTCGTCGTATAGCGCCTGGGTGAACGTTCCAACCTTGGTATCGGGTAGTCCCTGGGCGGGCCCGTAAGCATATTCACGCTTCTCATCGTCATGCAATACGAGCAACGAGAGCCGCGCGCCGCTGCCGGCCTTCGTGTACTCCAGCATCTGCTGATCACCGGTCGAATTGCCAAACGCGATATGTGGCTGACGCCCGATCATCAGGTGAATGGCCTCGGGCTTGCCGGCATTGTTGTCGTTCACGAGCAGCTTCGGATCCTTCGTAAGGAACGGCTTGCCATCCTCGGCATAGCCGTACTTCACACCGACCGCACTGCCAACTACCTGTTCAGGCGGAATGCCATAAACCGGTTCCGAATACTGGCGCACGAAATCCTGCCCGCCGCCAGTGACGATGTACGTTTTGTAGCCATTGGCACGCAGATACATCAGGACTTCCTGCATCGGCAGGTACGTGAGCTCGGTGTAAGGCTTCTTCCAGCGCGGGTCTTTGGCTGCGACTAGCCATTTCTGCGCTTCTGCGCTGAATGTATCAACAGACATGCCAGTGAGCGTGGCCATGGCCAGTTTTTCGAGGTCGGGCAGCGTCAGTTTGGAGATGGCCGCCCGATCGCCCTTGAGGATTTTCAGTACTGTCGAGTAGGGGGCGACTTCGGCCAGATCGGGCTTGGCCTTGACTAACCTTGGCACGCTCTCAAGGATGTACATCACCTGCGAATACATCGGGTGCTCGACCCATAGCGTGCCATCCTGGTCGAAGGTGGCGATGCGCTCAGCGGGCGGCACGAAGCTCGGACTCGTCAGCGTTGTGGTCGCATTCACAAACGTAACAATCGCCTGCCTGGCCGCGCCGTCATTCCACGACGGCAGCGGATCGGACTGGGCCTGCGCGCCGAATGCAAGCAGCATGCCCAGCGCCAGGCCCCGCGAGAATTTGGAAAAAAATAGATTCAGCACGGTTGTTCTCATGTTAAACGGAATACAGAGTGATCGAATAAAATTTCAGAAACGCGGCTCAACCGCATTAATCACCCAAAAAAAACGGGCGACCTTTTCAGGTCGCCCGCTTTATTACTTTACACTACACAGTCCTGGCTCCAGGATAGTCTGCTAATGACCCTGGTGGCTGATGTGTTTCGCATCCTGCATCGCCTTGATAATGTTATCCAGGTTGTAGCTCGCCGGAGTCTGCAGCGAAGGAAAGGTCCTGTACGTCTCGAGTTCCTTCAGCCACAGCAACTGGCCGATGGGCAGCAGGTTCCAGTCATAGATGAACGCGGTGCTCGGGGCGGCCAGGGCGCCGCCGTAGCCCATGAGCGTACCATCAACCGACGCGACCGACCGCTCGAAGGGATCACGCTTGAGGTTGTTGACCTGGGTCCAGTGATAGTTGCTTGCGTCCATGAAGATATCCTGCGCATTGGAAGACACCATCGTGTAGTAGAACTTCCAGTTCTTGTACCGTACCGCCGACGGCTGTGCACCGGTGTAGTAGAAGAACGTGTCGCGTGCCGAATCCGACTTGCCTTCGAGATAGTCCCGCTGGTCGTAGCCGTCGAGCGTCGTCTTGACAATACCTGGATACTTGCCAGCCTCGATCTGCTTCTTCAGCCCGTCGCCCGAAGGCCCGCCGGCGATATTGACCAGCGTTGGAACCCAGTCCAGCGAGGAAAATATCTGGTCCGGGTTCGTGCCAGCCTTGACATGCCCCGGCCAGCGAATGAGCATCGGCGCCCGCATGCCGCCTTCCCAGGTGGTGAGCTTGCCGCCCCTGAAGGGCGTGATCCCGCCGTCCGGATAGGTGATTGCCTCGGCGCCGTTGTCGGTGGTAAAGACGATGAGGGTGTTGTCCATCTCGCCCATTTCCTCGAGCTTTTTGAACACGTAGCCGATGTTGTCGTCCATCTGCTTCATGCCGGCTTCGTTAATACCCCAGTCTTTGCCGCCTTTCTCGCCCAGCGTGTCCATGTACTCGTCCGAGAGCATCGTGGTGACATGCATGCGCGCCGGGTTATACCAGACGAAGAACGGCTTGCCGGTTTCCTCGGGGTCGTTGCGGTCGAGGAAGTCGATGACCTGGGCGGAAATTTCCTCGTCCACGGTCTTGGAACGTTCCAGCGTCAGCGGCCCCATGTCCTTGCAGCTCTGGTTCTTCTCGGTGCCGTCACTGGACGTGCAATGGAGAACCGGCCGCGGCGGGGTCATACAGAGCGCCTTCATCGGATCCACCGCACCGGCGGGCTCTTTGAGACCCTTGACCGGGGTGTTCATACAGGGGGGTACAACCGCCTGCTCGGTCGGCGTCTTATTGATGTCGGGGAAGCTGATACCCTGCATGGCGTCGAGGTGATACAGGTAGCCCCAGAACTCCTGGAAGCCGTGAGCAGTCGGCAGAGACTCCGATTTATCGCCTAAGTGGTTCTTGCCGAACTCGCCGGTGTTGTAGCCGAGGTCCAGCAGGAATTTGGCTATCGCGGGCGTGCCCGGCAACAGCGAACTGGTAGCACCCGGAAGCTGCGGCATGACCATGCCCGCCCGCAAGGGATGCATGCCGGTGGAGAAGGCGGTGCGCCCGGCCGTGCAGCTCTGCTCGGCATAATAGGTCATAAATCTCGAGCCTTCATTCGCGAGACGGTCGATGTTGGGCGTCTCCCCAACCATGAGCCCCTGATGGTAAGCGCCCACGTTCATGATGCCAATGTCATCACCCATGATGAACAGGATGTTGGGCTTTTTGCTTTCGGCCGCAACCGCATTGCCGGCGGCGAGCCCCATCAGGGTGAATATCGCGATACATACTCGAACTGCCAGATTCAATTGAGAATTCATTAGAGCTCCCCTATCCATATGTTTATGTTTGCACCATGCGCCATCAGCACGGTTTAGCAGATACTGCTGCCGTATTTACCTGTTACACACAGGGAAATGCACTTTTCCGGGTACATCCTCCCCTGCCGTGGCCAGATGCTTTCGACAGGCCAACACTAGTCGAAGTATTTTCACATTCCCATCCGTTCGACTACCTAGCCATACGTACGTATTATTTTTTTGGGGGGGGGGCAGCAGGTCACGTGGCCGTGTCCCTACGTTGTAACCGTCTGTTTGATATATGCCATTAGCGTTTCGCCACGGTATGGCTTCTGCTCTACGTACGCCGCACCTTGCCGGATTGCGTGCACCGCCATGGTGATGTCACCACGTTCGGCAAGAACGATAACGGGTATCCTGGCGCACACCGAAGCGAATCTCGCGAGTCGTTCCGGCCCCGTTAACTCGTTCACGCCGGCATCCAGTACAAGGCAGCCGCAAGGCTCCGGCCCCGCAGCCTCGCTCCAGGTTTCCAGCGAAGGCAGCGCCCTGACATCCAGACCCGCCGCAGCAACGAGCACCGTGAGAGAATCACGGACCGTCGCATCTCCGCTGACAATAAATATCGGCATCTATGCAATGTCCCCCGCTTTGCCGGCACTGTTATATACGTGAGATTTTGCGCACACCGGGTTACTACACGGCACGCACCGGAAACATTAGACCATATCGGGATCGGGAGGCATTCGGTTGGCTACCGAGTCTACGTAGGTAATCGGCTGTGGACAGGAGGCCATGCCTGCCTGCACCGCCACGGAAAAGCGGAGGATTGGAACGGTGTGCGGGAGCGCACCCCGGGCGCTAGCTGTCCTGCTCGCGGGACGCCAGGTGCAGCATCAGTTCCTTGACGCTGCCGATCCCCAGCTTGCGCAGCAGGTTATTGCGGTGTGCATCCACGGTCCGCGGACTGACCTCCAGCACCCGGGCAATCTCCTTGCTGGTCAGGCCCGAAAGAATCTGCCCAAACACCTCACGCTCCCGATCCGTCAGGGCCGCAAGCCGCTGTTCGATGTCATCCGCAGCAACGGATGAACGCCTTGCGGCAGCGTCCTGGGCCAGCGCCGCGTTGATGCTGTCCAGCAATGCCTGCTCCCGGTAGGGCTTCTGGATGAAATCCACGGCTCCGCTGCGCAGCGACTGCACCGCCATCGGGACGTCACCGTGCCCCGTGATCACGATGACCGGAATCCTCACCTCCAGTTCGTTGAGCCGCTCCTGCAGTACCAGGCCGCTCATCCCGGACATGCGCATATCGAGTACCAGGCAGCCGGCGCGCTGTGGGTCGAAGGCATCAAGGAACGCGAGCGCGGAGTCATAGCCCTGCGCCTGCAGACCAACGGACTCGACCAGTTCCTTTATCGAATCGCGCACCGCATCATCATCATCAACGATGAAGACCGTCTGCTCCTGCATGTTCCCCATTAACCGGCTTTCCTTAGCGTGAATCGGAAGATAGCACCACCTTCAGGGTTCGGATCGTACCAGATCCGCCCTCCATGGGTGTCTATGATATCGCGGCAGATCGCGAGCCCCATCCCCATGCCGGCGCGCCTGCCCGAGTACAGCGGCTCGAAGAGGTCCTTGACCTGTTCCTGCAAAATCCCCTCACCCCTGTCCGTCACGCTTACCTGCACCTTCCCGTCGTCGTGCGGCGCGCAAGCGACGGAGATCAGTCTGTCACCTCCTTCGCTGTCACAAGCGCTGTACAGAGCATTTTGCAACAGATTGACCAGCACCAGCTGGACTTGCAGCACATCGGCGAGAGCCGGGGGAAGATCGTCGACTGGCTCGAATACGATGCGGCACTCCCGGGTCTCGCTTTCCGGCTCTATCATCCGGATGACGTCCTGAAGGATCGGGCCGAGCGTCACTGGTCTCAAATCCGGCTCATCATGATTGACCAGCGCCCGGACGTGCCGGGTGATAGCGCCCGCGCGCTCTGCCTGTCCCTCGATCTTCGCAACCAGCTCTGCGAGCTTGGGTGCTGCCTCGACATTCGTCTGCAGGCGTCGCCTTGCCGCCTGCGCGTAGTTCTGGATCGCGATCAGGGGTTGATTGATCTCATGCGCAAGGGTGGTGGCCAGGGTCCCCAGGCTGCGCTCCTTGCTGAAGCGCGCCAGCCTCCCCCGCAGCCGGGCCGCGATCGTCTCCGCCTGCCTGCGCCGGTCATTCTCGTCATGCAGTGCATACTGGGCATGCCGCAGCCTGCGACGACTCAGCATGAGTGCAAAGATCAGTAAAGCCTGCGCCAGCATCAAGGTCAGCGAGATCATGATCAGCGTGTGATAGCGACCCCATACCGTGATTTCCCGGAATCGAACCTCACAGTCCGCGGGCAGCAGCCCCGTATCGATTTCCCAGTGGCGCAACTGCTGCCAGTCGGCGATACAACCGGCCGCGACCGGTTGCTGGACACCGATCGCAGCGGGGTCCTCGCCGTTCAGCACCCTGACGACCAGATCGGCCGCACGCTGTCCCTGATCCGCGTAGCTTGCGATCGAGCCGGCCGCGATCCCGTGTCCGAGATAGGTCTCGAACACACCGAAGACGGGCGCGCGCGAGACCGCAGCGATCCGCTCCAGTACATTGCGCGGCACCTGCGGCGCCCCGGCACTGTCACGGAACATCATCAGATAGAACACGATGGCATTCGCGGGCAGCGCCTGCACAGCGTCAACCGTCTCGGCCAGCGTCAGCCCGACGAGGTATTCGATATCCACCCTGTCCGCGTATTGTTCAAGCACCGGCCGCGCGAGCGCCAGGTGCCTGT
>Ga0316193_10004629_pt1 | contig 10137 bp, 7 predicted proteins | sample MerIslsedime2_MG_FD_207735 | JGI IMG/M metagenome (GOLD analysis project Ga0316193, IMG submission 207735) | Coastal sediment microbial communities from Maine, United States - Merrow Island sediment 2 | ecosystem: Environmental > Aquatic > Marine > Coastal > Sediment | place: USA: Maine...
CGGAAGTGCCGCTACCGCCCTGACCGCAGCGGCTCGGCTGGCCGGCTCATCGGTACGGAGATTCGCCGCCAGTCCGGCAACGAGTCTGCGATCGGCCCGCAGTTCGGCCAGACGTGTCTCCAGTGTCAGCAGCTCGGTCTGCTCCGCGGAGATTCGTTCCGCCGTGCCTGCCAGGTTCTGCGTACTGCGGAAACCGGTGAGACTCGACTGGGACGAGTTGAGGATGCTCTCCATCTGGGCGACCTGTTCGCCGAGGAACTCGCGACGGACACGGGATTGCTCCCTCGCGGCCATGACTCCCTGTGCCTGGAACGTGACTACGACCGCGTTCGCCAGCGATTGGGCGATGTAAGGATTGGGACTCCGGTAGCTCACGTCGATGACGTCGGTACCTTCGCGACGAGCAACCTCGAGATTACCCAGAACACGATCGATCGCGAGCTCCCGGGGCAGGACGGCTACGATGATTTCCGAGATCTCCGGACGTTCCGCGAGACTGAATTCGATGCCCTCGTGGCGAACCGTGTCTCCATACGCGACACGTGTCGTTCCGTTTCTTCCGCTTACCGCGAATTCCTCGGGATCGAACACGACGGTCAGGGTGTCCGCTTCGGTATCCTCGGAGACCTTCATGCCCGCTACTTCGGAAGTGAGCGGCTCGTCCGAGACCGCAGTGAGTCTGAGGCCGAGTGAATCCACGACAGATCCGATGAGAGTCCGGCTGCGCAGGACCTCGAGCCTGGACAACAGCGGATCGGTCGCACGACTGAGCGCCAGTTCCGGGGTCTCTCTGTCACCTACGAGTACCGGACGGACTTCTCTCAGCCGGATCACGGAATGTGCCTGGTAGATTCGCGGCTCCCTGAGCGCCAGGAATCCCGCGGCCAGGAGGAAGAGGGTCGCGACGCCGAAGATCAGACGCTTGTAGTTGTCCAGGACGTTGAGCACTTCCCGGATCGTGATCGTCTCGGAAGGCGATGCGACTGAATCGTTCAAGAACTCCGGCATATGCGGTTTCTGTCCCTGGGGTCCGAGTTGTGGTTCAATCTCTGGTGAAGCGTTCGATAACCAGCAGCACAGCAGCCGTAGCTCCGATCAGTGCGATCCAGAGACCGGTGGTCCACGTCTTCATCGGAACCATGATCTGGTCACCGGACCGGATGGTCTCCCGGTAAGCGAGGTTCGATGGATCAGTGAGATCCAGCTCCTGTGCGACGACTCCGCGACCCGGTTCCTCCCTCAGCAGTACCACGGCGTCCGTCTTCGCGTCCTTCGCCGGCCCACCAGCCCTCGCGACAGCCTGCACGAGTGTCGTGGCGGGATGCATCGCGTACGTTCCCGGCACATTCACGGTTCCAACGACTACGACTTCGAACAAAGGCTCGACGATCAGCGTCGGTTCATCAATATACTCACGAAGAGCATCGGCCACCGCCGCCCGCAAACCCGTCAGGGGTATGTCGGACGCCTGGACGGTCTGATACAGAGGGTGCGCGATCGCGCCATCGGTGCCGATTCCGTATACACCGCTGTACTGCGCATAACGCATGACATCGATTCGGATCGAGTCTCCCGGAGCGAGAGTCGCCGGACCGGCATTGGGCGACAGAACGATCGGGGCTGGTGAGGAACTGCACGCTCCGGACACGACGACGGTGCATGCAAGCAGCAGCTGCGCCGTTCGACGAACTGTCATCGCCTACTCCTTGTCTTCCAACTGGCCGGAGAGCTGACCGACGATGTCGGTTGTTGCCTTCGACGTGATCAGGTTACCGTGACTCCGCACACGAGACCAAGACTCTCTAATCTGAGGCATCGACTCGGGACACGCGACTGTGGATCGCCTGCAACATATAGCTACCGGCGGCACATCCAACGGGCGAAAGATCGTCACGGTGGTCAATTCGCTCAGTCCGACCAGCATGCCGCTCAACGAGTTCGTGGCCTGGAGGGCACGGCGCCTGCCCAACGAAAGGCATGTCGTTGTCTCTCTCGCCGGGACTCCGTCTGCCGGTCCGGGATTCGAGTCGCCTGATAACGTTGAAATCCTGACCTGTGCCGGGCGGAGGGGGCTGTTCATACGGCAGGCCAGGAAGTTACTGCGGGACGAGTCCGCGTCGGGGGAACGGACGATCGTTCACTGCCACCAACCGCGATCGGGAGCGCTGTTTCAGATCGCCAGCCTCGGAATGCGCAGTCGAACCCCGGTTCTGTTTACCGTTCACAGCATGTTCTCACGCTATACGCAGAAGACCCGGGCGATCAGTGCGTTCAACTGTCTCCGAGCCGATCAGGTGACGATCGTGAGCCACGCCGCCTCCGACGCGTTTCCCGATTCGGTTCGGCGGCTCCGTTCCGATGTGTTCAGCGTGATCCCGAATGGCGTGGACCTGGAGCGCGTCGATGCTATTCGGGCGAGCGTGGACGTCGAGCGGGAGGAGCGCGGTTCGATCGGCAGACGTTTTGAACTCGTGAACGTCGCCATGTTCGGGGGGCCGGACAAAGGGCATGATTTCCTGCTGGACGTCGTAGGTCGAGTTCCCGACGTGGGACTGACGCTGGTCGGAGACGGGGGTATCCGCCCGAGGATCGAGGAGCGGGTACGGGACGAAGGACTTTCGGACAGGGTCCGCTTCACGGGACTGCTGTCGCGCGAGGCAGTCTACGCCGAGTTGCTCGCGGCCGACCTGTTCGTCTCTCCATCCGTACGGGAAGGTCTCCCGATCGCGGTTCTCGAGGCGATGGCTCTCGACAGACCTGTACTTCTGTCTGACATTCCGCCTCACCGGGAGATTCTGAGCAAGGGGGAAGTGCTGCCGCTCATGCCGTTTGATCGAACGGCGTGGGTCGAAGCAATCGCTCAGATCGCGGGTCGGTCGACAGAGTCCCGGCGCGCGGAAGGGGATGCGAACCGACGGATCGTGGAACGCGACTTCACACTCGCGCGGATGCACGATGCGTACACGGAGACATACGAAATGATGATCGAACGCGGGAGTCGGTCCGGATGACCGCAATCGCAACCGCGACAGACCTGTTTGCGCGGCTCGACGCCGAGGGCGCCAGGTATGTGCACTGGAAGAGCAACGAACACCTGGCGGCTGCGCTGGCGGGTGAAACGGATCTCGACGTTCTGTTTGACCGTCGCCAGTACGGTCTCGTCCGACGAGTCCTGGATGAGTGCGGCTACAGGCCGTTTCGCACGACCGATCTCAGTGGCTATCCGGGTATAGAAGACCATTTCGCTCTCGACCCCGGAACCGGGCGCCTCGTGCACTGCCATGCCCACTTCATTCTCAGCGCCGGCAGGAAGTACCTGAAGGGTCACCGGATTCCGTGGGAGGAGCGTTTTCTCACCAGTGCCGTCAGAGACCCTTCATCCGGCGTCTGGATCGCGGATCCGAACCTCGAGCTGCTGGCACTGCTGATTCGCGCCGCGATGAAGCTGCGGGCCCGCGATCGACTGGGCGTCCTGCTCGGACGCAAGGCGTTCCGGGGGGGCATGGTCGACGAGTACGAGTGGTTGTTGGAGCGAATCGAGCCCGGCGAGACGGTCGATCTCGCCACGAGCCTGCTCGGTCCGGATGGCGGCAGGGTCGTCGAGGACCTGCTCGAATCTCCGCCGACAGACAGGGAACTTCGCAGGCTGCGAAGAGCGTCGAAATCGACCATTGAGGAATGGGAAACTCGGCGTGGCATTTCGGCGACCTGGGAAGGGTGGCGAAGGGAGCTTCACGCGATCCGCACGGCGCTGAACCGGCGCACGCTTCGGAGGACCGTGCCGGGTCGCCGTGTCATGCCGGGCGGCGGAATCGTGGTGGCGTTCATTGGATCCGACGGGTCTGGAAAGTCCACGGTCGTGGAAGCGATCACGAGCCAATTGGCTCGAAAGCTCGATGTGCTGCGGGTGTACATGGGGAGTGGTGACGGGCCAGTGTCCCTGCTCAGGCTTCCTCTTCGCCCTCTCGCGAGGGCTGTCGATCGACTGCGGGGTCCCGACCATGGTGATCCGGCCGCGCCCTCACCCACCGATCGCGATCCCGGCGAAGCCGACTCCCGCGACCGGGATCCCACCCGACGGGACCCGGCTCCGATCCTGGTCGGGCGCGTGCTCTGGGCGCTGACGCTCGCGCGGGAGAAGAGACTGCGTCTTCAGACCACGTGGCGCGCGAAAAACCGCGGGCTGATAGTCATCACCGACCGGTTTCCGCAGGCACAGGTCGCGGGATTCAATGACGGGCCGTTGCTGCGGAAGCGGGCAGAGTCCGGTGGAACTCTGCTGCGAAAGGCAGCGGCGATCGAGGCGAAGACCTATGAACTGGCGGCGCGGCAGCCCCCGGACCTGGTCGTCAGATTGCGGATCACACCTGAAATCGCCGTCGCGCGGAAACCGGAAATGTCCGAGAGCGAGGTCGCACGGCGGGACGCGGCGATCGCGTCGATGACGTGGCCGGATGGGACCCGGGTAATCGACGTGGACGCGAGCCAGCCACTCGATGCTGTCCTGCGCCAGGTGCTGCTCGCCATATGGAGAGAGGTCTGATCACACCGAATCTGAGCCAGCTTGTCGAGTTCGTCGGCATGCCCGGTTCGGGGAAGTCCACGATCTCGCATGCCTTCGCCGAGGCGCTTCGGGAGAGCGGCCGCGACGTGTGGGAACCGGTGTGGGACAATTTCAGGCTCCTCTCCGACCGCAATCGCCGCCTGAGCAAGGTCCGGATTGCCGCCCGACAGGTTCTTACGCTCCGCCGCCAGACATTCGCCGACCTGGGGGCCATTCTCGGCTCATCCCAGTCAAGGCCGGCCGCGTATCCATCGACCGCCCTCAACTGGTTCTACATCTCCGGGCTGTGTCGCGTGGCGGAACGACGGCCGGGTGTCAGCGTGTTCGATCAGGGGGTTCTTCAAGCAGTGTGGTCGGTCGTGTACGGCAGCGATTCCCTGGATGAGTCGTCGATTGATGTATGGGCGGCCCGGGCAGGTGAAAGCCTTCCACCGGGCTCGGTCGCCGCATTCGTCGACGCCGACGAACCGACGATCAGGAAGCGGCTCGCGATGCGCACCGCTGGTCGGGGTCGAATCGACGACGCGCTGGCGGGGCCGGACAGCCAGCTCGACCTGGCCCTCGAAAAAGGATTCGCGGCCCTCGAGTTCGTCGAGCAGGCGGCTGGATGTCTCAAGCAGGCTGGGCGTCTTCAGATCGTGCGATTGGATTCCACAGTCAGCGCTCCGGAGTCCCTGGCCCTTGACCTGGTCCGGGCCCTGAGTCGGGACGGCCTTTGCTGAATCGGGTGGCGTCGTTGCATGATGTCGAGGTGGGAACGGAGCACCGTGCCGGGAACCGAACGGTCGGAAACGAGAGCGAGGCGGCGATTGGAATGAAACGGGCGTTCGACCTCTGTGTGGCGTCGATCACGCTACTTCTGCTGTCGCCGATCATGGTGATAGTCGCGCTGCTGGTCCGGGTGAATCTCGGCTCACCCGTGCTGTTTCGTCAGACCCGTCCGGGGCTCAACGGCGAGCCATTCGGTATCATCAAGTTCAGATCCATGTCCGACGAATGCGACTCCGAGGGAAAGCTGATTCCAGAGGCTGATCGCATCGGGCGGTTCGGGCATTTCATTCGTACGACGAGTCTCGATGAATTGCCGGAGCTGCTGAATGTGCTCACCGGGACGATGAGCCTGGTCGGGCCACGTCCGCTTCTGATGAGGTACATGGACCGGTACTCCCCGGAACAGGCGAGGCGCCACGATGTCAGGCCGGGGATCACCGGTCTCGCCCAGGTCGAGGGTCGAAACGCGATCTCCTGGGAGGAGAAGTTCGATTTCGACGTGTATTATGTCGATCACCATTCCGTCTGGCTGGACATCAAGATCCTGTTCAGGACCGCCGTGAAAGTGCTGCAACGCGAGGGCATCAGCCTGGAAGGCTACACGACGTCGCCCGAATTCACGGGGTCGGCACCGGATTCCCCGACCGAGTGACTGGAGAGCGCGGGCAGGTGAGTGACGAAGTGACGGGCAACGGCAACGCGACGGGCCTGAGTGCCCGGACCGTTGCCGTTGCCCCTCCCGCAGCAGCGCAGCGATCCGCCCTGAGAAAGGTCTACGGGTTTGTTTCGCAGCAGCCTCGGCTCCGCAAGGCACTGATGACGATGCCGGGATTGCGGCAGCTGGCGTGGCGCTTCGTAGCGGGAGAGGACCTGGATTCCGGCGTAGCCGTGGCCCGTTCGCTGAATTCCCGTGGGATCATGGCCAGCCTCAATTTCGTAGGTACGCACGTGCGTTCCAGGGAAGAGGTAATGGAAGCCACCGAAGCCGCCATCGAGGCCCTGCAGCGCATCCACGATGAGAACCTGGACGCGAACCTGTCGGTCAAACCGACGCAGCTGGGCCTTGATATCGACGAGGAGTTCTGCGGTCGTCAGCTCCGCCGGGTCGTGGAGAGAGCAGGTGAACTCGGACTGTTCGTCCGGATCGACATGGAGGAGTTCGTCTACGTCGAGCCGACACTGCGGTTGTTCGAGGAACTGCGTACGGAGTTCGGAGCCGAAACGGTGGGAATCGTGCTCCAGTCATACCTGCGCGACCGCACTGGTGACCTGGAACGGGTGATCGCTGGAGGCTCGAGTGTCCGGCTGACGAAGGGCGGGTACTGGGAGCCGGACGTGGCATACAGGGAGAAGGCCGACATCGATCGTTGTTTCGGTCGCGATCTGGAGCTCTTGCTGACTGGCGGCTGCCAGCCGGCGATCGCCACCCACGATGAGCAGTTCGTGAATCGTACCAGGGAAGTCGCCGCCGGCCTGGAGCTGGCGCCCGCCGCCTTCGAGTTTCAGATGTTGTACGGAGTCCGACCGGACCTTCAAGAATCGCTGGTCGGTGAAGGTTACAGGGTTCGCTGCTACATTCCCTACGGCGGGCAGTGGCTCCCATATTTCCTGGGCTGTGTTCGCCGTCTACCCGGTGGTGCCATGCGAAGACTGCACAGGCGAGGCCAATGATCGACGCGTACACCCTCACGACCGAAGATGAGGAGGCGTGGCAGAGGATTCTGCCCGCCGACCTCCGGGCCGGCGCCGGCCTCGAGTACCTGAGGATCGAGGAGCGCCAGAGAGGGTTGCCGGCCCGGCTGTTCGTGGTGGAGCACTGCGGTCGTCCGGTCGTGGCCTATCCCTACTTCCTCAGGTCGCTCGACGCCTTGCCGTGCGCGCCCGAAGCCGATCCGCCCCGATACGATACGTGCACCCCGGACTACCTGGGGCCGCTCTGGCTCGACCGCGACCTTCGTCCCGAAGATGCGCCCTTCCGGTTTCCGGAGCTGTTCGACAGCCATTGCCGGGAGCAGGGGATCGTGGCGGAATTTGCTCACCTCGATCCCTGGATTCCCGGCGCCCTGGTGGATCTCGGGTGCGTGAAACCGAACCGGGAAATCGTGTGGGTGGATCTGACGTGGTCGGAGGAAGACATCTGGATGAAGTCGTTGTCCAGCGATGCCCGGCGGCAGACGAAGCAGGGTCACCGGGCCGGTGTGCAGACCCGACGCGCTTCCGAGCCGGCAGACATAGGGGAGTTCCACCGTCTGTACACGATGACGATGGAGCGTCGCCAGGCGAGGGAGAAGTACTGGTACTCCCTCGAGTACTTCATGGCGTTCTTCGAGACCATGTCCGACAACTCGTTCTTCGTTCTTTCCGAGTACGAGGGACGAGTCGTGGCGGGAGGGCTGTTCCTGTACGATAACGCCGAAATCCGCTGGCACCTCTCCGCCTCCGACCGGGAGTGGAGCCGCGTCCGGCCCGTCAACGTCTATCTCTACAACACGATTCGCGAATCCCTCGGCCAGGGGTGGATCCGAATGGTGCTCGGCGGCGCGTACGAGGACGGCGACGGCGTCTTCCGCTTCAAGTCGAACTTCACCAGGCTCCGAGCCGACTTCAACACCTACGAGCGGGTGCATGACGAAGCTGCTTACGACGAGCTTATGGTGTGCTGGCACCAGTATCACGGCGCCGACTCTACCCCCGGCAACTATTTTCCCGCTTACCGCTCAGCGCCCGCCAGGAGTGACGATTCAGCTTCGGACGGTCCCTCTCCGACTTGATTGGCCGGAGGATTGGTCCAGGGATTCCGAATGTGACCTTGTCATTCCTGATCCCTGTTGTTTTATTGGGAAGTACCATCCTCGACATTGACCGAATAGGACATTCGGCTGCCAGGAATTGGTACTGCGGCCCCCCGACGGTAGTGACTCGATCGATTTGTTTCAGCGATAAACAGGCCCGGCGGCCAGCCGTAGAGTTTCGTGACGGGGCTTTCGTGGACGACAGCCGGATTTCCTTCGGAGATCGCGAATCATGAGCACGTCGAAGCAACTGGTGTTCCGCCTGCTTGGCCTTGGCACCGTTGTTGTTCTGGCCACGTGTACCGACGATCGGGGTCCCCTGGAGCCCGTGTCGGCGAAGCCGGAAGCAAGTGTCGAATCACCGACCCCCTCGGGCGGTGAGATTCGCGTCTCACGGGTCATTGAGCGATCCGAGCTCGGTTCTGCAGACCATGTCGGCCATATCGAATCAGGTAGTCTCGACCTCAGCGATGTTCGGGGATTCGGCGTCGACGAGCCCCAGGGCGTGGCCGTCGACTCCGTCACCGGACGCATTTTCATCCTGGATTCCGAACAACGTCGGATCCTCGTCGTCGAGCCCGACGCGCCGCAGGGCTCTGAAGCGGGAGCAGATCAGGAGATCGATCTGCGACAGGCCGGTCTGTCCGGTTTGAGCGGTCTCGCACTTCATCCAGCGACCGGACATCTGTACACCCTGGATCCCTCGCGCGACTTGCTTCACGCACTTACCCGGACTGGCGAGATCGCCGAGACTCATGACGTCGAGGGCTTCGGGCTACTGGACATCCAGACGATGACGTTTGGCCCCAGTGGGGACAGCACCGACGACCCGGCCGAGCTCAGCCTGTATGTAACGAACGGCGGCGTGATCACCGAGCTGTCCTTCGATCGGCCCGCAGGGGCGGCTGCGAACATCGAGGCCGCCGTGCCAGGTACGCTCGTTCAGACCATAAACACGTGGGAATTTTCTCCGCCAAGCCCCGATCCCGCCGGAATCGTGTGGGCGGACCACCTGCAGCGTCTCCTGATCAGCGATTCCGAAGTCAACGAGATGCCGATCTACGCGGGTGCGAACGTGTTCGAGATCGACCTGCCCGGCACCGTTCTCGATACGTACACTACCCTGGCCTACTCGACGGAGCCCACGGGGTTAACAATCAACCCAGCAAACAAACACCTCTTCATTTCGGACGACGTAAAGAGGGACGTGTTCGAGGTGGATCCCGGTCCAGACGTGCTCTACGGGACTGCGGATGACGTCGTAACATCGTTCGCGACCGACGACTTCGGGGCCAGTGATCCAGAAGGAATCACCTTCGATTTCTCACAGGGATACCTGTACATCGTGGATGGAGTGAACTCGGAGATTTACCAGGTCGCTCCGGGGGTCAACGGCGTATTCGACGGGGTAGCCCCGGCAGGCGACGACCAGGTGTCCAGTTTTGACACGGAGACCTTCGGGTTGACCGATCCGGAGGGGATCGCCTACGACTCCGATTTCGGTCACCTCTATGCGGTCGGTGAGCCGCAATCACTCGTGTTCCACTTCACGACTTCGGGCCAACTGCTCCGCACGATCGACGTCTCGGCGGCCGGCGCCCGCACTCCGGCCGGCCTGGCTTACGCGCCGGGAAGTGTGAATCCGGCCCAGATGGGTCTGTGGATCGTGGATCGGTGGCTGGACAATGGCTCCAATCCCGACGAGAACGACGGTCAGGCATACGAGTTCTCTGCACCTCCGATTCCGGGCAATTTCCTTCCGACCGTAGCGATTTCGGCGCCCGATAACGGACTGACGTTCTTCGTGGACGATCCCGTCACGTTCACGGGATCCGCGACGGACTTCGAGGATGGTGATCTGACGACATCGTTGACCTGGACATCCAGTCGCGACGGCGCGATCGGCTCGGCCGGGTCCTTCACGACGACCACTCTCTCGATCGGTACTCACACGATCACGGCTTCCGTGGTCGACGGTGGCGGTTTGTCGGGCTCAGACGCGATCACGGT
>Ga0316193_10004631_pt1 | contig 10134 bp, 6 predicted proteins | sample MerIslsedime2_MG_FD_207735 | JGI IMG/M metagenome (GOLD analysis project Ga0316193, IMG submission 207735) | Coastal sediment microbial communities from Maine, United States - Merrow Island sediment 2 | ecosystem: Environmental > Aquatic > Marine > Coastal > Sediment | place: USA: Maine...
GCCAGCACCCGATGTCTTGAGTGTCGCCACAGTGGTCGGAGGCGTCAGATCGACCCGGACCGGGAACGTACCCGGGTTCGACCAGCGGTTCCCGATCAGCTCCTGCACCGACAGCAAATGCCCCCCCTCGGACAATGGCTCCGATGGAACAAACGAGGTGGCCGCAGTCGCCCCCTGTTGGGTCAGATCGGCGCCATCGAGTGCATATCGGAATACGCCGTCGCCGACATTCGATGCCCAGGTCCACTCGGGCTGTCCACTGCTGTCGTGGACTACACCGGCGACCTGCGGCGCCTCCGACGTGTCCATGCTGGTGTGACGCGCATCGTGATACAACATCGGCCAGGGCGGCGTCTCCTCCGATGGTGTCAGCAACCTGGGTGGTTTGCCGGCGAACGCATAAAGTCGTTGCCCCCCGTTGATGGCGGCAACCACATAGACACGGCCGTCAACCCCGATCATGGGGGAGCCGAACAGATTGACGCCGTCGTCCGCGGGCGGCGTGAAACTGTCGCCCACATAGTAATTGCGGTCCTTGGTGAGCGCGTACAAGGAATTACCTGACGGCGCATACAAAATGCCACCCGCTCGGTTGTAGTCCTTGAACGCATTGATATCGTTACCCCCAGAGGGAAGGGTTCGTGCCTGAGGAACAGGTTTGTTTGGGTGCAATGCGATTCCCGGGGCGGTGTTCAGTTGGAAATTGCTCAGGATGAACTCCCGAGCACCGTTCAGGATGATCACCCGCGGCGGGGATACCGCTCCCGTATTGGTATCGATCTCCGCCAGCTGGGCAACAGGAAAGCCGGTCAAATCAGCAGTGCCTTGTCCGATGTTTATGGTCCACGGTTCAAGATCAAAACCGCTGTTCTCGAAGCGGAGCGCTTCGCGAAAACCCACCACTGGTGCACTCGAGACGTAAGCGCCGCTCTTGTCGATTGTCTGATCCGATATCCACTTCAACCGCCCATCCGGTCCAACGGCGTGCAACGAATTCATCGGTAACAGGATCGTGCCGTCCGCACCCATGGCCAGCGCCTGCATGGTTGGCCAGGGGGCGGTCTCGTAACGCCATTTCTCGGTGCCGTTCGGCGTGACCGCAAATAGCGTCCCAGATTCATTGACCACGTAGACGGTGCGGTCCGGCCCGACGATCGGGGATTGGATCGCGTCGCCCTCGGTGTTGAAGCGCCACTGCTCCGTTCCGGTGGGACTAATGGCCACGAGCCCTTGGTCAAAAAAAGTGCCGACATAGAGGGTGCCATCGGCACCGATTGCCGGATCTTTATCAATCCAGCCTCCCACGTCGAAGCTCCAAGCCAGGCTCCCGTCTGGCCGCACCGCATATAGTCTGCTGTCGACAGCGAAGTGAGCCGTAGCGTCCGAACCGATACTTGCTGATGTGCCCCGCACTCCCGCTGCCTGGTAGGCCCATTTCGGTTTGCCATCTGGCCCGATTGATTCCAGGGTCGCCAGACCCGACACGGCATTGTAGGAAGTGACGTAGACCGTGCCATCCGGCGCCAAAGCGGGCACTCCTAAACTCGATGTGCCCTGGAGATCGAAGGTCCAGAGTACATCCAAAGCCCCGAGCACCGGATTGTCCTGGGCGAAACCAAGTGCAGGCCATAGGACAAGCTGAAAGATCAGCAAGCATGACCTGAGGGTCTTGCAGGCGGAAGAGGCCAAGCGTCCCGATTGTCGCCTCGATCGTTGCGCACACCCATCGGGCGGGTGTTGCGCACTCCGTTTGCGGCCAAACCGATGAGTTCGCATAGACTCCCTTAATTATCCACCAACGCGCGGACAGGTGTACGGCTTCGCGATCCGGTCGCGCAGGCCAGCATTGGTTCGCAACGCCCCCTAAGACTAGGCCTCAACTCAATTGATGCAAGCCGTCATTCACTGATCCGCGCGGAGGTTGAGCTCGAGTCCGGCTCAGTCCCAGGTGATTTCGTAGCGCTCCGGAAACGTCGCCTCGCTGTATTCCATGGCGCCCAGCGAGCGTGCATTCGGCCGCTTCACCACCTGGCGGACGATCTCCGGAACCATGATTTCGCCCAGGTAGCGCCCAAGGCATTCATGCAGACCGAAGCCGAAGTGGAACATCTTGTCCCTGGGGCGATCGGCGTCAAAGTCGAGCGGATTGGCATGGGCGGCTGAATCGAACATCGCCGACAACACCAGGGGCAGCACAACGGTGCCTGCACGGATGGTCGTTTCGCGGCTGGAACCCCGGCCAATGGTGTAGTCCTCGGCGCAGCGCCTGAAAAAATATGGCGATATGGGGTCAAAACGCAGCGCTTCAAAAACGTACCCATCAAATCGTGTCGGCTCATCGATCGCCGCGCGGGCCCGTGCCAGTTCATCCGGGCGACGGAGCAAGCCTTGGAGCGCCTGGGCGGCTGCCTGTGAGGTGGTCTCAACCGATCCAATCAGCAATCCACCGATGTTCCTCACCAACCGTTCCATGGGGAAGCCCACGGCGTCGGTGAACACCGTGCGCAGGAGTCGGGTCACGATATCGTCGCGGTCGGTTCCGGCGCGGATTTCACCAATACGCCGCGGCACGAGTTCAGCCAGATAGCCACGCAGTTCAGAGTTGACCTCCTGGGTCGTTCCATGAATCTCGGCTGCGTTTTCGTTGCCATCAAACGGCTGGTTGTGGAACGTGTCCCACTGATTCCAGTACGACCACCGGGCAAGCTGTTCGGGCTCGACGCCATCGAAACCCATGTACTCCTGGACCAACGCGATGGGCACCCCGCGCGTGAGCCCGTGGACGGCGTCGATCTTCTGTCCCGGGGCGGCGTCCAGGATTGCCGAAGCGGTCCGACCAACAAAATCACGGATGCGCGGGAGGTCATCCCGGTTGAGCATCGCCTGCATGATGGCTTTCTCGCGAAAATGCACCGCCGTGTCGTCCTGGGCCATCAGATATGAACCCATCTTGTCCTGGTAGAGCTGCACGGTGAAAACGCGCGGTTGGAGCAGGACTTCCACCACATCACTGTGGAGCGCGAGCAGCGTACACTCCGGCGTCGCCAAAACCGGCCGATCGGCTCGAAGCTGGTCGAAGAACTCGTCCGGAGAACTCTTCATCCAGTTGCGCACAAGGCCAAATTTGGCGTCCGTTGGTGTCCGGTCGTACTGACTAAGAAAATTCATCCTAAGCCTCTTCGATTCCAAAATTGGCGTTCAACGACATGCCCGAGTCCCGGTGCTTGCGATCGAATGTGGAAGAACCCCAACGGCAGATCGCTGTGACCCGCATTCTCGCCAGGCGATTCAGAATCGTACGGGATTCTTGAGAAATTCGATCACAGCAAAACGCTCCTCGGGCGTAAACGGCCGCTTGGGATACGCGTGGCCGGCGTTCCTGTTACCGGGGAGCGTGGCATCAAAACGAAACCGATCGTGCGCCTCCGACGAGTCATAGCCGAGCCGATCAACGTCGAGATCGCGACCGCCGACCCAAAACTCCGTCGAGCGCTCCTCCGGTGGCGAAAGCAGTTCAAAGACATTCGGAACCGAGCCATTGTGGAGAAACGGACCGGTGGCCCAGATTCCGAGCAAGGGCCCAGCCTTGAGTGTGTCGAACGACGGCGGGCTGTAAGAACGCAGTGGCTCGTCCGGGTCCGAAGGATCATTTTTCGCGTAGAAACGATAGTCGCTGTAGGCAAGGCGTTCTTGCTGTGACAGATCAGCGTCGTCCATAGCGCGCCGAAGTGCCGCACCCACCGTTTTTGTGAAGAATTCGGCACCGAGCACAGTCTCCCGGCCCTCAAACAGCGGTTCCGCGAGGGCACCGGTCTGCACAAAACGACTGATCAGTCCCTGAACGTAGAGTGGGTCTGTCCCGACCCGCTGATATGGGATACGCGTGATGCGGATGAACTGTTTGCCGACAATGTTTTCTTCCTTCGGCGTCATCTCGAACGGCGGCATGTTATGACAACCGCGGCAGTTGGATTCAAACAGCGCCTTTCCCGTCCGCCACTGAGTTTCGTCGATCAATCCAAACAGATCCTCACGCCAGATGGGCGGTTCCAGATCATTTATCCAAAGTTCCAACTCGTGCAGGTTCTTCAACCGGATTGATGAAGTGAAATGGGGCGTGGTTTGGTCGAGACCAAAGTTCGCCTCGCCGAACACGCCGAGCACCTGCCCCGAATTGCGTGACATGGGATTGGAAGCGATCGGATTCCACTGCACCCAGTCAAGCTTTGGCGTAAGCCAAAGAAACGGGTAGCTGGTTGGTGCGGCAGGCGGATGCAGGTTTTCAGGTTGCCCGAGGTCAAACACGGTCAGCGAGTTTACAATCTGGGTCAGCGCATCCACCCGTCCGGGCCCCGCATGCAACGGTGGTGTGCGCATCCATGCCCGGCCGCCAAATCTCACAGCAAAAGCCAAATAGGCCTGTGCCAATGACTGGACAGTAGCGGGGCTCACCTGGTCGCCCAGCACGCGGCCCGCAAATCGAGCAAACTTGTCGGGGTTTACCGCCGGGTGACTGACCGTCACAGCCCTCGACAGAGCGGTGAGAAAGCCACCGAAATCACTCATGCTCGGGCCACCGTCGATACGGACAGTCTTCCCGCTGGCGCGCACAGTCCCGGTATGACAAGCCGCACAGGTCATACCCATCCAGTTACCGCCGCCTGGCGCGAAATCCGGTTCGCGGGTGAAACCGATGGGCAGTCCACCTGGGTTGAGTCGACCCGAATCGTCTGAGTGGTAGGTCCAACCAAATCTTGCCAGATTCTCAGGCGAGGCAAACAGATCCTCGGATTCCGGCTGCTCCAGGGCCAGAAACCAATCGTAGGGAAACAAGTGCGAGCCCTGAGGTGTGAAGTAGAAGAGCTCTCGGAGCTCCGGTGACCACCCCTGGTCGAGGTAGATCACAGAATCAGAGTTGTCCGCGTATGCGGCTGGTGCGCTCGCGAGGACAAGCGCGATGGACAAGGCGGCAGCCATGGCACGTCTGGCCGAGCCGAATGCCGTTACGAAACCCATCGTGAGGTACTCCCCATAATGCCCTTGGGTACAGGCCGAGTATAGTTCCCCAAAATGGGGTTTTCTCTGGCACGCCAAATCCTCGATTGAGCGGTCCGGGTGCGATCGGTCCTTGAGGGTGGCAACAGTCCACATCATCGTCACTGATCAGGTAGATGGTGCGCTCCTCATTCACCGTCTCGAGGTCAACGCCTAGCCCTTCGCCGTAGGGGTCCGCTTCGTTGATCCGGACGACAGCGGGCTCGCGGTACTTGAGGATGATGGCGGCTCTGTTGATCACGGGTGGGCTCCGAGGCGGATTAGTGGGGGCGGGTGCGGTGCTGTTCCTGGTGGACGTGTGCAGCGACTGCTTCAATTCTGGCGACTGCCGGCTCGCCTGGCTATGCTCGCTTACTTAGGAGTAGCACCACCAGCGAAGATCAACATGGCATGCAAGTTCGCAGTGTTTTTGGACAAGGGCGGCAAGTTTCGTTTCCGGCTCAAGGCGTGGAACGGTCAGATCATCTTGACGAGCCAGGTTACAAGTCCAAGGACTCAGCGATGAACGGAGTTGAGTCCGTTCAGAAGAACGCTATGTCCGACGCTCAGTTCGAGCGCAAGGACAGCAAGGGTCAGTTCATGTTTAGCCTTGAGGCCACCAACGGCCAAGTCGTCGGGACCAGCGAGCCGTATCAGACGGCGGGTGCGTGCAATGGTTGGGAGCCTCTGACCTGTTCGTGAACGTGCATCTTGGGACTGAAATGCACAGCTTCATCGTTGCAAATATTGGCAATAGAACAACTACTACCCGCGATCTGCGCCTTGAAGCTGCACATTTCACCCTCCAAGCTGCTTCGTCCAGAATAAATCAGAGGCTCCCTAGAGGCCGCTGAGATTGATATCTGGGTTCAGGTTATCTTGATTTGCCTCCATGAGGCCCGCGGCCTAGCGAACTTTGCACTACCGAGGCGAAGTCATGGGGTGATCGCAATCAAACTCACCAGCAGCCGCGTTTTCTTGCCCCGGGCTCTCCTGGATCACATGTCATTCATTGTTGCTTCTGTCCAAGGTCGCTCAAGGCCCCAGTACATTAGTGAAATGTGTATAGGGGAGACCGGTCAGTTTGGTGCTAGCTGCTCATCATAATACTCAGCGTGCGAGCTCATGACCTCCCGGGCACGGCTGCCGGAGGCCCCGACAGGCCTGTGCCATGAGATCGGGCGGAGCAAGCGCGTATAGATCGGCCTCCGCTGCGCTCACCTGCACTGCGAGCCAGCGTCCGTCATCGGATAGCTCGAGCCTCTGGCCAACCCGGTCGACCGGGAAGCGCCGTTCCTCGGTCGCCCTGTCCAGGTCATACAGGCGCACCTCGCCCGAGGCGTCCAGCGTCGCGGCAAGGCCGCCGTCACGTGTCAGCGCGGCGGTGATCGCACGCCGGTGCGGGGGCACCGCTACTGGCTCGAGGGTGGCCGCGTCGAGGATATGGAGTCCGTCATTCTCAGCGTGGACGAGAAAGCGCCCCCATCCAGTGACCGTGAGGATGCGGGAGCGTGGCATATCCAGCATCGGGCGCAGTTCACGACTTGCGACTACTTCGCCGCCCACGACCAGCTCAAGCGAGCGCTTCGCACCGCCCCGTGTGAATTCACTTTCAACCAGCCGGTAGCGCCGGCCCTCCAGCCCCGTCAGCTCCGATGCGAACCTGGTGGCTCCACCGGGCTCCGGTGCGCCGACCCCGAAGAACGGCACGGGACTTTCGGCGCCAGGCTCGATTCGTTCGGGCAGCGCGCCCTCGGGCCGCTCCGACATCCGCCAGCCGAGGCGCTTCGACCCGACCCCCGCCAGCAGGACCGCGCTATCCGCCGAGAAGCCGATTCCCTCCATCAGGAGCGGCCGCGATTGCAACACTGCAAAGGCGGTGCTGGCGCCGTCGTAATCGAGCAAACCCAGCTCCCGTTTGTTCGGCTCCAGCACCACGATCCGCCCCGCCTCCGGCAGAAATGCAAGCCGGGCTGCCGCGCTGTGCTTGGGAATCTCGGCTAATACCCGGCCGGTCGCCGTCTCAGCGATGACGATTGGGTCATCTTTCTCTGCTGTGGCCATCAGAGTGCCATCGGCGCTCAGCACCGCCTGCGCACTAAACAGCGCCTCCGACTCGGGCTCGAGCACACCCTCGCGCTCGACCATCCGACGGCCATTAATCCAGAACCCGTCATATCGCCAACGCAGATCACGGGCACCCTCTGCCAGCCTAAGGCGCCGGAGATCGGAGGAGTTGGCCAGCGTCCAGACAATCAGGTCGTACTCCCGCACCTCATCGGTCTTCCAGGTCTCGTAAAGCGCGATCCGGGTGCCGTCCGGGCTGAGCGCGAACCGGCGCAAACGGCTGTTGGGCCGCATGGTGGGATCAATCCTCTCACCCAAGCGCGTGAGAATACGGAGTTCCTGCTGGAGCAGCAGAATGAGATGCTCGCCATCCCCACTGAGCGCCATCTGGCGCACTGGTGGCATAGACGTTCCCGTGAGCGGCATCTCAGTCTCTAACAGGATCTCGCAGCTGGGCAGCGCCCAAAGGCGCACCCGGGTGCTGCGGCTGTTCGCCGTCGCGGGTCTCTCGACGGCGGCAAGGGCGCCCGCATCATCTGAGACAGCGATCGGGGAAAGCTGTTGCTCGGGCCCGGCCGCGGCGTCGGGGTTACAGGCAGCGATCTCCGCGCCGCTCACCGTGTCAAACAGAGAAACTCCATCGCCGGCAAAGGCCAGCCCCATGCGCAGCCCATCCCGGGTGAAGGCTGCATCGACGATCTTTGCATCCTTGGTCTTGTGCCGCTGCCACGGGATACGCCGAGCAATACTTTTGCGAAGCGAGAGATCGGCGTCCCGGACATCGCCGCCGAGCTGATCGAGGGCACCCAGCGCCTGCGCCGCGAATCTCACGCTGCGGTCGTAGTTCGCCAGCGAGGCTTCGTCCTCGGGCGGTGCATCGCGCAAGAAGGCGGCGCGGGTGAGGAGCTGCCGGGCTTCGACGATTTGCTCCTGGCGGTCGCTCTCAGCTTTCTGAGACCACGCGATCATGCCGAGCACCGAGGCGATCACCAGACCGCCTGCGACGGCAGCCCAGGTGATCTGCTGGCGCCGGGTGGCGGCGCGACGGCTGGTCAACAGATACTCCGCCTGAAGCGCAGTCGGCTTCGGCTCCTTGGCGGGGGCGCGGGCGATCCAGTCCTCGAAAGCCGTCAGGTCCGCGCCCCGGAGCGTGAAGCTGACTTCTCGTCCCTCCCGGTCCCACTCGGCAGCGCGAATCAGGAGCCGAGTGTGGGCTCGGACCCAGTCGAGATCGGTTTCGATGGCCGCTGCGAGCGTGTCCGCGAAGCGTTCGAAATCGTCCTCGACCCGGCCAAAGACATAGTTGAGCACAGCCAACACCGGCGGTGCGGGCTGATCGGACTCGCGGTGGAGGACCGGGATCAGCCGCTTGTTACGCGCGACCGCGTGGTCGAGCTCCTGCTGACAGATCTCCGAGGTGATCCAATCGGGGCTGAGGACGAAAACCACCGCCTCGGCCGCATCAATTGCGGTTCGGATCGTGACCATCCAGCTGTCGGAGGGTGGGATGCCGTCCCAGTCGACCCAGGCGTCATGGCCGCGGTCAGCAAGCGCTGCATGGACCCGGCGCACGAAGTCCTGGTCCCGACGGGAATAGGAGATGAAGACCGTATCCATAACTCATCAAGAGTGTAGACGGTATAAACATCCCGTTTGATCCGACGGAACCATCTCCTCACGCTTGTTCGCGCCACCAAGGACATCAATTTGCTTCGCATGCATCTCAGATTGGATCAAACGACCGAATTCGCCAGAGTGTTCTCCTCAGCGAATTCAATTGTGGGCACAGTGTGTGTGGTGCAGGAAGGACGAATGTGGCGTGCGCGTCAACAAGGCGCAGCCAAGAATCGCTAAGTCTTTGATCTTATGGCGCGCCCGGAAGGATTCGAACCTCCGACCCCCTGGTTCGTAGCCAGGTTACGCGCATAGTGATTTTATATTAATCAGTCACTTGCGGCGCTTGCCCATCTGATACCGCAGTTGACTTATCAATCACTTGCAGTTCACCGGAATTTCAAAGTAGCACAAATCTAGCACAGTGCTTCGTAACCACTGGGATACTGCAACTCCCAAACAAATGGGGATCCGCAGCCCATTAGGATGGTTCAGGATGTAAGGCGCGCACGGCACCTTCCGGGTCCGCTTCCAGGATACGCAAGAGTGCTCTCGCCGGTCCCGTGGGTTTCCTGCGACCCTGTTCCCAGTTACGTAGCGTCGCGGGCTTCACGCCAATCAAATAAGCAAATCGATCTTGTGAGAGTCCAGTCTTCCGGCGAATGGTACGAACCTCAAGATCTGGATGTTCAAAACTCCTCGATGGCTTTTCTTTGCCAGCAGCAATCGCGTCCATTTCTTTCACGCTTTCCAACAATTCATTGAACATCTTCTTGTCCATCTCACCACTTCTCGACAAGTTGTCGTAAGACCTTGAGTTGATCCTTTGTCAGATCTTCCTGATCGGTCTTAGAGTATACATAGAGCATCCGAATCTGATCAGCTGAAACGGCCCAGTAGTAGATAACTCTCACCCCACCTCGTTTCCCTCGACCAGCAATCTTCCAGCGGATTTTCCGGAGCCCGCCTGAACCTTGAATGAGATTGCCAATAGCAGGGTTCTCGATCAAGTGTTCTTGCAGCTCACGATATTGATCACCATCCATCAACCGACTGATCAGCTTGGTAAACACAGTCGTTTCGATGGCATTGTCAAGTTGACGCAGGCCCGCCACACTGAGCACATGACCAACAGACAACTCAGCTACCACGGATACCGTTTACCTTCCTAGATCATCAGCCACGCGGTGTGGCTCTACCACCGTTTCTGCTTGAGCTTCAGTGAGGTCGAGGACCTCCTCGCCGAGCGCGGCGTCACCGTGTCCTACGAGTCGATCAGACAGTGGTGCCTGCAATTTGGGCCCGAATATGCGCGGAGGCTAAAGCGTCGCCGGGGACGCTTGGGCGATACCTGGTGCCTCGATGAAGTGTTCATCACACCCGCGGTGAGCGCTACTACTTGTGGCGGGCGGTCGATCA
>Ga0316193_10004633_pt1 | contig 10131 bp, 7 predicted proteins | sample MerIslsedime2_MG_FD_207735 | JGI IMG/M metagenome (GOLD analysis project Ga0316193, IMG submission 207735) | Coastal sediment microbial communities from Maine, United States - Merrow Island sediment 2 | ecosystem: Environmental > Aquatic > Marine > Coastal > Sediment | place: USA: Maine...
TTCTGCGTTGGAGGTTTGCTCAGGCCACGGCGAAGGTCTGGAGGTCCTTTCCAGAATCGCTGCGGCGGATTTCCATCAGCGCCCGATCCCGCAGCTGACGAACCCGCTCGCGGGTCACTCCGAGAATCTTCCCGATCTGCTCCAGCGTGTGCTCGGATTCACCCTGCAGGCCATAATACAGGCACAGGACCCGTGCATCGCGCGGGCGGATCTCCGACAGCGCAACGGTGATCCGCTCCTGGAGAATCCGGTGCTCGACTCCGATATCAACCCGGGCCTCGTCTACCAGGAATCTCTCGATCAGATTGCTGTCATCGGCTTCGCCGATCGGCGCATCCAGCCGCACCTCGGACACGTTCAGAGCGAGGAGCATCTCCACGATCGCAGGCTTCAGTTCGGCCTTGAGTGCGATCTCCGGTGCGCTCGGGTCACGTCCGAGGCTCTGCTTGAGCTCCTCCGAGACACGCAGCACCCTCGAGAGCTCAGTAGCCCGGTTCAGGGGAAGTCTGACGGATCGACTCTGGCGGGCCAGCGAGGCCAGTATCGCCTGGCGTATCCACCACACGGCGTAGGAAATGAACTTCACACCCTGGTCCGGATCGAACTTCCGGGCTGCCGTTACGAGGCCCGTGTTTCCTTCCTGAATCAGGTCTCCAAATGCGAGTCCCCTGTTCTGGTAGCGCTTGGCCACCGAGACCACGAAACGGAGATTCGCCCGGATGAGTTTCTCGAGCGCAACCGGGTCTCCGCTCTGCGCCTTCCGCGCCAGGGAGTCCTCTTCCGCGGGGGTGAGGAGAGGATACCTGCTCACATCGTCCAGATACAGGTCCACCATGCTGGCGGATTCTGTCTTCAGAACCGCGCCAGTATAGCGTCCATTACGTCCCATCGTTCGACTCGCCGTAATTGCCTCCACCGGTTCATGGGGGCAGAAACTTACGGAACTTGCAGTCTACCCGTCAAACGGGCTCAATTGCGCAAGGGGGTGGCGGACCGTCACGGGACGTGCAAGTTGTCACCCCTGGAGATCGGGTGAGGATCAAGACAGCACTATCGATTCGCCGTGGACCGTCTGTCTTCAGCGTTCGATCACGAGGAGAACATGGGGCGGTTCCGTTGGACCTGTGCGGCCGTCAGCGACGTCGGCCGTGTGCGCAGTTCGAATGAAGACTCGGTGTTCCTCTCCGCCGAGGCCGGTGTGTTTGTCGTCGCGGACGGCATGGGAGGCCACGCTGCTGGGGAGGTCGCAAGTGCCATCGCATCGGAATTGATCGGCGCACGGCTGTGTTGCCTGGGAGAAAGCGAAGCACTGGCTGAAGTTCGATCGCTGTTTCTTCAGGTGTTTCTCGATGCTGGAAGCGAGATCATCCGCCAGGCAAGTGAGGACACAGCCCGCGTCGGGATGGGAACCACGGCGACCGTCCTGGCTCTGCGACCCGATGACAACTACATCGTCGGACACATCGGCGACAGCCGGGCGTACCTGCTGCGCGACGACAATTTCGTCCGGATCACGACGGATCATTCGTGGGTGGAGGAGCAGGTGGAACGCGGGGTGATCTCCCGGGAGCAAGCGTTTCGCCACCCCCAGTCCAATATCATTACGCGTGCGCTTGGAACCGACCCGGTACCCCCTCCAGATCTCTACGTCGGCGAACTCCAGGCCGGTGATCGATTCCTGCTGTGCTCTGATGGGCTGACCGACATGGTGAGCGAGGACAGAATAGGCCAGGTACTGCGCGTTATGGATGAGCCCGAACCTGCGGCCTCAAGGCTGGTGAGCGAGGCGAATCTGGCGGGGGGAATTGACAACGTGACGACGCTCGTCGTCCACGTTCACCTCAGGGACTAGAGCGGGGAGTCAGAACAGCGGTCGGTCGTCCGCCAGGCGAGACTCGACCTGCGAGGCCGGCGCCGACAGCAGATCCAGCAATGGCCCGGTGTTCCGGACCTCCACCGGCTCGAGACACAACACCCTCAGAGCTCGCGTAGCCTGGTGCAGGGAGCGCCCCAGCCGGGGCAGGTCGATCAGGTGCTCCTCGCCCTCAGAGGTCAGCCGCTGCACCTCGCCTCGTCGACGGACGAGCAGCAACCCGAGCTGCAGCATGTTGGGATTGGCAGGATAATCCAGGAACACCGAGCCCGGCTCACGTCCCCATTCCACGGCGAGCCGATCTTCCAATCGCCGCACGAGTTCGCGACTCCCCGGAACCCACTCTGCGATCCCGGCCGGGAGTTCGTCTCCCTGCAGTTCCAACACCCGCTTCGGAAGACGGCGGTGGATGAGTGCAGCAAGGAGATCCTGCAGGATCGGCGACCCGGGCTGATCCCGCATGCGCGCCGCCAGCAGGCCGAGGAGCTCCTCGTCCGTCGGGCCGGCCAGGTCCTCTCGGTCCAGCAGTCCTTCCTCCAGCGCTCCTTCGACCAGGCGCCGGAACGCCACAGTCGCCGAGCGTACTCCGTGGTGCCAATAGACGTTGCGGAACATCTGGTACTTGGCGAACAGCAGCGACTCGAGTGCGCTGAGTCCCTTCTCCGTCACGGCCACTTCAAGCGGCGCGCCCTCTGATTCCCGGGCCAGGGTGAGAGACTCAAGCAATCGTTCCACGTCCACTGCACCGTAGGGCACGCCACAGAACAGGCTGTCGCGACGCAGATAGTCGATCTTGTCCAGGTCGAGCGAGCCGGAAACGAGTCCCTGAAGCGGATGGTCCGAGGTTCCGCGAATCAGCTTCATGACGAGATCTGCGGCACCGTCACCCGACGACTCCAGGGCGGCGCTGATCTCCGGCGCTTCCAGAAATCGGCCTGCTGCTTCCTCGTGGTGACCGGGGATCGAATCGGCTTCCAGCTCCTCCATTGCATGGGAGAAAGCGTAGTGTCCGACGTCATGCAACAGCGCCGCCAGACGAACCGCCGGCAGTGCGGCAGTCTCATCTCCACTCAATCCGGACAGCACGCCCTTTCTGTCGAGCGTTTCGATCGCCCGACCGGTCAGGTGGTAGACCCCGAGGGCATGAAGGAAGCGCGTGTGAACCGCGCCCGGATACACGAGGTGAGCGAATCCAAGCTGCTTCACCCGTCGGAGACGCTGGAATTCAGGAGCATCCACGATGGACGCTGCGACCCGATCCAGCGTTACGTTACCCCACAGGGGGTCGCGGACCGTGCGGGCGCTGGCGGCGCCTGCCCGGTCCACGATTGTGTCCTGGTTCCTGCGATCAGGAGTCGCCGTTCCCTCCACTCGTCATTCTGCGTTGCGCGGCGTCAACGACGCTGATGGCTGCGAGATTCGTGATGTCGGCCACTGTCGCGCCCCGCTGGGTGAGGTGCACAGGCTTGCTCAGACCGAGCAGCACCGGTCCGATCGCCTCCGCGCCGCCCAGGCGGTTCAGGAGCTTATATGAGGCGTTGGCCGCGGCGAGATTCGGGAAGATAAGGACGTTCGCCGGCCGCTTCAGGTCGGAGAACGGATACGTGCCCCCGAGAATCCCTTTCACTACGGCCGCGTCCGCCTGCATCTCTCCGTCCACCATGATATCCGGTCTCCGTTCCTTGATCAGTCGAACGGCTTCCTTGACCTTGTCGGACTCGGGGTGGGGCGCAGAACCGAAGTTCGAGAACGAGAGCATCGCAACGAAGGGTTCGATTCCGAGTCGCCGAACGAAGTCGGCCGTCAACTCCGCCGTCTCCGCCAGCATTTCCGCGTCGGGGTCGATGTTGACGGTCGTGTCCGCGAAGAAATACAGCTGGTCCTTGACCAACATCATGTACATACCCGCCACCTTCTTGATGCCAGGCAGCATGTCGATCGTCTGCAGGGCCGGCCTCAGAGAATTCGGGTAGCTCATGTTGGCGCCCCCGATCAGGGTGTCGGCATCCCCCTGTTCGACCATCATCGCCGCGAAGTAGATCGGCTGGCGCATGCGCGACCTGGCGCTCTCGACCGTGATTCCCTTGCGCATCCGGCGGTTCACGAGCGCCTGAACGTAGCCGTCGAACTCATCGGAAGCGGCCGGATCGAGTAGCTCCACGCCCTCCAGATCGACCTCCGCGTCCGCTGCGATCTGCCGGATCCGCTCGGGGTTTCCGAGCAGAATCGGCGTTCCCAGTTTTTCTTCGACGATCGCGTGGGAGGCGCGCACAACCACGGGCTCTTCGCCCTCGGGCAGGACGATTCGCTTCGGCGTCCGCTTAGCCTTCTCCATGATCGATCGCATCAACTCGCGCGCCGGCCCCAGCCGCGCTTCCAGCTGGCGCTTGTACTCCTCGATGTCGACCGGCTTCCGGGCCACGCCGGAGTCCATCGCAGCCTGCGCGATCGCCGATGCCTCCGAGATCAGAACGCGCGGGTCGAACGGAGTCGGGATCAGGTACTCCCGACCGAAGTGCAGCTGGCGCCCTTCGTAGGCGGCCAACACAGATTCCGGCACATCTTCCTTCGCCAGGTCGGCGAGCGCCTTCGTGGCGGCGATGAACATCGCGTCGTTGATCTCACTCGCCCTGACATCGAGGGCTCCGCGGAAGATGAACGGGAACCCGAGCACGTTGTTCACCTGGTTCGGATAGTCCGAGCGCCCGGTGGCCATGATCACATCGTCGCGCACTGCGAGAGCATCCTCGGGCAGGATCTCGGGATCGGGGTTCGCCATCGCGAACACGATCGGGTCCCTGGCCATCGACTTGACCATTTCCGGTGTCATCAGACCGCCGATCGACAGTCCGACGAACACGTCGGCTCCGACACATGCGTCGGCGAGCGTCTCGGCGTCGGTGTCAACCGCGTAGCGGGCCTTCTGCGGGGTCAGGTTGTCCCGCTTCGTGTTGATCACTCCCTTCGAATCGACGAACCACAGGTTCTCCCGCTTCGCCCCGAGCCGCTCGTAGTGCCACGCGGTCGCGATGGCCGCTGCCCCCGCGCCCGAGAACACGACCCGAACGTCCTCGATTTTCTTGTCTACCAGCTCCAGCGCGTTGATCAGGGCGGCGCCCGAGATAATCGCCGTTCCGTGCTGGTCGTCGTGGAACACGGGGATGTCCAGCCGCTCCTTGAGGGTCTGCTCGATCTCGAAACAGTCCGGGGCGTGGATGTCCTCGAGGTTGATCCCGCCGACGGTCGGCTCGAGCATCTCACAGAACCGAATCACGTCGGCGGGAGTGGAGGCGTTGATCTCCAGATCGAACACGTCGATGTCCGCGAAACGCTTGAACAGCACGCCCTTGCCTTCCATCACCGGCTTCGACGCCTCCGGGCCCAGGTCACCCAGACCGAGGATCGCGGTGCCGTTCGAAACGACGGCCACGAGGTTTCCTCGCGCCGTGTATTTGTAGACGTTTTCGACGTCTTTGTGAATCTCCCGGCACGGCTCCGCCACGCCAGGCGTGTACGCGAGCGACAGGTCTCTCTGGGTGGCGCACGGCTTCGTGGGGATGACCTCCACCTTCCCAGGTCGGCCCTCGGCATGATACTGGAGCGCCACTTCCTTCCGAATCTTGGCCACGGTGCGTTGCTCCGTTTATTGGTCCGCGTTCTGTAGCCCTTCCCGGTGAGGAAGAGGACTGATCGCAGTAGTGCAAGTACCCTGCCTCCACGGGGGCCCGGGCGCCAGCCCTTATCGCTCCGCTTGCACACGCTCCGTACGCCGGGCAGTTTCACCACGACACGCATGAACCGCTGTCCACAGGAGGGGCCGTGAACATCCTTCCGGGCCGAATGATCTACCTGGGCTACGGGAAATTCTGGCGTTCGGACGAGATCGTCGGTTTGCTCCCGATCGAAGAGGGCCGTGGTCCCGGGCGGAGAACCGAAGTGTTCGTCGCCACCCGCGAGGAACCCATCCTGGCTTCACGATCCGAGCACACGATTCTCAGCGAAATGGCGAGCATGCCGGACGACGCGGCGCACGCATCCGAGATGCGTTCGGCGCTCGAGAGCCTGCTCGAGGAGCTGGCCGACATGCCTCCCGTCCTCCGGCGTCTGTTGAAGCGGGAGGGAGGCCTGGACGCGGACTTCTGGATCCGGCGGCTGCGGGGCCTCGCCGACCGGGAGCCGTCCGAGGACGATCAGCCGCAAGAGGAGCTGTTCGACCAGGGCTGAATCGCTAGAACCGGCGAAACCCTTGTTGGACTTGCCGGTACTCCTTGTCGTGATCCATCACACTGCATCCCGCGGCGCGCGGCAGTTAACGTCGGGCGCAATTCGATCCGGTCGGAAGCTCCTGCCGGCTCTGCTCATCTGCCTGCCAGCCTCCCTCACGGCCCAGGAATCGGACGATCGTGCAATCTGGAATGACGTCCGCACGGTCGAGCTCGTCGAAGCCGCAATCGATGGCCGGCGTCACACCTGGGGAGACAGCACGCTGCAGGGATTCGACCTGTACGCCGAGGGGCACGTTCATTTCATCGCGGACTTTGGTGGCGGCCAGGGACAGCAGGCGGTCCGGGCCGACCAGGTAGCGCTCGACTTCCGCTGGAGACGCGGTCTCGGTTCACTGCAGGAAATCGTCGGGCTCCGCGTGACGGAGTGGCTTCCGACCCGGCTCCACTACCACGTGGACCACCTCACACTCGTGGTGGACAACTACGGCGATCGAATTCAGGTCGGGGAGGGGGATGAGATCCGGCACGCTCCGCACCCGCTCGCCCGTGACGCCCTCATGCATTACGAATTTCGCCTCGTGGACTCGCTGGCGATGGAAGTCCTCGGCGAGTGGAAGCGCCTGTACCGACTTGAGGTTCGACCGCGTGATCCTTTGAAACCGGCAGTCGTGGGCACGATGGACCTGGAGCGCGAATCCAGTGCGCTCACCCGATTGGCGGTCAGCTTCACCCCTGCTTCATACATCGACCCGCGACTCGTCACCGTCAGCATCGAGATCGAGAACGGCCTCGTAAATGGCCAGTACTGGCTTCCGACTTCGCAGCGCGTGGAGATCCGACGCCGCATGGAGTTCATGGAACTGCCGTTCGGCTCTACGATCAGGGCCAGCTTCCGCGTCCTGGACTACGACCTCGAGCCGCGGGGCCGGGGTGGAGTCGAACCGGGTCACGCCGTTCGGGCCAGGCCGAAGTCGGAGCTGGAACGATACGCCGGATGGGTCACCCCGGAGCTTCAGGCCTGGCCGGATGACGTAGTCACCGATTCGATCCGACTCGCTGAGGTCAGGTCAGAAGCCGCAGCGATCGCGAAGGGACACTACCTGGGGGGCGACGCCGCGGTGCGCCTGTTCATACCCAGTGTCTCCTCGGCTTTCCGGGTCCGGAGGGCCGAGGGGGTGTTCGCCGGAGCTGGAGTCCGGTGGGACATCGACGGGGTGCGCACGCTCTCGGGCACCGGCGGCTGGGCGTTCGGACGAGGTAGTGGCGAGGTCCGCGGGGCGCTCGACTGGATGATCGGCGGCAGCACGCTGACGGTCGCCGGGTGGGTGAACGAGCTCACCGACATCGGTCCGTTCAGTGCCGCATCAGGGATAGTGTCCACGTTTGGGGCCGCGTTCCGGGGAGACGACTGGACCGACCCTTACTTCCGCAGCGGCGGGAGCCTGGGGATCGAAGCCCCACTCGGTTCCGCCGCCCACGGAAGGGCCGCCATCACCTGGGAGGAACAGGACGAGGCGACTCTGGAGTTGAATCCGCTCGGAGACACCGATGCCCGGGCGGTCCGACCGATCACCGAGGGAACCGACCTGCGCATCGAGCTCGGAGCCGAACGGGGTCTGGGCACCTGGCTCGGCTCCGGCTCGACCCTGTCGCTGACTGCAGAGCTGTCGGCCCTGGCCGACTTCGGGTACACCCGCTGGTTTGCAGGTCTCTCGACTCGTCCCCGGGAACCCGACGCGACCTGGTCCTGGGAAGGTACTGCAGGCGCCGGCTTCGGAACTGGCACGCTGCCCGAGCAGCGACTGCTGTTGCTCGGCGGACGAGGAACAGTTCCCGGCTACGAGTTCAGACCGTTCGCCGGCGATGTGGCCATATTTGCCAACCTCGCGATCTCGCGCACTGTGTGGCACCCGTGGATCCGACTCCGGGGACTCGCGGCGGCCGGCTGGACGGACCTCGGCAGGGTGGGCGGTGGGGCGGCGGAGCGGTTCGGCGCAGTCGCCACCGGAAACGTCCGCACCTCTCTCGGTGTGGGGTTGTCGCTGTTCTACGACCTCGTGCGGCTGGATGCGGCCAGGGGACTCGACGACGGCGAGTGGGAGTGGATGGTGTCCGTCACCCCGGCGTTCCGGGTGCCGCTCTGAGCCGGGCGGGAAGCGGCCCGACGCCCGGGACGCAGAGTCCGTTCCCCTCACTTCACCCGCACGATTCCGGGCATATCGTAACTGGCGTCGATCAGAGACGCGTAGGGGCCGTAGAAGCGGGCGGCGAACTGGAAGCCACCTTCCGGCGCGGGCAGCCAGTTCTTCCGCTGCCCCGGATCCGTTGGCTCTTCGTGCTGCACGTAGATTACGAGCTTGCCGTCCGCCGTGTGCAGTTTGCCGCTCTCGAGCATGTAGCTGTTGAGCGAGTACCGGTCGAGAGGATTGTCGTAGAAGTATCCCTCGCTGTCGTACAGGGGGATCTCCCAGAACTCGGTCACGGGCGGCAGCGCGTCGAGGTCGAAGGTGATCGTGTAGCGGTGCTCTCCCGTCATCGGCCGACCTTCGCTGTCCTTCATGCAGAACGCGCCCGTGTGGGACTGCGAGGGAACGGGTGCAAGCACGGCGATCAGGCCGTTGAAGGCCCGGGAACGCCAGTCAGTGTCACGGTATCCGAAGGTGGTCTGGAAACTCCAGCCGTTCCGCTCGACGCCCAGACCACCCTCCTGCGCCACCGCCAGGGCCTCCTCGCGCCCTTGCGCCACGCCTTCCTCGATCGCCTCGACGATCTCCGGGGGGAACCGGTCTGGGTCGAAGGCCTGCCCGGCCTTGAGGCCGAGTCTCTCGAACCGGGCGAGCGCCTCGATCTCCTTGTGACCGTCCGCCTGCTTCGTGAAGCTGGGGTCGTTGAGCACCAGGCTCACCCAGCGCAGAAACTCGACGCCAGCCAGCCTGCCGGGCTCCGTCACCTCCTCCATGCCGGGATAGGTGGGATAGTCGGGCTGGCTGAGCGGCACGTCCTCGGCCCGCACCTCCGCGCGTCCTGCGGCGATCCAGTCGGAGAGCGACATGACGGTGATCCGGTCCTGAATCCGGTTGACGATCGCCAGCTCTGCGTCGGTATCGTCGGTCAGAGCCACGCGCGCGAGCGCCCCGGCGAAGTCGGAGGGAGACTGGACGATCTCGGCGCCGACAAAGCCGTCGGGCAGCTCCCCATTCCAGTTCGGGCCGATGACGACCCGCCGAACGGGCCCCGGCGCGTTGAACTGACTGCCGATCAGATGCCACCAGCGCGCGTAGTTATCATAGAACTGGATGCTCCAGTAATGGTCGTCGATTGCCGGAACGAGAACGACCACGGGTTCCGTCGACAGGTCGAGCTGCGCGTTGCCGTAAAGCGTCGTGGCGTTGGGCGTCGTCGCGATCCGCGGCAGCGCCTTCATCGGACTGCGGTCCCACCCGAGTCGGTTAATGCCCACGTACCTCGTGCTCTGCTCGTTCTGCACGTAGTTGTACCGCAGGTGGTAGATCCCGACGGGGTGCGCTCCCCAGAGGAACGCCTCCTTCGCGAGACTCCTGGCCTCGTCGGGCGTGAGGTTCGCCGACGAGACGGAATCCCGGGCGGGACCGCAACCGGCGAACAGCAGGACGGCAGCGACCGAGAGCATCGCTCGGGCGCACGCCCTCGGACTCGTAGACTTGCTCATGGTTGTCTCCCTTGGATCAACTGCTCGCGCAGCGCCGTACGGCGCTCATTTTCAGCCATTCCTGAGACCGCGAACCTGTGCGGATATGCCTCCGCCAGCCGGCGCCGGACAGGCACGGCAGCTCCTCGGGCACGGGAGCGAACGGTCGGGACGTTCAGCGTCGTTTCTCTTGCCGGAGCTTGACCGGCTGCAATCCGTGACTCCAGGCCTTGATCGAAAGTGCCGTCGGGCACGCGAGGATCGAAACTCTCCTCGCGCGACTCGAGGAGGGTCGCGAGCAGCAGCAGGGGAAGCTTCCCGGAATCCCAGGTTCTACGAGCCCACATCGCGCTCACTCACATTGA
>Ga0316193_10004634_pt1 | contig 10131 bp, 9 predicted proteins | sample MerIslsedime2_MG_FD_207735 | JGI IMG/M metagenome (GOLD analysis project Ga0316193, IMG submission 207735) | Coastal sediment microbial communities from Maine, United States - Merrow Island sediment 2 | ecosystem: Environmental > Aquatic > Marine > Coastal > Sediment | place: USA: Maine...
AAATGCTCGCCGACGAACGCGAGGCGCGCATAGCGCTCGAGGACACGTTGGCCATGCTGTTTGAGGATCTGGAGCGCCTCGAAGGGGCCGGTGATCGGGCGGTGGCGGATCTGCAGGTCGCGGCGGAAAACGAGCGCCAGGCGCGCGCAGCTGAGCGGCGAACGTCGAGGAACGAAGCCGACTGGATGCGCAGCTACCAGGAACGGCGCGTAAGCAGCCTCATCGAAGGGGGGTTCTCGGAAGACGAGGCTCGGCGCGTCTTGCAACTGGAGTCTGAAGCGTCTTTCAAGGCGATGCAGCTTGCATGGGAGGCGCAGCGCAGTGGCGAGGCGGTCGACTTCATGGGCAACGCGAACAATCCGCAGGCGATTTTGCGCGATGAGATGGGTGATGATGCTTTTGCCCGCTATCTTGAGGCGCAGGGGCAACCGACGTCAGTCCGGATTACCCAGGTTTTCAGCGGCTCCCCCGGCAACAGTGCGGGCCTGCAGCCCGGTGACGAGCTTGTCAGTTATAACGGCGAACGCGTGTTCAACGTTATGGACCTGCGCAGCGGCACAATGAAGGGGCAGCCTGGTGAGGACGTCGTTATTGAGATCGACCGCGATGGCGTCCGCATGCAGCTCACGGTGCCCCGGGGGCCAATTGGCATTACCGGGTCTGGCGCCAGCATTCGCGGCATGAACTGGTGGGGTGGCTAGCAATTAAACAGTCCTGCGGTGGATAAAGCGTGCCGCGGGATGCAAAATGGGGCCACCGAGAATAAGAGGTTGGAAAAGCCCTTGAGCCGCCTTCGTTATACCGTCCCCAATGGATTCACTGCGCTGAGCTTGTTGCTCGGTGTGTCGTCTATTGTCACGACACAGCTTGGCGAACTTGAACTCGCTGCATGGATCATCATCTGGTGTGCGCTGCTCGATGTCATGGATGGTGTGTCTGCACGCCTGCTGAAAGCTACGTCCGACTTTGGTGCCGAATTCGACTCGATGGCGGATCTCGTGTCTTTTGGCGTTGCCCCGGCCGTGCTCATGCTCAACGCGGGCCTGCAGATTGGCGGCGTTGAGTATGACTCTGGACAGTTCTGGGTGTTGCTGGTTGCGATCGCTCTGTTCACTTTGGCGGGCGCCACGCGCCTGGCGCGCTTCAACCTGCATTCCGACGATCCGCCAACGGGGTGGTTTGCCGGAGTGCCGATAACTGCTGCCGGCGGCGGCCTCGTGCCGTCAATCGTCCTGGTTCTTATCCACCATCCCGACATTGCCGCGTCGATGCCGTTGCGCCTGTATTTTCCCGTGCTCATGTTTGTGCTTGCTCTACTCATGATTTCACGCATTCGTTTTCCGAAAGCAAAGAAGCGTGACAGCTTGTTCATCAACCTGTTCCAGGTCTTCGTTATTGCGGGCGTTTACTACTGCGGCATCACCCGCACGTGGCCGGAGTATCTGCTCGGCATGGCTATCTTTGTGCTGATTTCGGGAATCATCGCCGGACGCCTCACGCGCAATTCCTGACGCGATGACCGTCAGACCCTGAAGGAGAAGTAATGCCCCAGCGATCTTCGATTTCGTCAATCGTCTTGTATCTGCTATTTGCAGCGGGGATTGCGGCAGCCGGGCCCGCGCAGCTCGATCTCGGCGACTATCAATCTTTTGAAGGGTTTATCGATACCTGGTGGGACGAAGATACGGGTCGCATGCTCGTGCGTGTCGAGGACTTCGATACGCCGTTTCTCTATCAGCCGTCTTTGCCCCGCGGGGTTGGCTCGAACGATATCGGGCTTGATCGTGGCCAGCTCGGCAATACGAAAGTTGTCCGGTTCTTGCGTAGCGGCCCGAAGATCCTGTTGGTCGAAGACAACCTTCAGTATCGCGCTGACAGCAACAACGCCGAAGAGCGTCAGGCGATCGATGAGTCGTTCGCACGGTCTGTCATTTGGGGCTTCACCGACATTGACGGTGACGACGATTCGACGATTATTGATGCCACCGAATTTTTCGTGCGTGATGCACACGGCGTGGCTGCGCGGCTCGCGATGATGGGCGAGGGCAGTTTCCAGGTGGATGATTCGCGTTCGGCAATTTTTCTGCCGCGAACGAAGGCCTTCCCGGACAACACAGAGGTGGAAGCGATAGTGACGCTGGTCGGTGAGCCGACCGGCCGGCATTTAGCAACCGTCATGCCCGATCAGAATGCGCTAACTGTGCACGTGCATCATTCATTTATTCGTCTGCCCGACGACAACTACGAGCCGCTGCCGTACGAGCCGCGCAGCGGCGTAATCGGGCTGCGCTATGACGACGGCGGTTACCTGGATTACGCAACGCCGATTGGTGATGCGCTGGTACGTGATTTCGGGAGGCGGCACCGTTTGCAGAAAGTCGACCCGAGCGCGGAAGTCAGCGAGGCTGTCGAGCCAATCGTTTACTATGTCGATCCCGGTGCGCCGGAGCCGGTGCGGTCGGCGCTGCTGGAAGGCGCACGCTGGTGGGCGCAAGCCTTCGAGGCGGCAGGCTACAAGGAAGCATACCGCGTCGAGATGCTGCCCCAGGGCGCTGACCCGATGGACGTACGCTACAACGTGATCCAGTGGGTACATCGCTCGACGCGCGGCTGGTCCTACGGTTCGTCAATACTGGACCCGCGGACGGGCGAGATTCTGAAGGGCCATGTGTCACTCGGTTCCCTGCGCGTTCGCCAGGACTACCTGATCGCCGAAGGTCTGCTTGCGCCTTACGAAGACGAGACAGTGCCGTCCGAGATGCTCGAGATGTCACTCGCTCGCATTCGTCAATTGTCGGCGCACGAAGTTGGACACACGCTGGGCTTTGAGCACAATTTTGCCGCGAGTACACAGGATCGGGCGTCGGTTATGGACTATCCGTTCCCGCTCGTGAAGATCACCGGCAACGGTGATCTCGATCTGTCTGACGCCTATGACGTCGGCATAGGTGAGTGGGACAAGCGTACGGTCCTCTACGCCTACCAGGATTTTCCCGACGGCGCGAATCGCGCAAAAGCGCGCGCTGATATCTTGCACGATACGTTCGCGCAGGGTTTCAAGTATGTCGCGGATCTGGATTCCCGCTCGGTATCTACATCGCACCCCGACGGCAACCTCTGGGACAATGGCGCGGATGCAATTGAGGAACTTGAACACCTGATGAAGGTTCGCGAGATTGCTTTGCAGCGATTCTCGGAGCGCAACATTCGCATCGGTCGTCCGCTTGCCGCGATTGAAGAGGCCCTGGTGCCGATCTATCTCTTGCACCGCTACCAGATCGAGGCGGTCGGCAAGCTCGTGGGGGGGCAGTACTTCAACTACCGACTGCGTGGCGATTCGCAGGATGATGCGCGCCCGGTCCCGGTTGCGAGACAGCAGCAGGCCATTGATGCCTTGCTGGCGACTCTCGATCCTGCAGTGCTGCGACTGCCGCAGAGCCTTGTCGATTTGATATTGCCGCGCGCGCCGAACAATCCGAAGTCCCGCGAGACGTTTTCCGGGGCGACCGGTATCAACTTCGATTCGGTTGCGCCTGCGCGTAGTGCCATTGCATTGACGTTGCGGGTGTTGCTCGACCCGGCTCGGGCGGCGCGACTCGAGCGCGCTGGTGCGCCGGGTTTCGATGCGGTCACGCGTGGCCTACTTGCTTCAACGTGGTACGCAAAACCATCGAACGACATCGACGCGTTGATCGGGCGCCAGGCCAACATGCAGGTATTGTATGGTTTGCTGCGCCTGGCATTGAATGCGAATGCCGACACAGACGTGCGTGCGCGCTCCCTGGCTGCAGTACAGGAGCTTGACAGCTGGCTCGCGAAGCGTTCGCCAAAGGATGACGCGATGCGTGGTCACTACGCGTTGGCCCGGCACGAAATAGATCGGCTGCAGAAGGACCCTGCAGCAATCGAATCCCTGGTTCCCGCGACGTTGCCACCGGGTTCACCCATAGGATCGTATTCAGAATAGGCCGATATCGATGACCACTACCGTTACCGTTCTCATCATCTACCTCGGGATTCTCGCTGCGCTTGCTATCTGGAGCCGCCGCGAGACGCACACGCTCTCGGGTTTCTACCTTGCCGGAAAAAAGCTGCCGTACTGGGTCGTTGCTTTCAGCACCAATGCGACCGGAGAGAGTGGTTGGTTATTGCTCGGCCTTTCCGGCATGGGTTATGCGGTCGGCACGCAGGCATACTGGGTTGTGGTCGGCGAAATTTTCGGCATTGCATTGTCCTGGTGGCTGATATCCAGGCGACTCAAGCGTCTCGGCGATGAAACTGACTCGATTACGGTGCCGGACGTGCTCGCCGCGAAGTTCGCCGACAAGTGGCATCTGATCCGCGGTGTTGCGGTACTGATCATCGTGGTCATGGTCACGACTTATGTCACAGCGCAAATGGTGTCCTCTGGCAAGGCGTTCTCCAGCTTCCTCGGTATGAAGTACGAGACGGGCGTCATCGTCGGGTCCATCTTTATCATCGGTTATACATTTGTCGGCGGCTACAAGGCGGTGTCCTACACCGACGTTGTACAGGGCGTACTCATGCTGCTGGGCCTGATCGCGGTGCCAACGGCGGCAATTATTGCCGCCGGCGGCTGGGGCAACGTCCAGGAGTCGCTTACGCAGCAGGATCCGGCGCTACTCGACATGTTTGCATTCGGCAGCACGCCGGTCTGGATTGGCATTGCGAGTTTTGTCGCGATTGGCCTGCCGTTCATGGGAGTGCCGCAGTTGCTCGTGCGATATATGTCCGCACGCGACGATGGCGAGATCAAAAAGGCACGTGTCATGTCGCTCGCTGTATTGTTGATCTTTACCACGGGTGCCGTTACGGCGGGTGTTGCAGGTCGCGCCCTTTATCCGGGGCTTGAGGATGCGGAGACCATTTTCCCGGTCATTTCCAGTAACCTGTTCCCGCCCGTTATCGCGGGCATGCTGCTTGTCGTTGTTCTGTCGGCCATCATGTCGACAGTCGACTCACTGCTCTTGCTGGCCTCGTCAGCGGTCGTGCGAGATACCTACCAGAAAATCATGGGTAGCGACGACAGCGACGAACAGCTTTCGAAATACGGCAAGTACGTCACGATCATCATCGGCGTCATCGCCGTCGTCCTGGGCATCCAGGAACCACGTGTCATCTTCGATTTCGTATTGGCGTCGTGGTCAGGGCTGGGGTCGGCCTTTGGTCCCGCCATGCTCGGTATTCTGTATTACAAACGTATTACCGGGATGGGCGTGCTTGCAGGCATGCTGGGCGGCTTCGTTACCAGCGTTGTCTGGCTCATGTTTTTCAAAGCAGATTTCCACGGCCTGTATGAGGCAATTCCTGGCTTCATCGTCGGTGTGGTGATGACTTTCGGCGTGAGCTTCCTGACTAGCAGGAAATAAGGATTTGAACGACGACTGTCGGTTAATGCTTGAGAAATCAACCGTTATCAATGCGCCGCTGGACGTTGTCTGGCGCGCATGGACAACGAACGACGGATTGAAGATCGTATCGCCACAATCCAATGTGGACCTGCGCGTCGGCGGTCCCTACGAGTGGTTCTTGAATTTGCCACCCGATGACAATGGTAAGCGCGGAAGCGAAGGATCTATTGTCCTGTCCTTCGTCCCACAGCGAGTATTGGTATTCCGGTGGACGTTTCCTCCGGATATCCCATCATTACGTGCCGCGGGTGAAACGACGACGGTAGTCGTGTTATTCGAGGAGATTGACGAGGATACTGTCCAGGTGCAATTGCACGCGCTGGGCTGGCAGCGAGGACGAGATTGGCAGGAGGGTTGGACCTATTTTGATTCAGCCTGGGGCCACGTACTGGACGCTATGAAACGAAAACTCGAGCAGCCGGCCGCTTAGCCGGTCAATGATCGGTCGGTGGCTACACGACCAGTTGTGGCCAATAGTTACTACTCGCGAACCGCTGGTGTGCGCAACAAGCAGCCGCTCGAATGCTAGTATTTGCCGAATTGCAGAGAGCTGCTGTTGATCCAAAGTGGACCTCTGACGATCCACTGTACGAGTGCCAATGAATGACCGATTCCATGCAAGACGACGAAAAAATCGAGTCCTTTGTAATACGAAACACCGGCTACTATCGAGACAAGTGGAAGAAGTTTCACGATAAGCCCGGATCTATTGCGAGCTTCAATCTGGCGGCCTGTCTCGGCCAAGTGATCTGGCTCGCCTATAGAAAGCTGTACGTGCCTTTGTTGTGGACAGTCGTCGTTTCCGTAGCATACGTATCGCTATGGATCTACGTAGAAGACAGGCAATTGGTTGCGGAAAACCTGTCAGCAGCATGGAACTGGATCGTTAGCTTCCTGTTCTTCGCTGTCTTTGGCCTGCTGAGTAATCACTGGTATTGGGGCAAGTTCCGAAAGGTAGCGCGGCAAGCTGCTTCCGGGCAGGCCGACAGAGACGCGCAACTGCAGTTCATTCGATCCAAAGGTGGCACTAGCCCCGTCGGGGCCTCGTTGGTCGTTGTCGTATTGCTCATGCCGATTGTTTGGGCCGCTTACTGGGGTGTTTACCAGGCAAGCCGATTCGACTACTCGGCGTTTGTTCTTGATGCGACAGGTCCGCTGACGCTCGCCGAGATCCAGGCAAATTTCTTTAGCTTTATGGAGGAACCGCTGGAAGAGGAACGCAAGGAATGCGTTTTCAGAGAAGTAGCGGAGCGTGCTCGTGCCGCCGGGGATCCGGAGACATTGGATCCGGCGACGGTAGAGTTTCTCTCTGCTGATGGATGGGAACGGCTGGACTCGTCTGGTAAGCGACTTATTCTGACACAGGCAATAACAACGAAGGCTTTCTTCGCCTGCAGTCGATCCGGCGAACAGAGGACTGAGAATAGTGCGACCAAAACGGATGCTGCCGGTACGAAAGAGGTAATTATCCCGGGCGAGCCGCGCTTCAGTGTTTTCGAGTTATCAAATTCGGCTGGCGACGGCACTTTCGCCAGCCCCGACGGCACAGTCCTGCTCAGTTTCCTTGCCAGGGATTCACGCTATTGCCGCGCTGCCCGATTCTCGTCGGACCATACAGTTGTTCTGGCCTGCCGAAACGAGCAGGGATGGGAGATTGAGGCAACAAGTCGTCTTGCGCCAGGCGAATCGACTAATGCCACTGCCTTCGGTGGCGGCGACATCAAAGAAGTCGCCAAGGCTATCCAGACCCTGAAGGCAAGCGCCGACCTCTTGGGCGAACGCGAAATAATAGAGGCAGCCAGCAAAGGCTGGCGGTAAGTCAATGGACTTTCGCGAAGACCACCGTCTGCGACCAACCCATTCCGGTCGCTCGTGCGTGAGCAGCTTTTCGACTCGATGACAAAGAATAAATCTACATGCTGGTGGCTCGGGCTTGCAGCAGGTGCCCTTGTATCCGCTGCTGTCACCGTCATCGTGGTGGTCTGGGAGTGGCTGGAGAATCCAGGTGGAATATTCCGCAGCGAAAGTGGAACCAACTGGGGATTTGTATTTGACACGACGATTAGTTGGCTTGTACCGACTTTTGTATACGCAGCAGTCTTGGCTTCAGTTTTGCATGCAGTATGGTTAGTCGCGAGGCGGCACCGACGCAAGAAGTAAAGCGGTTTTATTGGTTCGCAATAGGGGGCCGAGTCTCAAATAAGGTCCAACAGGGCAGGTAGTACAAGTTGCTTGATTATGCTGAGCGCGACGATGCCGGATAGCACGACAACAAGCGTAAGCAGACTCCATTCGTTGAGTACCAGGCCCAGGGCAAGCGCCGCAGCTGGCGGATGCTCGGTGCGGGTAACAACCATGGTGAACATCGCCAACGATATGGCAATGGCTCCGAAAATAATCATAACCGCATGATCAGCAGTGGGCGAGACGTTAATCAACGTTGCGAGCGTGGACATCAGAGAGCCTGCGAGGATGCCGACCACGTAACTACCGATCATGTGCCGCGGGCCTGAGTGAAGGGAGCGGGGCACGGCAAAAGCGATGAAGGCGCTGGCGCCGAGGGCGGCGATCAGCACGGTCTGGGTGACCGCATCGAGCACCAGTAGCAAGACGAAGACGACGAGACCGGCAAGACCGCATTGTAGTGCGTAGCGCTTGAAGTCTTCGCGCCGGAAATGCCGGTCAATATCCAGGGCCATCGTTTCGCAGGTCCTTGTTGCGGGCTTGGGATATTGAGCTTACCGTAATGCCTGCCTCCAAACCCAATGTAACCAAATTCATCGGGAGCCCCTATAAGCTAGTAGGAAATGATTTGAGGGTATGTCGATGCGTTATTTGAAAATTCTGATTGTTGGGCTGCTGCTGATCGTTCCGGTGGTCGCCGCCGCGAGTAGTGACGATATTCCGGAGTCTGCGGTCTGGTATTTCCACCTTGATCTCCAGCAAATGCGGGCAGATGGTCCGGGCAAAGCTGTCTACGACTGGTTGCAGGACGAAGCGCTCTCCGAGATCAGGGAGGAGGCCGGCGTCGATCTCGACAAGGAACTTGATCGCATGACAGCGTTCGCGCAGGAAGGCCAGGGTCCCGTCCTCTTGTTCGAGGGCAATATCAGCCAGGAAACGAAAGACAAGATCATGACTTTCGTCGCAGCAGCTGGAGATCTCGCGCCACAGAAAGCGTCAGGAAAGACCTATTACCATTTTGCGGGCACGGAGGATGGTGAAAACCGGAGCTATAGCGATGGCGATGTCGAAATCGACCTTGAGCGGCTCCAGGAGGAAGCCTGGGTAAGCCTCGCGTTGAAGAACAAGGTGCTGGTTACCGGCAGTGAGGACCAGATGAAGTCGATGCTGGCAAACGGTGGCAAGGTCGCGGGTAGCCGCAGCCACAAGGGCGCCTTGTTGGTACTGTCTGCCGAGAAGACGATGCTGCAAGCTGGCATGAACTCGTCCGCGGTCGGTAATGACGGCGACTCGGGGTGGGATTCGAACATTCTGCGAAATACGGAGCAGGTTGCGTTCCTGATGGCCGCCGCCGCCAACAAGCTGGCTCTCGAAGCCAAGCTCATTACCACGGAACCGGAGATGGCCGAATCGCTCGCCAGTGTCGTGCGCGGCCTGATCAGCCTGCTGGCATTCAACGACGAGATGGATAGCGAGGCTGTTGCGATGTTGCAGGGCACGAAGGTTAAGGCCAGCGGTAACAGCCTGAGCATTTCGCTCGCGATCGACCCCGATCTGGTTGTTCGGACCTTAAGTGACTGATGAGCTACAACTGATTGCTGCTGCGAAAGCGGGGTCCGCGGAGGCATTCTGCGACCTCGCCAAGCTTTACAGGGAGCGCTTGCTGCGCTTCCTGTTGACGCGATGCGCGAGCTTCGCTGACGCTGAGGACGTGCTGCAGGATACGCTGATAGCGGCGTTCCGCTACATCCATTCCTACGATGCACGCTGGCGTTTCAGCACCTGGCTGTATCGCATTGCGATCCGCAATGCGGCGAAGCTGCGCGGGCCCGACCTGGTTGAAGTCGGTGACCTGCGGGACGAAGAAAACGATCCACTATTGCAGTGCATCGCGGCTTCGGAAACCGAGAACCTCTGGGTCAATGCCCGACAATTGCTCAATGACGAGGTGTTCACGGCCATGTGGCTGCGTTATGCAGAAGACATGTCTGTCAACGACATCTCAAAAACCCTGGACCGGTCCGCATCTTGGACCAAAGTTAACCTGATGAGAGGACGGCGCACGCTCGAGTCAAAGATGAGTGGCGCCACAGACCGAAGTGAAGCCTATGGATAAGCTGGCCAAAAGACTGCATGAAGACGCGGAACGCATAGAAGTAAGCGTTTCAGACGAACTCGACCGCCGCATCGAAGCCTCGCTGTTGGCAGTAACGCCGGAGACGACCAGGCAACGTCCTGTCGCGTCCGCGAGGCCGCCACTGTTCTGGTGGGCGAGCACTATCACGGGCATTGCGGCGGCTGTTGCCGTGATCGCGATCGTGAACTGGCAGGCTCCCGACCAGCCGGTTGCGGATGTGCCACTGAACATCGTCGCGGCGGTGCCAGCGATCGATTTGAAGACGGAAGCAGCGGTATTGACGAGCCCCTTGCACGAGGAGCTGGATAATCTCCAGTCGGACCTGAAAAAGGCCGAGGAGAAGGTCAGGCGTGATATCGGCCTGTAGGGGTCGAATGG
>Ga0316193_10004635_pt1 | contig 10130 bp, 5 predicted proteins | sample MerIslsedime2_MG_FD_207735 | JGI IMG/M metagenome (GOLD analysis project Ga0316193, IMG submission 207735) | Coastal sediment microbial communities from Maine, United States - Merrow Island sediment 2 | ecosystem: Environmental > Aquatic > Marine > Coastal > Sediment | place: USA: Maine...
GTGGTTTGGACGTTCTCTGAACCCATATCCGCTACTGCAAACCCAATCGGAGATGTGGAGTGAACTCCTGTCATGTGCAACATTATCGACCCCACTACGCCGGAGCATCATCGTTTGAGCCCTTACCACCCAGCACGGCCGCCTGCATATCCCCGGGATGAATATGCACATCGCGCTGCGGGAAGGCGATGGTGATGCCCTCCTCGGCGAACCGGCGATGAATTTTTCGGTGCATGTCGGTCATCACCGGCAACCGGTCCGCGAGAGTCCCGACATAGACACGAAAGGCAAGATTCAGGCTGCTGTCAGCGAACTGGTCGAACACCACGCCGGGCGGTGGCTCCTCCAGTACCCGCTCATCCTCACGCGCCAGCTCGAGGAGGATGTCCATCGCTTTATCGACATCGCTGCCGTAGGCGATGCCCACCTGGATCAGAATCCTGGTGGTCTCATCGGACAACGTCCAGTTCAAGAGCCGCCCGGTGATCAATTCCTTGTTCGGGATCAGGAGTTCCTTTTGCTCGAAGTCGCGGATGGTCGTGGCCCGGATGCGGATGCGCATGACCTTGCCCGAGGCGTCACCGACCGTTATGAGATCGCCGACCCGCACCGGCCGTTCCACCAGCAGGATCAGGCCGCAAATGAAGTTGGCGACCACCTCCTGGAGTCCGAAGCCGATGCCGACACCCAGGGCCGCCACAAGCCACTGCAGCTGGGACCACCGGGCACCGATGGTGTTTAGGACGAGCAGGATGCCGATCGCGACGATGACATAGGTTGTCAGGGTGATGACCGTGTAGCGGCCACCAGCACTAATCTTGAAACGGTTCAGCAGCACGATCTCGAGCACCGATGGCAGGCGCTTCGCCAGCACGTAAGTACCTATGCCGATGAGTATGGCAAGGCCGATGTCGGCCAGGGTGATGGGAAATCGCTGCGTTTCATTGTCGACCGTAACCGTGTAGTGCCACACGGAAACCTGGTCCAGGAAGCGCAACGCCGGCAGGACCTCCGACCAGATCAGCCACAGACCGATGATCCCTGTGAAGACCAGCGTAGTGTTGAGGAGCTTGCGGCTCTCCTCGCTCAGTGCGACCAGGTCGACTTCCGGCTCCTCGTCTTCGATGGGACCGCTTTTTTCGCCTTCGGATATGGATTCCTGCTTTTGTTCCGCCTCGCGCGCCGCCTTGCGTCGCTCCAGCGCCGCTTCATAGGCGAGCTTACGGCGTGTCACCGTGAGCCAGCGCACTGCCAGCCCGTTAAGCACGAGTAATCCGAAAACCATCCAGGTCGTCTCGACCAAGCGCCCGATCAGGGAACCTGCGGTATAGAGATACCCAGCGAGCGCCAGGACGCCCAGGGCAACCGGCATCACGACCAGCAGCGGGAACCACAGCTGGTGTATCCAGCCCAGCGGCTGCTTGCGGCCCTGTTGCACGAAGTCCACCAGTACACCGCGCCGGGGATGCAGAACATGATAAAAGAAGATGCCCAGGGCGAGCGCGATGATTACGAAGGACAGGCGTCCGATAATCCCACCGAGGGTCACGGGATCCAGGTTGATCGCTACGTAGGTCACGAAGGCGGCCGGCAAAAAGGTCCACAGCAGGCGACCGAATTCACGCCGAAGTAACCGCACAGAGACCTCGGGCCAGCGGAAGTGGCGTGTAGCCAGCCCGGAAGGCATGCACAGGGCACGGGAAAACTGGAGAAAATAGAACTGCGAGGACACTGCCACCAGGGCAAGCCCTATGGTACTGGTGAAACTGGTCCCCTCCAGGGAATGGTGGAGTTGCCAGCCCACCCCGGTCGCCAGCAGCGGCCACGGCAGACCGGCAAGCAGTGTCAATACCACGGCTTTCACTGTCAGCGCGAAGCTGTCCGTCGTGGGTTTGCCGAGCGGGTTTCCGGTCGCCTGCAGGCCTTCGATGATCCATTTCCGTTTCCACATCAGAACAGCAAAGATGATGATGACCAGCGACAACATCGGGGAATGCCGCAGCTGGTGGAGGAAAACCCGGCTCACGGCCAGCCAGTCGGCAGGTGCAAAGAAACGCGCCAGTTCCGCCGGCAGGCTGCCGAAATCCCTTAGCTCGGTCAGGTTCGAGGTGCGAATCCATATCAGGTGCTCGGCCAGAAAATCGTCGTATTCCCCGACAAGTTCAATCAGGCGTCGCTGATAGACGTCCGCCATGCCCAGCTCGCGCAGGATCGTCTCCTCCAGCTCCAGCAGCTTCCCGGTCAGCTCACGGCGCTTCTCGATCAGCGCCTGCAGCTCTACGCGGATCTGCCCGGCGTCCTGCGGCTCCACCCCCGACAGCAGTTGCCCGGCATAGCCATCGAGATCGCGCAGCTCTCTGTATTCCTCTTTGTTATGCATGCGACGCAGCCCGAACTCGGCGATCAGTGCTTCCCGCTTCTCGAGCTGCCGGCGGAACGCGCGCGGATCCGGCAGCGATCGGCGCTGCTCCAGCAACACCCGGCCGAGCGCCTGACTGAGTCCGGCAATTTCCAGGGCCTCCCTGGCGTTCTTGAACTCCTGCTCAATTCGGGTGGTGAGCTCATCGATTTCCTTGTCATGTGCGCCCACCTGTTCCAGTTGTTTCGCTGTTGACGCGAGCGCCTTACCGAGTCTCGCATTCTCTTCGGCAAGCTGCACAAGGAGCGGAAGCTTGCCCGCGAACTCGATGCGTGCCGCCTCGGTCTCATCCTGCACAGAGGCGAGATCCGCCTGCCGTTGCCGGGTCACGGCGTCCTTCAGCAACTGCAGCCGGAACCTGACCCAGCGGACATTGTGTGCCGCAAGATCCTGGCGGGCCTTGAGCAGTTCCACGCGTTGCGGCTGGCTCAGCAGTTCCGCGTCCAGCCTGCTGATTTCCGCCCGCAGGGCCTGTTCACGTGTCGCCAGCACCCACTGCCGGGCTTCAGTCAGTGCAGGCGATTCATCCGACGGGGGCGGTAAACTGATGTCAGCGGCAATCTGTTCCTGCTGCTGCCTTGCCTCGGTGAGACTTATCCGCACTTCATTCGGCCGTGTCGCCTCGTTTTCCAGTTGCTTGTCCAGATCGGCCAGCTTTGCCTCGACGGCAGCAAGATCGGCTTGCTCCTTCTGCAACAACAGTTCGAGCTCGGTCCGGGGGGTGTCTTCTGTCAGTGCCAGCGATTCTTCAGGCGTGGTCTGTTGCGCCTGCTCGTACTTTGTCCGGGTCGCCTGCGTATCTTGCGGAGCTGCCGCTGCTGCGGCACGGAAGGCCTCCGCCGCAGCGTTGCCAGCGCGTGTTGCCTCAAGCTCGCTGAGTGCCTTTCGGTAAAGCTCTGTGAGCTTCGTTTTCGCCGACTCCGGCAAATCGGTTGCGGCCTCGACCTCCGCGATTTTTACCTCCAGGATTTCGGAAGTGACCACAGTTGACGGACTGCCGGTAAGTGCCGGCGGATCGGCAGCGAACGCAGTGCCGAGGCTCAGCGATAGCAGGAACAGAATGATAATTTGCAGCCAGCGCGAGTCACTTTTCATATAATTACCCGGATCTCCCGGTGATTCCGCTTTACTCATCAACGTTAGCCTCCTCCGTGCTGCGCAGGATCATTTCCGGAATGATGCCAAACTCAAGAATGACTGGCATCGTCACCATCGCCGAGAGTTTTTCCCGAAGCGCATTGATCAGTTTCCGGGTGAACAGACCGGGTGCCGCCACAATGTCGCCCCGCACGAATACGCTACCCTGTCTGATCCGGACACTCAGGTTCGTGAACCGAAAGTCGTGCTCCGCAGGAAGGAGAGCACGACTTTCAACGGTCAGACTGCGATGCACCTGGTTCCGGACCAGCAGGTTGTCCATACCGATCCCCAGGGGCGGCACGACGATGATCAGACTCGCGATTATCATTGCCAGTGCAGCCACCGCTGACAAACGACGCCGGTAATATCGCAAGAAAAAAACCAGGCTGCCCGCAAAGACAATGCCGATGATATTCGTCAGGTACAGCAGAAAGGGGCCGCGAGCACTGAGATGGTCCTGGGCCAGCCCCACTTCGGCGCTCGCCTCGTGTCCCAACGACATGACGATACCGACAGTGCAGAGCGGAGGCACCAGGGCCACGGCGATTGCTATGCCTGCCAGGGCGGAAGAAACGCCCGGGCGGGTATAGGCAAAGGCAGCTGCGGCACCCGCAGCGACGGCCACGCCCAGATCGAGGAGGCTGGGTCTCATGCGGGCGATAATCTCCGAGCCGGCCAGTTTCCAGCCAATCGCTTCGGTGAATATGAAAGCGATGCCGATCGTCAACAGGGTTCCCGTCACAACGGTCAGAAGCGAGCGCATTGTCAGTGCCCCCTTGCCAGCCACAACCCCGTACGACATAGAAAGGATCGGACTCATAAGCGGGGCGATGATCATGGCCCCGATGATGACCGCTGCACTGTTGGCAAGCAAACCAAACGTGGCAATCACCGTCGAACTGGCCAACAGGAAATAGAATGGGTAAGCAGGAATTGATCCCCGCTCCACCACGGGCTCTACCTCTTCAGCGGATACGGGTTTTTCCACAAGATGGCGCCAATCACCGAACCAGCGCGAAACAGATAACGACATGTTGACCTCCAGGTAATATCGGGTAGCCCCAACACCGGCAGCAAGCAGAAACTGTAATTCAGCGCTTTGCCATTCTTAGCTCAGACATCGATTAGCGTTAAAAAGCGTAACGAACCGACCCGCCGACAAACAGGATATAATTGGTGTCGAAATCACCTGCTGCACGCACACCCTGACTGGTCCGATCGATTTCAGCATCGCCAACAATCAAAAGTGTTGTGCCCAGTGCATAATTCAGTTTGTTCTTTCCGTTCGAGCCATAGGCTGCCGATACCTTGTAGTATGCATCCACGGGTAGATCAAAGGTGCGATGATTATCATTGACGGGTGAGCTGTCATAGGAAACGCCCAGCGCGTAAGTACTTTGTTCACCGGTGTCGTGAGCAAAGCCAATGCGTGCATACCAGGTGTCCTCCCAGTGTCTGTCAATTTCCGTATCAATGTTCTCGTTGAATGTATAACGCAGCCCAACATCCAGCCACTGGGGATTGTCCCAACTGATATCGGCCCTGGTGAGATCGGGCGTCGGTGTGGGTAACGACCAGTTGCGTACATTGACATCGCCATCGAGGTCTATGTCCGACTTCGCCCTGTAAACAATGCCCAACAGGGCCTGATCAGTCAGCTGATACGTCCTCCCTTGTTTTCCATCTTTTCAGTCATGGCGTTGTGCTCGTTCCCTGTTCTACTGTGCTCATCCCTCATTGTTCAACAACTCAATGCGATTGAAGACACAAGTCAGATGATACAATCTGAATATCCGCGCTAACGGAAACTGAACAACACTCAAGCTTTTGGGTTCCCGCCATCCGATGAGCCCTTCACCCTGTCCTCGGTCTCCGGCTCGGCGGAGAGCGGCTCGGCCGCTTCCGGCATCTCCTCCTCCGGAAGGCCGATTTCGACCGACCCCCGTGGCGGATAGTCGAGTGTACCTTCGAGCTTATCGATCTTGTCGGCGGCAAGTCGTGGAAAGGGCAACTTGCCGGCGCGACGCCAGGATTTCACCTCCTGAACGGCTGCCTCGCTTTGCTCGCTGTCCAGACCGTCATCGCGGCCCATGTAGAGCGTCTGCGACGGAAAGGCGAAGCCGCTACCCGACCCTTCTACGATATCTTTCATCCGCAGGAAGATGTCCTCGCGGATCGCATGGAACTCGTTCCATTCCCGCGTCAGTGCATGGACGCGGACGCCAATATCGAGAGACGACGCGCCGTAGCCCGAGAAACGCACACGAACCGTATCAGGATCAATCTTCGGATGGGCGTGCAGCATCTCACGTAGTCTAACCATGATGTAGCGCAGCTGATCGGTATCGGTCTCGTAGCGAAGCCCGATCGTCGTGGTGATTAGCATGCTGTCGCACTTCGCCCAGTTGATCAGCTGCATGTCGGCGAGCGCCGCGTTCGGGACTGTGATCTGCGTACGATCGCGCGCCCGGAGTTTTGTCGAGCGAATGCCAATACTCTCGATTGTCCCCGTCTTGTCTCCAAAGCTGCAAAAATCCCCAACCCGCACTGGCCGATCGACGTAGAGTATGATGCCGCCGATCAGGTTCTCAAGCGTCGGCCGTATTGCCAGCGCGACGGCCAGGCCGCCGATGCCCAGACCGGCCACCACGCTGTAGAGAGGAAGTCCAAGTTCCTGTGCGCCAGCACCAATGATGATCAGGCTGCCCACAACACCAAGGGTTTTGCCACCAAGACGCCACAGATGTGAGTTAAAGCTCTCTTGCGGGAGATCTCGAAACACGATGATACGCTCGAAAATCGCCAACGCGACCAGCCAGAAGAGCCACACGGCGGCCGCATAGATCACGAGGATCGTCGCAGTGTCGACAATTGCCGAAAACGTACCGGAGACATTGATCTCGTACTCGATAATAGGCGTGAGGGTCAGGTCGACGACAAGGATCGCGATCGGTGTGAGGGCACGACGCAACAGGAAGCCCAGCCGATTGTTCGTTTCCCCGCGGTTGATGGCGCGATGCAACAACACCACCAGCAATGCCGAAAGTATGGTCAATAAGAGGACCGCAAGAACTTTCCATATCGGTGTATCCAGCCAGACCCTTTTCAGACCATCGGGCATCACGGCCAGCACGCCCGCCGGAACCATCGGTCCGGTTATCTGCGGAATCGTACGGCTCCAGCTCTTAATCCCCAGGCGCGATTGAAGAGGCGAGCTTTGGATACCCCGATAGAAACGCGGTGCAACCCGGACCGTTCGCTCACTGAACAGGAACTCACCTTCTCGCGCCCCCTCCGTGATACCGGCGATACGAATCGGCGTGCGCGGGATGCGCCATTGTGCGGGTGCCGCCTCGTCGGCGAAGGCCTCTTCGTCGGGAACGCTGTCGAGCTTGGGTAGCTCGACTCGCCCAAATATGTCCAGAAGATAAGCGATCGTATCGGTCCCGACCTCCCGTTGCGATGCACTCGGCACCGATGAGAGATCAAGCAGGGCGATGAGCTGGTCAAAGAAGAGATCAATCCGCTTAGCGAGGACGCGGGTTTTATGGTCCCTGTAGGCCAGTAGAGTCTGTTCCAGATCGTCCCTGAGCCGCAGGAATGTTGTTAGTGTATGGCGCGGGCTGTCCGTCCGGACCGTCCTGAACTGGAAATCATCGCTGTCCTCCTCCGGCGTTTCATCAAATCCCGAAGCCCCAGTGCCACCCATGCCTTCCGGGGATTCTTGAGCTTGAAGGGGAATTGCGAAAAAACATAACAGCATGAAGAAAAGCGCCAAACGCGATGCGCTGCAGTAGACATGCCTCGTCAGGTCAAGCATTTCGCCAACTCCTAAGCTACGCATTTCATGTCCAGTCCTCTCATAGGAAGCCTGGTATCTGGTAAGACTTCCGTTCCCAATCGAAGTAACTTCATTATCTCGAACTGCGACCCGCTGCGTCAGGAAACATGGACCACTTGCTTCGCCATTATCTTGACACCTCTTCCTTCGGCTCAGAACAGTTTGACCATCTGGCACAGTGCCGATAATATCTGACGCTATGTCAGAAATCAAAAGATCGTTATCCAGACCGCGGGTGACTCCGCAACCGGTACCCAAGATCGTCAAATCCGAACGTACGCGTGCTGCAATTCTGGATGCGGCACTCGAATTTATCTGGTCGCATCCGTTTCGCGACATGACCGTCAAATCGCTAACGACTACGGCAGGCCTGAGCCGCTCCGCGTTTTACCAGTACTTCAATGACCTGCACGATCTGATGGAAATCTTGTTGAGCATGCTGAATGAGGAGGTTTTAGCTGTTACCGGGCCCTGGTTCGAAGGTACCGGTGATCCCATCGTACTATTTAATGAGTCCCTCGCTGGTGCGGTTGATGTCTGCTATAGGCTTGGCCCCATCTTGCGGGCCATTGAGAATGCAGCCGCCACCGACAAGCGGTTCGAGAAAGTCTGGGCGCAGTTCGTCAAGCAGTACGATGACGCGGTTACTCTCCGCATCGAAGCTGAACAGTCACAGGGTCTGATCCCGAACCTCGATGCTCGCACCATGGCCACTGCACTCAACCGTCTCAATATATATATGTACATCCAGGCCTTCGGGCAGAGACCAAGAAGTAAACCGGAGCCAGTCCGCGAGGCATTGACCCGAATCTGGATTTCCACGCTTTATGGTAGTGAATACGTCGGGAAAGAGTCCTCGAATCTGCTCCGGACCTGAGTCAAGCCGGGTACAGGATAAAGACATGACTTAAGGAGAGAAAAAAATGAAAATAAAACGAAATATTACAACCGCCCTGTCCATCAGCGTGCTGACCTTAGCGATGTTGCCAAGCGTGGTGCTCGCGGAGGTCTATGACGCACCCGAACCTCAAAAAATCTACTCACCCTACGTCGAGCGGACCCAGTCCGATGCGAACTTCGCTGAGGGCGTCTACTTTGGTGACACACATGTGCACACCTCCTATTCCGCCGACTCCGGTATGCTCGGAAATACGCTCGGTCCCGAAGAGGCCTACCGGTTCGCTCGCGGCGAGGAAGTGTTATCGAGCACGGGGCAACGGGTCCGACTGATCCGTCCACTCGATTTCATTGTGGTGGCGGATCACGCCGAGAATCTGGGGCTCGCCCCGATGATCGACGAGTCGAACCCGGATCTTCTCGCCGTTGAATGGGGGAAGACCGTTCATGATCTGGTGAAGGCCGGCGAGGGCAACGAGGCGTTTCAGATGTGGGTCAAAGAGCTCTCGAATAACAATGATCCGATCGACAACCCGAAGGTCATGCGCACGGTCTGGGAGCGGGAGATCAAATTCGCCGAGCAGTACAACGATCCAGGACATTTCACCGCGCTTATCGGATTCGAATGGACATCCGGAGCCACCCCGAAGAACCCTGGCAACCTGCACCGGGTGGTGATCTTCAAAGACGATGGCGACAAGGCGGGCCAGGTCCTGCCATTCTCCACCATGAACTCTGAGGACCCGGAGGATCTGTGGAAGTACATGGCGGGCTATGAGGAGAAAATCGGGGGTTCAGTGCTGGCCATCCCCCACAACGGCAACCTCTCCAACGGGCAGATGTTCCCGATCGAGCGGATGAACGGCAAGCCCATCGACAGTGAGTACGCGAAGACCCGCAGGCGCTGGGAGCCGTTAATTGAGGTGACCCAGATGAAGGGCGACAGCGAAGCGCATCCCTCCCTGTCACCAGATGATGAGTTCGCCGACTACGGTACCTGGGACAAGGCCGACATCGCCGGACAAAAGGCGAAAGAGGACTGGATGCTTCCCTACGAGTACGCCCGGTCTGCCCTTCAGGTTGGTTTGCAGCAGGAACAGACGCTCGGCATCAACCCCTACAAGTTCGGCATGGTCGGGAGCACGGACGCCCACACAAGCCTGGCGACTACCCGGGAGGAGAACACCTGGGGCAAAACCGCGGGTTTCGAGCCCTCGGCAGATCGCTGGAAGCACGTTATCATCAAAGCAATGAGTGGCGACGATTCACTGACGACCTATGGCTACGAACTGCTCGCATCGGGGCTCGCGGCAGTGTGGGCTCGGGAGAACACGCGCGAGGGGCTCTTCAATGCCATGCAGAAGAAGGAAACCTATGCGACGACCGGTACGCGGATTACTGTTCGCTTCTTCGGTGGGTGGGACTATGGCGAAAATGATGTGTTCCTGCCCGACGCGGTTGCGATCGGTTACCGCAAGGGTGTGCCGATGGGCGGTGATCTACCCGATGTTCCGAGCGGCAAGACGGCGCCTGTGTTTATGGTTGGTGCCCTTAAGGATATCGCGTCCGGTAACCTCGACCGTATTCAGATCGTAAAGGGCTGGCTCGACAAGGACGGCAAGACCCACGAGAAGATCTACGATGTGGCAGTCTCGGACGGCCGCAAGATCGGCAAGGACGGTCGCTGTAGAACGCCTGTCGGTAACACGGTCGATGAGGCGAACGCTAGCTACTTGAATAACGTCGGCGATGCCGAACTGCGGGCAACATGGACGGACCCGGATTTCGACCCCAAACTTCCGGCCGTCTACTACGCCCGGGTGCTGGAGATCC
>Ga0316193_10004637_pt1 | contig 10128 bp, 7 predicted proteins | sample MerIslsedime2_MG_FD_207735 | JGI IMG/M metagenome (GOLD analysis project Ga0316193, IMG submission 207735) | Coastal sediment microbial communities from Maine, United States - Merrow Island sediment 2 | ecosystem: Environmental > Aquatic > Marine > Coastal > Sediment | place: USA: Maine...
AGATTGGTAGGCGGCCTGAACCGGCTGCGTTCGACCAGAACAGCCTTTTTGTACAGCGCTTCCGCCGGTTGTACAACTTTACCATCAGCCTGAAACATGGCTGCAACAGACAAGCCAAGCTGTACCAGGCGTAATGCCATTAAGCGGTTGTCCACCTTCTTGAAGGCGGGCCCGTAAAAGTCAATCATATCGATCGCCAGCAGATCGGTGCTGAGCCCGTCCAGCAGTGATGCAAGCAGTGCGTCCGGATCTTCCTGGAGAAATAATGCTGCGTAGATCAGATTGACACCCAGCAGACCCAGGGTCTCCTGATCCTGTATGTTCCCCTGTCCCTTCAGCTGCACGTGCAAATCGATCTGGGACGCTTCTTCACCTGGCTCGGTCTGGAAACGGATACCCAGCCAGCCATGGCCATCCTGTTTCTGGGTGAAGCTGCGCGCTGCCACGGTGTTGGCGAATGCGAAAAAGGCACTTTTTGCCCCGCGGCTCTCACCGAGACGCTCATTCAGCAGCTGGTACTCGTGATTGAGCATCGCCTGCAGACGATCACGACTCACATAGCGGTTACACGAACCGTATATCGAGTCGCTGAATTTCATGTCGTAAGCCGACATGGCCTTGGCGATAGTCCCTGCCGCCCCTCCAACCCGGAAAAACCAGCGGGCAGTTTCCTGACCGGCCCCGATTTCTGCAATTGTGCCGTATTTGCCGCCGTCCAGATTAATAGCCAGCGCTTTCTGGTGAGTATCAAGAATCGCCTGTTCCATCGTTAAATTTCCCTGTGTCTTCTCCCCAAGACGAAGCTGTCGGCCGACCCGGCTAAAATATAAGACACCGACATCGGCAACAGAAAGGGCAAATCACGGGCTAGCTGATCGATCTGGAAGTCTTTCTGGCTGCAAATCGAAACGCCTGCTGTCAGGTACCAGCGACTATTGCTGCCCCCCCTGATTGAGAAGCTGCGACAGCCTTTTGGCAGGCACGTAACCGGGCTGGGTACTGCCATCTTCGAGAACAATGAACGGTGTGCCACGTGCTCCGAGCTGGCGAACAAGCTCCATATGCTGATCAATGGGGTTGTCACAGGACTTCATCTCCACCGCCTTGCCGGTCTTTGCATCCGTCATGGCGCCGTTGCGATCCTCGGCACACCATACCGCCACAGCCTTCTTGTAGGATTCCGAACCTACGCCGGCACGTGGAAACATCATGTAACGCACTTTGATGCCTTCATTGAGGTACTGGTCCATTTCATTGTGCAGCTTACGACAGTAGCCACAGTCGATATCAGTAAAGACGGTGACAACGTGTTCCACCTTTTCCGGTTTAAAAACAATCATCTTGTCTTCACCGACCGAGTCGATGGCGGTACGTGTCACCTGCCGGCGACGCGGTTCTGTCAGGCTCACGCGATTTTGGACGTCCACCAGCTCACCCTGGAGCATGTAACGCCCGTCTGCACTCATGTACACCACATTGGACCCGACAACCACTTCGTACAACCCCGCTACCGGCGTCGGCTCAACTGAAGCCGGTTTAACATCTCCCAACGCCTGGCGAATAGACGCTTCGTCTGCGGCACGATCAGCCAGTACCGAACTACTGGCAAACCATGCCAGACATAAAAAAATTGCTGTTTTAATCTGTTTCACAACTAGTTACCTGCTTTTTCAAAAAATTGTTTGGGTTCTGACCATGATTTGAAGCCATGGTTCACGTGTACGCGGTCAAATTCAGGTTGATGGTATGACAGTTTACGCTACAAATCAGCCACGCGGGTGATGTGCCTGGTGAATCTGCTTAAGCCTCTCCCTGGCCACGTGGGTATAAATCTGCGTAGTCGACAAATCACTGTGTCCCAGCAGCATCTGCACCACGCGCAGATCAGCGCCATGATTCACCAGATGTGTCGCAAATGCATGGCGCAGCGTGTGCGGGGACAGATGCCTGCGGATATCCGCTCGAACCGCATATTGGCGGAGGCGGTACCAGAAGGCCTGACGCGTAATGCTCCCTGCCTTACGCGAGACAAAAAGCCTGTCACTGGATTTTTGCCGCAACAGTTTTGGACGCCCCTCCCTGGTGTAGCGCCGTACCCACAGCACCGCTTCGTCACCCACAGGCACCAGACGTTCCTTACCGCCTTTACCCACCACCCGCACCACACCCTGATTGAGGTTAATGCGTTCCGAACTCAATGTGACCAGTTCAGATATGCGTAGACCACTGGCATACAATAGTTCCAGCATGGCCCGGTCACGCAACCCCATAGGCTCGGAAACATCGGGCGCGTTTAACAACGCCTCCACCTCAGACTCACTCAGGGTATGTGGCAGTGGGCGGTCCATTTTCGGCGACTCGATATTGGCCGTCGGATCATCCCGGCGCCGACCTTCCCTGACAAGATAGCGATAAAAGCGCCGCATACTGGATAACAGACGGGCACTACTGCGCAAGGCCCGGCCACCCCGGTATTTGCTGGCCAGAAACCCCAACAGATCCGCCTGGCTGGCTTCCGGCAGGGGAATCTTCTGCTGTGCCAGCCAGGCTGCAAGACCCCATAAATCACGCTGGTAGGCCGCCAGCGTATTTTCACTCAAACCGTTCTCCATCCACACGGCTTCCACAAATCGATCAATGACTTCGATATCACCTTGCCTACACTGTTCAGCCAGCGGAAGGTGAATCCTGGCGGTGCGCTGCTGCATGGTTAGTACTCCTTCAACCTGATATTGACGGATTCAGAGCCACACAGCAATGTCAGTGCAAGGCGCGGCTCGCCGGCAATGGCAGGACCCTTGTCAAGAGTCGCAACGCGGCAATGACGTTGCTGTGTGACTCCCTCTGGGCGAGGCGAGAAGCGGCCATCTGCGGTGTTGCTTGCCCTTGAGGTAGAATGGCTACCCCGGCGGGCAAGCGCCTAGCAGCTAACCGCTTCTCGCCTCGCTGAACCCGTCAATATCAGGTTGAAGGAGTACTGATACCCTACCACAATCCAGGCCTGTTACACTGCGCATGCGAAAAACACGGGTTGTCCACGACCACTAATACCTGACTCTCTATGAGGATATCAATGGTCTGGCGGCAGCTGGATAGAAGCTGACCGGCCGCGAGACTGTGTAAAATTAACCAGAATGGAGCGATGGCATGACTACCACACCCGCAGACTGTTGCGCAGCCCCCGAACAGAAACTGTTACCGGTTGAACAAGCCCGGCAGCGCATTCTGCAGGCTGTGCAAACCGTTACTGCTGTAGAACAAGTTCACCTCCGCTCCGCATTGGGACGGGTGCTGGTCGAACCGCTGGTCGCCAATGTCGATGTCCCACCTTTTGCCAATTCTGCGATGGATGGTTATGCCGTGCGCAGTCAGGACTGCTCCGACTCGACGAAAACTGTGCTGGAAGTCATCGGGGCATCATTTGCCGGCAGGCCTTTTAACGGGGAAGTTGTCGCGCATCAATGCGTTCGCATTATGACGGGTGCCGTTTTACCCGAAGGTACCGACGCGGTACTGATGCAGGAGCACGTCAAACGCGACGGCGAACAGATTTCATTTGCCGGCAACTCCGTAAAACCCGGCCAGAATGTTCGCTATGCCGGTGAAGACAGCCGACAGGGGGATACCGTACTGGAGCCGGGTATAAAACTCGGCGCAGCCGAAATCGGCCTGCTGGCTTCTGTCGGTGTCAGTGAAGTCAGAGTTTCACGGCGACTACGCGTGGCGTTCTTTTCAACCGGTGACGAACTTACCGCTATCGGTACTCCGCTGGCAAAAGGACAGATCTACGACAGTAACCGCTATGCCCTGTTTGGCATGTTGTCGAAACCCGCTATCGAATGTTACGACCTAGGTGTTATCCCGGATCAACGCGAAGCCGTTCGGGCCGCTTTTCAGCAAGCCGGAGAAATGGCCGATCTGATCCTGACTTCCGGCGGCGTCTCCGTCGGTGAAGCCGATTATGTGACCGAAACACTGGCTGAGCTGGGTGAAATCAACTTCTGGCGCATGGCGATGAAGCCCGGCAAACCGCTGGCTTTCGGGAAAATGGGAAACGCAGTATTTTTTGGATTACCGGGCAACCCGGTATCGGTGATGGTAACTTTCTATCAGTTTGTGCTGCCGACAATACGTAAAATGTCGGGTGAAAAGGCGCGGGAAGCACTGTTGATCCAGGCCCGATGCTCGGAAGACATGAAAAAAGCACCCGGTCGTATGGAATTTCAGCGCGGTATCTTAAAGCGAGAAAGCGATACCTGCTGGAGCGTTTCCAGCACGGGAATACAGGGCTCTCATGTATTGAGTTCCATGAGTAAATCCAATTGCTTTATTCTCCTGCCGGCAGAGAGTGCCGGTGTGAAAAGCGGTGAACTGGTTACCGTCCAGCCATTCCTGGACTTTAATTAACCTTGTTTTTTCTGCTTCTCGGCAATATCGGCCCGAACCTTGTCCATATCCAGCTGCTTGACTTGCTCGACAAGCTGATCGAGGGAGGAGCCCGGCAAGGCGCCAGGCTGGGCGAAAACCATAATCTGCTCTTTGAAAATCGCCAGCATGGGGATAGACCTCACCTGAAAATGCGCAGCCAGCTCCATCTGCTCTTCCGTGTTTACCTTTGCAAAAACCATCTCCGGGTTCTTTTCTGAAGCCGCCTCAAATACCGGTCCGAAACTCTGACAGGGCCCACACCAGGATGCCCAGAAATCAATTAACACAACATCATTGTTATCGATGGTGTCGCGGAAGTTTTCGTTGGTGAGTTCAATCGCTGCCATTACTGCTTTCCATTACCTGTTCCTGCCGAGGACTGCAGAGTGTATCAACTGAACCTCGCGGGTAAAACCTCAGAAATCAGATCAGGACTCGCCGTGCCAGCGCTCGGCACCCTGAACCCGCTTGTCAGGCATATCCGAATCAGAATCGCTCTGGTAGGTTTCATCCATCTCAACACGGTTGCGGCCCAGCTGTTTGGCGCGATACAAGGCCTTATCCGCGCGTTCAATAAAAGCACTCGCAGTTTCACCCGGCTTGTAGCGGGAGACACCGGAAGAAAAGGTAGGTACCCGAACCATATCACCTTTTGCCTGCCAGCGGGTTTCCAAGCCACGATTTTTCACCTTGGTCAAGGCCCGCAAAGAACCTTCTGCATCGGTATTTGGCAACAGTACTGCAAACTCCTCGCCGCCGTAGCGGGCAACCAGATCATGGTGCCTGAAGATGGAAAGAATATTTTTGGAATATATCTGCAACACTTCGTCGCCACCCGCGTGGCCGTACTCGTCATTAATCCGCTTGAAATAATCCAGGTCAATAAGCGCGAGCGACAATGGAAAGCCGTAACGCTGAACACGTGCCACTTCGTCTTCAATACGGCGCAGGAACGCGCGCCGGTTCGGCAAGCCGGTCAACTCATCGGTCAGACTCAGCAGACGCACCCGGGTCAGTTCATCGCTGAGTTGACGACTGTCTGACTCAATCAGCTGCAGATAGTGGTGGGTACTGTCGAGCTTCTCTGCCAACTCATAGTGGCCCTTGGTGAGTTTTTCGATTTCACGAATCAGCGTCCAGCGCAAATCTTCGAGTTCCTTGTCATCGCCGGCCTGGTGCAACTCACCCAGCACCACTTCAAGCAACACCCCGAACTCCTCGTTCTGCGCAATGGTTCCAAGCACCTGTTGCGCAAGAGTTGCCTGCAACTTCTGAATATCCCGGCGTTTGGAATCAAGATGACTGCGATAGGCAGTATCCACCTGTATTTCAGCATCCCCGCCTTTGCCAGCGGATTCCACAACAGAATCCGAGATCGGCCTGTCGCTCAGCGTAACTTCCGCTATCGAAAGTTCACCGCTGTCACCGCCTTCCACAGCTTCGACGAAAGGCCATTCACGACTCACTGCCGAGCCCGTTTTGGGCATTGCTTCCACATCAGGGTGTAACTGCTCCGGTGTTCCCGTATCTGTATGTAATGCGTTGTCCAGATCCTCCGCCGGCTCGCAGATGTCCTCCTGTGGCTTGGTCCGCGGAGCATCGGCAATACCAAATGCCGCCAATAACGGCTCAACAGCGGTCTGAAACAGGTCGGAATCCAGCTGTTTAAGCGCTTCAATCTGGCTGGCACAGAGTTCGACATAATCCCTCAGCGTCTCCAGATCAGCGGCCGTCAGTGGCGGCTGCAAACGAGCTTGAAGCAGGCGAACCTGAATCTGTAGCGGAGAACCTTCACGGAGGTGTCCGAGATATGCACCGAGCAATTGATTGATCAGGCCGACATAGGCAAGTTCAACGGTTTTCTGGCCGCTAAGCACATCATCAAGCATCTGCTCCACCTGGCGGTAGATGACAGCACCAGTCTGGGAATGGCGCAATGCGTCGAGCAGACACAAAATCTTGTGCACACCCGCCCGTTCTATCCCACGGAGATCAGTTGAGCCCATGCTCCGAATTTACTCCCACGACACTGGTTATTCACTGGGCGATTACCGCCTCTTTTTCGTTATCAACTGCGTTGTTATTTTCTTAGATCCGGTCCAGGCCCGAAGACGCAGCTACACAGCTCTGGAAGTTACTCCCGTTCCGCCCAAAGAACAAATGGATAAATATCGCACATCCTGAGACCGCGCTGACCCGCTTAATACACAGGCTGAACCCGGGACCGGAAAAACACAGTTCCAATATCGACAACGACATTAATTCGATTATGTTTTCAGTAAAATAGCCCTGTTTGATAATGGGTCCCGGCAACCACTTCCAATTCCGAAAGAAATAGTCAGGGCTTTTTCTTACAGATCTCTTCCATTTTCTCTTAAATAAAAACAGCCATTTTCGACAGGCTTTCAATTCCAAGGATCCGAACACGACGACACATTTTTGACGACCAACCCCTGATGGCCAGCAAAGCCGTGCACAGGCGCAACCCCGGAGTTCAGCTGACCCTGAAAATAAATGCACAAGTAAATCGCTGACCACTGGACCGAGCCCGGCCCCACTGACCAAAGCGTGCGTAAGTTAGCCGACATAAACCTGCGGAAGCGACGTACAGGCAGGTATTCACAAGGTGAATTGCAGAGCAAGAGAGGGTGCCCTGGGGTACAAGGTGAATTGCGGAGCAAGAGAGGGTGCCCTGGGGTACAAGGTGAATTGCGGAGCAAGAGAGGGTGCCCTGGGGTACAAGGTGAATTGCCGTCAGGCAAGAGAGGGTGCCCCAAAAGCTTACTAAGGCGTACGTAAGTTAGCCGACATCAGCTTTCGGGACCGTCGGCCGCATGGACGCGGCCGTCGAGCGTACAGGGATGTATTTACAGCGTGTCCGGAAAGCTGATGTCGGCTAACTTACGTACTGGTTACTAACCCAGCGCTGAAAAAATCGCGTCGCGAATTTCTTCAACCTTACCGACGCCCGGGATACGAATATAGCGAGGCGCGGCATCACCCCCCCCGTCAGCCCAGCTGGAGTAATACTCAATCAGCGGTTCGGTCTGATCGTGATAAACTTTTAGACGCTGACGCACCGTATCTTCCTGGTCATCGTCACGCTGCACCAGAGGCTCCCCGGTCTGGTCATCCTTGCCTTCTTCTTTCGGTGGATTGAACACGATATGGTAGGTGCGACCTGAAGCAAGATGGGCGCGGCGCCCGCTCATGCGCTTGATAATCTCTTCATCGTCAACGTCAATTTCCACCACGGCGTCAATATCAACGCCCTGCACTTTAAGAGATTCGGCCTGTGCCAGCGTACGCGGGAAACCATCGAACAGGAAACCATTCGCACAGTCATCCTGTGCAATACGTTCCTTGACCAACCCCAGAATAATATCGTCGGAGACCAGGCCACCGGCATCCATAACCTTTTTGGCTTCAACGCCGAGCGGTGTTCCATCCTTCACCGCAGCTCGCAACATATCGCCCGTGGAAATCTGGGGGATACTGTATTTGTCTTTGATGTAATTGGCCTGGGTTCCTTTTCCGGCACCCGGACCACCTAGCAGAATAATACGCATCGTGATCGCTCCTTACATTGACAGGTTCCAGTGACCTGCACGGATCTAAACCCAACTCGAGACATTGGGACTTCAGAACAGACGGGGCATTATCCCCGGCTGGATTAAAGGAGACAAACAATAGAATGTATGAGGGGATGCGGTGGATTTATGAAGTCTGGGCGAGAAGTTTTGACAGGGATACGAGCTCGTCCCTGGATTCAAGCACATTGGCGGCTGTTTCAATCACCCGCTCCGGCGATACTCGCAGCACACTCAGGTTGTGCCTCGGAATTTCAGAAGCAGTCGGCAAATCATCCATGTGCTGATAAATGAAATCGGCGAGCTGTACCAAGTGCACCAGGGCTTCGTAAGCACCCCGGTAGTCTGCATTATGGTGCTCCAGCAGTGTGGTGCGCAGTTCTTCCGGCATCTTCCAGGCCTGCATCAACCAGGCACCGACACGGGCGTGCCCCATCGCCAGCATATCCTTCGCCTGCCCCATGCCGAGCAAACGGCACTCCAGCTCCGAAACCGACTGCCCGGGGTGGGCACTTGCCATGTTATTGAGCAGCTTGAACTCTGGTGGAAACAGATACCCCAGCAGCAGGATACCGAAATCGTGCAACAGCCCGCACAGGTAGCACGAGCCGGCAGAAGGACGCATGCCATCCGGCAGGATAGCGCCGAGTTTCTGCACAAGCACGGCACTGCACACGGCATGCTCCCAGAAGCACGTCAGTCCCAGCGGGCCCTCATCCGGAATACGGAACGATCGCCCGGCAGCCAGACCGAGAGCCAGATTAAATACCATGTCATAACCCAGGACGCGTGCGATAGCTTCATGAATATTGGTGATACGCCCTGGATAACCGTAATAGGGCGAACTCGCGTAACGAATCACCTGTGCAGCAAAGCTGGGATCAAGCTGAACGATTTTTGCCAGTTGCTGCACACCGGCGTTTGAATCTGACTGCAGGGAAAGGATACGCTGCCCGAGTTCCGGCATGGGTGGCAATTCGTAGACCTGCTCGATGCGTTTTTCAACAGCGCTAACAGGGTCAGATTCAATTACACTCGTCATGAACTCGAAATGCCTGCCGGCTGGCGTCAAAGTGAAACACTCGCTTCCCTGCGGAAAAGTCAAATCCGTTCAACGCATTGAACGTAATTGTCCGTGGTATCAGTTCATCGGCACAAACCGGAGAATTCTTTAGTAAACTATGGGCCCCGATTTCTCACCACCAAGGTGAATTGCGCAGCAAGAGAGGCTACCCTGGGGCATGTGGTTAAGGTTGCGAGAAATCCAGACTAGTTCAGCTGAACTCGCTGCCCCCAGGGTACCTTTCCGCGCCCCTTGACCAGCCACAGTACCGGGAAATCCGGTTCGAGTTCGGGAAATTCGCCCTCGGCGTCGGTGAAATAGACCAGAAGGTCCGGCTTTCGGCCTTTACGCTCCAGCCACTCGAATACAGGCGTAAATCGGGTACCGCCACGTCCATAGATAGAGGATGGCATAGTGAATTCTTCCCAGGGTTCAAATATCCAGGGACCGTTTTCACAAAGAGCGGCATCGCAGGTGTGCAAGGTCAGACGTGCACGCATCTGGCCTTTGATAGCATTGATTTCCGAAACGAATTCCTGCAGTTCGGTATCATTCACCGAGCCACTGGTGTCCAGCACCACGGCCACATTGATCTGGGTACTCTTCAGTGTCGGTAAAATGGCATCCCCTTCGCGGCGTGAAGGACGCTGGTAGCTGTAGTCATCTCGCGCAACCGCTGTCATATAGCGGGCAAGCAGCATGCGCCAGGGCAACTGGGGTTGTAACAGGTGTTCAACCAGCCGCGCCATGCTGGCTCCCAGTTTTCCTGCCTGCATGGCTTGCTGGGCGGCCCCGGCCAAGCGTTGACGCCATTGTACGGCGAGCTGTTCCTGCTCGGTTTCCGACAGCGGGCGCGGTTCATCACCAATCTGCTGAGCGTCGCCCTCACTGCCACTGGCACCACTGCCCTCCTGGTCCTTATCAAGTGGCTGGCCGCCGCCCGAACCATGCGATTTATTCTCTTCATCATAAAAATGGTCATCGTGGGTCTCATCCTCCATATCGTCTTCGATATAAGGATAGATCTCCTCGGCCATCATGCCTTCG
>Ga0316193_10004638_pt1 | contig 10128 bp, 8 predicted proteins | sample MerIslsedime2_MG_FD_207735 | JGI IMG/M metagenome (GOLD analysis project Ga0316193, IMG submission 207735) | Coastal sediment microbial communities from Maine, United States - Merrow Island sediment 2 | ecosystem: Environmental > Aquatic > Marine > Coastal > Sediment | place: USA: Maine...
AACCAATTGACCATGAGAAATTGATTGAAGTCATAAACAATATTATTATTAATAATAATCAGCTGCCATCCAAGTCAGAAGATTTGTTTGATTACAAACACAGCGCTGACTATTTTAATAAAGATGAATTTGTCGAATCATATGATGATATTCTTCTAACAGATAATTTTATGGAAACATTATTTAATCAGTTTAATTCAGACGCGAAAAAAATACTTGAAGGTTTAACAGTGGATATAACAAATCGGGATTATATAAATGTTCGTGATAAAACACATGCACTTTATGGTATCTCTGGTAATGTTTGTGCAAATCGTTTAATGGAAATTGTATTATCCTTTAAGGAACTCCCGCAGGATGAACAAATCTACAATAAAGCAGATTTCACGCTTAAGGAAATGCGAGAATGCCTGGACAAAACGTATCAGGAGATGTCCACTTTCGTAACTGAGTTAACCACGTCTAAGAAACAATAGTCAAAACGATTATTAACTTAGTTATACTTTGTTTGGTTCTTGCCAAGTTTTTCCATCAAACGTAAGTCCCGGTCATTCAGTTTCATTGCTGCATCCACCCAGCGGTAGCCAATCTGGAGAAGTTCACGGTACTCCAATGGAAACACAATATTTTGCAATGTGTTAATGGCATCATAACTATTTTTCAGTTTCTGATGCTGGTGAATATAATTTTCTGCTGCTTTATAACCTTTTCCATCTGGTACAAGCATGTCAATCACACCCATATCCAGCATCTCCTGAGCAGAGTAGCGTAAACCACTGGTAAGCAGCTTTTTGGCAAAAGAGGGGGTTGTTCTCCGGACGAGATAACTATACGCCCCCATCCCCGGGAATAGATTAAAGAGTACCTCTGGGAAACCAAAAAGTGCACGTTCTTCCGCAACAATGACATCGCAGGAAAGCGCCGATTCAAAACCGCCTCCCAGGGCAGCACCCTGCACAACAGCAATTCGATGTAAGTCACTGTTGAGCAGTTGATCCGGGTGTAAGACCGCCAAACACAATTTCATATATTCTTCCAGGCTTTCCCGGTCCTTGTTTTGAATTAGCTTTATAAATAATTCCAGATCACCGCCCAGATTGAATACACCCTCAACATCGGAAGATAAAATAATATACTTGTAGTTTTCAGATAAGGCGAACTGCTGTGCCTTTTTTAGTTCATTCAGAAGATTCGTGGTGAAGGATGGCCTTGATCGTGGTGACATAATAAAAGAAGCCACCTTCATGTCCATATCGTATTTGACTTTCAAGTCTGATCTATGTTGTACACCAATCGATTTTGTTAATTCTATTGATTGCATGATTGAAATCCCCGCTAAATTTAGAAAAGGTATTTAAGGTATTTAACACAGTGTTGGCTGTAAGTATAAAAATATTTATTTTCATGCGTCGTTTGGAAATTTCAGGGTATTAGATAAAAATTTTATTGTTTTTTTATGTCATTTGTTATTAAATGGTAGTTTCGTCTTTGACGATTCATATCATAATCGTATCGCGCCTGGAATCCAACTGTAACACCCTATAATTACAATAGTATTTAATTATATTGTTATATATTTATATGAGCAAGATTTAGAGTCAAGTGTGAGGAAACAGAGGATTAAGCAATACGCCATTTTATCGTTTCTCAGAAATTAACACGGCCGTTTACATAAACGGATTAAATCGATCCCTATAACGTTTGCCGGAGTTGATTGTTGCTCCGGGACAGATGGTGTTTTTAGCCCTTATCAGGATCTATATTCCTATTTCGTATATGTATTGTTTTTTCGGCATACAAATAAATTTTATTGCTGTCATCCTTTAGTTCAACATGATAGATACATTCGCTTTCCCAGGCATTCCGATAGTATGTGCTCTATATCCAATTTGTTTAGTTAAAATGGGCATACAGTTTTTTGTATGCTGGTTTTAAAAAGTGAATAGTTGCGGCCTTATCAAAAACGATATATTTTCCCCCCGGTTTTTGCGAGAGCATGATGGTGTAAACGGGATCGATCGAATTATATAAACTACCACCCCAAATGCTGCCGATGTGGCTTTTATTGTTGCGGCGTAAGGCTCGCTCGATCTCTACGTCGAGTAATTCCGGTGAGACGTAGGTGATCTTTGCACCACAGCGCCGGTAGGCAGGAAAATGATTAAATCTGTATTTTAGGACTTTTGAAAATAGCGATTCCTTTTTCATGTCTCATCATCGTCATGTAGAGAGATTTGCTAAGGGGGCAGAAGTATTATAACGCGATTTTCTTGTATACTGCTTAACAGCAGCAAGGTCAAGGAGGTGTTGTAAACCAAACAATGATGATCGTCATATTTTGTAATATTGGCCAAACAGAGGGTTTCGTTTTATGACGTCCCGATCCAGAAACTCATATCTTTGTCGAGAAATTCATCGTAGGGAATGTAGTGAGAACCATCGCAAGAGAAGGTGAGGCTGACGATACCGTTGAATATGTTGAGTGAGCAGGAACGCAGATAGAGTGTTTCGTCCATAAAGCGCAATGTACTGATGACATCGAGTATTGGGCGAATTTTGTCTTCCGGGATTGTGGCATCCATAGGGTAATGGAGACGCGGAAAGGCAAGGCAGGTATCGGGATCGGTTAAGGCTTCGACACCAAGCAGGCGATAGCGGAAGGGATCATCAATTGTCCAGACCGTGGCACGGCTACTGGAAAAATGGATGACCGTCTGAAAAACGCCGTGATCAATGATGAGCTCTTCCAACAGGCCAATGGCATCATCGACCTGCTTATCGAGCTGGCTATCAATCCGTGACTGGTGAAATACACTACCCCGGATGGCTGGGTCGCCCTTGATCTGGCGCCATGCTACCGGTTCTTCATAATGGCCGCTGGTAATCGGCAGGTCGCGCAGGTCAAAGTCCAGGCCAATGAACCCCAGGGTTTTCCCCTGTCTATCGTGAACGATCTGAACGGCGGTGAGGGAGGGACGGCGGGCGCGTAGACTGGTGTAGGCCTCGGACAGAAGAAAGCCGGTGCTGGGTACGACCTCGCACATATAAGGTCGCCTTGAGCGATCTCGACCAAAGTCACTCCCTATCATACCATCATGACTGATGTTGCTACTAATTTGAATGGCATGGGTATCAAGGGTATAAAGGTATTTCCCATAGGGGAACTGTTCCAGCCCCCTGGCTAATATACCATCCAGTTTTTCACGATCATGCCAAACCTCACTGCATGCCATTGCTAGTCCCTGGAGTGGGGCGTGCAGCATATCAGCAAGTTTTGCACGTTGTTCACTGATGCTTTCCTGTAGTGTGCCGAATGTCGCCATATGAGTATTCGATGATTAATAAGCTATGCTAAAAATAGCACTTAGGGTGTAAATGAAGCAATATCTATTTGAAGGGGTATAAGAGTGCAATATGATATTGCTGTGGCTATACCGAGTTTATTGCAGGCAGTGAATTAAGGAAACAGGAAGCATTTTAGTATTGGCCAGTGTGTTAGAGATGTACGGTTTCTTGTTTCAGTGGCTGGATATCTGTCTCTTTGCCACGGTATAAGGCCTGGCATTGTATCTGGCCGGGTGGGTTGTAGCTGGGACGTGATTGATCTCATCTCAAGAAATAAGGGCAGGTATAAAAACGCAAGGGTATTCTATTTTGAAGCAAACATACCGTTCCGCTCAAGCCGGCCGGCATCAGGTCGGGGGCAAACTGGGGATGCCGATCAAGCTGTGATCATAGTAAACGGAAGATGGATAGTAAGGCCCGGTATCTTGTCAAGCTGATTATCGATATTATTTTTTTGAATGGTTTAGACTTGATTTAGGTAAATGGTTTTATAATGATTTTAGTAAATTGACCTGTTGAATCAAATTTGTAAATCCCCTTTATGGTATCGACAATATAAAGATTACCCGCGTGATCGAACATCATGTCATCAACCCTGATACCAAGACCCGCTGTCCCTGCCGGAATGAATATGCCCATATAGTTGCCATTGGCATCAAACTTAATAAACTCCATGCGGGCCGGACTGATTTGGTAATAATTGGCAATAATAATATTGCCTGAGGGATCGATGGCAAGGCTGTGGGGGAACATCAGGTTGTATTTTCCGGCTACAGCAATGGATTTAAGATAATTACCCTCAGTATCAAACTTGAAGACACCTAAAATACAGCCGATATATATATTGTTTTGGGCGTCAGTGGCAATACTCGTGAGTCCATCTAAATAAAAGTCAGGCAGTTCGGGCAAGCCCTGGGTTTCTTCGAGATCGGTGTAGTTTGATAGATCTAGATTATAGACCTGAGAGAGGTACTCTTTGTTTTCTTCTATAACAGCCTTGTCAATTTGGGGTGCAATACGGATCAGATTCTGTTTGTCATAGTTGATGCGTAACAGGGCAGTCGGTTTGGCCAGGGTGTAGAGTTGCCCAAAGTGATTAACGGCGGTGTCACTAATTATGATCTGTCCTTCCGTCGTGGGAGAACTGTGTAGCAGGTGGGCAACCACATTCCTTGAGAAAAGTTGTTCAATATATCCCCCCTCAACAGAAAACAGCATCATATCATCGCTGTAACCCGTGTCTTTGTTGATGTAATGTTTATAGTGGATGTAGAGATGGTTTTGTGCAAAGCGAATTGTTTTGGCAATGCCTAAACCGTGTGGCGGGCCTGAAATAATTTCAGTCAGGTGGCGTCCGTCATAGCGTAAAATCTTGCCCGAGACGGTAGCGATATAGAGATTATCTTCATTATCAAAGGTGATGCTGGTAATAAAGCTGTTCGGGCTGGCGTTATTTTTACCTGATCCTTTCCACCTCTCCCAGTTTGCCTGGTCAAGGCAGGCACTGAGTTGAGTCGTAAGCAGGCCAATGAGAATAAACTCTAGTGGACGACTGAACGTTCGTACCATGATGGTGTTCCTCCCCCAAAACACAAATCCACCCACAGGGAAGATTGAACATATTTTATCCAATTCGAAATGCCATAAAAATAGTAAGTTGTAAAACTTTAGTCTTTTTTTCTATTTATTTTCTTGATCGTTCTCCATTTGTTCTCTACTATAGAGAACAAATGGAGAACATTTATATGCTCACCTCCCTGGAACATCGTATGCTGGAATTTATCCGTCGCTATATCACCAAACATGGCGAAGCGCCGACCATGACCGAGATCGGCCAGGCTATGGGGATCAATTCCAAGGGGACTGTACACCGTTATGTACAATCCCTGAGGCGAAAGGGCAGGCTGGAGCAGACCGAACGTGGCTGGCGTGGAATCCGACTTACTGATACCCGCCATACCCAACCCACGACCCTCCCATTGGTGGGTCGGATCGCCGCTGGCCACCCTATTGAAGCCATTCCCGATGAGGCAGAGATCGACCTTGCCGGAATGTTTGTCGGTGAACGGAACTATGCCTTGCAGGTCAAGGGCGAGTCGATGATTGGCATGGGTATTTTGGATGGCGACATCGTCATTATTGAACCGAGGGAACGGGCCGAATATGGCGATATCGTTGTCGCCTTAATCGATGAAGAAGAGGCGACACTGAAGCGTTTCAAACGCTATGCCGACGGGCGCATTGAACTCAGCCCGGAGAACCCCGCCATGGCGCCGATGGTGTTTGAGCCGCAGCGGGTGCGCATCCAGGGGGTCTTGGTCGGTCAGTTGCGCTCGTATCGTTAAACAGGCCGCATCACCATGGCACACGATCCGTCCCGCTTTTGGGAACGTGCCATTATCCTGGTGGATATGGATGCCTTTTTTGCCTCCATCGAACAATTGGATGACCCAAGCCTCCGCGGACGGCCTGTTGGGGTGACTAATGGCCGGCAAGGCAGCTGTATTATCACCTCCTCCTATGAGGCACGGCGTGAGGGTATCAAAACCGGGATGCGTCTGCGCCAGGCACTGGAGATTTGCCCGTCACTGGTGCAATGCCCGGCACGGCCGGAGCGTTATGCCGAGATGTCCATCTCCATCATGGAGGCCTTGAAGGGTCTCACCCCCGATATCGAAATCTTTTCCGTGGATGAGGCCTTTCTCGATATCACCCATGTGCAAAGCTTGTATGGGCCACCGGAAAAGATTGTCCACATGGTGAGGCACAGAGTGGTTGAGGTCTCGGGTGTTAGTTGTTCCCTCGGTCTGAGTGGCGACAAGACCACGGCCAAGTACGCCGCCAAGCTCAACAAACCGGATGGCCTGACCATCATCCCACCGTGGCAGGCGAAGCAACGTTTGCACGATGTGGTGGTGACGGAGCTATGCGGTATCAACAAGGGTATCGGCAGTTTTCTGGCCGCACGCGGGGTGCTGACCTGTGGCGATATGGGGCGTCTCCCCATCGGTGAACTGGGTCGGCGTTTTGGCAATCCCGGCCAGCGTGTGTGGTACATGTGCCAGGGCAGGGATCCGGATAAGGTGACAAGCACAGTGGCGTCACCGAAGAGCATGGGCCATGGCAAGATGATCCCGCCGAATACCAAAGACCAACAGCTTATCCTTACCTATCTGTTACACATGAGCGAAAAGCTCGGGGCACGCCTGCGCCAGCATGCCATGGTGGCAAAGACCTTCAGCCTTGGCCTGTGTGCAGCCGATGCATGGCTGGGGCTGAAAATGCAGACTCCGCTACCGATCGATGATGGACAGATCATTTATGGCCTGTGCAAAGAGGTACTGGACACGTGCTGGCGGGGCGAAGGGATATACCAGGTCCATGTGGGCGCACTGGATCCACGGGCAAAGGATAGTCAGTTGGAGTTATTCAGTGAGGTCGGGCTGCCGGATCACAGTATTGCCAATCAGATTATCGATCGCATTAATCAACGCTATGGTGAATTTACCGTGGCCCCGGCGCGTTTATTAAATCGCAGCACCATGCCGAATGTGATTGCGCCCAGCTGGAAGCCCTTTGGGCATCGGGAAACGATATTATACCGGAGGTGAAGAAATAGGGTGTACGGCTATGCCGGGGAGGCAAGCCATTGCCCCGGCAGGGACGGAGCATAAGCGCGGCACAGTGTTATTGGGCGCTCATCGGTTTGGATACGAGGCATAGTCTAGTCTGAATAGGCTTTTATTTTGCTATGGCATAGCTTTTGCATTTTTGCCAGATACATCCAACCAGAATCAGGTTTGATTTTGTATGACCTGATACAAAAGCGAGGTTATGATGAATATGAAAGATTACATTGTATTGGCAATAATGCTGGCTGCGATAACGGTATGGTCTCCGACGGCATCAGCACTTGATATTATCGGAATCTATGCCGGTGTGAGCACAGGCAAGGCAGAGATTGTTGATTCGAATCCAACGCAAGATGACACGGCCACCAAGGTCTATGCGGGTTACCGTATGTTTGGTCCCTTGAGTATTGAAGTGGCACAAATCGATTTTGGGAAGTATTCCAGTGGTCTGGCAGAGATTGGCGGCACCGGGGCGAATCTTGTGCTGACCCTGCCATTACCGATTGTTGATATCTTCGCCAAGGTCGGCGTACTGAATTGGAAGATCGATTATGCCCCGGTAACAGGCCTGTCGTCTCAAGATGGCACCGATCCGGCTTACGGCTTTGGCGTCGATTTTAGTATTTTCCCGCTTCTTGCCGTCCGGCTCGAGTATGAGAAATTCCAGGATATCGGTACACCACCCGCAAATGATATCGACTTGATGTCCATCGGTTTAAATATTTCATTCTAATAATCTTAATTTAATAAGCCCCGGCGCAAGTATCTTGCCTGCCCTATGTAAAGTGTTAGGGCAGGCCTTTGTGTGAAATATCGAGCGATCTTTCCAGCCGTTGTTTCTTCAGGTCTCCAGAAGTTTGAACTAAATGTAATTGATTCTGCTTAAGATATATTCGATATCGTTTTGATGAATTAATTGGTGAACTGGCATGTCTTTTTTGGCACATGTGGTTACAATTCATTGAAATGCAAAATTTCACTTTTAATCATGCACATACCAAAGCAAGCTGAGGAAGGTCAAGCGTTGAAACCGCTCTGTGTTGATCTGGACGGTACGCTCACGCCGGCCGATACCCTGTGGGAAGGCTGTCTGAAGCTGATCCGCTCCAACCCCATGTATTTACTTTTTATGCTGTTCTGGCTTTTGTCAGGCAAGGCGAAATTTAAACAACGGGTCAGTCATTATATCCAGATTGATGCAGAGGTTTTACCTTATAGCAAAGGCTTTCTTCGCTATTTGCAGGAACAAAAGGCGGCGGGGCGTGAATTATGTCTGGTCACTGCGGCAAACCGGGATATCGCTGAAGCCGTTGCCAATAATTTGGCGCTATTTGATGAAGTGTTGGCGAGTGATGGAAAAACCAACCTGTCTGGCAAGCGCAAGGCAGAAAGCCTGGTCGCAAGATATGGTGAGCGAGGCTTTGTCTATGCGGCCAACGAAGCCGTCGACCTTGCCGTATGGAAACATGCCGCAGCGGCGATCCTTGTGAATGCGCCGGCAGGCTTGAGAAGCAGACTTGAAAGGCGTGAGCTTGCAATCGAGGCTGAATTTTCAAAACAGGGGCAGGGTGTGCTAAAAAACCTGTTCCGCGTCATGCGCCCACATCAATGGGCCAAGAACAGCCTGCTCTTCGTGCCGATACTATTGGCCCCGTCACAGCCGCTGTCATCCTGGAGCAATGTGCTGCTGGCCTTTATTGCCTTCAGTTTGACCGCATCATCCATCTATATTATTAATGACCTGTTTGATATTGAGGCCGATCGCAAACACCCGAAAAAATGCCGACGGCCCTTTGCGGCGGCCGTGTTGCCGATACCTGTAGGCATCATGATCATTCCATTGTTGCTGACCATATCGGTCATTCTGGCCTGGAAGATCAATGTCATGTTCGTACTCATCCTGCTCGCCTATGTCATCCTGACCACAGCCTATTCGATAAAACTGAAATTACATGCCCTGGTGGATGTGTTTACACTTGCAGTACTCTATTCATTGCGGATTATTGCCGGTGTCGTGGCGGCAAATATTCTGGTGTCACACTGGTTATTGGCTTTTTCTATGTTTTTCTTTTTGAACCTGGCCTTTGCCAAGCGCTATTCTGAACTCCACAATCTTGCCGAGGCCGGAGACCTGTTGGCCGCGACACGGGGTTATGTGGTGCGTGATTTACCCATTATCAGTTTATTCGGTGTCACCAGCAGTTATCTCTCCATCATGGTCATGATCATGTATATCCATGATTTGCAGGCCAGTCTGGCATATAGTGAGCCATTGTGGCTGTGGGGCATAAGTATTGTCTTGCTCTATTGGGTCAGCCGGGTCTGGTTGTATGCCTACCGGGGTAAGATGGATGAAGACCCCGTGCTGTTTGCGCTGCATGATCGTATGAGTTATTTCAGTTTTGCCCTGATTGCGGTGAGCTTCTGGCTGGCACTATGAGGGAGACCTATTCCTGGGGCCGTTACCCGGCAGTGGAGCAATCCTCTCACGCCATGTACTGGCGCAATGAGGCATTACCACAGGCAGGCACAATGCTGCCCTATGGCCAGGGTCGAAGCTATGGCGATGTCTGTCTGAATGACGGTGGCATTGTTGTTGCCACATCAAATTTGCAACGTTTTATCCACTTCGATGATACGAAAGGCATTTTGCGTGCCGAGGCGGGGGTCACACTGGCGCAGATCCTGTCGTTAATCATGCCAAGGGGTTGGTTTCTGCCGGTGACACCGGGCACCAAGTTCGTCTCCCTGGGTGGCGCCGTTGCCAATGATGTGCATGGCAAGAACCATCACCGGGCGGGCAGTTTTGCTTGCCATGTGAGTGCATTTGAATTGTTACGCTCCGATGGTGAACGACTCCATTGTACACCGACGCAGAATAGTGAATGGTTTCAGGCCACCGTGGGTGGGCTGGGCCTGACAGGTTTGATCACCTGGGTTGAGTTAAGTCTCAAACCGATCAGCGGCCCCTACATCGATCAACGGCTGGTTCGCTTCAAGAATCTGGCGGATTTTCTGCAATTGAATGAGGCGATGGAGCAAGAGGCGGAATACACCGTGGCCTGGATTGATTGTCTTGCCCGCGGCAAACAACTGGGGCGGGGGCTGTATATGGCGGGCAACCACGCAGCGGGTGGGGTTGCCTCGATCA
>Ga0316193_10004639_pt1 | contig 10128 bp, 8 predicted proteins | sample MerIslsedime2_MG_FD_207735 | JGI IMG/M metagenome (GOLD analysis project Ga0316193, IMG submission 207735) | Coastal sediment microbial communities from Maine, United States - Merrow Island sediment 2 | ecosystem: Environmental > Aquatic > Marine > Coastal > Sediment | place: USA: Maine...
CTGTTCTGGCCCGTTGGTTGGCCGTGTTTACCTTCATTCCATCAGTCGGCTTGCGCAGGCAGGAGGCTGCCAATACCCGCTCGCCTTCTATCTCTACCATGCACATGCGACAGTTGCCGTCAGCACGGTAGCCGGGTTGTGGCAGGTAACACAGGTGTGGAATTTCTGTTCCATAGCGACTGGCAACCTGCCAGATGGTTTCGTCCGGTTGGGCCTCGACGTCCTGCCCATCCAGCGTAAAGCGAATCTGCTTACTCATGAGAGTTCCTCGCGAAAATGCCCGAGCACTGAGTTGATGGGGTTACCGGCCGCCTGTCCCAGTCCGCAGATTGAGGCATCTGCCATGGTTTTGCTTAACTCTGCCAGCAGTTCCATGTCCCACTTATCCTTAGACATCAGCTTGACCGCCTTTTCAGTTCCGACGCGGCAGGGTGTGCACTGTCCGCAGCTTTCGTCCTCAAAAAAACGCAGTAGATTGAGCGCCACATCACGCATATTATCCTGCTCGCTGAACACCACCAGCGCCGCCGAGCCAATGAAACAGCCGTGCTGGTCGAGCGTACCGAAGTCCAAAGGTTCATCAGCCAGGGATGCCGGCAATATGCCACCCGATGCGCCTCCCGGGAGATACGCTTTAAGACTGTGGCCCTCCAGCATGCCGCCACAGAATTCATCAATCAGTTGCCTGGCGGTAATACCTGCCGGCGCCAGCTTGACTCCGGGTTCTTTCACACGACCGGAGATGGAATAGCTTCGCCAGCCCTTGCCGCCATTGCGTCCCGCTGTGGCAAACCACTCCGCCCCACGCTCCAGGATTTCAGGTACCCAGTAAAGCGTCTCTACGTTGTTCATGAGAGTAGGACGACCGAACAGCCCGGTTTCGGCAATGTAGGGTGGCCGGTTACGGGGCAGGCCACGCTTGCCTTCGATGGATTCGATCAGGGCCGATTCCTCGCCACAGATATATGCGCCAGCTCCGCGACGCAGTTCCACTTTAACCTTGCCAAGCAGACCTGCAGCGTCAAGCTTCGCCAGTTCCTTTATCAACAGCTCCCTTATCGCCGGGTATTCATCACGCAGGTAGATATAACAGGCATTCGCTGCCACCACTTCTGCCCCGATCAGCATACCTTCGATGAAGCGGTGCGGATTCTGCTCCAGGTAGTGGCGATCCTTGAAGGTTCCCGGCTCACCCTCGTCTGCGTTCACTGCCATCAGGCGTGGCCCGGGGTAATCTCGTACGATCTTCCATTTGCGGCCGGTTGGAAACCCTGCGCCACCGAGACCCCGTAGTCCGGCTTGCTCTAGTGTGGTAATGATGTCGTCGGCGGTGCGTTTGCCGGAGCGAAGCTCGCCCAGCAACCGGTAACCGCCGCTCGCAACATAAGCGTCAAAATCAATATAATCGGGGAGTTCGGGATGAATTCGTTTTTCTTTGATCGCATCGACTACCGACGCCGTATTTGCCCGGCCCATATGGTTGTGCCCAACCTCAACTACTGGCGCCATTTCACAACGCCCCATGCAGGGTGCACGAATCACCCGCACATCATCACCGCCGATCTGCCGGGTCACATCGAGCAACAATGCCTGCGCACCGGCCAGTTGGCATGAAATACTGTCGCATACCCGAACGGTAAGCGGGGGTAATGATTCACCTTCCTGCAGAACATCAAAGTGTGCATAAAAGGTGGCGACCTCGTACACCTCGGCCAGTGCCAGGCGCATCTCCTGCGCCAGTGCAGCGAGGTGGGCTGCTGACAAATGACCAAAGCGGTCCTGAATCAAATGCAGGTTTTCAATCAGGAGGTCGCGACGCTTTGAGCGGCCCGCCAACAGGTCTTGAACTTCAAGCAGCGCGTCAGGATTTACCTGGCGTCCTTTGGGCGTCTTTCCGGTCCTTCTTTTTCCTGCCCCAGGATGACCGCGCTTACTTATAGACTGATACGGTTTTGTCATTACCTACTCCGGTTAGCTTGAGCGGGACACTGGCGAACCAGTGGGCAAACATTCGCTGGTGGGCTCAGCCCCCCAGCGCCTGCTTCAGTGTTGTTCCGAGGCTTGCCGGGGAGTCCGCAACATGAACACCGGCACTCTTCAGGGCTTCGATCTTTTCATCCGCACCACCCTTTCCGCCTGCAATGATGGCACCGGCGTGCCCCATGCGGCGGCCCGGTGGGGCAGTGAGACCGGCAATAAAACTCACCACTGGCTTTTTGACCTTCGATTGCTTTATAAACTCGGCGGCATCTTCCTCGGCTGAGCCGCCGATCTCGCCGATCATGATGACGGATTCGGTATCCGGGTCGGCAAAAAACATTTCGAGGCAGTCGATGAAGTTGGTGCCGTTGGCAGGATCACCGCCTATCCCGATACAGGTGGACTGACCTAATCCCACTGCCGTGGTTTGTGCCACTGCCTCGTAGGTCAATGTACCGGAGCGCGACACGATGCCTACATTGCCGGGAGTATGAATATGGCCGGGCATGATGCCGATCTTGCATGCACCGGGCGTGATCACGCCTGGGCAATTGGGGCCCACAAGTCGTGTTCCGGAGCCCTTCAAAACCCGTTTGACACGCACCATATCCATTACCGGAATGCCTTCGGTGATACACACAACTAGCGGGATACCGGCATCAATCGCTTCGAGAATGGCATCGGCAGCGAAAGGGGGCGGCACGTAAATAACCGAAGCGTTGGCACCGGTTTTTTCAACCGCTTCCGTCACCGTGTTGAATACAGGCAAGTCCAGGTGTGTCATTCCGCCCTTTCCAGGCGTAACACCGCCAACCATGTTCGTGCCATAGTCGATTGCCTGCTGAGAGTGAAATGTGGCCTGGGATCCAGTGAACCCCTGGCAAATAACCTTGGTGTTGCTGTCGATGAGAACCGCCATTACGCCACCTCCTTCAGTGCTTTGACTACCTTTTCCGCGGCGTCAGCAAGATCATCCGCGGAAACAATATCCAGGCCGGATTCTTTGATGATGGCCTTGCCGAGATCGACGTTGGTCCCCTCCAGGCGCAACACCAGCGGCACCTTTAAATTAACCTCTTTGACCGCCTCCACAATGCCCGTGGCTATGACATCACAACGCATGATGCCGCCAAAGATATTGACCAGAATGCCCTTGACGTTGGGGTCGGAAAGAATGATCTTGAAGGCCGTTGTCACGCGTTCGGCGGTAGCGCCGCCGCCCACGTCGAGGAAGTTCGCCGGTTCACCGCCGTAGAGTTTGATAATGTCCATGGTTGCCATCGCCAGGCCTGCGCCATTGACCATGCAGCCGATCGAGCCATCCAGCTTTATGTAGTTGAGGTCATGCTTGCTCGCCTCAAGTTCGGCGGGGTCTTCCTCGTCTTCATCTCGCAAATCGGTGATATCCTGGTGACGAAACAGGCCGTTGTCATCAAAGTTCATCTTGGCATCCAGCGCGATTAACTCACCCTCGCCAGTCACCACCAGGGGGTTGATCTCGACCAGGCTGGCATCCAGCTCGGTGTATGCCTGATACATACCCTGTAGAAATTTCACTGCCGAGCGAATCTGCGGTCCCTCCAGCCCCAGAGCGAAGGCCAGTTTACGCGCATGGAATGGCTGCAAACCCGTGACCGGGTCTATCGCGACCTTGAGAATTCTTTCTGGAGTTGACGCAGCGACCTCTTCGATATCCATTCCACCTTCAGTAGACGCAATGATGGTGACAAAATCGGTGGCACGATCGAGCAGTACACTGAGGTAAAGCTCCCGGGCAATGTCGCATCCCTCTTCGATATAGACACGTTTGACGAGTTTGCCCTGAGGACCGGTCTGGTGAGTTACCAGGGTCATACCGAGCATTTTGTCCGCGGTGGCCGCGACCTCATCGTGTGATTTGACGACCTTAACACCACCGCCTTTGCCCCGGCCTCCGGCATGGATCTGCGCCTTGACCACCCAGGCGGAGCCACCCAATTCCTGTGCAGCTTCGACTGCCTCGGTTGGCGAAAAGACAACGCGGCCGCGTGGCACGGACACGCCGAACTTGCTAAGCAGCGTTTTGGCCTGATACTCGTGAACGTTCATCGTCTGACTTGCCCCTCATTTTTGAAATTTGGTATACAATATACCAGAATTTTAGGCTTTGCAAGCATTCCATATCCCATGGATGGCCCTGGAGCAGGCGATGTCCTACACCAATATAGCTGAACTACGGATCTACCATCAGGGGCATGGCGGTGGCTGCCCGGTACCTTTTATTGGCGGTGAGGGAGGTGCAATCTGCGCGGCAAACCCGGTGTGCTGGGGGGAATTGGCGAACAGATTCGACCTACCGACCTACTGAGCATAGACCATCCGATTCATGATGCTCGGGTCAGGGGTATGGATGTCGAGCTGGATGCACAGCTAAACTTTGCTGCAAGGGATAAGGATTACAAGACAAATGTGACGGGGGTCTTCATCTGTGGGTATATGTGGCGTGGGCAAGCACTCATCGCCAGTGAAAAGCACCGGGAAGGCAGCCCGCGCCGTGGATATTTGACTCTCGGGCAACAGCGATTTGTCGAGGATTTAATGCGTGCTGTTCTTGCACTACGGCTACCGGTTTACGGCCTCAACGGCGTCAATATCAGCTTATTAATCCAGCGTCAGGACAATTTTGCCGAAGTGCTTGCTGTGTTCCATAGTCCTGTGGGCCTCAGCGACCTCATCAAGCGGGTAGGTCCTGTAGATAACTGGCGTAATGGACCCGTCGGAGAAACTCGGCATCACGGTTTCAGTGAATTGCGCAACGATCGCCTGCTTTTCCTGTACAGGACGTGATCGAAGCACGGAGCCGATGATCCGCTGGCGCTTTACCATCATGAGGGCAAGGTTAAGTTCGGCCTTCACGCCACTCATGACACCGATAATCATCAAGGTGCCGCCAACAGCAAGCGCCTTCATATTAGGCGATAGATAGTCCGCACCAATATGGTCGAGAATGACATCGGCACCCTTTTTACCGGTAAACACCTTGACCGCTTCAGTAAAATCCTCCTCCTGGTAATTAATCACGAGATCGGCTCCAAGTTGCCTGACACCCTCGATCTTTCCGGCAGAGGCGGTGACCATAACCTGGCTGTTTGGTGTAAGCGTTCGGCACAACTGGATAGCCGCTGTGTTCACGCCGCCACCGCCGCCATGGGCCAACACTGCCTGGCCGTCTTTAAAACCACCAATCATGAAGATATTCAGGAACGCAGTAATGTAGCTTTCACAGACACATGCTGCCGACTCAAAACTCATGGCTGCGGGAATCGGGATCAGGTGGTCAGCATAGGCGACAGCATATTGCGCGTAACCGCCTCCACCCACCAGGGACATAACGCGATCGCCACACTTGTATGCTGTCACTCCCGGCCCGGTCTCCTCGATAATGCCCGCGACCTCCAGACCGAGAATTTCCGAATCACCTTTTGGGGGGGGATAATTTCCTTCGCGTTGAACGATATCGGGACGATTCACCGACGTTGCGGCCACCTTGATAAGGACCTGTCCCGCGGCAGGCGTCGGTTTTTGTGTTTCGACGATCTTGAGGACCTCCGGACCACCAAAACCATCTAGCAAAACCGCTTTCATAACAAATCCTCCAGCGAAAACTATAAAGTGCTTTTTTACAAGTTAAGTCATGTTAACACAAACTACAATACCGATATTTGCAGACACTGCGCCGCTTTTAAGCCCTATAAGCAATTCACAATATAGATCTTGTATTTGTCCGCCGGCAAGTGAAACATATCGAAAATTTGAAAAATAATATATAAGAATGCCACATATTCAATATTCTGGCTAATTTTCTGTTATTCAAGCCTAACTAAATAAGCAGAAAAATCTATGACAATAATTGAACCCTTCTTTATAGCTATTCAGAGCACATCCGCTAGCAAATTTTAAAGCAAGGGGTCAATTCTCGCATTGTAGCATCCGAAATCGAATGATCTGCGATCACCAAACTTCATTAAGACACTCACGCATGGAGCGATTAAATACCGAGAAGCACATCAGCTTGATCCGGCTGAGACATTACGCCCGGAAGTGAGCAAACTTACCCAAAAGATTTCCAGCCTGATGAACATGGAACAGAACTGTCAGACCCTGCACCTGCCCTGCGAGAGATTGATCGGCTGGAGCAAAAGCGTAAAACACTGGTGTATGCGGCACATAACCATAATCACAAAGGTAACGCATAGCCGTTGACATAAACCGATCTACAAACATTGCTCCGGTTTCCTTATCAAAATCATACTTAACCGGATCAGAATGAGCAGGTATTTCTATTATGACATTAATTTCATCGGAAACTTCAGCGCCATAACCCACTCAGCCCGGATTCATTAGTCCTCCTCTTTGCAATATTCAGGAGGGGAATATTTACAATCAAACTTGATATATTACAAAATAAGGGGAATACTTTTTTTCCATTCAATCATTGCTTTCTGTATTTACAATCTTGCAAGACATCAATCAGCAACCATCCGCAAAGAATGCGGTATAATCAAAGCCCCCAGAGAAGGCGATTGTCAAAGCCCTTCTAATCTCATCTGTTTCTTACGCTTCTCTTTCCTCCCCTGCTGTATCGTGTACTCTTGAATCATTTATTCATCTAATAAAACTGTACTAACACAATATCTACAACCCAAAAAATGTCATTTTGCAAAATTCTGTTTTACTTGTTGATAATCTTTTAATGTCCGTATCGCTGACGTCTCTAATTGCTCTTGTAAAAGACACAGCTTGACCACAACACCTTTGGCCTCAAGACCCAAAGACGAACCATCTTTAGAGTAATCTATACCCGATACGGCACAGAAATTAGTGAAGATGCTATCTCCTAACTCTCAAGGTATGCGCGTCTTATTAGTATTAATGGACATCATCTACATCTCGGCTGTCTTTAAACATACGCCAACCACTAATCATGGTACTAATAAGTGATTGACGCGACATGATATCTTCACGAATAGCCACATAAATATGAATTATAACAAAACAAATAATTACCCACATTATTGCATGATGCCAGGTATGCACATCCTGGCTTTGTCCAAACAGCGGAATCACCCAGGAACTGAACATGGTATATTGCCAACTTTCATAACCTGCACCCTCACCATACAACGCCATCCCTGTTAAGATCATAAACACAGAACCCCATACAAACAGAATATGAATTGCAAGTGCTGCCAGAGGATTGTGGCCAGTATATTTACGTGGCTCCTTTTCTATAAACGCATACCATTTAATCTCATGCCATACGCCATCCCACCATCCTTCCTTAAATATACAAGGTGAAAATATCTGTTTAGCATGTGTATTACCCGCAAATGCCCAATAGATACGACCCAAAAAGCCAATAAAAAATATATAGGCTGCCGCAAAATGCGCAAAACGAATGTAACCCATCAAAAAGTGGTCACTTGCCTCTCCTGACATGGTTGGTAAGGGTGATCCGATAAAATAACCTGATATAGCCAATACCACGATTGCCAGTGCGTTAATCCAGTGCCAGATGCGCAAAGGTGCTTCGTACACATAGACAGCCGGTTCACTATGGGATTTAGTTGCCATCGTTGTCATCGCATGGTCCTCCTGTTATGAACCAATAGGGCCAGTGGTTACTTTGGACAGTTCCTCACCATCTTCACTCATAATATGAGTCGAACAGGCAAGACATGGATCAAAACTGTGAATATTACGCAGGATTTCAACCGGCTCGTGTGGCCTTTCGACCTTGGTGTTCATCATCGATGCCTCAAAGGCACCGATATTGCCTGCTTCATCACGCGGTGAACCATTCCATGTTGTTGGGACCACACACTGGTAATTATCAATCTTGGTATCCTTGATACGAATCCAGTGCGCCAACGCGCCGCGTGGTGCTTCAGTAAACCCAACACCTTTAGCTTCCTGCGGCCAGTCCGCAGGATCCCACATCTCACCACCGTGAGTAGCAGTGTCACCATTTTTGATATTCGTCATTAGCTTATCGAAGAAATAAATCTGCTGATCTGCTGCCCACTGCGCTTCCAAAGCGCGCGCTGCTGTTCTTCCTAAGGTAGAAAATAATGCCGACACAGGAACATCAAGTGTCTTCAATACCATATTGATCTGCTCAGTCCAGTATTCATGACCTTGTGCATAACCAACCACATAACGTGCTAGCGGCCCCACTTCCATAGCATGTCCACGCCAGCGAGGTGCTTTAATCCACGAATAACTAGCGTTCTCATCGAGTTGCTCAATGTTATGGCTAGTACCCTTGGCAGAACTAACATCGAAATCAGGATCAGTAATACCATCCCACGGATGCAAGCCCTTAACGCCATCCGGATATTTATACCATGAGTGTGGTACAAACTCCTGAATTTGCTCTGGGTCGCGATGATCTACTTCATGGATTTCTTTTAAATTACCGTTAATGATTGCGCCACGTGGCATCATTAGATTGGTCGCAGAATAATCATTTGCCTTATCAGGAATATCACCATAAGCCAGTACGTTTTGACCCGATAAACCACCTCCATATAACCAGCCCTTATAGAACTGGCCAATTGCCAAAATATCTGGAATATATACATTATCTATGAAAGTCTTGGTATCTTTGATAATCTGGTGCACCTGATTCAGGCTAACCATATTAAGAACACCACCGCTACCTTCCATATTAATAGGACATGGAACACCACCAACTGTCCAGTTAGGATGAGTATCTTTTCCACCAAAAATGGTACGAGTTTTCATAATCTCTTTCTGAAAATCAAGGGCTTCAAGATAATGGGTGACCGCCATTAGGTCAGCTTCGGGTGGCAATAGATAGGCAGGATTGGTCCAGTAGCCATTTTTAAAAGGCCCTAATTGACCGGACTCAACAAATTTCTTCAAGCGGTTTTGAATATCGCGGAAATAACCAGGTGATGAATTTGGATGATGTGGTGACACTTTCTGCTGTAAAGCAGATGTTGCCCTGGGATCAGCCTTAAGTGCATTCACCGGATTAACCCAGTCAAGTGCGTGCAGGTGATAAAAATGCACCATGTGATCATGAATTTGCAGAGACAACTGCATAATATTGCGGATACTGTTTGCGTTCTCCGGGATATTAATCCCAAGCGCATCTTCTACTGATCGCACAGAAGTCAATGCATGAGTTCCCGTGCAGACACCGCAAATGCGCTGCACAAAAGCCCAGGCATCACGCGGATCTCGACCTTTCAGAATCACTTCCAGGCCACGCCAGATAGTGCCACTGGATACAGCATTGGTGATTATATTATTTGAATTGATGTTTACCTCAGCACGCATATGACCTTCGATTCGAGTTACTGGATCGACGACAACTCTCTGACCAGAATTATCTAACTTATAACCATTGGGAGTATTAATAACGCTCATTATTCCTGCTCTCCTTTCTGTTGGGTTCTCTTCAGTGCTGAAACTGCCGCATGTACTGCGACAGCACCACCAACAACAGTAGCAGCACCAATACCGACGTCATCAGCATTCGACTCAATGCCAAACTGGTTGATACCAGACAGACGGTTATAAAAACCTCCTTTGTCCCAGAAACCATCTTCAGAACAACCGATACAGGGGTGCCCCGCCTGAATCGGGAAAGAAAGTCCACCATTCCAGCGAATGGTCGAGCATGCGTTATATGTAGTCGGGCCTTTACAACCCATTTTGTACAGACAATATCCTTTTCTTGCTGCATCATCATCCCACTTCTCAACAAATTGACCTGCATCAAAATGAGGACGGCGATAACATTTATCATGAATCCGCTGACTGTAAAACATCTTGGGACGACCCTGACGATCTAGCGCAGGCAATCTTTCAAAAGTCAGTAAATAAGTCACAACGGAGGTCATAACTTCGGCAATAGGTGGACAGCCTGGCACTTTGATGATTGGCGCATTGCCAATACCTGGCACTTTATGAATAGGTGTTGCGCCTGTTGGGTTAGGTTTTGCAGCCTGCACACAACCCCAGGAAGCACACGAGCCCCAGGAAATTATGGCCATCGCATCTTTTGCTGCACGACGTAATTGCTCAGTATAAGGCTTACCACCGATAATACAGGACATCCCACCCGTTGCGCCCTCA
>Ga0316193_10004640_pt1 | contig 10127 bp, 9 predicted proteins | sample MerIslsedime2_MG_FD_207735 | JGI IMG/M metagenome (GOLD analysis project Ga0316193, IMG submission 207735) | Coastal sediment microbial communities from Maine, United States - Merrow Island sediment 2 | ecosystem: Environmental > Aquatic > Marine > Coastal > Sediment | place: USA: Maine...
TAGAATCTGCAGTTGAATGGCCTGTAGAGTGCGCTGCATTTTGTGGCTGGCAAGGCGCGATAAGGAGCAATAGCCAGCCTATTGCGACGATTCGTAACACCGGCAGACGCAAAATGCAGCGTGCTATGCAGGTTGTAGCGGCTCACCCTACGGGTGAATGTGATTAATCCATGAATCATCATGTACATCAACACCTTAATAAATCCACTAAGCGGACAACTGTGGAATCTAGGATTATGGTTAATATACGCCGAAGTGCGTGGCAGGGTCTATGTTTACGGCAGGATATACCTGAGTAAACAAGTCATATATTGCTGTAGATTAGGCTACAGAACGGCGTGAGCCTCATCGTTCACACTCGCATTCAGAGCAGGGATTGAATCAGAGACATGGCGATGCGATAAATGGCATCAAATAGCCGCCACAGCACACCGCTTAATAGAAGCAGGAGAATAATGAGCATACCAAAGGGTTCCAGGCGGCTTAGCTGATAGCCGAGTGAGGGGGGGAGCAGCGTGGTGGCAATGCGACCCCCATCGGTGGGAGGGATAGGGATCAGATTGAACACCATGAGAATGAGATTAATCATAATGCCAAATATACCCATGTAAAACAGCGGCAAGGCCACCACGGCGACACTGGCGGGTAACACGCTGGTGATCTTGATGATGAGCGCCCAGGCGATGGCCATGAGCAGATTTGCACCAGGCCCTGCGGCTGCCACCAGTGCCGTGTCGCGCCGGGGATGGCGCAGATTGTGAAAATTAACCGGCACGGGCTTGGCCCAACCAAAGGCAAAACCCATCGTCAGGATCATGATGACGGGGACCAGGATGGTGCCGATGAGGTCGATATGTTTAAGGGGATTCAGCGTCAGGCGACCCATCATGTAGGCGGTGCTATCGCCCAGCCGAAAGGCGACCCAGCCATGGGCAACTTCATGCACCACGATGGCAAACAGGGTGGGGATGATTGCAATGGCAATAATTTGTAGGGTATTAAGTTCAGCGCCAAACATGGCCATAGTATATCACCCTATATATTGCATCAGTACTGCCAGGGGAGGCTTTTCAGGCAGACTCAGAAGATAAAGGAAGAGGTGATATGTGACCACAGGATTAAAAATATCGTCTGTTTGAGGTAGGTCATTGTATTATTCTGGTATCGTGTAGAAAATCACGTGGTGACTTGCCCACAGTGTAAAAGGTGATCGACATGATTCCCACGGACACAACTGAAACATCCGGCACGGTAGAGCGAATCTGGTTTAAATCCTATCCACAGGGTATACCGGCCGATGTGGATGTACAGGCGTATTCTTCGGTGGTGGATGTCCTGCAGCAAAGTGTCCAGCATTACCGGGACCGTCCGGCGTTTGCCAATATGGGGACCACCATGAGTTATGGCGAACTCGACAAGATGACACGCGATTTTTCCGCCTTTTTACAACAGGAACTGGGCCTGCAAAAGGGTGAGCGGCTGGCCATTATGATGCCAAACCTGTTGCAATATCCGGTTGCCATTTTTGCCGCACTGCGCAGCGGCCTGATCGTCACGAATATCAATCCATTGTATACCCCGCGTGAGCTTGAACATCAATTACAGGATTCCGGGGCAAGCACCATTATTCTGCTAGAGAATTTCTGCCATGTATTGCAACAGGTGTTACCGGCAACAAAGATCAAGACCATCATCACCACGCGTATTGGCGACTTACTCCATTTTCCCAAGTCGGTGCTCGTCAATATGGTTGTTAAACACATCAAGCGCATGGTGCCGCCGTATAAACTACCCAAGCAGGTTCGTTTTAAACATGCCCTGCAGATCGGCGAAAGGCAGGAACACAAGGATATGACCATCGGCCATGATGATATTGCCTTCCTGCAATACACGGCAGGCACAACCGGTGTGGCCAAGGGGGTGTTGCTGAGCCATGGCAACATCGTCGCCAATTTGCAACAGGCCGGAGCCTGGATCAAACCGTTTATTGAAGAAGGCAAGGAGATCGTTGTTACCCCTTTGCCGCTTTATCACATTTTTTCACTCACCGCCAATTGCCTGATGTTTATGAAAATTGGTGGCCTGATCTATTTGATCACCAACCCCAGGGACTTAAAAGGCTTTGTGCGTGAATTGAAAAGGCTGCACTTTACCGCCATCACGGGTGTCAACACCTTGTATAAAGCACTATTGCAAACACCGGGATTTGCCGAACTCGATTTTTCATATTTAAAAATACCCTTAGGTGGCGGTATGGCCATACAGCGTGCCGTGGCACAGCATTGGCAAGAGGTGACCGGGACGACCCTGATCGAGGCCTATGGCCTGACCGAGACCTCGCCCGGGGTCTGTATTAATCCGCTGGACCTGAAAGAATTTAACGGTACGATCGGTCTGCCTCTACCATCCACGGAATGCTCGATACAGGATGAAGCGGGAAGGCTGTTGCCCTACGGTGAGGCGGGCGAGATCTGTGTGCGTGGACCACAGGTCATGCACGCTTACTGGAATCTGCCGGAACAAACCGCAAAGGTGCTGAGCGCGGATGGCTGGTTTCATACCGGTGATATCGGTCAAATGGATGAAGCAGGCTTTATAAAAATTCTTGAACGAAAAGATGACATGATTCTTGTCTCTGGCTTTAATGTCTATCCCAGTGAGATTGAGAATATCGTGCTTGAACATCCGGGCGTGAAGGAGGTTGCCGCAGTTGGCGTGGCGGATGATAAATCCGGTGAAGTGGTGAAGATTGTGGTCGTCAAAGATAATCCTCGCCTGAGTAAAGAAGAACTGAAAGAATATTGCAGGTCCAGGATGACGGCGTATAAGGTTCCAAAATACATCGAGTTCAGGGAGTCCTTGCCCAAGTCTCCGATTGGCAAAATACTGCGGCGCGTATTACATTAGCCTTCTTTACAATAATCATTTGCCAACGGTATTAAATGCTGAAGATTTTGCTGCGCTAATAACGATATCTTTTTATTAAGGAGCCTCTGATTAAGTTTATCAAGCGGATAATGACAAGGCGGAAGGGAACGAAAAAGCGCAGTTTTGGACATGGATGTCCTTATTTCGCGGAGCCCAGGGATGGGCAAGAGCGAATAACTATTTAGTAAATGAGCATTTCCGAGTGCCCTGTGAGTATGAGTTCCTTTCCAACGCCGTCAGGGCCGCTTCAGGGACTTAATCAGAGGTTCCTTAAATTTATAAGGCACATCAGGTGAATACCGAACCCTTATTACAGAATCAGGATAAAACCGTACAGGTCTTGCTCGAGCTAATGCAAAAATTGCTCAGCGAGCTGCACCCGTATGAGACCCGATCCTTCAAAATCAATCTCGATAGTTCCTTCGATGCAGACCTGCGCCTGGATAGTCTGGCGCGTATGGAACTTATTTCCCGTCTGGAACAACACTTTAATGTGGCCTTACCACAACGCGTCTTTGTTGAAGCCGAAACACCGCGTGATTTATTACGGGCGATTACCAGTGCGCGCGGACACAAGGACGTCTATGTCCCCGTAACGCTCACTGAAGCCAAGCCAGGGGAAATGGAAAGCCTGCCTGAGCATGCCACGACCCTGATCGAGGTACTGGAGTGGCATGTTAAACAACACCCGGAACGATTACATATACGTGTTTTGGGTGATGAGGGTGAAGTGGATAGCTTAACCTACGAACAGCTGTGGAAAGGGGCTGAACGGCTGGCGGCAGGTCTGCAACAAAAGGGGGTGCAGCCGGGCGAGACCGGGGCGATTATGTTGCCGACCGGGCGCGACTATTTTTTCAGCTTTTATGGCATCTTGTTGTGCGGTGCGGTCCCCGTGCCCATTTATCCACCGGTACGACGCACCCAATTGGAGGACCATTTGCGCCGTCATAGCGGTATATTAAATAATTGTGGCGCAACGGTCCTGATCTCCGTGCCAGAGGCAAAGATGATTGCCACATTACTTAAATCGCAGGTTGAAACCCTGCGTGAGATGGTCACGGTTAGCGATCTGGCATCTTCCACTGCTCACTACCGCCCACCCACTATCGCGACCCATGATATCGCGTTTTTACAATATACCTCAGGCAGCACGGGTAGCCCGAAGGGCGTGGTCCTGACCCATGCAAACCTATTGGCCAACGTCCGCGTGATGGGTGAAGCGATCAAGGCCGATTCCAATGACGTGTTTGTCAGTTGGCTACCACTTTATCATGACATGGGTTTGATCGGCGCTTGGTTGGGGAGCCTCTATTTCTCGGTGAAGTTGGTGATCATGTCACCCTTATCCTTTCTCACGCGTCCACAGCGTTGGCTGTGGGCTATTCATCAATATCGCGGCACCTTGTCGGCCTCGCCCAATTTTGGCTATGAACTCTGTCTTAAACGGATCCGAGAGGTGGATCTACAGGGACTGGACTTGAGTAGTTGGCGTTTGGCCTTTAATGGTGCCGAGCCGGTTAGTCCGGATACCATCACCCGGTTTACCACACGGTTTAAGTCTGTAGGCGTACGACCCGAAATCATGATGCCAGTATATGGTTTGGCAGAGTCTGCCGTTGGTCTGGCCTTTCCACCACTGAATCGGAAGCCACTTATCGATTGTGTACAACGTGAAACCTTTTCCCTTAGTGGCGAGGCGATACCTGCAGAAGATACGAATAAGAACGCACTCTGTTTTGTCGCCAGTGGGCAACCTTTACCCGGTCACCAGGTACGCATCGTCGATAGTAGTGGGCGTGAACTACCGGAACGGCAGCAAGGGGCCCTGCAGTTTCGCGGCCCTTCAGCCACCACGGGCTATTATCGCAACCCGGAGGCGACGAAGAGATTATTTTTTCAGGATTGGTTGGATTCAGGTGATCTTGCCTATATTGCGGAAGGCGATATATACATTACGGGTCGCAGCAAGGATGTCATTATTCGTGCAGGACGAAATGTTTACCCGCACGAATTGGAAGAGGCGATCGGCAACGTCCCCGGTGTACGCAAAGGCTGTGTGGTGGCCTTCGGCACGACGGATCGCCGCTCGGGGACGGAACGCCTGGTCATCCTGGTCGAAACCAGGGAGAAGGAGGCGGCGCAAAAGGAAACGCTACGCAACAAAATCATACCCATTGCCAGTGACCTGATCGGCCTACCACCCGACCAAGTGATCCTGGTACCGCCACACACCATCCTGAAGACATCGAGTGGTAAAATAAGACGTTCCGCCTGTCGCGAACTGTATGAGTATGATCAACTTGATCAGGCAACAAAGTCGGTATGGTTACAGTTTTCACATGTGCTCATGCAGTCTGTGTTACCGGAATGGCGTCGCCTGCGCAAGAAGGCCACAACCAGTCTTTATGCGACTTATGCCTGGTCATTGTTTGGCGTAATGGCAGCTATCAGCTGGGTCGCGGCGATGATTTTGCCCCGTTTAAGCTGGCGTTGGAGTACATTGCATGTGCTGGCCCGTTTGATGGCCTTTGCCTCTGGTACAAAGATCAAAGTCAATGGTTTGCAAAATTTGCCAGCGGTAAAGCAAACCTGTATCTTTGTCGCCAATCACGCCAGTTATCTCGATAGTCTTGCCTTGACCGCCGCCATCCCTCGCGCCTTTGCCTTTGTGGCAAAGGTGGAATTACGCAGGAATTTATTTTTGCGCCTCGCCTTACGGCAACTGGGGGTCGAATTTGTAAAACGTTTTAATAGAGGAAAGGGGAGTATAAATGCCCGGCGTCTGGCGAGGGTTGCACGGCATAATCAATCCCTGGTATTTTTCCCTGAAGGGACATTTGCACGCATGCCAGGACTAACGGATTTTTACATGGGCGCGTTTGTTACCTCGGCACAGGTCAACATACCGGTTGTGCCCATCGCCATTCGCGGTACACGTTCGATGTTAAGGGCGGGCTCATGGTTTCCACGTCGTGGATATATTACAATCACAATTGGGCAAGCGATTAGCATAGACACACTCTCGGATGTGGATAAACATGATAAGTGGCGTATCGCATTAAAACTCAGAGACGAGGCACGTAAACATATTTTGCGTTATTGTGGTGAACCAGTATTGCCACAATAAACATACTTGGCAGTTATTTAAATATCCTTATTATGGGAAGGAAGTGCTTATGACAGAAAACAAAAGAACAGATGATTTTCTTAGGCAGGGGCGACGGGATCGCTTGATTCGTGAGCTTGATCACGATCCCTATCACTCCAAACTCAAGTTAAAGGAACCGACGGTTTGCCCCGAATGCCAAGCCGTGTTTTCACACGGCAGATGGAGCTGGCAGGCTGCACCGGCCGATGCGCAGCAACACCTGTGTCCTGCCTGCCAGCGCATCAAGGACAAGGTGCCGGCGGCCTTCCTGACCCTGAAGGGTGATTTCCTCGCGGCACACCGGGACGAGATCATGAACCTGATCCATAATTATGAAGAGCGTGAAAAGGCAGAACATCCATTAAAACGGATCATGGGCAGTGAAGAGCAGGAAGGAGGCCTTGTGATGAGCTTTACCGAGGCCCATCTCGCACGCGGTATCGGCGAAGCCATTCACCATGCCTATGAAGGTGAGATCGATTATCAATATACAAAGGAAGACATCATGCTGCGGGTAAGCTGGTCGCGATAAATGTGTACTGGTTCCCGGTGCCCTTGCTCATGTTGTTAAGTCGATCTGCCAGGCATCGGGACGGACTTCACGGAGGCTAAAGTTCGTCCCCATAAACTGTTTTATGACCGACATGTTGCTCAAGGTATGCAGGCTGGGCCTGCTGGTGAGAAAGGAACCTGCCCCGGCCAGGGCGATGGGCAGCAAGAGTTGATCCGCCAGATAGGGGCCGACCGGGATACCACTGTGCAAGTAGTGTTTCACAGCCTGGACGAGCTTGGTTGCCACCACCTCGGCAGGGACACCCCGTTCACCAATGCCCGTGAATACTTCAGTGACATGTTCACTCCGCACCATCACCGTAACTACATTACCTGGTCCCAGCGCTGAATGATCAATGCGGATATTCACATCATCCTCGGCAATAGGCAGTGCCTCGCTAATCACGGCATGTTCCCGTTGGGCAATATGTTCAGGCAGATGCGATAACAGGATCTCCGCACGGACTTGCATGATACGACCGCGTTCAAGCAATATCAGTGGCTTCAGTTTGCTTGTTGGCTGGATGTCAACATGAAATCGGCCACCACCCTTTGGAAAAAAACCGGGACGCTCCAGAGTGGCGCTTACGCATGGACCCATGCGATTAAGCAGGGGTAAAAAGGCCTGCGCAAGAAACTCAAACGGTGGTGCCAAGGGATTATGCGTCCCCCCTTCCAGCGTGAGTTCGGAAGAGGCGTGGGCCAGCATTAAGGCCGGCAAGACCGTCTGCAGTACCAGGGTCGTACTCCCTGCCGTGCCAATGGAAAAATCGTAATGCCCCGGAAAGATCCCCTGTGGTTGGAAAACCAGTTCTTGTGCACCCGGTATCGCACCCTCAACCGAGGCATGAGAAATGCTTGCCGCGGCATGTACCGCAAGCAGGTGTTGTGGGCGTAATCCCGGTTTTTTTCGTGCGGCCCGAATATTGATGATTTTAAATGGTTTTGCCAGGCACATGGACAAGGAAAGGGCGCTACGCAAGATCTGTCCACCACCTTCACCTAATGCGCCATCAATCTCGAGCATTATTTCTTACCATAGCGATAATGAGTATCAGTACCATTTATTATTGAATCTATCTCGATGTGGTGAAAAAAATCAATAAGATTTAGTAATCATACATAGTCAGATTTGAATCATTAAATATGCGCTTGTTGCGTCTAAATGAATCAATCGTTATATATTGCTTTGGATTATGTTAGTATGTTTTATAGATAAAAATTTTCACGAGGCTATCACCATGTTGACAGAGAAACAATTGCATGCGGTACAAAAAGTATTAAAAGATCGCTTCTATGCCTTACGTGAAGAGGTGCGTCTTGAATTACTCGATTCCGGTGAACAAAGCTTTATTGAATTGGCCGGTAAGGTGCATGACATCGAGGAAGAATCGGTAGCCGACATGTTGGTCGATTTGCAACTTGCGAGCATGGACAGGCATATCGAGGAAATAAGGGACATCGATGCCGCCCTGATACGTATTGCCAAGCGCAGCTATGGCACCTGCAGCGATTGTGGTGATGCGATTGATGAAAAACGATTACAGGCCTATCCCACGGCAAGTCGTTGTCTCGACTGTCAGGCTTTACACGAAAAGACCTATGCCCATGCGAAGCAGTCATCACTATGAGTCATGCATGAACCTGGTGATCATGCAGACCGATAAAACATAATCATCGTCGGTGTGACTTGCTCACCAATTACAGGATCATTTTTTATTTTTGATAAAGCCCCAGTCGTGCAGATATAGTCGTGAAGCCGGTATGGGTGTCAGGCAACTGCTCGTGCACACCGAGTATGAGCCAACCCTTGGGGTGTAAGCGGGTAGATAAGCGGGACAGGATCTCCTGTTGTAATGCCTCATCGAAATAGGTAAACACAAGATTGCGACACAGGATCAGATCAAAGCAATCTCCGGGCATGCCCATCCTTATATCCTGTTGTTTGAATTCAACCATGCCTTTAAATCCCGGTTTGAGACAGTATTCAGCGCCTGTACGGGTAAAGGCCACGCTGCGCATCGGTTCAGGCAGGTTCTTGATGGTGCTTGCCGGGTAACAGGCCTGCCGGCACCGCTCAAGCAGAACCGGATCGGCTTCAGTGGCCAGTATCTTGAGATGAACGTCAGGGAAGTGCTGTGCCAGCAGACATTGCCAGATGATGGCCAGCGTATACGGTTCCTCGCCGGAGCTGCAACCAATACTCCATAGCCGCACAGTTTTATGCTCAGTCGCCTGTGCATGAGTGGCCAGCGCTGGAAGGATTTTTCCGCTCAACTCGGCAAACACCAGTTTGTCGCGATAGAAGCGTGATATGGTGACTCGACAGAGTTCGTCAAAGATTGGCCATTCCTGTGCGTGTTGCGTGAGATAGTTTTGGTAGGCAGCCACATCAGCTAACTGCAATAAGCTGAGGCGTTTGGCAATGCGCCTGCAGACCTGCCGGCGTACCTTGCGAAAACCCGGCCAGCGCATATGATTTTGCGGCAGGGCCCATTGTAAAAAATGGACACATTCAGCATCGTTCATTCTTTTAAGCCGCGCGCATCATACAGGGTGAGTTCCCACCTGTTGGCCGGCACATCGTGACGTAAAATATACGTCCCGCCATCATCCGCCAGGACCTTAAAATAACGGTATTCAGGCGAAAGCCATTGATCGACGACCTCGAGGACTTCGATGGTACGCGCACCAATATGGAATCGTCGCGGCGTCTCTTCACCGCGATGACCCGCATAACATTCAACATGAATGGTAAGGTGGTCTGATGTCATGGTGAACTCATTCGCTTTGTGCGGGAATAAACACAGCCTATTTTATAATAACGATCGGGTCATCTGCTGAACTATTTAACATCGAGTGGTTCCGGCAGGCTGGTCCATATCGCGTTGCCAAACCTTACGACTCGTCGCATCATATAAATTATGACGACAAACACCTCTGCCTACGGCCTGCCTGTGATGTCACGCAGTGCCACTGAACTGATCGGCGTGTCTTGCTGTATGGTCCGCCGGGTGTGGGTAAGTCGACCCTGGCGCGACAGTTGGCTCACGCCCTGGGGACGGGCGCAATTGCTGGTGTCTCAGTGCCGACCCGGGTTCGCCGGGTTTTGGTGTGCCGGGTGCGGTCTCGCTGGCCAGCTGGCAGGCGGAGGACTGGCAGCTTGTGGCGATGGAGGCCTTATGTACCCTGGACGCTGGGCGTTTTCGTTTACCCCTGGTCTCGGCGGTACGGCGCCTGGCACAACAATCGCTCGATGGTGTGGTACTGGTCGATGGACCCGGCGTGGTGCGGGGTGTGGCTGGCCCAGCTGGTCCCGTTTCACTTTCCACGGCGCTATGCCGACAAGCCACAACAGATGTATGAGGAAATCGAGGTGGCCTGCAGCCGTGTCGTCGCACCACTATCTATGGAGGTATTCGAAACAAAAAACAGACGGGATTGATGCTGGGAAACCCTATTTAAATTGATCAAGCGCATAATAATGGGGTAAAAG
>Ga0316193_10004641_pt1 | contig 10127 bp, 8 predicted proteins | sample MerIslsedime2_MG_FD_207735 | JGI IMG/M metagenome (GOLD analysis project Ga0316193, IMG submission 207735) | Coastal sediment microbial communities from Maine, United States - Merrow Island sediment 2 | ecosystem: Environmental > Aquatic > Marine > Coastal > Sediment | place: USA: Maine...
CAAGGCATAAAACGGTATCAGGAACATGGGCTCGATGCGCATGGCCACGCCGAAGCCGGCCACGGCGTCCATGCCAAACGTCGCGATCATGGCCACCACGATAGCGCTTGAAACCGGGATGATCGCGTTGGTGATCATCGCCGGTATTCCAATGTGCAACATGTGGCGCCAGGATTCGAAGAGGGTCTTTAACGGCTCAAATGGGTTGGCGAACACCCTCAGTTTCAGGTGCAGGTATGCCAGGGTAAACACCAGCAAGATGGCGGTCGCCAGCACCGTGGCCAGTGCGGCACCTTTGACCCCCAGTGCCGGAGCGCCAAACAGGCCAAAAATCAGAATGGGGTCGAGGATCAGGTTGAGCAGGGCCGCTGCGGTGATGACCTTGCTTTCCAGCAGTGTATTGCCTCGTGCGCGGATCGATGCCAGTGCAGTCCACAGCGCCATGTCGAGCGGCGCTACCCAGTACCAGGTGCCCATGTAGTCGTGAATCAGCGGCATCAGTTCAGGCGTCGCTCCAAGCAGCGAAAACACGGGTTCAATGGAATAGAGGCCCACTACGGCCAGCAAGATGGCCGTTGCCACGGCCAGGGTTATCGTATCGGTGGTCAGGCGTTTTGCCTGCTCGCCGTCACCGCGTCCCACCGCCCGGGAAATGCAGGACGCCGCTCCGGCTTCGAAACCAATTCCAATACCATAGACCAGCCAGATCAGTGGCAGAGCAAAACTGACGGCGGTCAGCGGGGCGTCACCGAGGCGCGAGATGAAAAACAGGTCCGCGGCATCGAAGGAAAATATCGCGACCAGGCCCAGTCCAAAAGGCATACCCTGGCGTCGCAGCTGTGCGGCTACCGGCCCGCTTGTCAGGTCATGTTTTTTTGATTCGGTCATAGGCCGCTGATTAGTATAGGCTAAGCAGCGATGATAGAAAGAGCATGCTCGACGGGTGCCGGTACCGCGGTGAGACAACGATGAACGACAAAAAGGGTTGGGACAACGCGTTTACCGCGGTGAGTCCCTACGGAACTGTAAAGGGTTCGCCATCCTACGCCGGCGCGCTCAGCTTCATGCGCCGCCAGTACAGTCGCGACCTGGAAAGTGTCGACGTGGCTGTGACAGGTATTCCTTTGGACACCACAACCACGCACCGGCCAGGTGCGCGTTTTGGGCCGCGGGCCATCCGTGCGGCAAGCACCGGGATCAGCTGGGAACGCCCCTGGCCCTGGGACTTCGACCCCCTGGAGCGCCTGGCGGTTGTTGATTATGGTGATTGTGAGTTCGACCCCGGTCTCCCGGAGGCGATCGTTCCGTTTATCGAGAACTGGTTCGACCACATCCTGGACGCAGGGGCCGCCAGCCTGGCGCTTGGCGGCGACCATTTCTCGACCTACCCGGTGTTACGGTCCTATGCAAAAAAATACGGCCCGCTCTCCCTGGTCCAGTTTGATGCACACTCTGACACCTGGGGCGAGAGCCAGCAACGCCTGAGCCACGGCACGATGTTTTACCACGCGGTAAACGAGGGCTTGATTGACGACAGCCATTCGGTGCAGGTGGGTTTACGCACGACCAACGATGAGCCGATGGGATTCAATATCCTGGATGCACGCCGGGTGCACCGGGAAGGCCCCGAAGCGATCGCAGGAGAAATCAGGCGGGTTAGCGGCGACAGGCCGGTTTACCTGACTTTTGATATCGACTGCCTGGACCCGGCCTTTGCACCGGGCACGGGGACACCGGTTTGCGGTGGCTTGTCGACCTACCAGGCCCTGGAGATCATACGCGGCCTGGCCGGCATCAACCTGGTGGGCATGGATGTGGTTGAAGTCGCGCCCGCCTATGATGCTGGTGAAGTGACTGCACTGGCCGGCGCCACGCTCGCAGCCGAACTGTTGTGCCTGTTTGCCGCCAACCCGGCCCGCTGAATCCCACAATATACGTGTGACAGGACACTAGGGGTCGTCAGGATCCTGTTCTTCTTCCTCGGGCACCCTCACCGGTCCCGATCCCGTGCCTTCCAGCTTGTACAGATCCTCGATGGCAATGATTCCACGCATGTCGGGTTCGGCAGACTGCTCAGACTCCTCGCTGGATTCTGACTGCTGCTGATCCTGGGGCTGAGATTGATCCTGGGGCTGAGATTGATCCTGGGGCTGAGATTGATCCTGGGGCTGAGATTGATCCTGGGGCTGAGACGACATCTGGCCGGGATCCGTTGCCTGTTCACCTTGCGGTTGGCCCTGAGGTGATCCCTGAGGCGATCCTTGCCGCCCCCTCAGGAAATCGAGCGCGCTTTCTGACACGCCGTCGGTACTGGGGCCGTCGTCGTTCTGGCTATTCTGCGGTTGGTAGGTGCCGGCAGATCCCTTACTGCCTTCCTCGCCCTGGCCGCTTTCGCCGCCTTGTTGGCCCTGGCCTCCTTGTCCCTGTTGTCCGGATTCAGCAGCTTCGGACCCTTCGCTGCCACCTTCCTGGCCGTCCGGGTTACCGGGTCCGGCAGCCGGGCCACGGTAGGCGCCAAAAGCCTCGGATTCGCGGGCGTGATATTTTTCGATCTGCTCGTCCCAGGCTTCCTGTTCCTGCGCCATCAGGTCCGCGTCGGCTTTTGCCGCTTCCGTCGGTTCGTAGGGGTATTCCTTGAGCGCGTCGCCTGGTTGCCAGTCGCTGTTTTCCATGATGATGTCGACCAGTTGGTCGCGGATGTTTTCACGGGACTCTTCGGGCAGCTTGTCGATCTTTTCCAGGTCGCGTTGATAGCTGTCGATAGGATCGGTGTAAGTTGGATCGTTGCGGCGTGCATCTTCCAGTTCCATGCGCCGGCGGTATGCTTCGTCGCTTTCTTCCACCTGCTGACTGGAACCGTCCTGGTCGCCGGTAATCTTTGGGTCCTGTGCGACAGCAGCCGTCGCCAACAAAGCGCTTAGCACGGAGAACAAAACGGTGGCAAAAATGTACCTCATGATCCAATTATGCATCATCATCCTGAACGGGTGATGAAGGCTTGTTTCAATCCTCGACCTTGCGGACCACGCGGAACCCCGTGAAATCATTGCGGTCGCCATTTTTCAGGTTGAATCGGGCGGGCAGCCGTATTTCGCGTGTACCGGTGAACCAGGAGCCGCCACGGGTCATGCGTGAACTGCAAATTCCGCGGCTCCAGGCACTGCCGTCTGCCGGGGCGTCCAGGTAGGAAAGGTTCATGCAGTCCAGGGTCCACTCAGCTACGTTTCCGATGGTGTCGTACAGACCGAAGGCGTTGGGACGCAGGGATCCGACCGGCAGGGTTTCAATCGCAACGGCATCGGCACAGTCCGCGTGTTGCCAGCGGAAACCCGACTCGCCTCCGGCGATGTTGGCGAACTGGCAGACCTGGGCGGGATCACCCGCTGGCCAGTCACTTTCTTCACCGGCCCGTGCCGCGTACTCCCACTCACTTTCGCTTGGCAAGCTGTAGCTCTGGCCGGTGTGCTGACCCAGCCAGGCCACGTATTGCTGGGCATCGTTCCAGGAAACCATGATCAACGGACGACTGCCGCGGCCCCAGCCGTTATCGTTTGGGTTGCCGCTGCATCCGCCATCCGATACGCATTGGTCCCACTGTTCGAACGTGATTTCAAAAACGCTGATCGCAAAAGGTTCGGCAATGGTGACCATGCGCCTGGGCGTTTCCTTCTTCAGCGCCAGCGGTGCATTTTCGTCGGAGCCCTGCCAGAACGAACCGGCCGGTATGACCATCATGGACGGACAGTCGGGACAGTCGCGAAATGCCTTGCCGGGACGTAAGGTCAGGTTGTCGATGGCTTCCAGCGCGGCGGCCACGCTGCCGCCCCTTGGAAAAGCGTCGATATAGGACTGGTAGGCTTCGATATTGTTGAGCTTTTTTGCAGCCTGGTAGGCGCGTTGATCGTTGATTCCGGCCTGCAACTGCGCACGCAGTTCGCGGGCATCCGTTTCGTGCAATCTGCCCGGCCAGGCAGCCAGGTACGCATCCAGTGCAGCGATGCTGCGGGTTTTACGAGCTTCCTCCCAGGCCGCTTCTTCCTGCCGTTGCGCTTCGTCGAGTTGGCGCTGCTTGGCTTCTTCCGCCAGCCGGATCTCGTTCAGGAGGATATCGGCGTCGTCCCGGTGCAAACCCTCCGGGAATTGCTCCAGGTACGCTTCGATGGCGGCGCGGCTGCCTTCCATCCGCGTGCGGCCCCAGGCCTGGTGGTCCAGACGTTCCAGGTGGACATGGGCCTGGTCTTCATGGATGGATTCCGGATAGTCATCCAGGAATTTCTGGTAGCCGTAGGCCGTATCGGCGCCCAGGGCGGCTTTCCAACGGGCTTCCTCTTCCGGTGACCGTTCCGGCATGCGGTTTTCAGCCGTTGTGCCGGAGCCTGCGGTGTCCCCGGGCTCGCCTCCGCTGGCCGTAAACAGGTAGATCAGCGCCGCCGCCAGTACCACGACAAAGACGCCAAGCAGGATCATCGGCAGCCATTCCCGGCCCTCCGTTTCGGTTTCGACCATGGCATGGTGTCTTGACGCCGCCTGCCCGCCGTCAAATTGGCGACGCCATTCGGCGGCCGACTTCGGACGGGCTGCCGGATTCAACGCCAGGCCGGCATCGACTGCGTTGCTCAGAACGCCGTATTCAGCTGCCGGGACCAGTCGCTCGAGCGGCAACAACGGGTCGGCCTGTCCCGATGCGATAACCTGTTTGCGTTGGCCCGCGCCGGGTGGCAGTTTTCCACTGATGCAGCGGTAAAGCGTGGCCGCCAGTCCGTATATATCGGTCTGTGGACCGATGTTTGCACCCGCCTGGGACTGTTCGGGGGCCGCATAACCTTCGCTACCCTGGTTTTTATCATCCGGCCCGCCGGCGGCGCCAAAATCCAGCAGCACAGGCTTCCCGTCCTGGGTGATGTAAATATTGGCAGGTTTGACGTCCTGGTGGACAACACCGTGTCTGTGCATGTAGTCGAGGGCGTCGAGCAAAGGCCGGGCCAGGGCCAGAGCCTCTTCCCGGTTCAGTGTGCCACCCCGTTTCAGCAGCGTGTGCAGGGCTTCGCCGCGATACCAGGGCATCTGCAGGTAAGCGGTGCCGTTCGCTTCGAAACATCGCACCACGCGCACCACACCCGGGTGCTCGAGCCGGGCGACGGTCCGTCCCTCTTCAAGGAACCCGGCGAGGCCGTCTGAAAACAGCTGTTCCGATTCAGGATTGACCGGCTGTATTGTACCGTCCAGGTTGCGGCTTGCCAGTTGACGTGGCAGGTATTCTTTCAGCGCAAAAGATTTGTCCAGTACCGTGTCGGTGACAAGGTAGGTCACCCCGAAAGCACCCTGGCCGAGTACCCGGTCGATACGTAATGAATCGATCCGGGTCCCGGGTGGGAGCATCAAGGCTTCACTCATTCGTCCTCACCCTCGCCGGCCGGTTTCAGTTCAATCGTAAAGCGTACGTTCCCCAGCATCACCGTGTCAGCTGCTGCCACGTACATGATTTCACCTTCAAGGCAGGGCACGCCGTTGATGGAGGTGCCGTTGTTTGAGCCCAGGTCGGTAAGGGTCAGGGCGCCGCTTGTGCCATTGAGTGCCGCGTGCTGGCGGCTGATTGCAGCGCTGTCGATCTGCAGGTCTGTGCTGCCCCGGCCGATCACCACGTTGACTGCCTGGCTGCTGACCGGGCAGGAAACTTCGAAATCAGAACCATCGCCAAGCTGGCCTGCGAGCACCAGCAGGCTGTCCATGGGTGGTTCCTGGTATTCCGCGACTTCCTCTTCCGGGAGGGCGGATGGCACGTCTGGCTGTTCTGCCGCTCCACCGTCACCGCGGCCTTGTATGGACATGCGCCAGCGGTGCAGACCGCAACCCGCAGCGATCAGCAAGACCGCGAGCAGCAGCCAGACCCAGCCGCTTGCCGGTTCTTCTTCGGCAGCCTGAACTGCCGGCTCTTCGATCGGTTCTTCGTCGGCCTCGATGGGCGGAAGGATTTCCAACTCGAGTTTTTCCTCGATCTCCGGCTCCGCTTCGTCGACCGTTTCTTCTTCCACCACCGGTAGTTCGGCCCCGGGTTCGTCGACGTCCGGTTCTTCGGCTGCCGGTTCCGGTGTACTTTCTACTTCAGGAGGCGGCGGGACTTCTTCCGGTATGGGTTCGCTCACGGGCGCCGCATCGGTACAGGCGGACCGACCCGGACGGATCCCCAGTCGCTCGATCACGCCCAGCAGCGTGCTGCGCCAGTGGTAACGGTTACCCGGTGAGGTTTCCATTGACTGGATGTCGTGGGCCACGCTGAATCCGGCCACATTGCCACAGGAGTCCAGTATCGGGCCGGTCACATTTGGCAGGGGTGTTTCGCCGGATATGGCCGGCTGCCTGTTTTCGCCAAAAACGGTAACCGTGGTAGCGATGTCCAGTGGCAGCGCGCCCTCGGCAATCTGCTCGGCCGGTGGGAAGGCGTTCAGGCGAACTTCGTCGCCGTCTTCCAGTTCCGTGTCGGCAAACGGCGCCGCGCTGCGGCGCAGGCCGTAGACGCTGAGAACCTGGAGGCCGTCCATCGGAAAGTTTTTTTCAATGCGGGCGGTGCGGCCGTTGCTGACGATATCCGTGCCGCCGTCGAGCACGACGATCTCGTCGCCCGTCGAGGCGAAATCGGCGGGCACCAGGACCAGCCCGGAATCAGACAGCACGATACCGGTCGTTGGCTCGACATGTGTTTTGGATACCAGGCGTAAAACCGGCACCACGTAGGCTGGAACGGAAGCACTCTGCGATATGGCAAAGGCATCTTCAGTCGAATCGACGGTCTGTGCCGCACAGGGTGTCGCCAGCAGAAGCAGGCTCAGAAATGACGGGTAAAGCCGGGTGAATCGCATCGTGCTGGAAACCTTCAGGGTGCGTACAGGCGGTTGATCAGGTTGTCCAGGCAGTATTGACCGGCACGGTTCAACGCAGTTTCTTCGTTGCCTTGTACGACGTTCTGGATGAAGACAAGGATCGATGCCATCACCAGCGCCAGCAGCGTGGTGGAAAAGGCGACGCCGAGACGCTCGGTGACCTGGTACAGCATGTCCGCGCTTTCCACGTTGGCCCGGTCGCCGGCATAGTTGAGCGCCAGCATGATGCCAATTACGGTGCCAATGAACCCAAGCGACGGGATCAGCCAGGTGATGTAGCGAGCGATGTTGTAACGCAGGTCGATCTCGTGCAGGTACAACTCGAGGCTGGAGTTGAGCAAGGAGTTGGTCTGGTCGGCCGAGTGGCTGATATTGAAGCCGAGCACGCAACGTTCGATCAGGCGCGGAACAAAGCAGGTCTCGCGGTACTTGCTGGCACGGACTTTCTGGTAAATCGGTGTCAGGTCCGCGCCCGGCCGCAGAACGGTCTCTTCATCCTCGGGCAGGTATCCTCGTTCGATCTGGCTTGCTTCGAGCCGTCCGGCGCGCCAGCGGATGGACAGTTCGCCGAGTCCGACAAAAAAGGCCACCCAAAGGATGTTCTGCACCGTGAAGGGATAAGTGCTGCGGTTGACGTCGAGCAGGATGGCGGCTGCCGTCGGGGGCAACAGTTTCGAGAGTAGCGCTATGACCACGAGAGCGGTGATCACGCTGATGATGAGGGTGATGGTTCTCATGTTATGGGGTCAATCCTGTAGGTATTCCTCGATATCCCCGGTCACCGGGTTGCGGCGCGGGTTTTCCAGCTTAATCCGGGGTTTGAGTAGTTCCCCCGGGTATTGGTCAAACAGCAACGGTTTGCCACGCACCGAGTAACCTTCGCGCAAGCGTGCCTTCGAGTGCTGGCCGAAAAGTTCGACCAGGCGGTCCAGCGATACTTCTTTCTCGCCGAAGCGGATCCGGTCCTGGGTGCCCAGTACGACGCGCTTTACGCGCACCCACCGGCCGTTGCGGTGCAGGAAGCAACCGTTGCTGGAGTCATGGTCCTGTACCGCCAGGTAACCTTCGTCCGTCAGTTGCACGGTGGCGTGCCGCCGTGACACGGAATCGTGGTCCAGTTGCACGTCGCAGGCAGGCGAACGGCCAATGCTTTTGCTGTCTTTTTCGTTCACGCCGCTATGATACATTGTATTTTTACCAGGTACGGCACTCATGATTTTCCGTAAAAACAAGCCGGCTTCTGCGCCGGGAAACGATAAACCCTCGATGCGCGGCCGTGACGGCGACGCCGCAGGCGACAAGCCCAACCCCCTGGCGCGGCGCTTCGTGCCGGGCGACGAGCCTGAAACCATCGACCTCGTTGGGCCCGCAGGGTTCCCTTCCACCGCTGAGGAATCGGAGCCCGATACGCGGGTCACCACCGCAGAGGGGGCTGAAAACGTGGAACCCGGCCGCGTGGAGATCGTCAGTCGTGATCCTGAAACCGGCAAATTCTACGTGCACGCCGGCACCTCTGAAACTCCCGTTCTGCTGGCTGGCGAACCTGTTGCCGCAAGGACCGAACTGAGAAAGGGTGATCGCATACGCATCGGAGAAGCCGAGTTCGAATTCCTACTCTGATAGCGCCAGGAATCGTCCCCCGTTGGCGCGCGCCAGCGATTCCATGAACTCCACCGTGCCCTTGTATTTGAAGTAGTCACCCACGGTAACGGCATGGATTTCCTGGTCGTTCCGGTTCGCCACTGTAATGGCGCGAATCAACTGGCCGGAAGCCAGGCCGTTGTTGTAAGCCGGATTGGCCAGCCCGTCGCTGACCAGGATGATGGCGCCCGCTTCGCTTTCGAAGGCTTCGTCAAAAGCGCTCAGGACCGAAGAAGACCCTTCAAAATTGCCCGAAATATCGCGCAGAAAAGCTTTGGCGTCGGTCCGGCTACGGCTGTTCATGGCTGCCAGCCCACCATCGGCAGGCCAACGGTAATAGCGTGGTCCCTGGTCCTGTTGCTGGAAACCCAGGATGGCAAATTCGTAGCCGGTCTGCAGGGACTCCATGGCCCGTATGACCGTACCTCGCACCAGGGGTTCGTGTGGGGCGAGAAAGCGGTTCATGTCAATCAGGAACAGGATGCGTTTCTTGTCCGTTTTCAGGCCGAGGAAACGGAAAGTTACCAGGTTGCTGCCTTGTTCCTCTTCGGTTTCGATCGGGGTGGGCGGAGGGGGCGGTGGCTGGTCGAGCCTGGCCTGCTGTTCCGCATCCAGGGTTTCCATCTCGGCGGATACCGTTTCGTGTTCGGCCTGGAGCCGTTCGTGCCGGGTTTGAGCCGCCATCAGGGCTTCCAGGATGTCCCGGCTACCCTCTTCGGTTTGATCCAGCAAGGCCTGTGTCTGGCCGGCGAGTTCCTCCAGGTACTCCAGGTCTCCCTGCGACCGCACTTCCTTCTGGTAGTCGGGCATCAGGATGATGCTGATAATGATGAAGGCGCCCATCGCGGAAGCGAACAGGTCGACTGCCGACAAGGAATACACTTCGAAGACGCGCCGCCGTGACCTCACCGCGAAACACCTACGAAGTCGCCGCCGTTTTGTTTGGCCAGCGTCTGCAGAAACATGACCAGGCCGCGGTTCTGCGTGTAGTCGCCGATGGCCACGGTATGGATTTCCTTGTTTTCGTAACGGTTGAGGCTGGTCACGTCCTGGATAATGAAACCCGGTGCATTGTCAGGCTCACCATCGCTGAGCAGGATCACGGCCTCCGCGGGATACTGCAGGGCGGAAAGCACGGCATAGTGCGTTGGTGTGGAACCGGAAAAGCGCCGCGCCAGGGACAGCACAAAATTCTTTGCGTTTTCGAGGTTGGCCGGCGTGGCCTGCACCAGGCCCGAGCGGTCCGGATAGGACCACAGGGTGGGCGAAGGATTGCCCTGGTAGCCGATAATCGCAATTTTGTTGCTTGCGTCCAACGGCTCCAGCATTTCCAGCACGGACTCGATCATCAGGTCTGTGTAGGACAGCATGCTGCCCGACATGTCGATCACGATCACGAAGGACTTTTTCTCCGATGCCAGGCCCAGGATTGAAAATTCGACCCCGGCGACAAGCGCCTGCGGCTCTTCCGTAATCTCTTCCACCGGTTCCGGTTCGGGTATGGGTTCCTCCGCCAACTGGGTCTTGATGTCGGCCATGCGCTCACGTATTCGCGAAATCTGCTCTTCAATACCCCGGTTGGCTTCATTCATTTCGCGAACTTCGGAG
>Ga0316193_10004644_pt1 | contig 10122 bp, 7 predicted proteins | sample MerIslsedime2_MG_FD_207735 | JGI IMG/M metagenome (GOLD analysis project Ga0316193, IMG submission 207735) | Coastal sediment microbial communities from Maine, United States - Merrow Island sediment 2 | ecosystem: Environmental > Aquatic > Marine > Coastal > Sediment | place: USA: Maine...
CGGCAAACAGACCTCCAAACAACAGGCCCATGAAGTATGCGGCAACAATAAACCCGACCAGCGTGGCAGAAAAACCCTCAACCTGGGTGCGCACGCCGAGTAGCGTCGAAAATAAACCATTGGCAAGCAACAATAGTCCGTAACTGAGTAGTAAGGAAACGACGGTGCCGAGGGTTTTGAACAAGTAAGGTCCAACAACAGATGAAAACAGGTAATGACCGTACTCTAAACCAATAGGGTTACGAGATCACCCACTGATTGGAGCCATGGGAATTATCCGCAAACGACATGCTTTGACAATAAAACTCAGTACCATTAATCTATTGGCCAATAAATACCGGTTATATGCAGCAATCCCCCTTAACCTGCGAGTAAAACGCAATCCTGCGGGTTAAGCACTGGTTAATAAAATAGTTATTAAAATAAGATAGATATCCAACCCGAGGAGTGATAATGAAAGACGAAAAAACCAATTCTGAACTCGATTTCAGGGATTTGACCCAGTCCGATAAGGACCTGGTGGCAAAACTTGTCAAAGGCGGGTTCTCCCGTCGCGAAGTTCTCAAGCTGTCCATGGCCACCGGGGTGTCGCTGGTCGCCGCGGAACACCTGTTGTTCGATGGTAAAGCCGCAATCGCTGCAACGCCGAAAAAAGGCGGTTCGGTGCGCATGGCGTCCAACCTGCACGGTCCCGACGATCAGCTCGATCCCACGCTGTTTACCTCGACCATCGATTACACCCGTGGTCGCGCAACCTATAACAGCCTGATTCAGCACGCCAATGACCTGACGCCGCAGCCCGAACTGGCTGAATCATTCGAGCCGAATGCCAATGCCACCGAGTGGACCTTCAAGATTCGTAACGGCGTCACCTTTCACGATGGCAAGAAGCTAACCGCGGATGACGTCGTCTACACGATGAAGCGTCACCAGGGCGAGCAATCCACCTCGGTGATCAAATCGCTACTGGAAACGGTTAAGGAATGGAAAAAAACTGGGCCGATGGAAGTCAAGGCGGTCCTAAGCTCGCCCAATGCCGACCTGCCAACCCTGCTCGGCATGTTCCAGACCAAGATTGTGCAGGATGGCACCACCGGTGGCGGTATCGGGACCGGACCCTATGTAATGGATTCTTTTCAACCCGGCGTCAAATCGGTACATTCTCGCAACGAGAACTACTGGCGCGAAGGTGCCAACCTGGATGCAATCGAAATTACCGCGATCACCGATCCGGTGGCCCGTGTCAACGCATTGATTTCGGGTGATATGCAGCTGGTTACCCAGCTTGAGCCCAATGCATTCCGCCAGGTGGAAAGTGCCAGTAACGTCGAGCTGCTGTCGACTCCGGCCGCATTGCAACTCGGTATCTGTGTCCTGCGGAATACCGCACCTGGCAACAATGACGATTTTGTTTTGGGTATGAAATATATCCAGGACCGCGAACGTATCGTCAAGCGTATCCTCAAGGGCAAGGGGTCGCTGGGCAATGATACCCCGGTGAGCCCGGCGCATGGCAAAGACTTCTGCTCCGAGTTGCCACAGCGCCCCTACGATCCTGATAAAGCCAAGTTTCATTTCAAGAAATCAGGTGTCAGCTCTGCGGAACTCTACGTCGCGCCGGTTGCCGGCGGTATCGAAGACATCTGCCTGACCGCACAGGCCAACTGCGCCAAGATCGGCTTCGATCTGAAACTGAAGAAAGTACCTACGGATGGTTACTGGGGCGCGGTCTGGATGAAGGAGCCACTGAACGTGGTCACCTGGAACATGCGTCCAACCGCAAATATACAGATGGGGATACAATTCGCCCCGGGCGCCGCGTGGAACGACACTTTCTGGGACAATGCACGCCTGGGCGAGCTGTTAAGCCTGTCGCTTGCGGAAACCGATCCGGCCAAACGTCATACCATGTTCTGCGAAATGCAGACCCTGATCCACGAGGGCAGCGGTATGGTTATCCCGGCCTTCTCCAACATCAACGACGGTATCGCCGACAACGTGATGGGAATGCCCACGGTACCACTGGGTCAGTTAGGTGCCTGTGAATGGCCTGAATTCATCTGGCTCGCGTAAGTAGAAGTTCAAGTAGTTCGAACGAGGCCTGTATAAATTCATTTATACAGGCCTTTTTCATTTTAAGAGAATTATAAAAGGGGGAGTTGTCCAATGATGACGCGAATGGTCATGCAGCGAATCGGTATCGGTTTCGGTACCTTGATCGTGGTTTCGATTATCGTATTTATTGCAACCAGTATATTACCCGGGGACGTGGCACAAATAGTTCTCGGGCAAAGTGCAACGCCGGAAACGCTGGCAGCACTGCGAGCCCAGCTAGGCCTCGATCAACCCGGATATGTGCGTTATTTCTCCTGGTTAGGCAACATGATGACGGGTGATCTAGGCATTTCCAAGGCCGGCGGCGCGACCATCTCAAGTTTAATCGGTGGCCGTCTCGGCAATACCCTGATGATGGCCGGATGGGTGGCGGTGATATCGATTCCTATTTCGATTGCGCTGGGCCTGTGGGCCGCGATGCATCCCGGCACCTGGCTCGATCGTATCGTCACCTTCGGGACTTTAAGCCTGATCTCGGTGCCCGAGTTTTTCATTGCCACGGTCGCAGTATTAATCCTCGCCGTGGAACTCCACTGGTTACCCTCCACGGCGTATATGACCGGCCAGGAATCATTCTGGGAACTCATGAAAGCCCTGGCAATGCCATTGATCACGCTGGTAATCGTGGTATCCGCACAAATGATCCGCATGACCCGCGCCGGCATCCTCAACGTTATGAGCTCACCCTATATCGAAATGGCGATCCTTAAAGGTGTACCGCGCGGTCGCATCATCATGCGCCACGCATTTTACAACGCCATCGGCCCGATCGTTAACGTGATTGCGCTGAACCTGGCCTACCTGGTCAGCGGTGTGGTTATCGTCGAAACCATCTTTGCCTACCCCGGCCTCGCCAAACTGATGATCGACGGGGTACAAACCCGGGATTTGCCGCTGGTACAGGCTTGCGCGATGATTTTCTGCGGCACCTATGTCGTGCTGATTCTGCTCGCAGATATCGGTTCGATTCTTTCCAATCCGCGTTTGCGCAATCCGAAATAGGTTGAGGGGACAGAAAAATGACTGAACATACAGTAAGTACAAAAGAAGAAGAAGTGCTCGCTAAACTGGATGCGTTCGCCGAATTACCCGATGCTCCGCCGAAACGAAAATTCAGGCTGTCCTGGGTCGGATGGGTCTCGGTCGCGGTGGTCGTGTTCTGGCTGGTGATCTGTGCTATAGGACCCAGCATCGCACCCTTTCATGAAATGGATATGGACGGTGATGACAGCTTCCTGCCTGCCGGACCCGGTGAATACGGCTACTTCTACCTCGGCACCGATTACCTCAGCCGGGACACCCTGTCACGCATTCTTTTCGGCGCACGCAACACTATCGGCATCTCGCTCGCGGCGACCCTGATTGCCTACCTGATGGGAATAACCCTTGGTATTCTGGCGGCTGTAAAAGGAGGCTGGATCGACATGGGGATCAGTCGGGTCAACGATGCGATTCTTGCGCTGCCGACGATCATGCTGGGATTGATCGTCATCGCCGCGCTCGGGTCGTCGATACCGATCCTGATCGGCACCGCGGCGGTGATTTACGCCACCAGCGTGTTCCGCATCGCCCGAGCGCTAGGTCAGGACATCATGGTGCAGGACTATGTCGAGGCCGCAGCTACCCGCGGCGAGGGCATCTGGTGGATTATCCGAGCTGAAGTATTGCCAAATGCAGCCATGCCACTGGCCACAGACTTCGGTTTGCGGCTGGTATTCGTAGTGCTGTTCATCTCTAGCCTGAGCTTTCTCGGACTGGGCGTACAGCCTCCCGCTTCGGACTGGGGCAGTATGGTGCGTGAGAACCTTCAAGGTCTGACTTACGGCTCCTACGCCGCAATCTGGCCAGCACTGGCAATCGCATCCTTCACCATCGCGATCAACCTGATCGTCGATGATATTTCCGCCAAGTCCGGCGGCAGCCTCGCGAAGAAAATGGTGTAACACGATGGAAAAAGAAAAACTATTTGAAGTCAAAGATCTGCGTATCAGTGCCACCAACGATGATGGCGAAGAAGTTCCTATCGTCAAGGGCGTCAGCTTCGATATTCATAAAGGTGAAGTCGTCGCGCTGATCGGTGAATCAGGTTCCGGTAAAACCACCATATCGCTGGCGACACTGGCTTATACCAAACCCGGCCTGCATTTTGCCGGTGGTGAATGCCAGCTGTATGGTAAGGATGTTTTAACCATGGCGCCTGTACAGCAACGTGACCTCCGCGGCGGCAATGTTGCTTACCTCGCGCAAAGCGCCGCGGCAACCTTTAATCCGGCGATTACGATCGGCGAACAGGTGACTGAATCTGCGGTATTACATGGCCGATTGACCCAGGAGGAAGCCACCAAACGTGCGGTGGAACTCTATCATGCGCTCGAATTGCCCGATGCCGATCGTATCGGCTTTCGTTACCCGCACCAGGTATCCGGTGGGCAGTTGCAGCGCTTGATGGCGGCAATGGCACTCTGTGGCAAACCCGATTTGATGGTGCTCGATGAGCCTACCACGGCGCTCGACGTGACCACTCAAATCGAAGTATTGAAAGCGTTCAAAAAGGTTATAAAGGAAGAAAACTCCGCTGCCGTTTACGTCACCCACGACCTCGCGGTAGTCGCCCAGGTGGCGGACCATATAGTCGTGCTCTACAGCGGTGAAATCATGGAACAGGGTTCCGCCGAACAGATAATCAACCACCCGACCCATGCCTACACCAAGCGTTTGATGGAGGCGGTACGGCCGATTCCCGAGGCTGGCCAGGGCGTAGAGGTATCCGGCGATCATGACCGTGTCATCGATAACATCGAAGTCAAGGACATGACCGCGGGTTATGGCGGCATTGTCAATGGCGAACCCGTCATACCGATTCTGAAGGACATCAATGTCAGCGTCAAAAATGGCCACGTGGTCGGCGTTATTGGCGAATCAGGTTGTGGTAAGTCAACCCTGGCGCGGGTCATGGCTGGCATGCTGCCGCCGGCACGAGGTGACATCATACTCGACGGCAAGAAACTCGAGGGTGATCTGCATGATCGCAAACTCTCGGAATTGCAAAAGGTACAGTTCGTGTTTCAAATGGCCGATACCGCGCTTAACCCAAAACAGCTTATCGGCAATATCATTGGTCGGCCACTCGAGTTCTATCATGGTCTCAAAGGGCGTGAGAAACACGCCAAGGTAGCCGAAATCCTGGATATGGTCGAGTTACCGGCCGCGTTTGCAAATCGTTACCCGATGGAACTTTCCGGTGGTCAGAAACAGCGCATCAACCTGGCGCGATCACTCGCGGCAAATCCGGAAGTCATGCTCTGCGACGAGGTTACCTCGGCGCTGGATAGCATTGTTGGAGCTAACGTAATCAGACTGCTGACCGCGTTGCGCGACAAAACCGGGGTCTCTTTCGTCTTCATCAGTCACGACCTGTCAACGGTTTCCTCTTTTGCCGATGAAATCGTTGTGCTTTACGCGGGACGCGTCGTCGAACAAGGTCCGACCGACCAGGTTCTGGAACCGCCCTTCCATCCGTATACACGGTTACTGATCAGCTCGGTACCGGAAATGCGCATCGGCTGGCTCGAAGATACGATGAAGAAGCGTGAAATGGCAGTAGGTATCGCGCGCGGCGTCGAAATTACCCCCAGGGGTTGCCCTTTTTACAATCGATGCCCTATGGCCATAGACGGAACCTGTGAAACGCAGGCACCACCGGTATTAAAACTTGATAAAGGGCACGAAATTGCCTGTCATTTAACCCTCGAGCAGTTAGAGGAAGCCGAAGCCGAAGCGCAGAAAATATTGCTCGGATACGAAAAGCTAGGCCAGGATGATCCACAGCTTCACGTCCCATAACCAACTCAGGATTAACATGATATGAGCAACTATCCAAAATTGACCGAAATGGGTGTAAAGCATCCCGAGGAAATTGAAAAATTTGCGGTCTATACCGTGGGACATACCGATATACTGCGAATTATCTACGATCGTAAAAAAGGTTCCTTGTTGCCGGTTAGCCGACGCTACAAGTTTCCGCAGGTAAAGCGCTCGGTCATTGTCGACAGCGGAACCCGGCAGACGGAAACCCTGTTCGAGAGTACCCCCGCGTTCCGGGAAGCCCTACACGAACTCGAACAATTGAAACTGGCTCGAGAAAAGGGAGGTGACCTGGCTGAAATGATCAGGCTGGAGTTCCAGCACCTGGAAGAAGATATCGCGCTGCGGTCACAATATATAAAGTCAATGCTGGATAAACTCTAGACCCGGTTGTTATTAACTTCGGCGCCTCACTGAGACGCCGAGGTCCCTGTTCATCTTCGTCTAGTGATCTTCTTCCAGGTCGAATTCGGTTTCTTCGCGCGTATACTGCTGGATCGATTCGATCGCCGAACCCGACGGATGCACCGCCGTGGCGGTACTCGGCCGTTGTTTATCGAGCGGTACCGGCGCGCTCCGGATCATCCTGTACATCGCGAACAGACCCATGAACCCATGCACCGTGGCGATAGACCAGAACAGTGCCTGGTCACCGAAATGGTCCATTAACATCGCAAACAGGACAGGGCCGGTAATTGCGCCTAATCCGCCAACCAGGACCAATGCCCCGCTCGCCGCTATCATTTGATTCGGATTGAGGTGGTCATTGGTATAGGCAATGCAAATTGAATAGAGTGGAAATGCGAGTCCACCAAATAAAGCGATCGCAAAAAACAATGTGTTGGTCGACTGTCGAGCCGCCGGAATGCAGAGCAAGGCCGCGATCGCTGTTAGCATTGTGACTACGGTCAGAATCTTGCGTCGATCAAAACGATCCGACAATACACCGATTGGCCCTTGCAGTAATACTGTGCCCAACACGGCCGCAGCCATGAAATAGGATATATCCTTGATATCGAGACCGAGGCGTTGTGCATAAACTGGCCCCAGGGCAAAGAAAGTTGCCGTTACCAAACCAACAGCAAACATGCTGACAATGCCCAGCGGCGTTAATCGGTACAATTGAAAAAGACTGATACGCACAGAGTCCTGAAATGTTGGCGGGGATCCGGCTGATAGCAGTAACGGTACCACGGCGATTGAGATCAACACCGAAGTCAGGATGAACAACGGATACCCGACTGGATCGGCCAGGTTAAGCAACAACTGACCGGCGCCGACACCAATGTAGGTAACCACCATGTAAAGTGACAGCAGCTTGCCCCGGGTCTCGTTGCTGGCGCGATCATTGAGCCAGCTTTCCGCAACAATGTACAAGCCGGCAAAACAAAACCCGCTGATCAGGCGCATCGCCATCCACATCGGGACTGTGACAAATAGCGCATGCAGTAGAATCGCCGCCGAGGACAACGCCGCGAAGGCAGCAAATACCCTGATATGCCCTACTTTAATCGTCAAACGCGGTGTCAGAATCGAACCGAGCAGAAAGCCCAGATAGAAAGTGGACATGATCAAACCAGTCAGGGTTGTCGAGAAACCCTCGAGATCGGCGCGTACCGCAAGTAGCGTTCCCTGCAACCCGTCCCCTAGCATCAGAATGCCAAATCCCAGTAATAACGCCCAGGAAGAAACCAGCGCAGCGCGAAATGTAGCGGGTCGACGAACCAAGATTATTTTCCGGGAATCAGGTTAACAATTAAAGGATCAATACTCCGTGGCTTTGCAGGAACCGGTAACAGTCGGTTTTTGCCGCCGCCAGCGAGAATCCCTCGGAGTGTAAACAGTACTCGAGCCACAGGCCATCGATTAACGCGATCAATTGCCGAGCGACACTGTCGACTGCAAGGTTCAACCCTTGCAACCGGGCGATACCGACCAGGGCAAGTTCAATTCTTGCCTTGTACTTGTTATAACGATTTTGATGCAGGGAATTCAGTGCCTGGTTGGTGGCAACTTCACCCCAGATTGAAAGCCACGCACGTAAGCCGGAACGATCAAAATTCTGTTCATCAAAACTGGTCTCGATAATCCAGGCCAACATTTCACGGGGATCATTGGCTGGAGTTTTCAGCACCAGGTGATTCGTCATATCGGCGTAAATACAAATCAGCAATTCTTCCTTGGTTTTAAAATGGTGATTGATCAGGCCACGCGATACTCCCGCCTGCCTGCAAATCTGGTCAATGGTAAAGCCCGACATACCGCCCTTACCCAGACAGACAATTCCCGCCTCGATTAATTCCTGTCTGCGTTGCTGCGCTGATTTGCGACGGTAGGCGGTTGTTTTTACTGCTTTATTTATCATTCTCGACCTGGTGAGTATAGATTCTGATTGCAACAGAATAACCCTTGTTGTACGATCGTTCAACTAGAACAAACGTACCGTAGGGAAAAATAATGGCCAGAAATCCACGCTACGATATTTTATTCGAACCAGTCCAGATCGGACCTGTCATCGCACCCAACCGCTTTTATCAAACCCCGCATGCTACCGGCATGGGTAACATGAGACCGAACAGCTCCGTAGCCCTGCGTGCGACCAAAGCGGAAGGTGGCTGGGGCGTGGTCTGCACCGAATATTGCTCGATCCACCCCAGTTCAGACGAAACGCCTTACGCCTATCTCAGCATCTGGGATGACGATGACACTGAGCAACTGGCGGTTACCTGTGCTGCGATTCAAGATCATGGCTCACTGGCAGGGATCGAACTCTGGCATGGCGGTTATCACTCGAACAACCGTGGCACTCGAGAAACCGCGCTTGCGCCCACGGCCGGATCGGCTATTCACGTCGGACCGGCACAGGTTAAGGGTATGGATATCAAAGATATCGACACCTTTCGCAGTTGGCACCGTGCCGCTGCAGAGCGCGCTCAACAAGCCGGTTTCGATATCATTTATGTCTATGCCGGGCACGATTACCTGCCCTTTCAGTTTCTATCGCCGCTTTCCAATCAACGTCAGGATCAATACGGTGGCAGCCTCGAAAACAGGGCTCGACTATTACGTGAACTTATCGAAGACACGCGTGCAGCGGTGGGTGACCGTTGCGCGGTTGCGGTACGCCTGGCGATTGATGAATTGCATGGCGAGCATGGGATAAGCAGTTCAGGGGACGGTCGCAGGATCATCGAATACCTGGGAGAGTTACCTGACCTGTGGGATATCGCGCTCGGTGGCAGCCTCGGCAACGATTCCTGTAGTTCACGTTTCTCGGCAGAAGGCTACCAGGAACAGTATGCCGGTAGCGTGAAAAATTTGACCTCGAAACCGGTAGTCAATGTGGGTCGTTTCACGTCACCGGATACCATGGTCGGCCAGATAAAACGTGGCGTACAGGATTTTATCGGCGCTGCTCGACCGTCGATAGCCGATCCATTTCTACCGTATAAAATCGACCAGGGCCTCGAGGATCAGATCCGCGAATGTATTGGTTGCAATATATGTCGCTCGGCAAACAACGAAGCTGCACCGCTACGCTGCACGCAGAATCCGACCATGGGCGAGGAATGGCGCCGTGGCTGGCACCCGGAATTTATACCCCCGGCAAAATCGACCGCTTCGATGCTGGTGGTCGGCGGCGGTCCGGCAGGACTGGAAGCTGCACTGAGCCTGGGTCGTCGAGGGCATCGTGTAGCACTTGCCGAGGCAACTACAGAACTCGGTGGACGGGTTATCAACGAAGCGAGCCTGCCCGGTCTGCAAAACTGGATTCGGGTGCGTGATCATCGCGCCTATATGCTTGGCCAGATGGACAATGTCGATATCTACCTGCACAGTAGATTGACAGCGCAGGATGTCAGCGAATTTGAAGCTGACGCGATCGTGGTAGCGACAGGCAGTCGCTGGCGCCGGGACGGACTCGGCGCCACAGTGCGTTCTGCCTTGCCGATTGAAGATCACCAGGGAATCTTTACGCCAGATGACATTTTTGCTGGTGCTGAAATCGAAGGTGATATTCTGCTTTACGATGACGAACACTACATGATGGCGGGAGCGCTGGCAGAAAAATTCTTACTCGCCGGCCACCGAGTAAAGTATCTGACGCCGGCTGCCACAATTTCTAGCTGGACCGCGATGACC
>Ga0316193_10004646_pt1 | contig 10120 bp, 7 predicted proteins | sample MerIslsedime2_MG_FD_207735 | JGI IMG/M metagenome (GOLD analysis project Ga0316193, IMG submission 207735) | Coastal sediment microbial communities from Maine, United States - Merrow Island sediment 2 | ecosystem: Environmental > Aquatic > Marine > Coastal > Sediment | place: USA: Maine...
CACCCCGGAGGACGCCGAGTCGCTGCTCAACGGCACCATCTCGGTGCAGAACTTCTATATCAGGAACGTAATCTTCTAAGCGCGTTGCGCTTTGAGGGAATGAGGGTTTGGCCGGTGGCTCCGCCACCTGCGGATGGAGGCTAGACTCGGATCCTCACACCCTCAAACCCTCACCCCCTCACACCCTCAAACCTCTTCGCCACAACAAACCACGCCACGGCAACGACTGTGGAGAAGGCTGCCGCCACCAGGAACGACCCTGAGCCCGACACCGCCGCGTAGAGCGGTCCGGCGGCGGCGGTGCCGATCACGATACCCAGGCCGAAGCACAGACCCGAATACAACGCCTGGGCGTTTCGCCTCGCCTTGGCGGGAACCAGTTGTTGGACCAGTTGAACACCGGCCAGGTGCGCCAACGCAAAGGTCACCGAATGACCGAGCTGCGCAACCACGAGGATCGGCATGGTCGGGGGCAGGGCGAGAAGAAGCCACCGGAGGGGGGTCATCGCGAGGGCGAAGCCGAGCAGGCCGCGGAGACCGAACCGGTGCTGCAGACTCGCTCCCTTGACGAATGCGACCATTTCGGCGAGGACCGCGATGGACCACAGTCCCGCGACCATCCCGGTGCCGATGCCGTGTTCGCTGAGGTGAATCGAGAAGAACGCATAGTAGGGCCCGTGCGCCACCTGGTGCAGGGTCAGAATCACGAGCAGAACCCACACTACGCCGTTGAGCCAGGCGCCCTTTCCGGCACTGTGCCGTGGTTTCGCTTCGCCCTCGAGAGTGGTGGCGATGAGACCGAGGACGACCAACGAGACAATGAGCGCCATAGGGAATCGGTCGAGGCGTCCACCGCCCAGAGCGACGGCGGTCAGCGTCGAACAGACGATGAATCCTGCCGAACCCCACCAACGAACAAAGCCGTATCCCCGGGCCGGAGGACGCTCCAAGACCGCCGCCTCGACCAGCGGCAGCACGGTCCCGTAACCGAGCCCGATGACCAGAAAGGCAAGACCCAACAGCCATGGATCCGAGGTGCGTATCACCACCACTGCAGCAGCGACCGAAAGCAACATGTGCAGGCTGAGCATGCCGGGAAACCAACCGCCCCCATCGACCCAGCGACCGAGGACGGGGGCGTAGCCGAGCTTGGCGAGGGAAAACGCTGCAGTCACGAGCCCAACCGCAACGGCGCCGAGGCCGCGTTGAGTCAAGAACGGCCCGAGGAACGGGAGCACCACTCCGAGCACGGCGAAATAACCGGCATAAAAAGCGCCGGCCTGTTTTGACGGAACGGTGGTGTTCGGATAGCGTTGAGTCATGAATGAAATCGCAATCGTCGGAGCCGGCCTCGCCGGGCTCACAGCCGCGCTGAGGCTCACCCAAGCAGGATATCGGGTCCGGGTCTTCGAGCGCTATCCGCGACCGGGCGGTCTGGCCCGGGCCCTCGATGTCGGAGGAGAGCCACTCGAGGCCTTCTATCACCACATCTTCACCACCGACACCGACTATATCGCCTTTGCCGAGGAACTCGGCTTGGCCGACGAGATCGAGTGGTTGCCTTCCAAAATGGGGATCTGGGCCGAAGATCGGCTCTGGGAATTCGGAACTCCGGTGTCATTGCTGCGCTTCGGCCCCATGGGTTTGATCGACAAGCTCCGGTTCGGCCTCTCCACCTTGTGGCTTCAGCGACAGACGGATCCTCGACCTTTTGAATCCGTAACCGCCGCGGACTGGATTCGGCGCCACCAGGGCGAGCGCACCTGGCAGTCGGTCTGGGGCCCCCTGCTCTACCAGAAATTCGCCGACGACGCAGAACGGGTCGCCATGGTGTGGTTGTGGCGCAAGATCTCATTGAGAGGCGGATCACGGTCCAAATCCGGGATGGGCGAACGCCTCGGCTATATGCGAGGCTCGTTTATCCGGCTCGTCGAGGTGTTGGTGGAGAAGATCGAGGCCGCCGGGGGGTCGTTCCACCTCACCGAAGAGGTTCGTCGCATCGAGGTTGTCGATGGCGGTTTCTCGGTCGAGACTCGTCACGGGTCGCACCACGCTGACCGGGTTCTGGTCGCCGCACCGGTCCCCGACCACCTGGCGGTGGCGGGCCACCTTTTGGCCGGCGAAGAACGCGATGCCCTCGGTCGGCTCAGGGCCACCGGCGCCATCTGCAGCATTCTCGAACTCTCTCAATCGCTGACACCGTTCTACTGGCTCAACATCGCCGACCCCGCAATGCCCTTCGGCGGCCTCATCGAACACACCAACTACATTCCGTCCGAGCGTTACGGCGGTCGAATCCTGCTCTATATCTCCAATTATCTCTTCACGGATCACCCGCTTTACAACGCGAAAAAATCTCAGGTCTTGGAGGAGTATCTCCCCCATCTGCAGCGGATCAATCCCGCCTTCGACGCCTCATGGATACTTCGCAGCCACCACTTCCGGGCGGACTACGCACAGCCCGTCGTCACAACCGGCTATCGCGAGCAGATTCCACCGATGCGAACCTCGGTGCCGGGGCTCTACCTCGCAACCATGGCCCAGATCTTTCCCGAAGACCGCGGCCAGAACTACGCCATCGCCTACGGCGACAAGGCCGCGGGGATGATGCTGGAGGATCTCGAAAGTGAGACCGATTTCGTGTAGTACTATGTGGCCGTCTCGGCGGTCGTCCGCCAACAGACACCTTGGAGGCAGAACTCGATGGCAGGAAAAGCAGTGGAGATCACCGACGCGAATTTTCAGGATATGGTACTGAATTCCGACAAGCCCGTCCTCATTGACTTCTGGGCGGTGTGGTGCGGCCCGTGCCGGGCTGTGGCCCCCATCGTCGAGGAGATTGCCGAGGAGTACGATGGTCGGGCCGTCATCGGCAAGATCGATGTCGACAGCAACCGCGACACCGCGATGAAGTACGGGATCCAGGCCATTCCGACCCTCTTCCTGGTCAAGGGTGGCGAAGTCGTGGACAAGATCGTCGGAAACGTCGCGGACAAGAACAACATCAAGGCCAAACTCGACGCGCTTCTTTAGGAGTGTGTAGACGTCATCGGGTCGGAGAATCGAGCGCACCGATCTATCCCGGTTGTGGCGTGGTGGATTCGCGATTTCAGCGAGTCATTCGGTCAGTGGGTTGTCGCCTGCGGCGTGAGACACGGTCGCATCGACCCGGCCGAACAGCGGTGTGAGATCGGAAGAGGGAGAGATATGAAGATCCGAACCGTCGGCATCGTCGGGGCTGGTCAGATGGGGTGTGGCATCGCCCACGTCGCGGCCCTGGCTGGGTTCGACGTCGTACTCACCGATATCGATGCCGAGATACTCGATCAGGGCGTGGCCTCGGTTGCCGCCAACCTCGACCGTCAGATCCGCCGCGGCAGGGTGGACGGGGCCGAGCGCGATCAGATTCTCGGTCGCATTCAGACCAGCACGTACCTCAAAGACCATGTCAATTCCGAGCTCGTCATTGAATCGGCGGAGGAGCGGCTCGCGATCAAAGCGGAGATCTTTCGCCAACTCGACGTCATCTGTCCGCCCTCGACCATCCTGGCGTCCAATACCTCGTCGATCTCCATCACCAAGCTCGGCACGGCCACCAGCAGGCCGGATCGTGTCGCCGGGATGCATTTCATGAACCCGGTGCCCATGATGCGGCTCGTCGAAGTGGTTCGCGGACTCGACACCTCGCCCGAGACCATTGAAATCGTCAACGACGTCGCGCGCACCATGAACAAAACGCCCGTCGAATGCGCCGATCTACCTGGTTTTGTCTCCAATCGTCTGCTCATGCCCATGATCAACGAGGCCATCGTGGCGGTGGCCGAGAACGTCGCCACACCTCAAGCCATCGACGAGATCATGACTCTCGGGATGAACCATCCCATGGGGCCGCTCGCCCTGGCCGACCTCATCGGGCTCGACAATTGCCTCTCGGTCATGCGCACCCTCCACGCCGAGCTCGGCGACCCCAAGTATCGCCCCAGTCCCCTGCTCATCCGGATGGTCGATGCCGGCCGCCTCGGCCGAAAATCCGGCCGCGGTTTCTACACCTACCCGGAGGCTTGAACCGGTGCTGTGTCAGCTCTGCGGCGTCGCCAACCCTGAAGGTCCCGAACACTGCCGGAACTGCGGCCAAAAACTCATGGTCGTGTCCGGGATTTCGCAGATTCCCATCGAGGCCGACGAGGAGATCCTCTTCGAGGCCCAGGAGCAGCTCGATGAACACCTTCTCGAGAGGATCACTTCGCTCGAGGAGGCGATCCGCAAGATCGGGGCGGCGGTGTCTTCCTTTGGTGATCGAATGGGTCAGATGGAGCACTCGCTGACAGTCGCGCACGCAGGGGTCGAGAACATCGCCAATCTCCTCGACGAGGAAGGCGTGGTGACCCGCGCCGAAATCGCGGATGGTTGGGAGCGAACCGCGAGCCGCGAACTCACCGTGCGCGATCTCGTGCGCCGGCTGGGTTTACGCAAGAGCCGGATTCTGTCGCAAGCTCGTCATGACGGTCAGCCCGGCGAGGTTTTCTCGCGAATGCTCCGGGCTCTCGAAACAGCGCTCGTCGATCGCGATCTCGCCGCGGTTCATCGCCTTCTCACCGATCTTTCCGCGGCCGCTCCGCGCAACGACGAACTCTGGAGCTTTATCGGCGAAGCGGCGTTTTCCATCGGCGAGCCCGAAACCGCCGAAGCGGCGTTTCGTCAAGTCCTCGATCTCAGAGGGCCCCACTTCGAGACCCTGGTCTACCTCGGCAACTCCGCCGCGGATCTCGGCCACTGGGATCAGGCGCTCGGCGCTCTGGAACGGGCGCGGGCGATGGCGCCCGAGTCGTTCCTACCCGATTTCGCCCTCGGGGGGATCGAACTTCGCCGGGGCAACCACAGGCAAGCCATCCACCACCTCGAGGCCAGCGTCGCTCGGGAGGAACTGCCCCAGACGCTCTATCTTCTCGGCAGCTCCCGTCTCCAACTCGGTGAGAGTGGCCGGGCCATCGCCGCGCTCAAGCGGGCGATCGAACTGGACCCCGCCTTCGAGGAGGCCATCGACCACCTCGGTGTCGCCTACCTGCGCCGGGGATGGACAAAGCTCGCTCTCGAAACCTTTCAAAGACTCGAACGCTTGGATCCACAGCGTTTGCGATACCGGGAAACCGTTCGACTGCTCGCGGCCCAACCGCCGAAGGATCTGTCCCGCGGGACGGTTCGGCTCATCGAACGCGCCGACCAGGCCCTGGCCGGTGGGCAGAACGAGATCGCACTCGATCTCTACGAGGCCGCCGGCCGCGAGGCGCCGGGGGAACACGCCATCCACGCCACCGCCGCGCTCCTGGCTTCGACCCTGGGCCGCACCCGGCGGGCGGTGGCCCTCGCTCGCCGGGTGCTCGACGACCACCCCGCAGGCTCCCCATTCGCCGCCGCCGCCACCACGGCGCTGCTCGAGTCGTTGCGGGCCGCCGGGAGGCATCGAGCAACTCGACGAGTCGCCGACGCCATCTACCGTGAAGGCAAAGATGATTTCAGCCGCGGCATTGCAGCATACGAGCTCGCGTTGGTCGAGTCCGAACTCGACGGCGACCTCCGTCGGGCACGCGCGTTTGCTCGTGAAGCGCTGGAGAGCACGCCGCGGGAACTCCGCAGCTACCCCCTGGCCGCTCTCGCGGCCATCGCCCTGAGGCGCGGCCGCCTGAGCGAGGCCCACAGCTATCTCGAGAGAGCCACCGAGCTCCGCGAAATCACCGATTTTCGCCCGATCGAGAAACCCCCGAACGCCGATATCGACCTCGGCAGCGAAATATCGACCGCCGCCGGAGGAGACCGCGAGACCGGCATCGACCATGAACTGTTGACCCATGTCCGCCGTCTGTCAAACCTCGCGCGCGATCTCGCGCGCCGCTGACCAGAAAAGAACGACGAGGAGCCAAGCATGCGCTGGAGCCAGACCTTTATTCATACCCTCCGTCAGGACCCCTCTGACGCCGAGGTCATTTCTCACCGGCTGCTGGTGCGTGCTGGCTTCATCGCCAAGGTTGCGGCCGGGATCTACAACTACCTCCCGCTTGCGACACGCTCGCTCGCCAAGCTCTCGGCCATCGTGCGCGAGGAGATGGCCGGAGCAGGTTCGGCGGAACTCGTCATGCCCGCGGTCCAGCCGGCGGAGTTGTGGCAGGATTCCGGACGCTGGGCGGAGTACGGCCCGGAACTACTCCGGATCAAGGACCGACACGAACGTGACTTCTGTTTCGGCCCGACCCACGAAGAGGTCATCACCGACATCGTTCGGGGAACCGTAACGTCGTACAAGCAGCTGCCGGTCAACATGTTCCAGATTCAAACCAAGTTCCGCGATGAGATCCGACCCCGGTTCGGTCTCATGCGGGGCCGCGAGTTCCTGATGAAGGACGCCTACACCTTCCACGCTGATGACGCCGACCTCGACCTCGCCTACCGCGCCATGGAACGGGCCTACCGCCGTGTCTTCTCGCGCTGCGGGCTGAGCTACACCCAGGTCGAGGCCGACACCGGCAACATCGGCGGTTCTGAGTCCCACGAATTCATGGTGCTCGCCGATACCGGGGAGGACGCCATCCTCTCGTGCCCTGAGTGCCACTACGGGGCCAACGTAGAAAAGGCCGAGGCCGGAGCCCTCGCTGCGGCGCCCGCGTGGCCCCTCGATTCTCCCGATGCGCCTCGCGAGATCGACACACCGGATCAGAGAACCATCGAAGATGTCTCAGAGTTTCTCGGAATCTCACCGGCACACCTGGTTAAGACCCTCATCTTCGAGAGTGATGACGGGTTTGTCGCGGTGCTCATCCGCGGGGATCTCGAAGTCAATGAGATCAAGCTCAAAAACGCCCTCGGCTGCCTCCACCTCGAGCTCGCGAGCGAGCAGAAAATCCTCGAGCTCACCGGGGGACCGCAGGGCTTCTCGGGGCCGGTCGGTCTCGAGGGCGTGCGCCTTCTCGCCGATCCCTCGGTGATGGCCCTTGAAACAGCCGCCACCGGCGCCAACAAAGACCAGACACACATCGTCGGGGTGGTCCCCAATCGCGATTTCACTCCCGACGAGGTCGTCAACCTCCGTCTCGCCCGGGCCGGCGATCCCTGCCCACGCTGCGCCGGCACCCTCGTTGAGAAGCGCGGCATCGAGGTTGGCCACGTCTTCAAGCTCGGCACCAAATACTCCGAAGCGATGCGCTGCACCTTCCTCGACGCCGATGGAGAAGAGCAGCTGATGACCATGGGCTGCTACGGCCTCGGGGTGAGCCGGACCATGGCAGCCGCCGTCGAACAGAACCACGATGACAAGGGCATCATCTGGCCGTTGCCCGTCGCACCCTATGAAGTGGTTCTCGTCATGCTCAACTCGGACAAGGAGGAGGTCGTCGAGGCCGCATCGGGTCTGTACGACGAACTTGTCGCGGCGGGCATCGATGTTCTCTTCGACGACCGCCCGGAACGTCCGGGGGTCAAGTTCAACGACATGGATCTCATCGGCTTTCCGGTGCGGATCGTCATCGGCAAGCGCGGTTTGGAATCGGGCGAGATTGAACTCAGCCTGCGCCGCGATGGCGAGCGGAGACCGACTCCCATCGGCGACCTCGTCCCCGCGGTGCAAATCCTGCTCGACGAACTCAAGGGAGAAATCGGGTCATAGCCACCTCACGGCGATTCGTCCCCGCCGTCGCCATCGGCGGCTCAATCATCGTCGCAGCGATGACGTCGGGTTGCGCCGCGCCGGTGGCGGAGCACGAATCGCCGAACGTCATCCTTATTCTGGTCGACGCCCTTCGGCGCGATCATGTGGGCGCCTATGGCTACCCGAAACCGACGACGCCGTTCATGGACGAGCTCGGTGCCGGCGGAATCGTCTTTGATGACGCCCTGTCCCAGGCACCGCAGACCCTCAACTCCACCGCGGGTCTCTTCACCTCGCGGCATTTCCCCTTCTTACTGTGGGGTGTGGAGCACGACCCGATCCCCGGAGTCGCGGAGGAGCGCAGGGAGCAGTGGGCCAGAACTCCACGGTTGGCCGCCGCCAACCTGACGATTGCGGAAGTGCTCGCCGCCGCCGGCTACCAGACCGTCGCCCTGTTCAACAACCCGCACCAGCACCCAACCTCCGGCTTTTCACAGGGTTTCGACGTCGCCCGGCTCCTCGATCGCGATGCCGGCCAGGCCTACGCTCGAGTCGATACCGTGGCCACCGCCTTTCTCGACTGGCATTCCACCCGCGACCCGGCCCGACCGTACTTCGCCTATCTCCACCTCATGGAGCCGCACAACCCGTATCGGCCGCCGGCCGAGTATCAAGAGCTCTTTCCCCCCGGAACGGGCCGCCATCTCTACGCCAACGGCCGCCCCTCGCCCGAGTTCACCGACGACGACCTCGGGACCATGACCGCTCTTTACGACGCCGAGATCCGTTTTCTCGACGACACCCTGCGAAACCTCGTCGCCGAACTCAAACTCCGAGACGACCTGGATGACACGCTCATCATCATCACAGCCGACCACGGCGACGAGTTTCTCGATCACGGCGGGCTCGGCCACGGCAAGACGGTGGAACTCGAGCTGCTGCGGATTCCGCTCATCATGGCCGGTGGCCCGGCCAAAGCGCGTGCCGGGACCCGCGTTGAAGCTTTGGTGAGAAATCTCGATCTCGCGCCGACCATCGTCGAGATGGCGGCTCTCGAAGCGGCCGGGGAGTTCCAGGGAGTCAGCCTGATCCCTGCGATCAACGCGGCCGGGTCGGCGACTCCACCGCCGCAGATTTCCTACGCATGGATCGCCCAACTCCGGAGCCTGACCTCATCGGAGTGGCACTGCATTCGCGATCTCGGCAACGGCCGGCTGACGCTCTATCACCGACCGACGGATCCACGAGGGATCCTCGACGTGGCCGGAGAACACCCGGAGACGGCGGCTCTCTGTCTGACCCAACTGGGTCGGTTGGAAGCCGAAGGGGAGGAGGCCAAGCGAATGGCCGAAGCCCTCAAGGCTGCGGAGACCGGCGGTGAAATCACACCCGAAAGCGAAACGGTGCTCGAGCAGCTCAAAGCCCTCGGCTATGTCGACGAGTAAAGCGAGCTTCTGCCTCCGGGTCCGTTCCCGAGCGATCTCCTGTTCCCTCGGCTGCGATCGGAGCATGAGCGCACAATGAAACCGCGAAGACGCCAAACGCGCCAAGATCCCGCGAAACATCGCAATTCTTTACCCGGTCTTCCTCAGGCATTGACCGCGAGACGGTCTCTGCAATGGGCCAAAAGAAACTTAGCGGCACCTTCGCGGCCGTTGCGACTTTGCGGTTCCATTGTGCCTGCCAGCGCGGATCGCGGTCGAGAAAGCCGTTCAACGCGGAAGTGAGGGGCGGGGTCACACTGGGCGATTCAGGATCTCCCCGGCGATCCGGCCAAGCTCTCCCTTTCCCTGAATGAGCATCTTCAGATCCGAGCCCATGCCATCGGGATCGAGAAGCCGTTTGATCTCCTGCCGGGCGGTCACGGTCTTCGCATCGAGGTCGGCCTCGATACCGAACCCGGCCTCATCGACCCGCTCCGCTATCCCGGCGCGAAAGAGGAATTCCGCCAGAGGCATCAACCCGACCTCGGCCCAGCCGCAGCCCGTCGCGGCCTGCCGGAGGTCATCCCAATTGACGTGGGCCGTCAGATCCCGCTCGCCCGGCGAGTCCAGCAGGTCTCGATTGACCTCGTGCTCCCGGTAGCTCACCAGCGAGCCATGCCTGCGGCCGCGTGGGTCATAGAGGCGTCGGGCCTCGTAGCCGTAGTCGAGGATCAACGCGACTCCGTCCCGGCAGGTTTCGAGCAACTCACGATGAGCCGGTTCGGCCGCCGGGTTGATCTCTGCAAGTTGGCCGTCGGCGAGCTCAACGTTGTGGCGAAGAAAATACGCTTCGAGACCGGCGCCCGCCTTCCTTCGCCCCCACTGCAACCCGGCTCCGGCCTGAACCACCGTCAACTCGAGCAAACCCGCTGCGGTCTGCTCGACCAGATGCACCGGCATGGCGTCGTAGAGCTCAGATGCGTGGACCACCACTGGCTCGGCACCATGATCCGGGAGTCGCTCGGAGACCCGCCCCTCCACGGGCGCACCCTCGAGCAGG
>Ga0316193_10004647_pt1 | contig 10120 bp, 7 predicted proteins | sample MerIslsedime2_MG_FD_207735 | JGI IMG/M metagenome (GOLD analysis project Ga0316193, IMG submission 207735) | Coastal sediment microbial communities from Maine, United States - Merrow Island sediment 2 | ecosystem: Environmental > Aquatic > Marine > Coastal > Sediment | place: USA: Maine...
TGGAAGCGGCATTGGAGAAATACACATTCCTGGACGGTGAAAAGGTTTGCGCGCTCGGCGCTTCCTACGGCGGGTTCATGGTCAACTGGATTGCCGGGAACTGGCCGGACCGTTTTGACTGCCTGGTCAATCATGACGGCGTGTTCGACCAGCGGATGATGTACTACACGACCGAAGAGCTCTGGTTCCCGGAATGGGAGAACGGCGGGCCTTATTACGAAAACCCGGCCAACTTCGAAAAGCACAACCCGGTTAACCATGTGGATCAGTGGCAGACACCCATGCTGGTCATTCACGGGCAGCTTGACTACCGGGTCCCGGTGACCCAGGGCATTGCCGCTTTCACTGCCCTGCAACGGCGCGGCATTCCCAGTAAATTCCTGTATTTCCCGGACGAAAACCACTGGGTGCTGAAACCGCAAAATTCCGTGCAATGGCATAACGAAGTCAACCAATGGTTGCATCACTACCTGGACTGACAGAAAAGGCCGGACGCTTTCTAACGATCAGGGCTGCTGGCCGCCTTTCAGGTTTCGGTCGAAAAACTCCAGGTACATGTTCCACATCTGGGTGTTCTCGGCTTCGCCGACGATGCGATGTCGCTTACCCGGATAGGTCATCATCTCGAAAGGTATGGCGGATTTTTGCAGCGCATCGATCATCTGAACGGTGTTATCGAAAAATACGTTGTCATCGGCCATGCCGTGAACAATCAGCAGTGAATCAGACAGGTTCTGAGCATAAGTGATGGGGCTGGAGATCTCGTATCTGCCGTCGCCATCATTCGGGTTCCCCATGTAACGCTCCGTGTAATGCGTGTCGTAAAGGCGCCAGTTGGTGACCGGCGCGCCCGCAATACCTGCCTTGAATGCGCCAGGCGCCTTCGTCATCAGCATCAGGGTCATGTAACCGCCATAGGACCACCCGTGGATGCCGACATTCGAGGCATCGACAAAGGGCTGCGCTTTGAGCCACTCCAGGCCCAGCAGCTGATCCCTCACTTCGAAATCGCCCATGTTTCGGTAAATGACATCCTCGAAGGCTTTGCCACGGTCAGAAGTACCACGGTTATCCAGCGTGAACACCACGTAACCGCTCCGGGCCAGTATCTGGTTAAAGCCATTCAGGCGGCCGTTCACAGACCAGGTTTTTGTCACCTCAGGATGTCCCGGACCGCCATAAAGATAGACCACGGCCGGGTACCTCCTGGCCGGGTCGAAACCAGCCGGCAACGCCAGCCTGTAGTTGAGCGGAGTGCCGTCTTCTGCTGCCAGTGTGCCAAAGCTGTAAGCGCGGTGGCTGTCCAGGTAGGGATGGTAGGGGTGGCTTTCGTCGAGCGGATTCTCAGTGATAAAGGTCAACAGTTCACCGGTAGCCGAGCGAATGGCCGTATACGGCGGCCGCATCGGGCCCTGGCCATTTTCTACATAGAAACTTCCGTCTGCCGCAACCGATGCTTCATACCAGCCGCCCGCCGGGGTCATCTGCTCTATCTCTCCTCCGGACAAGGGCACACGATAAAGATGTTTCTCCGTGGTTGTTTCCGGAAATCCTGCGAACCACACGTAACCCCCGGATTCATCAACCGCGCGCACACCGGCGCCGGCGCGCCCCTCGTGTGCTAAAGCCCAATCACCCCCAGTGAGTTGGCGCACGAGGGTGCCGTCCTTCTCGTACAGATAAATGTGATTGAAGCCCGAACGTTCCGAAGTCCAGATGAACTGCCCGCCGTTTTCGAGGAAGACGAGATCGCTGTGCAGGTTGACCCACCGCGGCTGTTCCTCACGCAGAATGACTTTGTGTTCCAGGGTGACCGGATCGACAAAAATCAGTTCCAGGCTTTTCTGACCGCGCGACTGCTTCTGCACGGCCATGGTTCCGTTGGGAGAGAAGTTGACGCGGGCCAGGTAGAAATCCTTGTCCTCGCCCAGTGTCACTTCCCGCAAAGCACCTGAGTCCAGGTCCATCACGAAAAGCTCGACCACCGCGTTGGCGGTGCCGGCGAACGGGTAGCGCTGCGCGATGGTGGTTACGCCGCCGGCATCGATTTCATAGCGGTTTTTCAGCTGGACGCCAGATTCATCAATGCGGGTAAAGGCCAGGCGGCTGTCATCTTTGGCCCACCAGTAGCCGGTGTACCGGTACATTTCCTCCTGCGCGACAAATTCCGCCATGCCATGGGAAACAGCACCGCCACCGCGGGTGGTGATCGCGCGTTCCTCCCCGCTGGCGAGATCAATCACGTAGAGATTCTGTTCCCGGATGAAGGAAACATAGCCTCCACTGGGGGAGATCCGGGCATCGGTCTCGGTTGCATCCGTGCGGGTCAGGCGGCGCGGCGCAGATCCCGGTTCCAGGTAGTAAATATCACCACCCAGCGGAAACAAAAGCGCGCGGCCATCCGGAGACCATGCATACTCAACGATGCCGGTCGAGAAATTGCGTGCCCGTTCACGCCGCGCCCGTTCCACTTCATCCAGTTCCTCGGCGCCGCCGAGCAACGCGGTGCTGTCCACCAGCAGGCGCTTCTCTCCATCCGCGATGCGGTATTCCCATAAATCCAGCTGATCCTGGTTGTCGGGCCGGCCCTGCAGAAAGGTTACCCGGGCGCCGTCCGGTGAGATCTGCACGCCTTTTGCTACCGGACCCGACAGCGAAGGGCTGGCAACCAGGCGTTCGATTTTCAATTCGTCAGCCGGCAGAGAAGAAGACAGGTTCATGATGGCGATAAACAGCAGGAGGGTAAAAACACGCATTCAATATCCTTTGATGGTCCGGAGCAAAACTGGCGATGAGTCTAACCTTCAGGATCCGCCCTGTCATGCGACCAGCCGGTTTTTATAAAACTCCGAAACAAAAAAAGCCGCCCTTTCGGGCGGCTCAGTTTTTATTTTTGGATGCTGAACGGGTTCAGCTGATTCTAATTTAGCGGGTCGCTGCCGCCATTTCGTTGTTGACGAAAGTCGGGCAGGCGATACCTGATGGAAGAATCCGTGTCAGGTCATAAGACAATGCGGTGAAGCCCATGTCCGTCATCGCCTGGTTCGGAGTAAACGAGAAACTGCCGGCTGTGCAAGTCGGGAAGGTGAACGTGCCCGTTCCCCACTCAGTATCTGTAGCCGCGCCGCTCGGATCACCCCATGTGCCGCCTGAAGGTATGTAGACCGTCACGTTGGCGGTGGTGCCGCTTGCGGAAGTAAGTGCTGCAACCAGCCAGGTCTGCTCCCCGTTGGGGCCGTAGGTGTAGAAAGAAGCATACAGGAACCTGTTGGCGTCCACTTCAAGCAGGAAGCCTTCACCGTCCTTCGCAGAATCCCACCAGGTGCCGCTCAGGCCGGGATCAAGACCGAAGTTTTCCAGGCTGCCATCGGCATCATGGAAGTCTTCAGCGAACAGGGCCAATTCATCCAGTGAAGCCGTTTCGTGGCAGCGCTGGCAGGCGAAATCCATCGTAACTGCTGCTTTTCCGTCTTCATCCAACTGCACAAATCCGCCGTCTTCCGTGAACATGTTAGCGTCCGGATCCGTATCGATGTAGAAAATATGTGTCTGCAGATCGCCCTGGTGTGGACCCAGTGCCTGCGCAGATTTGGTTGCATAAGGCATATGGCAGTCTTTGCATTCCACGCCGTAGTCATACATGGAAGTCTTGGAGAAAGATTCCATCTTGTCTGCATGGCAGCTGACGCCACATTGCGCGGTTTCCTTGATGGAGAATTCACCCCGTTTGTGCGGGTCGTGGCAGGCTACGCATTCGGCTTCGGCATGCGGGCCGGCCAGGTGCTCATTGTACTGCTCGTGGTGCCTGATAAAACCGCCACTGGCAGGAATGGTGTCTGCTTCGCCGCGAATGTGGCATTCACCACAGGCTGCGGCTGATGAGTCTATTTCCATGGATGAGAATCCCGGACCATGACACTGTTCGCACTGGATACCACCGGCGAAGAATGTACCGTGGATACCTTCCAGGCCATCCTGTTTGCCTTCCGGAGTCGATGGATCTTCATCCTGAATCCACGCGGTGGTGTGACAGGAACCGCAGTCATACGGTTTGGTCCCGTTGGCTTCGTCCGCATGGTAGTTGCTCCACGTACCGGTCAGGTAGTTATATTGCGTGTTACCACCTTCATCGGACGCATCATTGGTAATGATGTATCCATTGGAGTCCATGTAACGGGATTTCCACTTGTAACCGCCGATCACATAGGAGATATCATCCCAGTCGGAACCTTCTGGCAGCGGTATTGGCCGAAATTGGGCTTGCTCGCCCTTCATTAATTTGTAAGGGTGCCCAGATGCCTTCCAGTCATTGTAGTTGTCTTCATGGCAACCCTTGCAAAACTCCGGACCTTCATAGTCGTCATACTGGGCGGCAGCCGTGCCGGTAAAAGCCAGGAGCAGGACACCCGCAACCACGGCCATCAGCCAACTGACATGTGTTGATGAATAATCTTTGTTTTCTAACATTTTCACTGCCGTCTCCTCGCAGATAGAGTTGGTTTTTCTCATGGCGCATCATCTCGCATTAACTCAAGCTTATAAACCGCCCGGCTCCTTAATTAGTGCGATTTTGGGCACTAAATGCATATTCCATGATCTCGATCAAATTGTTATTCGTTACAATGCAACTTATGAAAAAATCGGAATTGCTGTCCCCGGCCGGCAGCCTTAAAAACATGCGCTATGCCTTCGCCTACGGAGCCGATGCGGTTTACGCCGGCCAGCCCCGCTACAGCCTGCGCGTCCGCAACAATGAATTCAGTAAGGAAAGCATACTGGCGCAGGGCATCGAAGAAGCGCATGACCGGGGCAAGCTGTTTTTCCTGGCCAGCAACCTGTCGCCGCACAACAGCAAGGTGAGAACCTACATGGCTGATCTGGGACCCATCATCGAGATGGGTCCGGACGCCCTGATCATGTCCGACCCCGGCCTGATCATGATGGTGCGTGAACGCTGGCCGGACATGCCCATTCACCTCTCGGTGCAGTCCAATGCCGTTAATTTCGCCACGGTAAAGTTCTGGCAGAGCCTGGGTCTGAAGCGCATCATCCTGTCGCGCGAACTGTCGCTTAAAGAAGTGGCCGAGATTCGCGAAGAATGTCCGGACATCGAACTGGAAGTATTCGTGCACGGCGCATTGTGCATCGCCTACTCCGGGCGCTGCCTGCTGTCCGGCTATATTTCGCATCGCGACTCCAACCAGGGCGCCTGCACCAACACTTGCCGCTGGAAGTACAACACGCTGGAAGCACGCGAGACCAGCACAGGCGATGTCATCCCGGCACAGGCTGTAAACGGCGAACTCCCTGTTGTATTACTGGAAGAGGAAACCCGCCCGGGCGAACTGATGCCGGCCTATGAAGACAAGCACGGCACCTACATCATGAATTCCAGGGACCTGCGCGCCGTGCAGCACGTACACACACTGGCGGAAATGGGGATCGATTCACTGAAAATTGAGGGGCGGACCAAGTCATTCTATTACACGGCCCGCACCGCGCAGGTCTACCGACGCGCGATTGATGATGCGGTAGCAGGAAAACCCTTCGACATGGCCATGATGGACGAACTTGAAGGGCTTGCCAATCGCGGCTATACCGAGGGCTTTTACCGCCGTCACCCGCCAGGTGAGTACCAGAACTACGAAAGGGGCGCGTCAAAGAGCGACCGGCAGCAGTTCGTGGGTGATATCACCGATTGCCGGGATGGATGGCTGACGGTGGACGTCAAAAACCGCTTTGAAGCCGGCGACCATATGGAACTGGTTACGCCCTCGGGAAACCTGTCCTTCGACCTGGAAATGATTATCGGCCGGGACGGCAATCGCTCGCAGGTTGCTCCGGGTTCCGGGCACGTGGTCAAAATACCGCTGCCTGAACAGATTGATCCTTTGGTGACCGATGAATTTGCCTTGCTGGTTCGGTATCTTCCGGCCGCCTGACCACTTTACTGACGAGACTAAACAGGTGAGATTCGCGTTAGTCCATGAAATCAGGTTTAATTGTCCGGGAAGTTGGTTATTCATCCATGCTGGAGAGAGCAACTAATGACAAAAGCACTGCAGGTTTTGGCAGTATCTTTCTTGTTCGCCCTGTTCCCGCATATGGCCTTGTCCCAGGATTCTGCAATCACGCAGCCCGTTACCAGCCTGGAACGCGCCGCGCTCTCTCCTTCCCGCAGTATGCTCGAACTGGGTGAAAATGTTGCCAACACAGCTTGCGCTGATTGCCACGGAATCAACGGTGTCAGCACGGAACCCGGTACTCCGAACCTGGCCGGCCAGCGCACCGTTTACCTGTACCGCATTTTGCAGGCTTACCAGTCGCGTGAGCGCCATAGCGACGCGATGAACCATGCCACCGGCTTTCTCAACGACGAGGCCCTGCTGGCCGTTTCCGCTTATTACGCATCCCTGGCCCCGGCAAGGCCCGTTGCTGTGGATGGCGAGTCGCCTGTAACCAGTGAGGCGGGGGCCGGCGATCCCTTCGCCACGATCCGGGATGACATGAAAAAATGCGTGAAATGCCACGGCGAGGACGGTAACAGCTCGGCTTCGGGCATGCCCAACCTCAGTGCACAGGCGCCGGAGTATTTCGTGACATCTATGCAGTCTTATATCGAAGGCGGCCGCGACCACAAGCTGATGTCCAAGCTGGCGGCCAACCTGGACGAGGAAACGCTGGGCAAAATGGGTGTGTTCTATGCTGTTCAGGAACCGGCACGCACAACAACTTCGGGAGACGGTAATGTCGACCTGGGCCGGGCCGCTGCAGAACATTGCGCCAGCTGCCACGGTGATAACGGAAACGCCAGCGGGGCTGAAATGCCCACCCTGGCCGGGCAGGATGCGCGCTATTTCATCAAGGCGATGAAAGCTTACAAGGACGGCAAGCGCCAGCACGAACAGATGTTTGAAGCCGCGAACAATCTGAGCGAGTCGGATATGGCAGACCTGGCGGCGTTCTATGCGGCGCAGGAGCCCGTTCGCAGAAATGTGCGCACACCCCTGACAACGGCCGAATGGATTGACCGCTGCGAGCGCTGCCACGGCATTGACGGCAACAGCACCGACCCGCGCTTCCCGATGCTGGCGGGGCAGGACCGGACCTACCTGGCCAGCGCACTGCAGGCATATGTGGACTCAACCCGCAGCAACACGACGATGCATGCGATGTCTGCACCCCTGAGTGTGGCTGATATTGAAAGTATCGTAGAATACTACGCAACGCGTGAGCCCAAATCCGTGGTATACATGCAAATGCCCTGTGAAGAACAACCAGATCACTGAATTTACAAGGAGAATCAGACCGTGAAGACTCGACTAATGTTTGCCCTGATTTTTGGATTGTTACTGGCCTCTGGTTCGGCGCTTGCAGGCGGCGACGCAGCGAAGGGCGAAGAAATAGCCTCTATGGATTGCATTGATTGTCATGGGGAAGACGGCAAAGGTGACAGCGATACGCCACCGCTGGCCGGAATGGATGAGGCCTATCATGTAGAACAGCTCAAAGCCTATAAATCCGGGGAACGGACGGACGAAGGCGGCCTGATGGCCATGACGGTTGAAGAACTCAGCGAGCAGGACATGGCCGATCTGGCAGCCTACTACGCAACGCTGAAATAACAACCGGCACTTGGCAAGCAACTCACTAACCTGGTGCGGCGCAGGCGCGCCGGACCACAGGGGCCAGTCGACATGAACGATCAAGCCATCCACCGCCTGTACCGGCATTTTCAGGAATTGCCGTTCAGCATGCGCACCCTATTTACTGGTGCGTTATTGGTGGTTGGCCTCGGTTACGTATTTGCCATGCTGTACGTTTTTGCCGCGCACTCGGCCGCCGATGGCAGACCGGGCCTGTCGGTGGATGACATCAAGATCACATACAGCGGCAGCAAAGAGACCACTCCCCTGGAAAAAGCACTGCGCGGCCCGATGTCGGGCATGCTGCCGCAAAAAGACCTGGCAACCATGCTGGACTGGATTCGCGAAGGCGCCGCCAAGAAGCCCTATAACGCCGCTATCGAAACCATAGTTGCCGACAACTGCCTGAGCTGCCATGACGGCAGCAATCCCCACCTGTCCAACCTGGACGGGTTCGAGAACATCAGCGAGGTGGTTGCCCAGGATACCGGCGCCGACCTGTTCACCCTGGTCCGCGTATCGCACATCCACCTGTTCGGCCTGACGTTCATCTTCTTCATTGTCGGCTTTATCTTCAGCCACGCGTACATGAGGCCTGTCTGGCTGAAAAGCGCGATCATCATAGCGCCGTTTTTAGGCGTGATATCCGATGTGCTGGGCTGGTACGTCACCAAGGTGTGGACACCATTCGCCTGGGTCGTATTGATTGCGGGTGGAATTAACGGCCTGTCCTTTGCCGTGATGTGGGTCACATCGATGTACCAGATGTGGATTTACCGCGTGCCGGAGCACGTAAGGGACCGTCACGGTGACCCGGATAGCGGATAGCCGCTGATTGCGGAAGCGAATTCATTCGCGAATGAATTCGCTCCTACGGCTGGCTGGAATAGTACGCCGCAATTTCCTCCAGCAGTTCGTCGCTGTATCCGGCGCTCATCTTGTGCATCATTGAACTGCCGCGGTCCCCGTCACGGTACTCTTTCATGACACGTAGCAGGTACTCCTGCTTCTGGCCTTTCAGCGAGGGCACGACCATGGTTGACTGGCCTGCGGTCTGACCGTGGCAGCGATCGCACTTGGCGATCACTTCCACCGCCGGTTCGCCCGTTTGGGCTACCGAGCCAGCCGCCTGGACAGAGTAAAACGCGGCAATATTTTCAATTTCTTCTTCGGTCTGGTCGGTCACCATCTCCTCGTGGCTGCGCTCATTGTCGCGATAGGCCTTGATGGCGTTCAACAGGTAGGTAGGCTCCTGGCCAGCCAGGTTCGGCACCAGCGGATCCTGGCTGATGCCGCGGGCCCCATGGCAACTGCCGCAAATGGCTGTCTGAGGTTCACCGGCGTCGGGGTCGCCAAAGGGCGGCGGATCACGCAGTTCAGGGGATTGGGCTGAAAAGTACATCGCCATCTTCTCGATATCAACTTCGCCCAGGCCCTTGAGCATCTGCTCTTTCTCTGCATGGCCGCGACTGCCGCTGGCATATTCCTGGGTCGAGATGATCAGGTAGGCAGGTTGCTGGCCAGCCAGGCTGGGAATGCCGGGTGTGGAGCTGACGCCGCGTTCGCCGTGGCACGTGACACACACTGCGGCTACATCCGCACCTTCATGGTATGCAGAACTTTCAACGTTGGCGACCGGGACCGGCGCCGCCGGAGGCAGGCTGGAAAAATATCCGGCGATGTTCCGGATATCAGCTTCACTGAAACCGGTCATCAGCTCTTGCAAGGCGGCATGGTGCCGTGCGTCCTGACGGTACTCATGCATGGCCTCGACCAGGTATTCCGCCGGCTGGGCTGCGAGATTCGGAATCTTGGCTGTTTTACCCAATCCCTCGAGCGTATGGCAACCGGTGCAATTGGCCGCAGCAATGGCCTTCCCCGCTTCTATATCAACAACGGGGGCGGCCGGCTCACTTTCGCTGCCGCAAGCGGCCAGAAGCATCGATACCACCATACCAGTCAGGATTTTTTTCATAATGTTCTCATCATAGCGCGCTTCAACCCGCCCAAGCTTATATCCCGAAGAATCCCAGGATCACAAGGGTCAGCAGGAACAGGCCAAACGTGATCAGCGAGGCGCCTAACAGGCTGGCGCTCCTGGCCTGCGGTTCAGTCGGCGCATCTACCAGGTACTTGTCAAGTTCACCAGAGGCGCGCAGGCGTTCGTACTCACGCCGGTGCTCGTGCTTGTAGGTTTCCAGCGGCACGCGGCCCGTGAACATCGTGGTGTTCTGCGGGAAATTATCCGGCCGGAAGTGGTTATTGAAGAAATGCACCGTGAACAGGAACACAGCCGCCAGGAACGCTTCTTCCCCGTGCACGATAGCGGCCACATTGAAGGCCCAGCCCGGCAGGAAAGCGGCAAAGAATATCGGGAACCACATGACGAGTCCGCTGACGCCGATGATCGTCATGCCCCAGAACGGCGCCCAGTAATCGAATTTCTCCCAGTAACTGAAACGCTCCAGTTCCGG
>Ga0316193_10004649_pt1 | contig 10119 bp, 8 predicted proteins | sample MerIslsedime2_MG_FD_207735 | JGI IMG/M metagenome (GOLD analysis project Ga0316193, IMG submission 207735) | Coastal sediment microbial communities from Maine, United States - Merrow Island sediment 2 | ecosystem: Environmental > Aquatic > Marine > Coastal > Sediment | place: USA: Maine...
AGGTGCAATACCCTTTGGTGTGGCCATTGTCGCCCTGTTCAGTCCTCCCCAGGGGCTGGGGGAGATGGGTCTGTTTTGCTGGATGCTGGGTGGCGCCATCACCGTGCGCCTGATGCTCACCCTGTTTTTTGTACCGCATTTGTCCCTGGGAGCCGAGCTGGCCACCGACTATCACGGCCGCACATCACTCATAGGCTACCGGGTATTTTTTACCTATGCCGGTATTCTCGTTACCAGTGTCACCGGCTTCGCCCTGTTTTTTCCTTCCTCAGAGGCCCTGGGCAACGGCATGCTCAACCGCGCCAGTTACCCGAACTTCGGTTTATTCTGTGGGATCATGGGCACCGTGGCCATGCTGATTTCCGTCGTTGGCACCTGGAGTGCGATCCCCACGCTGCGCAAGCCCGTCGATAAGGTGCACCAGGGCAGCGTACTGCTGGCCTTTGTCGAGGTCTTCCGGACCCTGAAACAGAACTCCTTCCGCATCCTGTTTATCTCGGTGCTGGTGTTCAATACCCTCGCTGGCGTGATCGCAACGCTGCTGGTCTATGTGGCGACCTATGTGTTTGATTTTCAACCTGAGCAGTTGGCGGGACTGGCCAGCTCGGTATTGGTAGGCATTATCTTTGCATCGAATGTTGCCCAGCGGCTGGCGCGGCGCCTCGACAAGAAAAACGCCCTGGCGCTCTGTGTTGTGCTGGGGGGGTTGTTTGCGTTCTCACCCCAGTTTCTGTTTTTCGGTGGCCTGCTGGAGCAGATGTCTGACAACAGTAAATTTGTCTTCGTATACGCCGTGAACGGCATTTCCCAGATATTCTTTATCGCCTACATCATCCTGCTGGATTCCATGCTGTCGGATGTGATCGATGAGCGGGAGCTGCTGTCCGGGGAGCGGGAGGAGGGCCTGTTTTTCGCCGCCCGTTCCTTCGCCACCAAGGCCAGCTACGGCCTGGGCAGCTTCTTCGCTGGCATAGGGCTGGATCTTATCAATTTTCCCCGGGCCGCCACGCCGGAAAACGTGCCGGCGGAGGCGGTGCTCAGCCTGGCGATTCTCTCGGGACCGGTGTTATTTGTGCTGTTTTGCGCCACTGTGGTGATTTCCAGCCGTTTTCCTCTCACGGCGACACGTCACGGGGAAATCATGCGGGAGATTGAGTTGCGCGCTGAAGAGGCAGCTGCCCCCGGGGCTTAGGGCGAGCCCCGCATTACTTTGCACCCTTGGACGAGCTGCCAGTGCGGCATTACCCGGGTGACACCGCTGTCGCCTTTTCCCCATACTTTGGCACCAAAGCCGGTGTGTTTGCGCGGCGCTGGCATTACAATCCTTAGTCCTTTCTGATTCAAATTACGGGGAATACTTCCATGTCACTGGATTTTGACAGCGCCCGCCTGCCCAATCCCAATATCCGTCCGGAACACGAGGAGTGGCGCACCCAGCTGCGCCGGTTTGTCGACACCGAAATCATGCCCTTTGCGGAAGACTGGGACGAAGACGGCCATATTCCCATAGAGCTGTGGCCCAAGGCGGCTGCGGTGGGGCTGTTGGGCCTGGGCTACCCCGAAGAATTTGGCGGTACGAAGGAAGGTATCGATTCCTGGCACACCTGGATCGCCAACGAGGAGATGTCGCGTATCGGTGTCGGCGGTATTCCTGCCAGCCTGATGGTCCATGGCATTGGCCTGCCGCCGGTGCTCAACTGGGGCAGCCAGGCCCTGAAGGAAATGGTGGCGCCGCCGGTGCTGGCGGGGGAGAAACACATTTCCCTGGGCATCACCGAGCCCGGGGGTGGTTCCGACGTGGCGCAACTGGCGACGACTGCTGTGCTGGACGGTGACCATTACGTGGTCAATGGCTCCAAAACCTTTATCACCGGGGGTATGCGCGCAAACTGGGTGTCCACCGCGGTGCGCACCGGTGGGCCCGGCGCGCGCGGGGTTTCAATGTTGTTGATTCCTACCGATGCAGAGGGATTCAGCCGTACCCCACTGGACAAGAAACAGGGCTGGTGGGCCTCCGACACCGCCACGCTCTACTTTGACAACGTGCGGGTGCCGGTGGGCAATCTGCTTGGGGAGGAAAACCAGGGTTTCCTGGTCATCATGACCAATTTTAATGGCGAACGTATGTTTATGGCGGCCGCTATGGAAGCGTACGGCCGGGTGTGCCTGGAAGAGGCGGTTAACTGGGCGCGTGAGCGCAAGACCTTCGGCAAGCGGTTGGCAGACCATCAGGTGATCCGTCATAAAATCGCACAGATGAAACAGAAACTGAACGCTACCCAGGCGTATATCCGGGTCTGTTATGAGTCCATAGAGGCGGGCAACGCCAACCCCGGTGACATTGCCCTGCTGAAGGTACAGGCGAGTGAGACCATGGAGTTCTGTGCCAGGGAAGCCATGCAGATACTGGGCGGAATTGGTTATATGCGCGGCAACCGCGTGGAGCGCATCTACCGTGAAGTGCGGGTGAACGCCATTGGCGGAGGCTCAGAGGAAATTATGCGGGATCTGGCTGCACGTCAGTATGGCTTTTAGGAGAGAAGAGGCATGAGCGCAACAGAACAGGAACTGAAAGACTTTCGCGGCCAGGTATCCGCCTGGATGAAGGACAACCAGCCGGCTGATCCGGGTTTCCTGCTGCCCCAGACCTTTATGGAGGTGGGGGACGAGCGCCAGCTGGAATTCCTGCGGGAATGGCAGCACAAGGTGTGGTCTGCCGGCTATCTCGGTATGGCCTGGCCGAAAGAATATGGTGGTGGCGGTGTAGAGCGGGTATATCAGGCCATCGCCGACCAGGAAATGCGTCGCCATGCAGTACCCATTTGCTTCAATGTAATCGGCCTCGGCTGGGCCGGCCCGCTCATTATCGATATCGGGACCGAAGCGGAAAAAGCCCGCTATCTGCAGCGCATACTCAGCGCCGAAGATATCTGGTGCCAGGGTTTTTCCGAGCCCGACCACGGATCGGACCTCGGCAACGCCCAGACCCGGGCGGTGCGCGATGGTGATGAATACGTACTCAATGGCCAGAAAATCTGGACCACCATGGGCAACTTCGCCCAGTACATGATCCTGTTGGCGCGAACCAACCCCGACGCGGCGCGCAAGTATGATGGCCTGTCCTATTTTCTCTCACCCATGGATGTGCCGGGGATCGAGACCCGGCCTATCCGCAAGATAACCGGTGAGTACGGCTTCACTGAGACGTTCTTCACCGATGCGCGTATTCCTGCCGACTGCCTCATGGGAGAGGAGGGGCAGGGCTGGAAAATAGCGATGCAGACGCTGCAATACGAGCGTGGGGCCGAAGCGGGAGCCGCCGGTGGCCTGATGATGGTGCGCGTCACCATCGACGATATGATTGAGGAATTGCACGACGTAATGCGTGACGGTGAGCCAGTGCTGAAGGACCCGGTAATGCGCGACCAATTGGTCAGGATGATCATGGAAGAGAAAGCCATCGCACTCGGCGATCGGCGTGCGCATATTGCGCCGTTGACCTCGGATTACCCTGGCTCCCTGCCGCTGTCCCACAAATTACGCACCACTGAGATGACCCGTCGCATGCGCCAGTTCGCGATAAACCTGCAGGGCGCTGCCGGCGGCCTTTACGTGGGAGATGACGAGGCAAGGCAGGGTGGCTTCTGGCAGCGCGCCTATTTTAATAGTTTCTCCGCCACCATTGGCGGCGGTACCAGCCAGGTGCAGGCTAATATCGTCGCCGAGCATATTCTCGGTCTGCCGAAGTAAGGGGTTAAGGTATGTCAGTCATAGGAAACACCGCGCTGAAGTTCAGCGAAGAGCAGGCCATGCTGCTGGATGTGGCAAGAGAGTTCTGCCGCGATAAATCACCGATCTCCAAGGTGCGCGCGCAGTTGGAAACGGATACCGGGTTTGACGCCGCCCTTTGGGACGAGATGGTTGCGCTGGGTTGGGCGGGCATCGCGTTGCCGGAATCCTGCGGTGGCTCGGGAATGGGTGTGGCAACGGTGGTGCCGGTAGTCGAAGCCATGGGTCGCGCCATGCTGGGCACCCCACTTATCAGCACCACACTGGCTGCGCAGTTTTTGCTCCGGGCAGGGGGTGAAAACCGGTTTGAGGGTGTACTGGCGGAGATTGCATCGGGTACAACTGCTGCGCTTGCCCAATTGGAAAATGCCGACTGGGGCGATACCAGCATTGCCTGCAGTATCACTGCGGACGGCGTTTTGCAGGGCAGGAAGAAATTTGTAGCCGATGCGGAAGTCGCGCGCCTGTTCGCGGTTCTCGTAAATCACGAGGGTGCGCCTGCACTGGCTATAGTGCGCGCGGAGCAGTTGCCGGCGGGCGCCATAACACCCAATACTTTGATCGATCAGACCAAACGCAGTGCGAGTGTGGATTTCACCGGCGTGCCCGTTACCGCAGAAAACCTGGTGACGGGTGAGGCCGTGGCTGAAGCGTTGCGGGATGTTCGATTACTTGGCGCTTTACTGACTGCGGCGGAAGCTACCGGCAGCGCGGCCAGCTGCCTCGATACGGTGGTGGATTACCTCAAGACCCGCAAGCAATTCGGCAAGCTGATCGGATCCTACCAGGCCCTGAAGCACCCCACCGTGGACATTCTCAGCGCGGTGGATTCCGGGCGTTCATTCATCTACCACGCCGCCACACTGGTGGGTGATGGTCCGCTGGACAGGGATGCGGAAATCGCATGCCGAATGGCCAAGGCTCACGCCACTGAAACACTGCTATACGCCGGCGACCGTGCTGTACAGTTCCATGGAGGCATGGGCTTTACCTACGAATGTGACGCCCAACTCTACATTCGCAGGGCACAGTGGAGTCAGCAGCAATTCGGTGATGCCCAGCACCATCGCAAGCGACTGGCGGCACTGTTGCTGGACTGACCAGCCTTTAGCGAGTGCCTGCCTTCAGGTGCGCCCTCACTCGAAAAAACCGGAACAGGCCAATCAGTAAGATAACACCACCACTGGCGATCAGCAGCCAGGCTACTGCCAGGTATGAAGGTCGTGTAGAAAAGAATTGCATCAGCACTGCGCCCCCGGCAAGTAGAGACAGCGCAGTGCGAACGTAGGCAAGAAACGTTCTTTCGTTTGCCAGGCGCGTGCGTTCCAGGGCCAATGTGTCTCGCAGGTCTGAAAGGGCCACTTACCTCTCCATCTATCAGTTCACAGGCTATTGCAGGATTTACAGAGGCTATTATGGTGGGCTGCGGTCATTGCTTCAATCTTTGTACAACCTTGAACCATCGCTCCATATTTTCATGGGTAGTATCGTCCAGCTCCAGGCCCAACCAGAAACCGGGCTGGTCGCCTGCTTCCCTTGACCACATGACCTTGCCAGCCAGTTCAAGGTTTTCCTTCCACTCGTCCTCCGGCACCGCAATATTGACCTTGCTACCTTCGGCAACAGGCTCCTGAACCCAGATACGCAAGCCGGCCACGGAGATATCCAGCGTGTTGCACAGAAAGATTGTATTGTCTGCTTCAGAACGGCTGTTGCGGCTCACTACCTCGAGGTAGATTGCTTTCTCAACACTGAAGCGGGGATGTTTACGTCTATTATTTTGCTCGTATGCCATGATGCTCTTTTGTATTCCCCTACAGCCTGCCAGAGATTGTAACAACCCGGAGCCTCCCGGCACGTGAAACCTGCCTGACGGTAATCATCGCTGTGTCAGCTGGTGCGCCCGGCAAATGGAGACCTCTGTACACGCTAACATCGGCTGAAAGGTCAGGGCAAAGAACAACTGGCGTTAAGTGCAATTAATCATCCCGGTTCAATGGGTTACTGGCGTGCAATCCCAAATGAAAGCGCCTGAACCGTGGTTCTTTGGAAGCTGGGGATTTAATATAGCGCGTTCTCAAAAATGGAGTTTCTCATGAACAAAGTCAGCAATGATCCTCGTATAGACCCTCGAATCAAGGCAGTTCTGGGCATTATGCCCACTGCGGTATTTGACAACGTGGATTCTCGACAACAGGCACTCGATGAGGCGAATACCCCAGAGGCCATCGCCCAGCGCAAACTGATGGAGTCAATGTTTGATCGGGTTGATTCTGAACAGTTGGCCCCGTCCACTGGCCTCGAAATCACAACTCACGAATTCACATCCAGCCCGGACGGCAACAACATCAAGGTGCAGTTCATACGACCGGACTCGGCGGAAAAGCTTCCCTGCGTGTATTACATCCACGGCGGCGGTATGCAAGCCATGAGTTGCTTCCTCGGCATGTACCGCGCCTGGGGGAAAATTATCGCGGCCCAGGGAGTAGCGGTGGCGATGGTGGATTTTCGCAACTGCCTGACACCGTCCTCGTCACCGGACGTGGCGCCGTTTCCCGCAGGGCTGAACGACTGTGTTTCGGGGATCAAATGGCTGGTCAGCGTGGCTGCGGAGTTAAATATAGATCCCAACCATATCATTGTGGCCGGGGAAAGCGGTGGAGGAAACCTGACGCTCGCAACGGGTCTGAAGCTGAAGCGAGACGGTGACCTGGGACTTATTCGCGGCCTCTACGCACTTTGCCCGTATATCGCAGGAGCCTGGCCCCAGGACAGGTTCCCGTCCTCGATTGAGAACAACGGCATCATGCTGGACCTGCACCACAACCGCGGGGCCATGGCCTACGGTATCGAGGAATACGAGAAGGGCAATCCTCTGGCCTGGCCGAGCTTCGCGACGGATGATGAACTCAAAGGCCTGGTGCCCACCGTAATAAGCGTGAATGAATGTGATCCGCTGCGCGACGAGGGTATCGAATTTTACCGCAGCCTTCTGCGCGCCGGCGTGCCTGCGCGCTGTAGACAGGCAATGGGAACGACCCACGGTATAGAGATCTTTGCCAGTTGCTGCCCTGATATCAGCAGAGAGACCGCTGCCCATATCGCCCTTTTTTGTCGCGAAGCAAAAGGTGCCTGAGTAGAACGCGGATTGGCACAAAGTCGAGTTCGGTGTCCCGGGAGTTCAGACACGTCGGGATGGCCCCAAGTATTTGATTCTGATTTGACCCATATCAGATATACGCTATATAACCAGGTGTATAGATGTGGAAGGGACATCAGCGTTACAGGGGGCGGTTCCATTGTTGCGATCGCTTGAAGCGAAACACAGGTGAATTTTTCTGGTTTCTCCGTTCGCCTCGCAAGTTGCCTTGCGCTAGCGTTTTTAGTTGCCTGCTCCAACTCTGAGTTAGAGCCGCCGATTGACGAATCGATTCCCGCAGACCCTCTATTTATCCTGCTTGAGGCCTACAAGGGGCAGAGCCAGTTTTTCCTGCGTTATCGCCGGGGTGAGGAAATCTACTACGCTGTTGGCGACCTCCCCAAGCTGTCCATCAATGGCCAGCTGGCAGCCGAGAAGGCCTACGATGTGCCTGTAGTCACCCCTATGGATCGCCGGCCACCGGATTCCTGGGAGGCTATTACCGAGAATTTGGTCCCCGTACCTATTCTGGACGTCAAGGACTGGGGCCGGTTGCGTGAGCAGCTATTTGGCGAGCTGGTGCCGAGGGAGAAGAACAAAGGCGTGGCGGTCAGTTTCGACCGTGTGGATTACTTCTTCTTTTATGACAAGGCGGGCAACTTCAGGGCGCGGCGGCTGATCGACATGCCGCCCTGGTATGCGGTGTCTGGCCACGTTGACCTGCGCCAGCATTTTGCCGACTGGCAGCCTCTGGTGCAGGATTTCCTGCTTGAATCAGGGATAGAGTCGGGGGAGGTCATTTTCAGCACCGGCGACCTCGACAGGGGCTCCATCCCGTTCCTGTATCTCAATACCGCTAGCAAGCTTATCGTGCTGGTGCAGTACGAAGACCTGTCTGAGACCAGCCTCGGCGCCGTTCCAGGTATGCATGTACTGCAGACTTTTTGGCATTTTTTCGGCAGCCATACCTACACCATACTGATGCGCCCGTTCAGTTCCATCCAGAGCCTGATATCAGTCCTTACCGGCACTGCGCTGGAGACCGGCCGCGGCCTGGTGCCAGAACTGAATTTCGATGGCCCGATTCCACCGGTTAACAACCAGCCCGCGATGGATCGCGACGAGTGGGAGGCCTACCTCGACAAGGAGCTGGGGCGGCCTGCCAGTCGGGGCGAGCTGACGTTCCTGGTTGATGGGGAGGCGTTCTTCACCCGTTTTATCGATACGCTTACCTCCGCGCAGGAGTCGATTGATATCCGCGCATATATTTTTGACAACGATGACGTTGCGCTCAGTGTGGGTGAATTATTGAAGCGCAGATCCCGGGAAGGCGTCACCGTGCGCGTGCTGGTCGACGGGCTGGGCTCGATAGCCGCATCGGGAGAGCAATCGAGCAGCCTGCCGGACGAATATCGCGCGCCGCTATCAATAGAAAATTACCTGACCACTGATTCCAACGTAGAGGTGCGTAAGGCGCAGAATCCCTGGCTGACCGGTGATCACGTAAAGACAATGGTTATCGACCGTAAGCTGGCATTCCTCGGTGGCATGAACATCGGACGGGAGTACCGCTACGATTGGCATGACATGATGGTAGAGGTCCAGGGGCCGGTGGTAGACAGGATCAACAGGGAATTCCAGATCGCCTGGGGCAGGGCGGGGATATTTGGCGATTTCAGCTACCTGTTTAATTGGAAAACCGGGAGCTTGAACGTCGACGTTCCCGGTTATCCGGTGAGACTGCTTTATACCAAACCCGGGCAGGACGAAATATACCAGTTACAGCGCGAGGCCATTTTGCGGTCGCAGCGCTATATCTATATCGAGAATGCGTATTTTACGGATGACGCATTATTGCGGGCGTTAATCGTTGCCCGTCGCCGGGGAGTGGATGTGAGAGTGATCATTCCGCTGGAAACGGATCGGGGCATAATTACGAGAAACATTATCCTCGCGGCAAATACCATGCTGGCCCAGGGCATACGGGTTTATATTTACCCCGGTTTCTCTCATGTAAAGGCGGCCATCTTTGACGGTTGGATCTCTGTGGGGTCGGCCAATCTCGATCGGCTCAGTTTACATATAAACAGGGAAATCAACATCGCCACCTCAGATCCTGCCGCGGTCCAGGCGCTGACCGAGATACTGTTCGAGAAGGATTTCGAGACATCGAGGGAATTGACCGAGCCTTTTCCCCTGCGCTGGACCGATCACATCATAGAGATGTTCGGGGACTATGTGTTCTAGCTGCTGCCATTCAAGGCATCGGGTATCCATCCACAAAATCGCTCTGGGTAATTTCTATCAATGTCGGAAGCTGTCGCTTGTTGGCGATTATCAGCTCGGCCTTGAGCTCTTCCAGGGTTTTCACTGCGGCAACCTCACATCCAAAGGCGCGGCCCAGGCCGATGAAATCGGGTGTGAAGATGTCCACGCCGATACGGGCAATGTCGCTGTCTTCCATGAAGCGCTTAATCTCGCCATAGCCGCTATTGTTCCAGATCACAAAAATCACGGGCAGGCCCACCTCCACTGCGCTTGCAAGCTCGCCGATGGTAAATTGTGAGGCCCCATCGCCTATCAATCCGATAACAGGAAGCTGCGGTTTGGCGAGTTTGGCGCCTGTTGCGGCGGGTATCGCATAGCCCAATGTGCCAAAGCCGCTGGCGGAATGGAAATAGCGGCGGGGGTGCTCGGTTTCGTAGTTCAGCCATGCATAGTAGGTCGGTTGGGTTGAATCCCCGGCGATAATGACCTCGGGTAAGGCCTCGCGCAGGGCACTGAAAAACGCCTCATAACGATTGTCGCGTTGCCCTGCCAGGCTGGCGCGCAGGCTGGCGGCGCGGGCCTCGCCCGCTGTGCTGACAGTATCTGTTGTCGATAGTGCGGTACGGAGCGCTTGCAGCGCTAACTTCGCATCACTTTGTATCGCGACGTCTGCCCGAATGTTACGGCTGAGCTGGCGCGGGTCGATATCCACGCGAATGAGTTTGCCATCGATGATGACGGGACCGGCGAAGAAAAAGTCGTAATCGGTTTCGCCGAATTCGGTCCCAACTGCCAGCACAACGTCGGCTTGCTCAAACTCCCTGCGTATTTCTTCACAGGATCCGGAACCGCCCACCGCCAGGGTGTGGCTATATGGTATGACTCCCTTCGCATTGACAGTATTCACAACCGGAGCGCCCAGT
>Ga0316193_10004651_pt1 | contig 10117 bp, 9 predicted proteins | sample MerIslsedime2_MG_FD_207735 | JGI IMG/M metagenome (GOLD analysis project Ga0316193, IMG submission 207735) | Coastal sediment microbial communities from Maine, United States - Merrow Island sediment 2 | ecosystem: Environmental > Aquatic > Marine > Coastal > Sediment | place: USA: Maine...
GGGCAGTCGTCGGACTCTGAACACCTGTCGTCGCGTCGAACAGGGAACGCGGCATACGCGAGAGGAGGAGGAATTGAATCTGCGGTTGCTGGTCCTGGGGGGGTGCCTTCTGTTCGGTTTCTCCGCCTGCGGAGGGGAAGACTCCTCGGATGAGACGATGGGTCGGGAACTCGAGGTCGCAGCGAGCGGCCCGGTCGTGGTGTATGCCGTGAACTATCCGCTGGCCTATTTCGCGGGACGAATCGGCGGGGACGACGTCGACGTCAGACTGCCGGTTCCGGCGGATGAGGACCCGGCGATCTGGAATCCGACTGCGGAGGAAATCTCGGCGTTCCAGGGGGCAGACATCATATTGTTGAACGGTGCCGGCTATGCCGGCTGGACCGAGAAGGCTTCTCTGCCCCGCTCGAAGCTGGTGAATACATCCGAAGGAGCGGCCGACAGGTACATCGAAGCAGACGAGACCCTGGTTCATGCGCACGGGCCCGAGGGGGAGCACGAGCATGGGGCGATGGCGTTTACGACCTGGCTCGACCCGACGCTGGCGATCGAGCAGGCACGGTCGATCCGCGACGCTCTGGTTGAATTCGGACCGGAAATGGGAAGCCGGTTTGACGCCGCCTATCGGGAGTTGGAGACTGAACTGGAAGAGCTCGACAGGGAGCTGATGGCTGCGGCGGCAGCCCTCGAGGGAACACCCCTGCTCGGTTCGCACCCGGTCTACCAGTACCTGGCCAGTCGGTACGGCCTGGACCTGTGGAGCGTGCATTTTGAGCCCGATGAACCCCCGTCCGAATCAGGCTGGCGGGAACTCCGGGAGATGCAGCAGGAGCGTTCCGCGTCGCTGATGTTGTGGGAGGCGGAGCCTCTGCCAGCCACGAGAGACCGACTCGAACGGGAGTTCGGAATCTCCAGCATCGTGTTCAGCCCTTGCGCAAACGCTCCCGATGTTGACGATTATATGCATATCATGCGCAGCAATGCGCAGCGCCTCACCGCGATCGCCGACTGACTGCCGGTGATCGCGCTCCGACCCTCACAGGGAGGACCCATGCTCGATCTCCTTTCACGTCGATGGTGGTGGATCCTGGTGCGTGGTATCGCAGCGATCCTGTTCGGCATCGTGGCGTTCGCACGCCCCGGCCTTACGCTCTGGGCGCTCGTAATACTGTTCGCCGCCTACGCGATCGTCGACGGAGCTTCGATGATCGTGTTCGGCCGCCGGCTCGGGAACTGGTTCTGGTATGCACTCGCCGGACTGGTCAGCATGGCCGCCGGCGTGGTCGCGATTGCCTGGCCGGGAATTACGGCGATGGCCCTGCTCTGGGTGATCGCCGCATGGGCCATCCTGAGCGGAATCTTCCAGATCATGTCTGGTATCGAGATCCGTAAGGCCGTCGAAGGCGAGTGGGTGCTGTACGTGGGGGGAGCCCTGGCGATTCTGTTCGGCCTCATGCTGTTCTTCCGGCCTGGCGCCGGAGCGCTCAGCGTAGTGTGGCTGATCGGCACGTTCATGATCCTGTTCGGAATCCTGCAGGTCATCCTCTCCTTCAAGCTGAAGGGGCTGCAGGGCGACGTGAAGGACATGAAGGAAGCGGTTCAGGACCGGTTGGACACGTAGTTCTGCCGGCAGGACCAGAATCACTCAAGGAGTCCCGTTCGCTCGAGCGGGGCTCAAACGGACTCGGGGCGGCGCCGCGGTGCGGCGCGGCCCCATGTGCATCAGCGGAGCTTCTGTGCCAGGTGCAGGAGTCCGAGGACCGGATCCGACAGGGTCGCGGGCAGGAGCAGATCGTGTTCCCGCTCCATGAGGGCGTCGATGAACTCCCAGGCGTCGTTCAATGATACCACGTAGTGAGTATGTGTCTTCCGGCTGGTCCCCATACCGAAGGCGATCAGCCGTACCTGTCGGATCGGGCTGCTGCTCTCGAGCCTGACGACGGCCTGCTCTGAGAGGGCTTCCGCGGCCCTGTCCAATTCCTGTTCGTCGCACACCCCGACCCGGGCCAGCCCGAGACGCAGCGTCTCGGGGGAGCGGATGGCCCGGTTCAGGTGTGCCCGACCCTCCTTGACCTCCCCGATGATCACGTCGATCGCTCCTCCGGGCACATCGAGCTTCGGATCTGTCTGAATCGGGTTCGCAATTCGACCCGCCGCATCGGGATGTCCCATCCGCACACAGGGAAATCGGACTGCCACGATGTCCAGGTCGGTATGGGTCCGGTATCCCCCGGTCTCCTCCGGGAGGACGATCGGCATCTCGTCCAGCACGAGGTAGCCGTTTACCCGCAGATAGGCCTCCACCAGAGCCACGCCAGAGTTCAACGTCCTCTCCGGTGGTTGTCGAGTCGCTCCCAGCTCCCGCCGCTCACGATGTCGAGAATGTTGGGATCGGTCATGAAGTTGTGCGGAAATCCGAGGTCGACCCGGCTCACTTCGTCCAGCGTGGCGAGCTGGTCGTCGGTCAGGCGGATATCGAGCGCGCCCAGGTTGTCCGTGAGCTGCGGAAGATTTTGAGCGCCGATCAGTGGAATCACCTGCGCGTCCTGCTGTCGCACCCAGGCGATGGCGACCTGTGAAGGCGTGCAGCCGATCTCCTCGGCGATGCTCACTACGCTCTCTGCGATTTCGAGGTTTCTCTCTCGGGTCGCGGCGCCGGCCTTCGCCCGTCCATCCGCGGGCTCGTTTCCACGACTGTACTTGCCCGTCAGCACCCCCGCCCCGAGGACACTCCACGGAGTCACCGCGAGATCGAGGGCACGGGCCATCGGCAGCAGATCCGCTTCCGCCGTGCGGTCGATCAGCGAGTAGCGGATCTGCAACCCGACGAACGGTGACCAGCCACGGAAGTCAGCAATCGTGTTGGCGCGGGAGACGATCCAGGCCGGCGTGTCGGAGATCCCGACGTACAGCACCTTGCCTGCGCTCACGAGATCATCGAGCCCGCGCATTACCTCTTCGATCGGTGTCGTGAAGTCCCATGCGTGAACCCAGTAGAGGTCGATGTAGTCGGAGCCCAGACGCTCGAGGCTGGCCTCGCATGCCTGGATCATGTTCTTACGGTGGTTGCCGCTGAAGTTGGGGTCATCGCGCCTGGTCCACAGCGTGTACTTGGTCGCTACGACCCAGTGGTCCCTGTCGGCGGCAATGAAGTCGCCGAGGTACCGTTCGCTGGTGCCCTCCGTGTAGCGATTCGCGGTGTCGAGGAAATTCCCACCGGCTTCGGCGTAGGCATCGAACATCCGTCTCGATTCCGGCTCCGAGGCTCCCCATCCCCACTCCTCGCCGAACGTCATGGTCCCGAGCGCGAGCTCGGAGACCCTGAGTCCGCTTCGCCCCAGCAGTTTGTATCTCATGGTCCGAACCCTGCTCCTCGCTGTATGATCTCGGGACACCTTGTCCGAATTCTCACTCTGATCATGGTACGAATTGGTCGGTTTCCGGCCAAGAGAGCCGGGTAGCAGCGGACTAGCGGGGGATTCGAGTGAAGGGAAACGAGTTCGCGAAGGGGCTGGCGCGACGCCTGATCGATCTGCAGAACGCCGACGGGGGGTGGGCCACCTTGGAGCAAGGGGTTTCTGCCACGGAGCCGACTTCCTGGGCCCTGCGTGCGCTGGATCCGATCGTTCGCGAACCCGCATCCGGGCTCAGTGCAGCCGATGCGCGGAAGCGTGCCGTGCACTGGCTGGCCCTCCGGCAGCTTCCGAACGGGGCGTGGCCGGGATCGGAGCGCGTTGTGGAGCCCGGCGCCAGCACGGGTGTCGCCGCTCTTGCTCTGGCTGCGTGTCCTGAGCAGGAGTTGCTGGGCCGAGCCGTCGCTGGCGGGAATTGGCTTCTCCAGCATCCCGGCAAGCGCATTTCGTGGCGAACCCGCCTGTGGTTGCGCTGGAATCCCGACCGAAATCCGCTCGAAATGGACATGAAGCTCCGCGGCTGGCCGTGGATGCAGGGAATGTGGGGCTGGGTGGAACCGACGTCGATCGCGCTGATCGTGTTTCGGGTCCTCGGAAACCGCCTCCCGCAACCAGACGTCGCGGAAGCGATAGAGGACGGCCAGTCCATGCTACTGGATCGGACCTGTCCGGATGGTGGTTGGAACCACGGTCTCGGTCGCTCGCACGACGAAGACCTGTGGCCCTATCCGGATACGACGGCATTCGCACTTCTGGCTCTCGGTCCGGACCGGTCAGACGAGGCCGTTCAGGATGGTGTTGAAGCTCTTCGGAGGATGCTCGAATCACCGGTCTCTCGTCTGGCTACGGCGCTCGGAATCCTGGCATTCGAGCGCTTCGGACAGGACGCTGAGGAACTGCGCCGAAGGCTCGTCCAGGAATGGGCTGACCCGTTTCCGCCACCCGCGACGCGCACGCTGGCCCTGTCACTGATGGCGGCCCGCGGCGACAGCATCGGAGCCGCGGGTGGAACCGTCAGCGCACGGAAACGGGGGGACGGTGGCTGATAGACGCGAGTTCGTCCGGGTAACGAGCGGGGCGACGGTCGCGCTCGGTCTCACTGGCTGCCGGGAGCAGCAGGAACCGGGTCCATCGTGGGATCCGTCGACCTACGTGAAACCCGATCGCTCGCCGGTGGCGATTCTCACCGCCGAGACCTACGGGGACCAGCTCCCCGAGCTGGTGGCGCGCGGGCTCACCATGTTCCCGGAACTCCGGGTCCGGAATCGCCGGGTACTGCTCAAGCCGAACTTCGTGGAAGTCGATCAGGCAGGGGTGATCAACACGCACCCGCTCGTTCTCCATGGAGCGATCGAGGCCTTCCGGCGGGCAGGGGCCGCCGAGGTCATCGTCGGCGAGGGGCCGGGGCATCGACGCGATACTGAGTATTTGCTGCGCGAGACCGAAATCGGTCCCGTCCTGCAGGACACGGGAGTACGTTTCGTGGACCTCAACCTGGATGACGTATCCAGGGTCCCGCTGCTCGGACGATTCGGATCCCTCGGATCCCTTTACCTCCCCGACACCCTGCTCGGGGCCGATCTTCTCGTCTCCATGCCCAAGCTCAAGACACACCATTGGGCGGGCGTCACGCTGTCATTGAAGAACATGTTCGGGATCATCCCGGGCGGTGTGTACGGGTGGCCTAAGAACGCCCTGCACGTGGCGGGGATCGGCAACAGCATCCTGGACATCAACGCCACCCTCGCACGCATGGATCGATTCACGATCGTCGATGGAATCGTAGGCATGGACGGCAACGGCCCGATCCAGGGGGAGCCCCGGCCGGCCGGGGTAGTCGTGATGGGCGTCGACCACGTCGCCGTGGACGCGACATGCTGCCGGCTGATGAGCATCGCGCCGGAGCGGGTCGACTATCTGCAGCGCGCTTCGTTGTTCCTGGGAAATCTGGCCGCCGACAGGATCGATCAGCGAGCGGAGCCCGTTGCCGGCCGCGAGACGGAGTTTCGGCTGATTGACGACTTCGCCGGGCTCAGGTCCGGTCCGACGGCTCCCCCGGGGTGAGCCCGCGGAGTACTCCGACGGTCAGCACCACCACTGCGACCATCTGCACGAGGTGGAACACACCGTTGTGATCCAGCGGAAAGCTCGCGAGATCCAGTGACACGGAACTCTGCTGCACGGCCGCCGCGAGCAGGTTGAGCGTCACGCCGACGGCCATCAGGGCCGCTCCCGACACCCGTGGACGGATGGCTGCGTCCAGGTAGAGAACCAGCGCCGCGAGCATCGCGACGGCCTCGTAGGCAATGAATACGAGGAACGTCTCTGAGCCGATCCGGGTGATCGCGAAAAAACCGAATCCCAGCACGATCATCCATGGCAGGGCCCGGCGGGCCGCCGGCTCCCCCAGTCGGTCCCGGATCGCGGCCACGGTGAACAGCCCGACGGCGAGGCCGAGAAAGAGATACAGGGGCTGCCACAGGAGGTCGCGGACTCGGTCCGTCAGCTCCAATCCGTGGGCGATCGCGCCCAGCACCGAGGCCAGCGCCAGCAGTCCGAGAAGCCAGCTCCACAGACCGACCTTCCACGGGTCGACCGGGCGTCGGCGACGGATCATCACGAGCGCCATGACGCACAGGATGGCGAGCACGGCGTCCGTCGCCGCGGTCGTCAGCTCGGTGGGTACCGGATTCCAGGCCATCAGATCCTCCACATTCTCTTCGCGCCGATCGGCGGTTCATGAAGGTACCTTCATGAAGTCGCACTCGCCTCAGAGCACGCCGGTTCGCGGTCGGTCCGGGATCGCGTATCTTCAAACCGTTGAGCACGGCGTCCACGAGACCGCGTAGCGCGATGCCGCGACATGAAGACCAACACACCCCCCAGCGGAGGACACGGATGCCCTCTCCAATCAATCGCCGGCTGTTTCTGGGTCGGACCGCCGGTCTCGGCGCCGGAGCATTGTTCGTGCGCGCTGCCGGTCTGGATGCGACTTCAGGCCGCGGAGGGATCGGCCGGACGCCGATCATCGTGACCAGTCACTCGAACGAGACCGGCCAGCGCGCGGTCCAGGACGCCTGGGGTATACTCTCGTCCGGGGGGAGCGCGCTCGACGCGGTTGAGCTAGCGGCGAACGTGATCGAGGTCGACCCCGAGGATACTTCAGTCGGATACGGCGGACTCCCGAATGAGAACGGGGTCGTGCAACTCGACGCGTCGATCATGGATGGACGGACATACAACGCGGGCGCCGTCGCTTCGCTTGAGGGGATCAAAACGCCGTCCTCGGTGGCGCGACTCGTGATGGAGCGGACAGACCACGTGCTGATGGTCAGCAGCGGTGCGCTCGATCTCGCGAAGTCGTTCGGGTTCGAGGAGGAAGACCTGATGACCGAGCGGTCTCGCGCCCGCTGGCTGGAGTGGCGTGAGAATCGGTCTGACAGGGACGACTGGGGCCCGCCGGACCATCTGAAGGACCGCGAAGAGGCGCAGCTTGGCGGTGAACCGGCGTTTCACTACGGTACGGTGAATGTCCTGGCCGTAGACGGTAACGGCGATGTGTCGGGGATCACGACCACCAGCGGTCTGAGTTGGAAGATCAATGGCCGGGTGGGTGATTCCCCGATCATCGGGGCGGGCCTGTACGTGGACAACGACGTGGGAGCCGCGGGGGCGACGGGCAGGGGCGAAGACGTGATCAAGTCGTGCGCGTCCTATTTCATCGTCGAGCGCATGCGGGCGGGCCGATCGCCACAAGAGGCCTGCGAGGACGCGCTGGAGATGATTCGACGACGCTATGCGCAGGTCAACCCGACCTTCATGCCCGGCGAGAAGTTCGTTGCCCTGAACAAGGACGGGGACTACGGCTGCGCGTGGAGCTACGAAGGGCGGGGTATACCCCAGATGTCCGTGCGCGACGAGGCCGGACTGCAGATCTACGAGGGCGTTAAGTTCGGAAGCTGATACCGTCGGACGCCCGCGAAGGAGGACTGACAAGATGAGAATCGCGGTGGTCGGAACGGGAAGCGTTGGGCGCGCATTGGGTGGCCGGCTGGCAGCGCTTGGTCACCAGGTGGTGTTCGGTTCCCGCAGCCCGGCTTCGGGTCGGGTCGAGCAGCTCGTCGAGTCCGCGGGCGAGGGGCTCTCAGCGGCCCTGCCCAGGGAGGCGGTTGCCGACGCGACAATCGTGTTCCTCGCCACGCCGTGGGAGGCCACGGAGCCCTCCGTACGCTCCCTCGAGCGGCTCGGCGACCGGGTACTGGTGGATTGCACGAATCCCCTGCTGCCGGATATGTCTCGACTCGAAATCCTGCATAAGCGATCCGGTGGGGAGCAGGTGGCTGAGTGGGCGGATGGAGGCAGGGTCGTGAAAGCGTTCAACACCACGGGTGCAGGGAACCTCGCCGACTCGAATTACAGCGAAGGCCACCTGGTGATGCCACTATGCGGAGACGATCCGGGAGCCCGGGACATCGTGGCAGGGCTCGCGCTTGCACTGGGTTTCGAGCCCGTCGACTGCGGAGGACTCCGCTCGGCTGTCCTGCTCGAGCATCTGGCGATGCTGTGGATCACGCTGACGCGTGACCAGGGACTCGGCTCCAACATCGGGTTTTCCCTGCTGCGCCGGGAGGGGTGAGCGCCGGAGGCGCCCAACCGCCCCCGGCGTAAACGGTCAGCGCCCGGCGGGCATCTCGGTCTTGAGGATCCAGCCTTCGGGGTCTACGGCCACGGTCGCGCCGGCCGGTACCTCCAGAGTCGCTCTGCCGTTCGGCATCTCGACGCGCTGGATCTGGCCGTCCACCTCGACGTCCACCGGCATCGGGAAGGGAAGGTCTCCCGGGGCGCTCCAGGCGAGGTCCAGCGCGCCTTCTCTGCGCGTGAGTTCGAGCGTCGGCAACTCCGCCGAGTGGACGTAGACACCGAAGAACCAGTCCAGCTCGGTGTCCGTGACTTCCTCGACCGTGGCGACGTAGTCGTCCGTGTCCACGAACCGCACCTGCGTGCCGTCGCTCGCCCGCCAGATCTCCGGGGTGGGGTATGCCATCCGGCGCAGTGAGAGCCTGAGCGCATCATTGCCGATCAGGTACCTCAGCGTGTGCAGCACCCAGGCGCCTTTGAAGTAGATGTCGTGTCCGGCGTAGATCTCCTGCGCCGAAGTCGTCTCACGCGGCGCCACTGGCTTCCGGTTACCGATTCGGTGCACGAAGCTGTTCATGTAAGCGTGGTAGCGATCGATGCCCTGCTTGTCCTCGAGGTAGAGCGCCTGCATGTAGGTCCCGAATCCCTCGTGCACCCACATGTCCTTCCAGTCGGAATTCGTGAGCATGTTGCCCCACCACTCGTGCGACAGCTCGTGGTGGTGCAGGGCGTCGAACCCCCAGTCGACGCCACCGGTCATCGCGCCGTTCGAGAAGTTCGCCCCGTATGCGATGATCGACTGGTGCTCCATTCCCAGGTACGGAGTCTGCGCGACGCCGTACTTGTCGATCCGGAATGGGTAGGGGCCGACCGTGATCTCGAACCAGCGCACGTGCTCGACGATCTCGTCCAGCAGCACGCGTCCCTTCTCCTCGTCCTCGGGCAGGATCCAGAACGAGATCGGAAACGTCTCTCCCGTGAGGCTGGTAAGCGCGGTGTCGAGCTGGACGTAGGGCGCGATGTTCAGCGATACGTTGTAGGTGGAGATCGGGGTGGAGACGAACCAGTCGTAGGTTGTATATCCGGGCTCCGCCTGCTCGACCGATCGAAGCCGCCCGTTCGTGGCCACCACGAGCGGCTCCGGTACCGTGACGCTGATCGTCATCGAGTCAGGCTTGTCAGACACGTGGTCCTTCACCGGCCACCAGACATCGGCTCCGATCATCTGGTTCGAGGTCCCGATCCACGGGCTGCCATCAGGCGTTCGCGCCCAGGTGAAACCTCCATCCCACGGAGGACGGGGGGCGACGCGTGGCTGGCCGCCGTAGTCGACGCTGACGCTGAAAGGCTCGCCGACGGAGGCATCCGCAGGCAACTCGATCAGGATTCGGCCACCCTCGCGCTCCCAGTTCACGGGCTCCAGATCTCTGCCGGTTCCCGCCCGCACGCCGCTCACCTCCAGCAACGGATCGAGGTCCAGCCCGATCGTCGGTTCGGAGGCCTCGAGGCGAGCGGTCATGGTGAGCGTGCCGGCTATCGAGCTGTCGGCCGGCTCGACCCGCACGTCCAGGTCGTAATACACGACGTCGTATGCCGCCTGGTCCGGCGGCAACGTGCCACCCGAATCATAGGTGTCGCGTGTCTGGGCAGACAGCGTGGTCGCTGCCGACAGGGAGATCAAGGCGAGAACGGTCGTGTGAAGCTGCAGAAATCGCATCAGTGCTCCGGGGCCTGCACGGTTGTCTGTCCACGCGGGCGAACGCCCGTGTCGCGGAATGTCGGGCCCGGAGGAGGTGTGGCACAAGTCGCCGGTCGATCGCGGTCTCGCAGTGTCCGATTCCGAACACTGCATCCCGTCGCCGCACAGAGGCCGGTAGCGACCATCAGAGAGTCGAGATTCGTAACCGTCTGTAACTTATTTACTTAACTGATTTGAACTTTCTGGCACGCACGTTGCTCATACCAGGACTGAACAGCAGGGTCGGCCGGGGGGCCGGCGGTGGAAGTGGGAACGAATCGGGAAGGAAGGGTGGAAGATGAGGAAGGGAACGATTCTGGGTGGAGCT
>Ga0316193_10004657_pt1 | contig 10114 bp, 9 predicted proteins | sample MerIslsedime2_MG_FD_207735 | JGI IMG/M metagenome (GOLD analysis project Ga0316193, IMG submission 207735) | Coastal sediment microbial communities from Maine, United States - Merrow Island sediment 2 | ecosystem: Environmental > Aquatic > Marine > Coastal > Sediment | place: USA: Maine...
GGGCCACACCACGGAGCCCAGAGGTCGTATCGACCTCTGGGCTCCGTGGTGTGGCCCGTGCAAGACCCTCGGTCCGATCATCGAGAAGGTGGTCGACGAGACCGGCGGCAAGGTCGTGCTCGTGAAGGTGAACGTTGACGAGAACCCTGGTCTCAGCCAGGCATTCAAGGTGCAGTCGATCCCGGCCGTGTATGCGATGAAGGACGGGGCGGTCGTCGATGGGTTCATGGGTTCGTACCCCGAGCACGCCGTGAAGGAGTTCGTCGACGCGCTGCTGCCCAGCGAGGAGCAGATTGCGGTGACCGAACTGATCAAGGCGGGTGACGAGGGCAGCTTGCGGATTGCGCTCTCGATGGAACCTGCGAACGAAGACGTCATCGTTGCGCTGGCGCAGTTGTTGGTTGCCGGCGGCGACAACGAGGAGGCATTGGCCCTGCTGGCGCGGATCCCCGAGTCCGATCGGACCCGCCACGTTGCTGCACTCGCACGAGTCGGCGACGCCCCACAGGACGACTACGACGACCAACTCACCGCGCTGCTCGATCAGGTGAAGACCGACGACGAGGCTCGCCAGAAGTACGTCGATCTGCTGGAGCTGATGGGAGCCGACGACCCGCGTACGGCGGAGTATCGCCGTCAGCTCACCGCTCGGCTGTACTGACCCCCTGCGAGGTGCGCTCGGCTCTGCCGAAGAACTCGGCGAGCGACGATTCGAACAGGCGGACCATCGCGTCATAGGACGCCCGGAGGTCGTGGCCTGCGGTGCCCAGTGCGAACTCCACGGGGAGTTGCGGTTCGGTGCGCAGGTACCGCTGGGTGGCCGCCATTGCCGCGAACGCGTCGGGGAGTGCCTGCGCTGGTTCGAGTTCGACGAGGCCGTCGCGGCAGGCCAGGAGGCCGTCGCCGAGGTCGATCGCCCGCTGTTCGAGATTGCGAAGGTCCCACAACTGCGTCACGAGATCGGGCCCGTTTCCGTTCAGCAAGGGTCCGCGTGTCAGCACCACCTCGCCGAGATCGCGGGGAACATCGATGTTCGCTGGTCGGATCCACGTGTCTGGACGGAGCTCGCCGAACCGTGCTCCCTCGACCCGGGCTCGGAACTCACGTCGCTCGGCGACCGTCCGCCGGTCCACGGTGATGATCGCGAACCACCAGGTTCCGTCCCACGGTTCGGTCGACACGCCACGACCGACGTCCTGCTGAGCTTGCCGTTCGAGGAGGCGGCCCGTGAGCCGGTAGCGCCCGTCGCTGTTCTCCAATTCCCCGGCTGCAACCATTCGGGAGAGGGCAGTACGCACCGCTCCATCGGCGAGGCCGAACAGTGAGGTGAACTCGAGGAGGCGGCCGACGGGCATCTGGGGCGGGTGTGAACCGAGCAGGATCGACAGCACGATCGAGCGGGGCCCGAGCGGTTGGGTCTCGACCTCACGACGACCGCTATTCATACGATCTTTGATCGCCACGATCGAAGAGTGTAACATCACACCATGTCGTCCATTGCGACCCGCCCGGCCACCATGGTGCCGTTGCCCGACGCGCTCCCCGACGTCCTCCCCACCGATCGGCTCAACGAACGGGCCAAGCCGCTGCGTCCGCTGCGCGACGACCTCCGCCGGATCTCGAACTGGGGGAACGTCGGGAGCGTCGCGAGCACCCTGCTGCAGTCGTTCGGCGTCGTGATCGCGGCGGCGTGGATCAATACGTGGTGGTCCTATCTGCTCGCGTTCGTGTTGATGGTGCGTGGGCACGTGTGTCTCAACATCCTTGCCCACGAAGCGGCGCACCGGTTGTTGTTCACGAATCGTGTGGCCAACGACGGAGTCGGTCGGTGGCTGCTCGCGTACCCGACCTACCAGGCAATGCTCGCCTACCGTCGCGCGCATTTCGCCCATCACCGTGACGAGATGGGCCCCGAGGAACCCGATCTTGCGCTCTACTCGGGCTATCCGATCCCGCGCGATTCGTGGCACCGCAAGCTCAGGCGGGATGCGACCGGGATCAGCGCCTCCAAGAACTTCCGGTCGCTCTACTACGCGCTTCGCCGTGGGCAGACCGAGGCCAAGCAGATCCTGGCCGTGCAGATCGTGATGCTCGGCACGTCGATCCTCTTCATGCGGCCTCTCGCCTATGTCGTCTGGATCGTGTCGTGGTCGACGCTCTGGAAGGTGTCGAATCGTCTCCGGGCGATCGCCGAGCACGGCGGGATGGTCCGCTCGAAGGACCGTCGCCTCACCACCCATGTGATCCATCAGAGTCGGCTCGCCCGCTACTGGATGGTGCCGTACAACACGGGATGGCACCTGGCCCACCACGTCGACATGGGCGTGCCGTGGCGCAACCTGCCCCGTCTCCACCGGGAACTGGTCGAGTCCGGGTGGGTCACCGAAGCCATCGAGTACCCCAGCTACCGCGCCTTCTGGCGCGCCGCGTCGTCGGGCCTGCCACGCTGATTCCATCACGCTGATTCCGTCACGCTGATCCGACAACACGGGTCTGACCCGTGTTGTCGGCGCGTCCTCGGCTGGTAGGTCCTCGGCTCGCCGGTAGAGTGCGAAGGCCGACTTCCTCCTGTGATGTGGCGCGCTGCGCCTGTGCCGATCGAGGAGGTCGATCGTGGAACCCTTGTCGAGGCCCGTACCAACGAGTTCGCTCGCAGAACGGGCCCGTGCCTGGATCGAGTGGTTCGGTGTCGGACGCTTGATCGCTGCGTCGATCGCCACCGTCGTGGTGTGTGGGGGCGCCTTCTGGTTGCTCCGAATGCCTCCACCGCCGACCGAAGCCTCGCTCCCGATGGCGACCACGACGTCGCTGCCGATGCCACCGCCGACCGGTCCACCGGTCGCCCCGACCGTGATGGTCCATGTCGCCGGCTCCGTTCTCGAGCCCGGCGTCTACGAACTGTTGCCTGGTGCACGAGTGCGCGACGCCGTGGTCGCTGCCGGCGGTCCCACCGAGAGCGCAGATTGGAACGCCGTCAACCTCGCCGCGCTCGCCGTCGACGGGACTCGGATCTATGTCCCAGCAGTCGGCGAGTTGGTTCCACCCGAGCTGGCCGTCATCGCCGGGTCCGATCCCGACACGCCTTCAGGGCCGGTCGACGTCAATCGTGCGACGATGGAGCAACTGGTGGAACTGCCCGGCGTCGGCCCGGCGACTGCGACGGCAATCATCGCCGAACGGGAAGGCAACGGGCCGTTCGTCTCGGTCGACGACCTGGATCGGGTGCCGGGGATCGGTCCCGCGAAGCTGGCGACGCTGCGCGACCTGGTGACGACGTGATCAGAACAACGAGTCGGAGATCACCGCGGCCGACACACCGAGCGCCACGATGCAGCCGAGGCAGATTCCGCCGGCCATCCAGGCGTAGTGCCGCCAGAAGTCCGGCCAGGTGGCCATCGGGTTTCTCGTTGCTCGCCGTGACGCGAGGAGTCCGACGAGGAGCCACAACAGACCCGACGCCGCAATGGCGATCGGGTACAGATCCTGTTCGCCGAACGGGGCGCCGACGAGGAGAAGGCCTGGCGCAGCGAAGACCCCACCGATCAAGCCGACCGCACCGCTCCACGCGGTGTCGGAGAAACGCATGGCCGCAAGAGCGATCATGCCGACGATGGCTGGGGGCAGCAGGCCGAGCAGCGGTCCCCAGGTGCGAATCCGAGACCGATACCAACGAGGGCCTTCGGTGAGCGGCGCGCCGGGAGGAGCCTCGTACGGCGACGGCCGAGCGCCGGGCGGGACAGGGGTGAACGAGGTCACGACCTCACCAGGTTACGACCCAACACTGGCCGACATGCGCCACGCGGCCGCAACCGGCGGCGAGGCGGGGACCGCGGTGAGTGATGGAGCGATCATTGCGATGGCTGTCGTGGTCGTGATCGGTGTCTGGACCCGCGACACCGCTGGTGCGGTCGGCGCAGGCGCCGTCGCTGCGCTGGCGGTTCGGCTCGTCGGTCGGGTGCACCCCGGATGGCTCGCCGTGCTGTTGGTGCTCGCCATCGTCGGCCCGATCCGCTCGCAACACTCCTGGGCGGGGCTGACGCCCGACCGGCTGGGCCCGTTCGAGGGTTGGGTGCGGATGATCGACGACCCACAGCCGTACGAATCGAGTACCCGGGCGATCGTCGAGATCGACGGCGAGCGATACGAGGTGTGGGCGCGGGGGAGGGCCCGACAGCTGCGCGCACAGGGTTGGCGGGGAGGCGAGTGGATCGAGGTCAGCGGTGCACGCCGGGCGCTCGACCCGCAACGTGCTGCTCGAGTGGCGTGGCAGCACGTCGTTGGCGTCTTCGATCTCGAGTGGGCGAGCGACGTCGTTCCGGGTGGCCCGGTCGCCCGAGCTTCCAATCGCGTGCGGGCGTCGATCGAGCGGGCTGCGGGATTCATCCCTGATCCGCATGGGGCGTTGTTCCGTGGGCTGGTGATCGGTGACGACCGTGATCAACCGCGCGACATGATCGACCGATTTCGGGCGAGCGGGTTGTCGCACCTCACTGCGGTATCGGGCCAGAACGTCGCATTCGTCCTTGCGGCGTGTGCGCCCCTGCTGGTACGGCTGCGTCCGGTGACCCGATGGGTGGTCACGATCGGGGTGATCGCCTGGTTCGTGGCGCTGACGCGGTTCGAACCTTCGATCCTGCGTGCCGGTGTGATGGCGGGGCTCTCTGCAACTGCGTTCATGACGGGGCGAGAACGGTCGCCGGTGCGGATGCTTGCCCTGGCGGTCGTCGGGCTCGTACTGATCGACCCGCTCCTCGTGTGGTCCGTCGGATTCTGGCTGTCGGTCGGGGCGACCGCGGGTGTGTGCACGATCGGCCCGTGGTTGGCGCACCGGTTCGCCCGGCTCGGGCCGGCGGCGCTCCCGTTGGGAATCACGCTCGGCGCTCAGATCGGGGTGGTGGCGCCAAGTCTCCTCGTGTTCGGGCGGCTCCCGCTCGTGAGCGTGGTTGCGAATCTGTTGGCCGTGCCCGTCGCCGGCGCGGTGATGCTCTACGGGCTACCTGCGGGCCTTGTCGCTGGCTGGTTGCCGGTGCTCGGACCACCACTGATGTTCCCGGCGCGCATCGGGACGCGCTGGGTCGACACGGTTGCCATGCTCGGTGCCCGCCTCGAACCCGATCCGCCGTGGGTCTGGGTGGGGTGGGGCGTGGTCATCGGTGGGGTGATCCTCCGGCTGTTGTGGAGCAGGTTCCGCGAGTCGTGAGCTGACGCGATAAGAAAGGTGGTCTCCATGGCGACCCACCTCCTGAGCGGCAATGACGAGTCGATCCTGCGTTCGGCCGTGCACGAACTCGTCGATGAACTCGTCGGTGACGGAGATCGAGTGATGACGGTCGACGAATTCGACGGCGATGAGTACGAGCTCCGAATGGTGGTCGATGCAGCACAGACGCCGTCGTTCCTCACCGACAAGCGCGTGGTTGTCGCCCGCGACGTCGGACGGTTCAACTCCGACGAACTGAAGCTGCTGATCGAGTATCTCGACAACCCGCTCGACTCGTCGGATCTGGTGCTGGTGGTCAACGGCGGCCCCGTGCCGAAGAAGCTCGGCGACGCGGTGAAGGCGGTCGGCACGGTGACGAGCACGTCGCCGCCGTCGCGCCCGAAGGATCGTCAAGGCTGGATCTCCGACCACATTGCCGCGGCGGGGCTGCGCATCAAGCCCGATGCAGCGGCCAAACTCGGATCCTGGCTCGGTGAGGACGCGGGTCGACTCGACGGCATCCTGGCCACGCTGACGAGCGCCTATGGCGTCGACCACGTGCTGACCTTCACCGACGTCGAGCCGTTTCTCGGTGACGCCGGAGGAGTGCCACCGTGGGACTTCACCGACGCCATCGACGCCGGCGACACCACCAAGGCGCTCACGCTCCTCGGTCGGATGATGCACGCCGGGGGGCGCCACCCGCTGCAGATCATGGCGATCATGCACAATCACTATGCGAACATCGCGAAGCTCGACGGTGCAGGGGCGCGCACCGAGCAGGATGCGATGGCCGCGACGGGGATCAAGTCGCCGTACCCGGCGAAGAAGGCGATGCAGACCTACCAACGCCTCGGTGCCGGGTCGACCAAGCGGGCGATCGAACTCCTCGCCCAGACCGATCTCGACCTCCGTGGAGCAAAGGACCTGGAACCCGAGCTGGTGATGGAAGTGCTGGTCGCCCGCCTCTCGAAGCTTCGCCGCTGACGAGGCCACCCCTTCGATGAGTTCGGGCGCGACCCGGGCGCGCTGAGACTCATCGGGGGAGGTGACGCGTACCGGACGCGAACGAGCGCTGCGGCTGGCGCAGCGCTCGTTCGGAAGGTTCGTGTTCGTCGACCGTGCTCAAACGGTCGGGAGGTCAGCTTGCGGCGTTGACCTTCTTCATCATGCGGCTCTTCTTGCGAGCGGCGGCGTTCTTGTGGATCATGCCCTTGGAGGCGGCGCTGTCGATGCGCTTCACGGCGGCACTGACGGCCTCGTCGTTCTCATCGGTGCCGAGGGTTGCTTCGACGCGCTTGGTGCGCGTCTTCAGCTCCGCCTTGACCGCCTTGTTGCGCTCGTGGCGCTTGGCGTTGGTGATGTTGCGCTTCTTCTGGCTCTTGATGTTGGCCATGGCCGTAGAAACCCTTGCTTTCGTCGATTGGTCTGCGCAGAGGGACCCGGTGCCCGCTCTGAACAGCCCTGGGACTCTATCGGCGGCGCTCCATGAGCGGCAACGTCCCCAGATAGCGTTGGTTCGGTCATGGACCTGGCCCGCATCCGCAATTTTTCGATCATTGCGCACATCGACCATGGGAAGTCGACTCTGTCCGACCGCATCCTCGAGATCACCGGTGCGGTCGACGCTCGCGACATGCGTTCGCAATACCTCGACTCGATGGATCTCGAACGAGAGCGGGGCATCACGATCAAGGCGCAGAACGTCCGTGTCGACTGGAAGGATCACGTCTTCCACCTGATCGATACGCCCGGCCATGTCGACTTCGGCTACGAGGTCAGCCGCAGCCTCGCCGCATGCGAGGGTGTCGTGCTCGTCGTCGACGCCGCCCAGGGGATCGAAGCCCAGACGCTTGCGAACTGCTATCTCGCGTTGGAGAACGATCTCGAGATCGTCGCGGCCCTCAACAAGATCGATCTGCCCGCCGCCGACCCCGACCGCTACGCGGGTGAGATCGAGACGATCCTGGGAATTCCGGCCGACGAGATCATCCGGATGTCGGCGAAGACGGGGGAGGGGGTGCCGGACCTGCTCGACGCGGTGATCGAGCGCATCCCGGCGCCGGTCGGCGATGCTGATGCTCCGCTGCAGGGCTTGATCTTCGACTCGCAGTTCGACCAGTACCGCGGTGTGGTGTCGAGCATCCGGATCATGCACGGCACGATGACGTCGGGCTCGAAGCTGACCTTCATACAGGCTGGTGCCAACCACGAAGCCCTCGAGATCGGCACCCGCAACCCCGTCCCGACTCCGGTGCAGCAACTCGGCCCCGGCGAGGTCGGCTACCTGATCGCAGGGATCAAAGATGTCGGCGACGCTCGTTCTGGTGAAACGGTGACCACGGCGTCGGCGGGGTCGACCGAACCGCTCCCCGGTTATCGCGATCCGAAGCCGATGGTGTTCTCCGGACTGTTCCCGATCGACGGTGACGACTTCGAGAACCTGCGCGAGTCGCTCGAGAAGCTCAAGCTCAACGATGCATCCATCACCTACACGCCGGAGTCGTCCGGGGCGCTCGGGTTCGGGTTCCGCTGCGGCTTTCTCGGATTGCTCCACATGGAGATCGTGAAGGAGCGTTTGGAGCGTGAGTTCGGACTCGCGCTGATCGCGACGGCCCCGAGCGTCGAGTACCGGCTGACCCGGACCGACGGCACGACCACGGTGGTCGACAACCCGGCCGACATGCCCGAGGCGCAGAAGATCGACACGATCGAAGAGCCCTTCTTCAAACTGTCGATCATCACGCCGACCGAGTACACCGGCGCGTTGATGGACCTGTGCCAGACCCGGCGGGGCGAGATGAAGAAGATGGACTACCTCTCGCCCGAACGTGTCGAACTCGTCTACGAGGTGCCGCTCGCCGAGGTGGTCGTCGACTTCTTCGACCAGATGAAGTCGCGCACCAAGGGCTACGCCAGCCTCGACTACGAGCTGACCGGGTACCGCCCGTCCAACCTGGTCAAGGTCGACCTGCTGCTCAACGGGGTTCCCGCCGACGCGTTCTCGACCATCGTGCACCGCGACTCGGCCTATCAGTACGGCGCCCGCATGTGCGAGAAGCTCAAGGAACTGATCCCGAGGCAGATGTTCGACGTTCCGATCCAAGCGGCGATCGGCGGCAAGGTGATCTCTCGTGAAACGGTCAAGGCGAAGCGCAAGGACGTGCTCGCCAAGTGCTATGGCGGTGACATCACCCGCAAGCGCAAGTTGCTCGAGAAGCAGAAAGAGGGCAAGAAGAAGATGAAGTCGATCGGCCGCGTCGAAGTGCCCGGCGACGTCTTCATCAACGCCCTGAAACTCGCCGACTAGTTGAGACAGGGGTCAGACCCCGCGTCGCAACTCGGATTGGTGGCATCAGCCACCGAAGATGTCGGCGGGGAGATCGGGGCAGTTCTCTTCGGCGTAGGCCTCCACGTTGGCGCTCGCCTCGTCCAGGTCGGCGACCATGGCCTCGAAGTCGGCCATCTCCTCGTCAGTGGCGGTCTCGAGGTCCAGAGCCTGAAGCTCCTCGAACACCTCGACGAGTATGTCCATGTCGCCCGAGATCTCACCGGGCGTCGCGTCGGCCAGGGACTGCAGCGCCGCGACGTTCTGCTCGTCGGTCATGTCGTCACTCGACTCGGCGAGTGCAACGATCTCGTTGCAGAACGCTTCGGTGCTACCACCACCGCCCCCGTCGTCGCTGCCACACGCTGCCAGGGCCAGGACCGCGCCCACCGAGAGCGCTGTGAGCAGGTGGGCGGGTCGAAAGATGCGTGTGTTCATGTCGGGGTCTCCTCAGCCGTGATCGTCAAACATCATGGTGGCACGTCGTCGGCCGGTCCTGACGGTCCAACCATGCAATCGGCGGCGTCGCCGATAACCATGGGCGACGATGTCGTCCACGTTCCGATCGCTGCGGTACCGCAACGCTCGGCTCTTCTTTGCCGGGATCGCGGTGTCCAACGTCGGGACCTGGCTCCAGATGACGGCGATGGCACTGCTCGTGTACCGCCTGACGGGCGAGGCGACGTCGCTCGGAATCACGCTCGCGCTCCAGTTCCTTCCGATGCTGTTCCTCGGTGCCTGGGCAGGTGTCGTGGCCGACGGGCGCGATCGACGGACCATGACGATTGTGACCCAGAGCGCTCTCGCGGCCCAAGCGCTGCTGCTGGGAGTGCTCGATCTCGCGGGCGTGGCAACCATTCCTGTCGTCTACGGACTGGCACTGCTTCTTGGTGTGATCAACGCCTTTGACAACCCCGCCCGACGGGGGCTCGTCACCGAACTCGTACCGACGCAGGACATCCCGAATGCGACGTCGTTGAACACCGCCGTCATGACAGGGTCGCGGATCTTCGGCCCGGCAATGGCGGCAGGGCTGGTCGCCACCATCGGCACCGCGTGGTGCTTCCTACTCAACGGGTTGACGTTCTTCGCGATCATCTTCTCGCTCGTCGCTATTCGTCGGACCGAGATGTTTCCGGCACCCCAACGGGCGAAGGGCGGCAAGCCCATCCGCCAGGCGTTGCACTTCGTCGTGGGGCGTCGCGACATGCTCGTCATCTATGCGCTCCTGGTACTCGTCTCCACGGTGGCCTTCAACCAGGGGGTCGTCTTGCCGAAATTGGCCGATGAGAACTGGGGAGGCGAGGCGACCTACGGGCTCGTGCTTGCGGTCATGTCCGTGGGGTCGCTCACCGGCTCGCTGCTGACGGCGCGCCACCATGTGGTGACGATTCGCTGGTTCTTCGGTGCCATCGTGGTGATGGCACTTGCCGGATTCGGCCTGGCCTGGGCGCCGAGCTTGTTCCTCGCATTCCTCTGGGCCGTTCCGTTCGGGCTCGGCGGTGCGGCCTTCATCGCCGGTGCCAATGCGCTCACCCAGCAGGAATGTCCCCCCGACATGCGGAGCCGATTGCTGGCGCTGCAGG
>Ga0316193_10004658_pt1 | contig 10112 bp, 9 predicted proteins | sample MerIslsedime2_MG_FD_207735 | JGI IMG/M metagenome (GOLD analysis project Ga0316193, IMG submission 207735) | Coastal sediment microbial communities from Maine, United States - Merrow Island sediment 2 | ecosystem: Environmental > Aquatic > Marine > Coastal > Sediment | place: USA: Maine...
AGGCCTCATCGCTGTAGGGTTTGGTGACCCGGGGATCTTCCAGGATGCGCGCCACGGTGTTGCTGAAATCGAACGTCACTTCGCACTTGTCGGTGGCCCCGGCGATGGGCGCGGCAGATGACGGGTGTGGGGTGCAGGCCAGGGGGATATGTCCCTCGCTGGCGAACAGCCCTGAAGTGGGGTCCATCCCCACCCAGCCGGCGCCGGGCAGGTAGACCTCGCACCAGGCGTGCAGGTCGGTGAAGTCCTCCTCGGTACCCGAGGGGCCGTCCAGGGATTTTTCATCCGCCTTGAGCTGTACCAGGTAGCCCGAGGCGAAGCGACTGGCCAGCCCCACGTGGCGCAACAGTTGCGCCAGCAGCCAGGCGGAGTCACGGCAGGAACCGCGCTCCAGCTCCAGGGTTTCCTCCGGGGTTTGCACGCCGGGCTCCAGCCTCACCAGGTATTCGATCTCGCCCTGCACCAGCTGGTTGATTTCTACCAGGAAATCGTTGATCGGGCGCTCCCGTCGATCTATCCGTTCAAGAAACTTGTCAAACAGCTCTCCCCCGGGCAGTTTCTCCAGGTAGGGCAGCAGCTCTTTCTTCAACTGATCGGGGTATTCGAAGGGGTAATTATCGGCGTACTCCTCCACAAAGAAGTCGAAGGGGTTGATCACCGTCATATCGGCGATGACTTCCACGTCCACTTCCAGCTCAGTGCATTTCTCCGGGAACACCAGGCGCGCCAGGTAATTGCCGAAGGCATCCTGCTGCCAGTTGATGAAATGCTCCTGCGGCTTGATTTTCAGGCTGTAGCTGTGGATTGGCGTGCGCGAATGGGGCGCGGGCCGCAGGCGCACGGTATGGGGCGACAGGTTCACCGGGCGGTCGAACGTGTAGGATGTGCGATGGTTAATGGCGACGCGAATGGTCATTAGGGTTTACTGTCCTTGGCCTTGATGGCGTAGTGTTAGCTTCACGTTTTGTCCAGTGAAAACCAGGTCTCGTCGATGACCGAGCCCAGGGTAATAAGATTGGCCTGGAAGGCGTCGATAAATGCGTGTAGTTCCTCGCGGGTGGAACTCTCGGGGTGGAAGCGCGACAGACTGCGGCGCGAGCGGTCCAATACCCTGAGTGCCTCCCGGTTGTGCTTCAGCGGCAGCAATTCCTTGCGGATGCCGTTGAGACAGAATTTTACCGAGCGGGGCAGGGCCTCTTCCAGGAACACGAAATCCACCACCTCGTTAACCTCCACCAGCGGGCCGACGGTGCGTCTATAGGTGCCCATGGCAGACAGCGACTGCAGCACACTGGCCCAGATCAGCGGATCGACAGAACTGTGGTGGCGTTCGTCACCCAGCAGGGCACCGGCGCCCACGTCGATTACCCGGGTGGTCATATCGGCGCGTTCCAGCAGGGCGCCCAGCTTGATAAAGCGGTAGGCGTGGTCGCGGCACAGGGTAGACATCATCAGCCCGTTGATCATCTGGCAGCGGCCGATGACCTCATCCAGGAAACGGTGGCGGTTGCGCCTGCCCACGGATTTTTCCGCCCATTCCTGGCAGTACAGATGCAGTTCATTCACATTTTCCCACACCTCGTCGGGCAGCACGTCGCGGGTGGTACGCACGTTCTCCCTTGCCCCTTTGATGCACTGGCTGATGCTGCTGAAGTTCTCTTCGTCGGCAATCAGGAAGCGCAGCACGTTCTGCTCGTTGTAGGCGCGGGCGCGGGCACCAAAAATGGGCTGCGCATCCAGGATCTGCACCAGAATTTCCCAGCCGGGCTCCGCGCCCTCGGGGATATCCATGATCAGGTGAGTATAGGCCTGGGTGAGGCGGGCGGTGTCCTCGGCCCGTTCCAGGTAGCGCGCCATCCAGTACAGGCGATCAGCCACACGCGAGAGCATTCTCATCAGCGGCTGCCCTCCACGATCCAGGTGTCCTTGCTGCCGCCACCCTGGGATGAATTGACCACCAGGGAGCCTTTTACCAGCGCCACCCGGGTCAGGCCACCGGGGGTGACCCAGGTGTCCTTGCCACTGAGGATAAAGGGGCGCAGGTCCAGGTGCCGCGGGGCCACGGTTTCATCAATGTAGGTGGGCGCGGTGGACAGGGACAGGGTTGGCTGGGCGATATAGTTGCGTGGGTCTGCCTCAATCAGCCTGGCGAACCTGGCTCGCTCAGCCCTGGTGGCGTGGGGTCCCACCATCAGGCCGTAACCGCCGGACTCATTGGCAGGCTTGACTACCAGTTTGTCCAGGTTGGCCAGTACGTAATTCCGGTCTTCCTCGTGCATGCACAGGTAAGTCTTCACGCTGGCCAGCGCCGGCTTCTCATTGAGGTAATAGCGGATCATGTCTGGCACAAACGCGTAGACCACCTTGTCGTCCGCCACGCCGCTACCCGGGGCGTTGGCGATGGCCACGTTGCCCTCTTTCCAGGCGCGCATGATGCCCGGCACACCCAGGGCGGAATCCTCGCGAAAGACCTCCGGGTCCAGGAAATCGTCATCGATGCGCCGGTACACCACGTCCACCCGCTCGGGGCCGTCCACGGTGCGCATGTACAGGCAGTCGTCCTCGTCAACGAACAGGTCCGAGCCCTCCACCAGTTCCGCGCCCATCCCCTGGGCCAGAAAGGCGTGCTCGAAATAGGCCGAATTGTAGATGCCCGGGGTCAGGACCACGATGCAGGGCCGCCGCCGCTCCCGGGGGGAGAGGGAGGCCAGGGTGCTGTAAAGCTTGGAGGGGTAATCGTCTACCGGCTGGATGCTGTAGTTTTCAAACAGCTCAGGCAGTACCCGCTTGGTAATCTCGCGGTTTTCCAGCATGTAGGAGACCCCGGAGGGCACCCGCAGGTTATCTTCCAGTACGTAGAACTTGCCGTCTTTGTCACGCACCAGATCGGAGCCACAGATATGGGCCCATGCACCATAGCGGGGCGATATGCCCGCACACTGGGGTTTGTAGTTGCCGGATTCAAGCACAATGTCAGCGGGCACAACGCCGTCTGACAGAATCTTCTGTTTGTTGTAGATGTCATCGATAAAACAGTTCAGCGCCCGGGTGCGCTGTACCAGTCCGCGGCTGACCTTGCTCCAGTCGCGGCCAGTAATGACCCGGGGGATAATATCGAAGGGCCAGGCCCGGTCGATGTTCTTGCCTTCGCTGTAAATGGTGAAGGAGATGCCCATCTCCTTGATAGCCAGCTCCGCCGCCTCCCGGCGCGCCACCATATCCTCTTGCGACAGGCTCTGCAGCAGGTTGACCGCCCGGCGCGCTACCACCCGGGGCCTGCCCGTCGAGGTGATCAGCTCGTCAAAAAAAGCGCCTGTGTCGTAGGACTTCCAGCTTTTGTTCATGTGTGCCTGCGGTTGTTATGCACGCGCCGATCATCCGGCTGTGCGCCAAATTTCCATTGGCTCTATCCTATGGTTAAAGCAAGCCCCGTGCCACTCACAATGCCATTCACGATGTCATGCCGCTACCAGTGTAGCAACGACGTTCGACTATTTCCCTTAATCGCGCTTTTTTGTGTGTGACTATTTGGGGTAAAATGCGCGGCTTTCCACAGGGGGTGGCATTGCCCGCCCCGTCACCGCAGCCAGGGGAACAGCATGTTCGACAAAAACATGACCATCGAGGGATTCGACAACGAGATCTTTGCCGCTATCGGCGAGGAGGATCGTCGCCAGGAAGAGCACATCGAGCTCATCGCTTCGGAAAATTACGCCAGCCCGCGCGTTATGCAGGCCCAGGGCAGCTCGCTGACCAACAAATATGCCGAGGGTTACCCGGGCAAGCGCTACTACGGCGGCTGTGAGTACGTGGACAAGGCCGAAGTGCTGGCTATCGAGCGGGTCAAGGCCCTGTTCGGCGCGGACTACGCCAATGTGCAGCCTCACTCGGGCTCCCAGGCCAATGCTGCGGTATTTCTGGCCCTGTTATCCGGCGGCGATACCGTGCTGGGCATGAGCCTGGCGGACGGCGGCCACCTGACCCACGGCGCCAAGCCCAATTTTTCCGGCAAGCTCTACAACCCGGTGCAGTACGGCCTGAATGCGCAGACCGGCGAGGTGGACTACGATCAGGTAGAGGCCCTGGCCCTGGAGCACAAGCCGAAAATGATCATCGCCGGATTCTCCGCCTATTCCCAGGTCATGGACTGGGCGCGCTTTCGCGAGATCGCCGACAAGGTGGGCGCCTACCTGATGGTAGACATGGCTCACGTGGCGGGCCTGATCGCCGCAGGCGTTTACCCCAACCCGGTGCCCTATGCCGATGTAGTGACGTCCACTACCCACAAGACCCTGCGCGGCCCCCGCGGTGGCATCATCCTGGCAAAAGCCAACGAGGAGCTGGAGAAGAAATTCAATTCCGCGGTATTCCCCGGCAGCCAGGGCGGCCCCCTGATGCACGTGATAGCCGCCAAAGCGGTGGGCTTCCTGGAAGCCCAGAGCCCGGAGTTTGTGGAGTACCAGAAGCAGGTGGTAAAAAACGCCAAGGCCATGGCGGCGACCTTCCTGGAGCGCGGTATTAATATCGTCTCCGGCGGCACGGAAAATCACCTGATGCTGGTGGACCTGATCGGCAAGCCCTACACCGGCAAGGACGCGGATGCGGCCCTGGGTGACGCCAATATCACCGTGAACAAGAACGCGGTTCCGAATGACCCCCGCTCGCCCTTCATCACCTCGGGTTTGCGTGTGGGCACCCCGGCGATCACTACCCGCGGCTTTGGTGAAGCGGAGACCATCGAGTTGACCGGCTGGATGTGCGACGTGCTGGAGTCCCTGGAAAACGGCACCTCGGAGCAGGTGATTGGTGAGGTCAAGGCCAGGGTCCTCGAGATCTGCGCCCGTTTTCCCGTCTACGGCTAGTTGCCTCAGGCATCCCCGCGAAGGCGGGGATACGCCATTGCGAGTCCAGCGTCCATAGATCCAAAATATGTTACCCTTCAGCCACTTAGAATGAAGGAAGACCCTGATGCACTGTCCCTTTTGCGCCGCTGACGACACCAAGGTTATCGACTCGCGCCTGGTCGCCGAGGGCGACCAGATCCGCAGGCGGCGGGAATGCCTGAGCTGCAGCGAGCGCTTCACTACCTACGAAGTGGCCGAGCTGGTCATGCCGCGCATGATCAAGCAGGACGGCAGCCGGGAGCCCTTTGATGAGAACAAACTGCGTGCAGGCTTCCTGCGGGCACTGGAGAAACGCCCGGTCTCCGTGGAGCGTATCGAGGCGGTGATCAACCAGATCAAGAACGCCCTGCGTGCCACCGGGGAGCGGGAATTGAAATCCCTGGTGGTAGGGGAACTGGTGATGGAGCATCTCAAGCAACTGGACCAGGTGGCCTACGTACGCTTCGCCTCGGTTTACCGCAGTTTCCAGGATCTCTCGGAATTCCGCGATGAGATCGAGCGCCTCGAGGCGGAGCCTTCCGCCAGCTAGGCTGGCTTTACTCCCATGGATCCCCATTTCGATACCCGCATGATGGCGCGCGCCCTGCAACTGGCGCGTCGCGGCAAGTATTCCGTCATGCCCAACCCCCATGTGGGTTGTGTGCTGGTGCGCGACGGGCATGTGATAGGGGAGGGGTTTACCCAGCCAGCCGGTGGCAACCACGCTGAAATTGAGGCGCTGCGGGCGGCTGCCGGTTCCGGTGCCAGTGGCGCCACCGCCTATGTCACCCTGGAGCCCTGCAGTCACCAGGGTAAAACCGGCCCCTGTGCAGACGCATTGATTGCCGCCGGGGTCGCCCGGGTAGTGGCAGCGCTGCAGGACCCCAACCCCCGGGTCGGTGGCCAGGGACTTGAAAAATTGCGCAGCGCCGGCATCGCGGTGGACTGCGGCCTGCTGGAAAGCGAGGCGCGGCAGGTGATTCCGGGCTTTATCGCGCGCATGAGCCGCGGCCGGGGCAGGGTGCGGGCCAAACTGGCCATGTCGCTGGATGGACGTACCGCCATGGCCTCGGGTGAGAGCCAGTGGATTACCGGGCCGGCGGCGCGCCAGGATGTGCAGCGCCTGCGGGCCATGAGCTGTGCCGTGGTGACCGGGGTGGGTACGGTGCGCTCGGATGATTGCTCGCTGACCGTCAGGCCCGATGAACTGGGAATGGACGCGGCAGCGGCTCAACTCGCGGCCCAGCGCCAGCCCCTGCGTGTGGCCCTGGATTCCCAACTGCAAACACCGGCTACGGCTAAAATTCTGGATGGCAGTGCTCCCACGCTGTTGTGTCACGATGAGACCGTGGAGGTGCCCGCTGCCATCATCGCCAGCGCGGCGGATCGCCTGCCCCTGGCGCGCAATGCAAGCGGCCTGGATCTGCAGGCCCTGATGGACTACCTCACGGCGCGGCAATGCAACGAAATTCTGGTAGAATCTGGCCCCCGTTTGGCGGGCGCCCTGTTGCAGGTGGGCCTGTTGGATGAATTGATCGTATATATGGCGCCCACCCTGATGGGAGACCGGGCGCGGCCCCTGCTGCAACTGCCGCTGGATACCATGGCACAACAGGTGCCGCTGCAGATTGCAGATGTGCGCAAGGTGGGCAGCGACTGGCGCTTTACCGTGATACCCGCCTGAGCCAGGGCAGAAGAGGAAAACGATGTTTACAGGCATAATCCAGGCCGTCGGCGAAGTGGCCGCCATGCAGCCCTCCGGTGGCGACCTGCGCTTGCGCATCCATAGCGGCAAGCTGGACCTGGGCGATGTGGCGCTGGGCGACAGCATCTGCACCAACGGCACCTGCCTTACTGTTATCGAGCTGCCGGGTGACGGTTACTGGGCGGATGTGTCTGTGGAGACCCTTAATTTCACCACCCTGGGCGACCTCAAGCCCGGTTCCAGGGTGAACCTGGAAAAAGCCCTGACCCCGGCCAGCCGCCTGGGAGGCCATATTGTCAGCGGCCATGTCGATGGCGTGGGGGAAGTGGTGAGCCTGCAGGAGGATGCCCGCTCCTGGCGTTTCGTGCTGCGCGCCCCGGATGAGCTGGCAAAATACATCGCCCACAAGGGCAGCATCTGCATCGATGGCACCAGCCTGACCGTTAACGCGGTGCACGGCGCACAGTTCGAACTGAATATTATCCCCCAGACCATGGCCGAAACCGTGTTCGGGGAGTACCGCCCCGGCAGCCGGGTCAACCTGGAAGTGGACGTGATCGCCCGCTACCTGGAGCGCCTGATGCAGGGCGATGATGCCGCGAAACCGGGGGCGGGTAATCTGTCCATGGCCACGCTGGCGGAAAACGGCTATTTGAATTAGACACCCGTCGTTCCCGCGCAGGGATGACGATCACGGAAACGCTATGCAAGTAAATACTGTAGACGAATTAATCTCCGACCTCCGCCAGGGCCGCATGGTGGTGCTGCTGGACGACGATGCCGACAGCAACAATGAAGGGGTGGTGATGGTGGCCGCAGAGCACTGCGACGCCGGCCATGTGAACTTCATGGCGCGCCAGGCCCGTGGCCTGGTGTGCCTGACCCTGACCGAGGAGCGCTGCCGCCAGTTGGACCTGCCACCCATGGTGGAGGGTGCGGCGGGGGAAAAATCCAATTTTACCCTGTCCATTGAGGCCACCGTGGGCATCGACACGGGTATCTCCGCCGCAGACAGGGCCCGCACCGTGCAGGCCGCGGTAGCGCCCTATGCCAAACCGGCGGATATCGTGCAACCCGGGCATATCTTCCCGTTAACCGCCGTACCCGGCGGGGTGCTGACCCGTGCCGGTCACACCGAGGCGGCCACCGACTACGCGCGTCTCGCGGGTCTGCTGCCCTCGGCAGTGATTGCCGATATCCTGACTCCCGATGGCATCGTGGCCGACGGCCCTGCGCTGGTGGAGTTCGCCGGCAGGCACAAGCTGAAAATAGGCACTGTGGCCGACCTGATCCACTTCCGCATGGTGAACGAACGCACCATCCGGCGGGTGCGCGAAAGCACCGTGAACACCGCCTACGGCGAATTCCAGTTGACGGCCTACCGCGACCAGACCGCCGGTGAGGTTCACCTGGCCCTGTCCCGGGGAGTGATCGTGCCCCATGAACCGACCCTGGTGCGGGTGCATGTGCAGTCCACCCTGCGCGATATGGTAGGCAGTGAGATTCCCGGAAAGCCCACCTGGAACATCGCCAAGTGTCTGCAAACCGTGGCCGAGAATGGCCGCGGAGTCATCGTGCTGCTGGCCCGCTCAGAAACCGACGAGCAGCTACTGGCAAGTATCGATATGGCCACGGGGGAGGGTGCCCCCGCGGGACTGGTGCCCCCTGATTCCTACACCACAGTGGGCCTGGGCTCCCAGATTCTCAAGGATCTGGGGGTGGGAAAAATCCACCTGATGGGCGCCCCGATCAAGTACAATGCGATTTCCGGGTTTGACCTGGAAGTGCTGGATTTCGTGGATCCCGCCTCCTAGAACGCATTCCCGTGTGAGAAGAAAGAGAAGAAAGAGAAGAAAGAAAAGGAAAACACTATGAGCGACATCAAAACAATCGAAGGCGACTTCACCGGCGGCAAGGGCAACTACGCCATCGTGGTGGGCCGCTGGAACAGCTTCGTGGTAGAGCACCTGCTGGAAGGCGCGGTGGATACCCTGAAGCGCCACGGCGTGGCGGAAAAGAACATTACCATCGTGCGCGCGCCGGGTGCTTTCGAGATCCCGCTGGTGTGCCAGAAGGTCGCCGCCAAGGGCGACGCGGACGCCATTATCGCCCTGGGGGCGGTGATCCGCGGTGGTACGCCGCACTTCGAATACGTGGCCGGTGAGTGCACCAAGGGCCTGGCCATGGTGACTATGGAATCCGGTATCCCGGTGGCTTTCGGCGTATTGACCGTGGACAGCATCGAGCAGGCAGTGGAGCGCTCCGGCACCAAGGCCGGCAACAAGGGCGAGGAAGCCGCCATGTCCGCCCTGGAGATGGTCAGCCTGATGGCCAAGCTCGGCTAAGCTGAAGAACTAGTATGAACAAACCCGCGCACAACACTCTGGCCGCCGAGCGGCGCAAGGCGCGCCACTACGGCATGCAGGCGCTGTACCAGTGGTATATGGCCGGTGCCTCACTGAGTGTTATCGAGGCGGAATTTCGCGCCGACTACGACTTCAGTCACGTGGACCTGGAGTACTTCCAGGCCCTGCTGCACGGAGTGCCTGCCTGCGTCGACGAACTGGATGCCACCTTCGAGCCCCTGCTGGATCGCAAGCTGGACGACCTGGACCCTATCGAGCGCACTCTGTTGCGCATGGGCACCTTCGAGCTGCGCGAGCGTATCGACGTGCCCTTCAAGGTGGTGATCAACGAGGCGGTGGCCCTGGCCAAGAAATTTGGCGCCACCGACGGCCACAAATACATCAACGGCGTGCTGGACAAGGTCGCCCGTGAACTGCGCAAGGTCGAAACCGAAGCGGCATCCTGATGCCCAGCTCTGAATTTACCCTGATATACCGCTATTTCTCCGCCCTGGGGCGCGGCGACGCCGTGGACCTCTCGGTGGGTGACGATTGCGCCATTTTGCGCCTGGGGGAGGGCGAACGCCTGGCCACCTCCGTGGATACCATGGTCGCCGGGGTGCATTTTCGGGAAGACAGTTTTCCCGAGGATACAGGCTTTCGCGCCGCATCCGTTGCCGCCAGCGACCTCGCCGCCATGGGTGCCCGACCCCTGGGTATGACCGTGGCCCTGACCCTGCCGGAAGTGGATGAATTCTGGCTGAACGCCTTCAGCCAGGGTCTGGCGGCTGCGGTTTCTGACTACAAACTGCCCCTGGTGGGGGGTGATACCACCAAAGGTCCCCTATCCATTACCGTGCAGGTGCTGGGTGCCTTGCCCCTGGATGGCGCCCTGCTGCGCAGCGGCGCCCGGGTTGGGGATGACGTCTATGTATCCGGCACCCTGGGTGATGCCGCGGCTGGGCTGGCTTTCCTGTCTGATTCGGACCTGTGTTCACCGACACCAGACAACGCTGAGTTCCTGGTGCAGCGCTTTAATCGACCCCGTGCGCAACTCGAGCTGGGCAGGGCGCTGCTGGGGCGCGCCAGTGCGGCCATCGACATCTCCGACGGCCTGCTGGCTGACGCCGGGCATATCGCCGCCGCCAGCGGCGTAAAACTGGTCATAGACCCCGAGCA
>Ga0316193_10004659_pt1 | contig 10111 bp, 8 predicted proteins | sample MerIslsedime2_MG_FD_207735 | JGI IMG/M metagenome (GOLD analysis project Ga0316193, IMG submission 207735) | Coastal sediment microbial communities from Maine, United States - Merrow Island sediment 2 | ecosystem: Environmental > Aquatic > Marine > Coastal > Sediment | place: USA: Maine...
TCAACAATTCTTATTGCTAACGGTTTCACCACGATGGTCTCCTTAAGACAGCTGCGCTATCTCGTAGCGCTCGCGCGGACGCGTCATTTCGGCCGAGCGGCGAAAGACTGCGCGGTGAGCCAGCCGGCGCTTAGTATGCAGATCAAGGAGCTTGAGGACGAACTCCAGCTCAGCCTGGTGGAGCGCCGGAAGTCCGGTATCAGACTGACGGAGAAGGGTGAGGAGGTTGCGCGCCGGGCGCGGACCGCTCTCGCCACGGTCCGGGATCTGGTGGACTATGCGAAGGGGCAGCAGGGTGTGCTCGCTGGTGTCCTCAAGCTCGGAGCGATCCCATCTATCGCGCCATATTTGCTGCCAGCCGCCTTGCCTGCGCTGCACCGGCGTTTTCCGGCGCTGTCCTTACAGTTTCGCGAAACAATCACCGAAACGCTCGTACGCGAACTTGTCGGCGGCGATCTGGACGTTATTCTCGTTGCTCTGCCGATCGACGGTCCGGATGTGGAGACTCACCATTTGTTCGACGATGCGTTCATCCTGGCGACCAAGGCCACGCCCGAAAATGCGAACCTCAAGTCCGCAACGCCCGATATGATCCTTCAGGATCAATTGCTCCTGCTGGAGGAGGGGCATTGCTTGCGCGATCAGGCACTCTCATTTTGCCATATGATGACGCCGGATGCGCGCGAGAGCTTCGGCGCTTCAAGCCTTTCCACCATCATGCAGATGGTGGTCAACGGCTACGGCATCACCTTGCTGCCGGACATGGCGGTTTCGATCGAGGCCCAGCGCAGCGAGGGTCTTCGGCTCTTGCGGTTTGCTGCGCCGGAACCCAAGCGGGAAATCGGTCTTGCTTGGCGCAAAAGTTCGCCGCGAAAGTCCGAGTTCATGCAGCTCGGCGAACTGCTCAGCGATGTTGTGCCCGCCGCGCCAAAGGTGCACAAAAATGGAGACGGACGACGCTAAGCACCCAACTTTCTCTCCTGATGGCGGCGCTTCTCTTTGCACGGGCGGGGTTCGTGCGCGTGTCGCGTCCGGTCTCGGACTTCTATGCAGCAGGTCGGCTGATGCCGGCGTTCCTCAACAGCATGGCAATTGCCGGGTCGAGTGTGGCGGCGCTTGCGTTCGCCGGTGCCTCTGGGGCGGTTGATTTCGACTGGGAAGGGGTGAGCGTCCTTCTTTGCGGCGTGGGGGCCGGTCTCATTGTGGCGGGTCTGGTGGTCGCGCCTTACTTGCGGGCCTATGGAGGCTACACGCTTCCGGATTTCCTCGCTGAACGCTTTGGCGGGGAGACCATGCGACCGCTTGGCATTCTTGGCGTGATCCTCTGCTCGTTTCCGGCCCTCGCGGCGGTCTTACTCGCCTTCGGTCTTCTGGGGCAGGCTGTGTTCGCGCTGCCGCCGGGGATCGGCGTTGCGGCCGGCTGTTTGCTGATCTTCATGGCAACACTGATCGGGGGCATGCGATCGCTGAGCCTCTCGCAGCTCGCCTATTACATGGTGATGCTTCTAGCCGGGCTCGTGGCCGTTCTGGTCGTGCTCTGGCAGACCGGGACTTTGGTCGCCCTCGATGCGATGGTGATCGATGAGGTGGCGCCAACGCTTGGCGGGAAGGCATTCGCGCAGACGAGCCCTATCAACAGTTTCGCGCTTCTGTTCTGTCTGATCACAGGGATCGCATCCTTGCCGTATCTCTTGATGCGAAGCTTTACCGCGCCTGCACCTGAAGATGCGCGCCTCGCCTTCGTGGGCGCGCCTGTTTTCGTTCTGTTGCTGTGCGGGGCGGCGCCGGCTCTTGCCGCACTCTACGAAGCGGCCTCCGTTGCCGCAGCCGATGTGTTGTCGATGATCAGTCAAGCAGTGTTGGTGGTGGGCACGATCGCGGCGCTTCTTTCGACGGGGGCGGCACTCGCATTGTCGATCGGCAATGTGTTCTCCTACGACCTCTATTTTAAGAGCTTGCGACCTGAGGCCCCGGTGAGCAGGCAGCTTCTCTTAGCGCGCCTCAGTGTGATCGTCGTTACCGCCTTGGCGAGCGGAGCCGCATTGGCCTGGCCGAGGGGGGTTCTCATGGGCACGGCAGCTGCGTTCTCACTGGCGGCAAGCGCATTCCTGCCCGTTCTTGTGCTCGGGCTGTGGTGGAAGCGGCTCAGCAGTGATGCCGCGGTCGCGGGCATGATCGCGGGGCTCGTGATCTGCCTCTACTACATGGTGGCCCCCCATACGATCCCGTTCCTCTTTTACGATTCGTCGAGTGTCTTGTCGGACGCAACCCAGGCGCGAGCCGCCGCCTATGAGGCCTTGCGTCACGACTACTATGTGGCGAGAGATCCTGCGTCTCAGGCGGTGGTCTTTGCTCAATGGCAGGCCTCGGTGCGCCCGATCGCCAATTGGCTCGGCGTTCACGGAGCGTTGGCTGGCGTTTTCGCCGTACCCGTTGGCTTTCTCGTCACGATCCTTGTGGGCGCGTTCACGTCCGCGCCGTCCAGGGATGTGCAGAGTTTCGTCGAGGCCCTACGGGTGAAGGCCGCCGCGCAGGCTGGCTAGTTCGAAGAGCTGGTTATTGCTGGCGGGGGCGGTCCACCTAGTAGACGGAAGCTGTCGCGGAAGCTCAACGCGTCGATGCTCTTGGCGTGTTTCTTCGGCCCAGCCGAGATGATCATGTAGATGCGGTCGCCATTGGCAACGAGCGTGATCAGGTGATTGAGCTTGCCCCGATCGTCCTCGGCCTTGGCCTCAAAGCCAGGGCGCCCGTTGATCTTGATCGGTGTTTTGGTGCGCACCTTCGTGTCGCTGCCTTTGGCGTAGGCATCCACAACTTTTTTGAAATAGTCCTGCTTGGGCGGGTTGGGCGCGCGGCCTTCCGGATACTCGAACACGACGACACAGTAGACGGTGTCCTTGCCGGTCTTCACTTTGTAGTCGTGCTGAAGCAGGGGGTTCTGGCCTGCAACGGGTGTGCTGACGGGCTTTGGCCGCTCCGTGATTCCTGGAAACGAAGCTACGAAGCCGTGGTCGGAGAAGTGGAACTCCCGCCACCGCGGGTCTTCAGGAACGCTTCCTGCGTCCGCCGCATCTTCGGCGTAGACAGATCCCGTGGAAATCAGGGTCGCAAGCGCGGTGCCTAGCGTGGCCACGGCGATCAGGACATAGACGCTGCGTGTGAGACGTCGAAGAGACATCGCCAATCCTCAAAGAAATAGATGCATGATTGAAAGAAGCCGTGGACCATAAAAAAGTGGCGACCGCAAGAGGCAACGGTGATGTCGCTCCACATTGTCGCCTTCTAACAAGGCCTAGGCTGTCTCCGCGCAGAAGGCCAGAGCCATTGCTGCGAGAACTTTGCCAAGCCTGCGACGCATCGGTTGCAAACCGCAGCCTTTCGGGGCCCGCTTGCCAGCGTGAGCCGATGCTCATTCCTTAGTTTTGTCGGCATCGTACCAGCGGAGCCGGGCCAGACCTCTCACACTAGGTCGCGTCGTTGCCCAAGGCCCGGCGATACATGGCCTCCACATCTTGCTTCAGAGCGCGCCGGGATTGAGCCCGCAAATAGAGCATGTGACCGCCTGCATAGTTTTGGATCTCAATGGGACTGACTCCCTTCAGCGGCGGAAGTTGTCCGACGAGATAGACGGGCACCGAGTAAGGTGTGATGAGGTCGGTGTAGCCTGAGGCGATGAACACTTCGAGGTCGCGATTGGCCGCGCGTGCGTCCTGAATGTCCTCGATGACCCCGGCATAGCCTTGTCGCGTCGGGCTCGTGCCGTAGTCCCATTTGCCGCTAGCCTTCCTGTTCAGCAGTTCGAAGCTTTCGTCGGTCTTGTAGTCCAAGTCTTCCTGAGCGTAGCGCACGAAAGCCGAAGTCCAGAGCGGCGCGGTGGCATCGAGCACGGGATCGGGGCCACGCGGCCACGCACTCGATGGGTGCGGGTCGGGTCCGCTGACGCTGCCGTCATAACGGCTCAAGAGCTGGCCGCCGGCACGGTCGAATTCCTTGATGAAGAGAGATGAAGGTATGCGGGCGAAATACTGCTCCACTTTCTTGAGCGGCAAGCCCGTGAGTTCCGCGACTTTGCCGCTTGCTGTTTCTCCGCCGTTCTCAATGCCTGAGGCAAGGGCCATAAGATAGTCGGTCATGGCGTAGCGCTCGACGTCTGCCAACGCCGCCTTGAGCCCGTCACGCGTATCGATGCCGTCGCGCTCCATTTTCACCGCGGCATAAGAGGGCAGGCTCAGCGCCCATGGCAACGGATAGAAATCATCGCCCGATAGAAGCGCGAATTCGAGCGCTGGCGAGACAAGGACAATGCCGTTTGGTGAGACACCGCCTGTCTTCTGTAGGCGCCGTGTGATCAGAGCCGCGCGGAAACCGCCATAGCTTTCGCCCGCGATGAAGACTGGGGAGGCCATGCGGCTGTTTTTGGTGAGATAGAGACGGATGAATTCGGCGAGGGACTCAGCATCCTTCTCAACGCCCCAGAAGTCAGACTCGGATTTGCTGCCCGTCGCACGGCTATAGCCGGTTCCCACGGGGTCGACGAAGACGAGGTCCGTAAAATCGAGCCAACTCGCATCGTTCGCTACGAGGCGCGGCGGGGGTCCAATCAGTGCGCCTGTCTCCGTCGTCTCGACAACTTTCGGCCCCATGGCGCCAAGATGCAGATAGGTGGAGGCCGCGCCGGGTCCGCCATTGAAGACGAACGTGACGGGTCGCCCGGTGTCCGTGGGGTCCTTGACGTAGGCGACATGGAATATCTCGGCGGTGGGCTTACTCTTGCTGTCGCGCGTCTCGAACACTCCCGCGACAGCACGATAGGGAACGGTCTTTCCATCTAGTTCCAGCGTGTGCGAGGTGGTCGAGTTTGGCGGCAAGCGCCGGCGGACCTCAGTTTTCTCCGCCTCGGACTTTGCCTCGGCGGAGTCCTCCCTCTGGGCTGTGTCTTTGTGCGGAGTTTCGGAGGCTTTCTCTGTGACTTGCGCCTTGTCGGCGGCATGAGTGTCTTTGGCAAGCGCTGTGGAGGGCAGGGCGGCAGATGCGAAAAAGGCCGCATAAGCTAAGAATACACCGGCAGAGGCGGTGTTGATGGCGTGGCGCAAGGCAGTGGTCACGATCGCTCCTTCGTTGGCCCTTCGGGATCATGCGGGAAACCAAAGGAAAAGTCTCTTCTAACGAGAACTTAACGGACATGGGGGCGGTCGTAAGGCAAGGCACCTTCAGTCACGAAGCTTTGACCTTGACGGTGCCATCTTTGCGGGCCAAGCAAACGCCGATGGTCCGAAATCTCTTCGTTCTGGCGATCTTGCCTCTCGCGCTGTGTGCCTGCGCCACCCGTGGTGACGTGGAGGCAGATCGCGTGGCGCAGGAGGACGCATTCAAAGCTCAAGACGATGCCGCATGCCGGGCTGCCGACAAGAAGGCCGGCACGCCCGCTTATGATGCTTGCCGTCAGGACCTCGCCACGCGCCGTGCGCAGAAGGCGGAGATCGACTACCAAAAAGCGCGCGATTTCGATCGGGTGTTGGGCGGACTGGACAATCTTTAGGCGCTGGTAGACCTGACCGGCGGGCGAATGCGTTGCGTCACTATTGGCCGCGCGCCCTTTGACCGCTAAGCTAAATGCCATCGGAGAGCGGATAGCCTGTCGTTTCGACGTGTTCTGGCATGGGATTTTAGGGTATCCGTGGAACACAGCGGGCTCCCAGGTCTGTGGGATATGGTTCGGCGCAGCGTGGGAGAGTGCGCTTTGCCAATAAGCGCTTAGGCGAGACGCCAACTTCAGTGTTTCCGTTACCGAGTAGGGTTTGCTGCGATTGCAAACCTTGATGTGGCCTGGCTACCGCCGTCAATTCGGAGATTGGCCGGGTGCTAGGTGGGGCCAAACGGCATGGGCAGTCCGATGCGCAAGAGACGTGCCTGGTCGACATTGGACGAGGACGCGGAGTCTCAAGAGAGCGCCGCGTTCGAAGCCTCTGTTGCAGCCGCCAAGGACACCGCCGCAAAGTCCGGCGCCTTCCTTTCAAGCGTCAAGGAAGATCTGTCTGACCACAAACGCTGGCTGCGTGCCCAAAGCGCGGCCGTGGAGAAGGATCGGCAGCGCCACGAGCGGTGGGTGGAGCGTCAGCGCGACCGCCGGCTCGCGAACGCCAAAAAAGAGCGCATCAGCCGCCATCGCCGCGTGATGCGGGCGCGGGCCCTAAACGCGACACGGCAATCGATCTCAGATCTCGTCCTGTTCGTTCGCTCTTGGATTGCATTCGTCTTCGGCAAGCTTGGAGAGGGTCTCAGACGCGCTGAGGGATCGATTGGCCGCGGCATCTCATTTGTTGCGCGCAAGGTCGGGCGGGGCTGCAGCTCTGTGGGCCGAAAGATTGCAAACGGCTTTGCCTTTGTCGGACACCAAATCGCTCAAGGCGTGCGGTGGACTGGCGCGTTGCTGGGTGTGGCCGAAAGCGGGGCGGGTAAGAGCGTTTCGGCGGGGGCCTCGTGGAGCGGCGCGAAAGCCATAGCCTGGGCGCGCGCAGGTAGGCACGCGCTGGCGTCCGGATCGTCTGCGGCAGCCTCCGAAACCCGAAAGCTCTCTCGCATGGCGGGGGAGGCCATCGGCGGGGGGCTTTCAGCAACCGGCAGCAAAGCGACCGAGCTCGCATCAGCTACCGGTCGAGGTGTTGCGGGCGGGGCATCCCGCGCGACCGCCAAGGCCTACATAATCGGCACCACAGGCAAACAAGGCCTGGCCCGCGCCTATGCCTGGACCAAGTCGCGCGCGGCCGCGATCTCACCGCAAGTCTACATGCGGGTCGCAAAACTCGGGCGCTGCGTACAATCCTTCGCGCGCGCTCGAACCGCCGCGCCAAGCTTAAGCCTGGCTGCGAGGGACCTGCCTTCGGAACACGCCGTGCGACCGCACGCGGGCGAGCTTCAGGTCGCTTCGGTCCATGTGATCGAGGTGTATGGCCCCCACAAGGACGGCGCGGAACTCTATGGCAAGCCTGCCAATGAGCCATGGACGCCGGTTGCTGCTCCGGTTCACGAGAGGCTTGAGGACCATGACACCACGCTAAGCGAGGCTGAAGCCACAACCGCGCTACAGGGCGCTCCGGCAGAGGCCAAAAACGCGCTATCATCTTCAATACAAGGCGGCGGGGCTGTTGGCGGAATGGCGCTTGCGGCAGGGCTTGCCGACACCATGCGTGCAGGTTCGGGGCGCGGCGGGCTTTGGCTGCGGAGGCAAACGGCCCGTGCCCTGGCCTTTGTTGGGGCTTTGCCATTCAAGAAATCCGAGGCTTGGGGCAAAGCCTTTGCCTGGGCTAATAAGGAGACACTTGCGAGCGCGAAGGCTCGTGCGCAAGCGGCGTCCGAAAACTGGGCGACAACGAAGGGTCTGAGTCTCAGTCAGATGATGATCATCGTGGGTGCGGTCTTTCTGGTCTGTGGCGGCCTCCTGATCGGGGGCGGCCTCCTGATGCGCGCGAGCTCCGGTCCCGCGGTCGCGGCCGCAGATCCTGTTGAGACGTTTTCGGGAATCACATGGCTGTTCGAGGACCCCGATCTACCCTTGCCTGAGCGGGCTGTGTTCACCTTGTCAGGCACGCCGCGGGCATTTCTCATCAACGGGCTTTCGATCCGTGGCGTGAATAATTCCGATGAGCCTCTGACCGGGCTGGAAGGTGTGTTGAAGCCTGACATCCAGCGTCCCGAGCTCAAGCTCTCGCTGAAGCTGGACGAAGATACGCACGCGAACCATCCGAGCGCGGATGGGGCCGAGAGCGTCGCGGTCGCAGCGGTGCCGAAGAACACAGTGCCGCCGCACGCATCCTTCCGCCTGATCTTCCCATTTCCGGCCGAGGCCAAGGGTGATCAGGACGGTATCTCCACCGATGAACTTTTCGAATCCTATGGAGGTTTGCTGTTGAAGCTGCGTTACGAGACCGAGGGCACGGAGAAATCAGTGATCCAATATCTCGCACCGGACTTGCTCAAAGCACAGCTTGACGAAGTGCCTGGGCAAGTGGGCGATTCTTAGGCGGCCCTCAATGCGGCTCTAACGGAACGAAAAACCGCCGCAGTCGAGCCTGAAGGCGCGGCAGTTCCTCCCCTGGACACAGACATTATAACGATTGCAGCAGGCGGTCGTGCATCCGACAATTTCCGAGTTTGCGCTGAGCGCCCTGGCCGCGCAGACATCGTTGCAGGACTGCAGCCCGCTGCGGCATACGCGCAAGGATTGGCTGCCGATCGTGCAGGCATTTGGCGTCGGCTTCAAAGACTGGAGCGGCGGCGGATCTTGAGCGTGGGACGTGCTTGCCACAATGAGAAGTCCAAGCGCGAGCACAAAAATCCGTGTCATCTGAGCTGCCACCCTGCTGGTAAGTCTTTTCATTTTCGCGCGATGAGGTCGTGAGGCCGCAAAGCCACGCGACTGTAGCTGGCCCGCATCATAGGGGCCATGGCGGACAATTCGAAACCCCCACGGGCAAATTGGCGGGATCATGGCGCGAAATCGGTTTTGAGAATGTGAACGGTCCAGGCAACGCTCTGTGTAAGCCATGAGCAGGCGATTTCCCAAACGGCCATTTGCAAGAGCTTGGTGTCTGCCGCCGCATGCCGGTTGCCTTGTGAGCCGCACGCACGTGGCAAGGCTTTTCACACTGGGCATTGTCAGACAAACCTGAACGAGCGTGCGAGGGGTGCTGGTCTGAAGCGTTCAAGCCGCCAACTGACGCCATTCCGCGAATGCGGCAGCGCGGTTCTGTTTGAAGATGTCGCGGGGGTTGAGGTGACGGTCGTGGTTGAAGTGATTGTGAATCGAGGCGTGAGCGGCGGCAAACTTTTGGAGGGTCTCTATGTTCCTGAACTTCGCCATCGCTCGTTCTCGTCGTCGGAACGGCTGGTAGGAATTTTCAGCTCGATTGTTGAGCCATCGACCACACTCCTGATCGGCAGCATTGCCGATGACTTTCATCGCTGATCGGTAAGAGCGAAGCCGGTCGGTTACAATTGATCGCGGTCGGCCGTAACGCTTCATCGCACGCTTTAGGAATTCTAACGCAGCTATGCGATCTCGCCGCTTCGTCACAAAGACCTCAAGCACTTCGCTTTCGTGATCAACCGCACGCCACAGATAATGCGTCTCTCCATTGATCCTGACGAAGACCTCGTCCAAGTACCAGCGCCATTGTGAAAACGACCGACGATGAAGGCGTCGTTTCCTTATCTCGTTGGCGAACATCGGACCGAAACGGTTCCACCAGAACCGTACCGTCTCGTGACAGATGTCGATGCCCCGCTCAACGAGCAGATCTTCGACCTGCCGCAGCGACAGCGGATAGCGGACATACATCATCACCGTGAGGCGGATCACCTCGGGCGAGCTGTTGAAATAGCGGAAGGGATTTCGCATCGCCGGAGGCTAGAAAACCTCGCCAGGTGGCTCAAGCCGATTTACTCTGACAATGCCCTCGGGCGGACTGTTGAAGTAGCGGAAGGGATTGCGCATCGCCGGAGGCTCAGAAACCTCGCCAGGTGGCTCAAGCCAATTTACTCTGACAATGCCCTCATTCGTCCAGTTCTTGAACCCGCATCTTTGAGATTGCTTGCGCCGCCTTCTGGCGATTGCCTTCAATGGCTATCTTCGCAAGCAGTTTGTCGGCGGTCTCAAAGTCTTTTGCCTGGCAACTCACGTCTATGATGTAACAAATAGCGGCATCTCGATGGTCGTCTCGCTCAATCGCGAATGCCTCTCTTACTGCGTCACTAACAAGCTCCGCGTACTCCTCACGGGCCTTCTGTCGCTTCCCTGGGTCGGAGAAGGCATCGATGTACCTAGATGCGTCCAAGCATTTGAGTTCTACGTCGAGCGCAACAATGCCAACGTCATTTTCGCTGATCTCTTCTTCGGCCGCGATATTCATCCGAATAGCCTTTGCTCAGTACCGGCGCCAGTAACGGCGCGCCCGGCGTCGTAAGTACCGTCGCGGCACTCGGTAAACTGATCAGCCCCTTTTGAGTGGTCCAGTTTGATTGTTAGTGCATGGGCGGCCTTTGGTCTATTGGGACGATGGTCTCCGGGGCCGGCGGCCGGTAGCCCAGCGCACTGTGTGGTCGTTTGTTGTTG
>Ga0316193_10004663_pt1 | contig 10109 bp, 6 predicted proteins | sample MerIslsedime2_MG_FD_207735 | JGI IMG/M metagenome (GOLD analysis project Ga0316193, IMG submission 207735) | Coastal sediment microbial communities from Maine, United States - Merrow Island sediment 2 | ecosystem: Environmental > Aquatic > Marine > Coastal > Sediment | place: USA: Maine...
GCAAAGTCATGGGCGCTTGTTTCGGAGGAAATATCCAGGGATCCTCCGTCGGCTATTCCGTCATCAATCACCGCTAGGCTCGCATCCGGATCGGTAGATGATACCAGTGCCGTATCATTGCCATCAGCCCCGTCATCGTCCCAAATGTCGAAGTCGGTCATGTCGATGGTATTGGGGTTAAGCCACACCGGCGCTCTTCTTTCCAGCAGGATAGGGTCGGATCGCGATGTGTTCCAGATCCTCTGAATCGCTTCCTGGGCGGCGGCTTCAGCCAGATACAAGTTTTGTTTATAAATTCCGTCGTTGCGAACAATCTGCAGCTCAACCGTGGTCGTTTTGGAAGACGAGACCCCGATGATCGTGACGACCATTAGAATCATCAGCGCAACCACCAAGGCGGAGCCGTCTTCATTTTTAAGGAATAAAAAATTCTTGAACATGGATTTTGTCCTTTCAATCACATTTACCAAGTAGCCATTAACTCGCTGTCGCATTCCGGGCTCTGACGGTGTTCAGCGTGAGACTCTTTAGCTTTCCCAAAGGCGTTCGCCAGGATACCGTAACGCTGATGCTTTTGGTAAATTCAGGGGCCGGCGGAGCGCCGGCTATGCCATCATTTTCGACTACGGTCCACATTATCTCAACGACTCCGCTTTCCCCGGCTTCATCTATTTGTCCGTCATAGTCGTTGTCAATACCGTCTGACGCCTGGGTAAAATCGCCGTTATCTTCCGAATGCTCACCTGGATCTAAATCATCGGGATTGGGATCGTCATACGGCAAACTCATCAACACTTCCATCCGATCCGAACACCAGGTGAACGCTCTGGTGGACCTGTTGGCGGCATTGTTGCCCTTGGTGGCGCCGGTCTGCATGGCGGCGACGCTCAGCATGCCGACCACAAAAATGACCATGGCAATCATGATTTCGATAAGGGTGAATCCCTGGTTGTTGTTGCAAACCTTCCGGTTTCGAATAAACTGTTTTTTAGACATGGGTATCTCCAGCAAACTAGTTGCGGCAATCAATTTCAGTGGTAACCTGCATTCGACGAAAATCATTATTTTGCGCCGGCAGGATAGTATCGGCTGTATCGGGGACACCGTCGCTATCGGTATCGCGGGGCCGGTTCCTGTAAACTGTGCTGTCCCTATGGTTGATGAACAAGGCCGGTATGGTGTCACCCGACCGGGCGACTATGGAGACCCTTACTGACCGAATATCGCTGATCTGGCCGGCCGGGACCTGCCAGGGAGTTGCCGTTCTATCGAGTAGGCTATTTCCATTGGCGTCCAGATAATCAAAGTTGAGGGCATCGATACTGCGGGCCACTATCGCAGCGCCAGCCCCGGACCCATCATTTCTTAACAGATTGCAAACCGTCCCGTCGGCGATACCGTCTTTGGGATCTGCATCGTTATTCAAATTATATGTTATGGTTTCCTCGGCACCGGCGATGGCGCCATCTTCGTCACTGTCGATCTGAAATTGAACTTCTGCCCTATTTGCAATCAGGATGTCCGCACCGCTGGCCCCTGCGGGATCATAGCGTGCCATCCGAATATCTCTTTCCATAAAGCTCACCGCCGCCCGCACATTCTGCTGCATGGAAACCACCAGACGCTCGGTGTTGTGGGTCGCGACCTGTTTATGGAAAACGGCATAGATGCCGGACATAACCAGGCTTGATATTGCCAGGGTGACCATCAACTCCACCAGGGTAAACCCTTTGTTGAATTTTTGAATTTTCATCATTTGCTTCTTCTTTCTGTTTACGCGTCAAAAAGACGAGTGGTTATTGCTAATTAAAACTTGCACTGCCGCCAAGGGTTAGATTGATGGTTCGGCTTATGGTGCCGTTGGTGATGACAATATCTCCACTGGCATCCGGAAATCCACGGGGATTAAATTGAACCACAGGGCCTAATGGAACTAATGGCGGTATCGTCGCGTCCTGCAAATCGATTCCCGCCGGCATCCGACCGTTCTTAACCGTTGCTTCACCCGCATCCTGGATTCCGTTGCCGGCATCGGCCCCCGCGCCGTTGTCCAGGAACGTCAGATAGCTGTCATTGACAAAATTAAAGTTTACCGACACAATGCTATTTTCCCTGACGGCCCTGAGTTTTGCGTGCTGCAAGGTTGCAAGGACTTCATCTGCGGCACTGCGCATTCTATATTTGGGCAACCAACCAAGAAATCCCGGAACCGCAACACTGGCTAAAATCGCCATAATCCCGAGAACCACCATCAATTCAAACAATGTAAAACCCGAATCGTTTCGCATCTTGATCAATCTCCTCTCCAAGGTGTTTTTGTATAACTTGCAGCAAATCCTGTACCAATGGCTGATATTTAAAATAAATTTATTCGGAAAGTTAATCCAAACTCGATAAAAGTGGATATAACTAATAGATAATATGAAGATAAATCAATTAGACCATTTATTGATATTTTAGGAATATTCAACTAGAAAGGATTTTAATTCAACCATCAATCCGGCTAAACTATTAAATTTTTTAATAGCGGTATTAAATTATTTTACTGCGATGCGTTACCTACTTGGCAACAAAAACAGATAGTGGATTCTCAGGAAATTCATTCACGTCCCTGGATTGCTCTATGAGCAGATCGACCCAGGCGCGACATTGTCCGGTCAGATGGATTTTTGCGGCAGAACAGGAATCATTCTATCTATGGGATAGGCTGAGGATTTAACTCCGCACCAGGCGGAAGGTGCAAGCGGCTATGGAAGATTAGGTAATAAATCCTCAAATTGAGTCAGGTCATACATCGTGCCACACCCCTGGGATGGTTGTGTGGCAGAACTTGCAGCGATTTCCCACCAGATTATCCGTGGGAATATAATATCCCCGGCGTTCAATCAACAGGTTTTTGCAATGGTGACAGTAGGTGTTGTTGCCCTCGTGTCCGGCCACGTTGCCCACATAAACATAATGAATCCCTTCGGCCATGGCCAATTCTCGGAAGCGCGTCAGGGTCGAGACCGGCGTAGGGGGTAGCCGATCTAGTTTATAGCGCGGGAAAAACCGCAGAAAGTGCAGGGGATGGTCGGGGCCGATATTTTCTAAGATCCAGGCGCACATGCGTTGGACCATGTCCCTGTCATCTCCATAACCGGGTACGACCAGATTGATCATTTCAAAATGAATTTTCTTAGCGTGTAAGGTCTTAAAGGTGTTTAGCACCGGTTTGAGTCGGCCGCCGTTCAATTTACGGTAAATATCGTCACTGAAAGCTTTAAGATTGACGCTGGCGGCATCCAGCACCCGGCAAAGCGCGATCAGCGGTTTTTCGTTGATATAGCCGTTGGACACCCAGAGATTGTATAGCCCCGCTTCCCGGGCCAGCCGGGCGGAATCTATCATGTATTCGAAGAAAGTGATCGGTTCGCTGTAGGTATAGGCAATGGATTGGGCCCCGGATTTTTGGGCGGCAGTGACGACATCTTGGGGGAACAGCTCGTATATATGGGGTACCTCATGGGGTTTGGCCTGGGAAATTTCCCAGTTCTGACAATTTAAGCAGCGGAAATTGCACCCGGTGGTGGCTAGAGAAAAGGCCTTTGTGCGGGGTTTGAAATGGAAGAGCGGTTTTTTTTCAATGGGATCGGTGTTCACGGCGCACGGGTTGCCATAGGCCAGGCTGTACAGTTTGCCGTCCAGGTTGACCTTGGAGCGGCAGACACTGCGATCTCCCGGAGCAAGTCTGCAGTGATTGGGACAAACGCCACAGACGACCTTATGGTTTTTCAGCTTTTTATAGAGAAAGCCTTCCCGGGAATATTTTCCCGGCTTTTCCGGCGCGTCGCCTTTGAACACCTTGCCGCGGATGTCCCCGCCGATGGCAGCTTCGCAAGATCTGCCCTCAAAAATGCTTAAACCCGGGTTGGCGGCGACGGCCAGACAGGTGGCGCTGCCGTAAAGGAATTGTCGTCTCGTGATTTCGTTCATAATTGAATTCTTTCTATAAGCTGCCGGATAAAGCCCGATTGGGGTCTATGCTTTGCATCTCATCCTACGACGGTGTCCTATGTGTTCCTATCATCAATAAACTAACCAGTTTCAAACCGATCAAACCGGCTGCGGTCCCTAGGATACCCGCATGTGGAATCAGTACGACACTGGTAAGCAAGGTGCCGCCGGCCGCTCCGATCAAATCAGCGGAAAATGTGCGGGTGACGGCGGCGGTGTCGCTGCCGCTCAGATAAAGTGCCAGCGGGAATTGAAACCCGCACGTCAGAGAGACGACGAAACCGAAACTCAGATAAAAGGGCACGGGCAGTCGATCTGCAAAACTATCAATGATCAGGATAAATAAGGCCAGAAAAACAATCAGAAGTCCGTCGGTCAATGCCAGCAATGGTTTAGCCTGTCGCTGCAGCCGATTGCCCAGCCAGGCACCGGGTAGCAGACCCGCAAGGAAAATCGTGATAATGATGCCGATTTGCAGGTAAATATACCCGAAATAGATTTGAAATGCAAAGATAACGAGAATTTCACATCCCATGGTCATGCAGCCGGTGGAAAAAAGAACAAACTCTTCGCTGGTGATTCGATAGAAGTAGATTGCAGACAAAACCGAAAGGCCCAGGAAAAAAGCAAGCGGTGATGTTTGAAATTTGGCAAACCACTGGGAAAACATCAACCGCATTAAATAGGGAGACGTATCGACATTGATCGGGGTGTTCGGATCCATGCGCGCATTCAATCGATCGATTCTCTCGCGCGTCAGGTTGCCGTAATAAAAGCCGTCGATGTAAGCGCTGGGGATAGCCTTGCGCGCCAGAGCGGCCGGTATGTCGGTGGTCAGAGGGCGGTTGCGGCACAGGAAAAATACCTGTTGTCCCGGCAGCAGTAAGATATGTTTGAAATATATTTGGATGGTATTGTAAAGGGAAGACAGCTTCTGACGTTGGGGTTCGGTGAGATAATTGTCAAAACCCTGCATGGAAAAACTCAACACACCCTTCCTTGAAAGGCGCTTTTGGGCGAGTTCAAAAAAGCGATCCGTGTAGAAGCGGTTCATCTGAAAGGTGCCCGGTTCGGGTAGATTGACAATAATGGCATCGTAGGTTTTGTCCGTTTGGGCCAAATAGGCACGACCGTCCTGGTGAATGACATTTAAACCGGAGATGGCTTTAATCATGCCAAACCGGAATTGAACGGCGGTGACTTCCGGATTCAGCTCCACATAATCAATAGACTTCAATTGATATTTTTCTAGTTCTGCCATTATGCCGCCTTGGGCCGAGATCAGCAAAACATTCTCTATGCGATCAAGCTGGGACAGGGGGTAATGAACGGTTTCTTCCGCTACACTCAAATTCTGATTGCTGAACACCGGAATGCCGTCTTCGATCAGCGTAAATTGTTCACGGTCCTGATGCACTGCGATGCGGCCATAGCGGGTTTCACGGTAATAAGCCAGCTTTCCAGCGGCGGGTGTCAGAGATGCTTTTTCCCAGAATATCCCCGCGGCCAGGATAACGATGACCCATACCATGGCCTGAACAACTGCGGGGCGGTGTCTGCGAGCTGCCGGAAAAAGAAGATAAACGGCTGCGATGAGCGGCAGATTCGCTAGAAATATGGCCTGCAGCGGCGTAACCAGATAAACCAGGACAAAAGAAAAAAGAGCTCCGCCGGAAATATCGCCGATGTTATCGGTGATATAGATGCGGGTGCCCGGATAATCCGGAATGCCGGCTCGAATCACAAAGAGGCTGTATGGCAGCACAAAGCCAAGCAGAAGGCAGTAGGGCGCTGTGATAAGAAACGAAAACAACCAGGTAGGATAAAAACCGACCGAACTGCCGTGGATAAAAATAAGATCGCGCAGCTCCCGGATAGCCGGGATTTGTAGGGCTGAGAGGCCACCCAGGATCAGGGAAAGCCATCCCAGCTTGAAAACCGTGGCTTTCCAGAAACGGCGGGTGATGACCCGTGCCAGCAGGGTCCCGAGACCCCCCAGGCACAGCCAGTTGAAAAGGACCAAAGCAATGACGATTTCATTACCCTGGAACTGGGTTAAAATTTCGCGGATGGTAAGCAACTGGGTGACGACCGAAGAAATTCCCGTGGCAATGACCAGCCGGATAATGGCACGATCAATGTGTTTCTTCAAAATATTGGACCTGGTACGTCAAAACTTCCAGCTCGGAACTCTTCCAGGCATCGGCGGGCAGCCCGGCCTTCATGCACAGATGGGAAAGGAAATCCTCAGGTCGGGGCAACTGCTCCCATACCTGGGGTAAAAATGTGGCACTGGCATGGCTTTTGCGGATAATGACACCGTCCACATTGACGCGAAGTTTTTGGATCAAATCTCGCGAATCCCGATACGCCAGGGGCAGAGGCTCGGTCAATATGCTAACTTCAATCTCGGTCCGATCCAATTCAGCGGCAGACAGAGATGAAAAACGCGGATCATGGAAGGCCGCATTGACGGCATTGCGCTGGACACCGTCCAGGACGGATTCAGTGGGGGTCAGATTACCGATACATCCCCGCAATTGTCCCTGGATTCTAAGCGTGACAAACGTGCCGCAATGTGCCTGGAGGCGTTCGTCCTGTAACGCCGGCACCAGCGTATCCGTTTCGGTAGCGGGTGATTTCCCGGCCAGTTTTTCCAGAATGCTTTTACGGGCCAATTTAACCAGCAACTGCCCCTGTTTTTCAGTGAAACGTGAATTGGAATCGTTTTTATCCATAGATAGTTCTCCAAAAAAAGCAATAGCGGCATACCCAACCACCCGTGAACGGTCTCCCGCTGTATCACCGCTGTTGGAATAGTGGAGAATCAGCGGATGCCAGTGGTGACGGCGGGCCAATTCCATCAAAACCAAAATCGGTGCTGTCCCGCAGGCCCGGTTGCTCGTCTCGACCAGTTCATCCGGGTTCATCTTCAGGATTGCGTTGATGGTTTCCCGATCCCGCTTGGCCGCTTCGGCATAAGAAAGAAAGTGCGAAAGATCGGAGCTGACCACCATCAGAGTGTCGCTTGATAGGATGCCATCCAGGGCATTCGCAAGGCCTCTTATATCCGTCCGGCCAGCTATAATCGGCACCAGTTGAAATTTTCCAAGATAGGTCTGAAGAAAAGGCAGAACGACTTCCAAAGAATGTTCTTTGTCCAGGTGGATCGGCAGTGATTGAAACAGCGCATGCTGGCGGCGCAAGTTTGCTGCGTTTTCGTGCAGCGTGATTTTCCCCAAAGGTGTTTCATAGGCGGCGGCGTCACAGATGGCAGCATTGCTGAATCCGATATAGTGATCGGGCCCTAACAGAATCACATTGCTAAACTGACCGGGATGCAAAACCCTGGAGGCATGGGCGGCGGTCCAACCCGAATAAATATAGCCTGCATGGGGCAGTATAATAGCTCGCAAGTGCTTATTTCGGGGGAGCTGAAGCCGGGTATTTTTAGCTTTGATGGTGAGTTGTGTGATGAGGTTGCGTAACTGCGAGGGATCTGACGGATAAAAACTGCCGGCCCTGACCGGTTTGCGGACGGTTTCTGCATGGGAACTGTAAGCGCTGAATATAAATGCCGGACCGAGGGCTAAAATGAAAAACAAGATAGTTTTTGGAGTCCGTTGCATGGGGCGGCACTTTCGTATGGCGAGTGAACTAAATCCGGCTAAACCGGAAATCCGACCAACGGATTTTAACTTTTGTGCCCAGCGCTGTCAAACAAAATGGTAAGAAAAACAGGGTAACGTTAAAGTCAGTTTCATCTGATTCAGAAAGAAGCGATTTTCTTTTACGGATACGGTACTGAAATCACAAATCCCAATACCCAAATTCCAATTAATATCCAAATCCGAAAAACCAATTTCCGAAACATACCGATCAGTTTATTATGATCTTTTCAATGCCCCACCTGCTTGCAGCGGGGTGCTTCATTGATATGTTACGATGAATCTGACTGTTTTGAATTTTGAATTTAGGTCATTGGTATTTGTTTGAGCTTTGTATTTTGGTGCTTGAATTTTTCATGACTTTAATCAAGCAAATAGATTTTTTAAATCCAGTTAGTTATCTGGTTAAATGACGCGAACCTGGGGAAGAAATTGCCGGTAGGATGAAAACGGAACCGGCAGGGGTTTATTGAGTCTCTTCGATGATGGTTTCCTCATTGGGCATATCGCAGTCGATGACCGGTTCCCCAAAAAGAGGTGCCCATTCGCTTCTGTACATATTATTAAACACCACATTGAACATAAACGTCAGAATGTCGTATGCCGACATTTTGGGCTCCGGTTGCGATAGCAATTTTTGTACATAGACATGTTGCCCAAATAGAGCCTTAAGGTCCGCCAGTTTGTGCAGGAAGGTGATGGCTTCTGTTCGTGGGGTGGAAAGATTGCCCGATCGTTTTGCTTCGTTTTCCAGATCGGCCTTAAATTGACAGGTTTTGGCATATGAGCATCTCAGCAAATGATCACGGATATGGTCCTTTTCAAAAATATTCTGTGATTCGACGCATTTTTTGATCGTTTTGACGATTGACTTTTTCTCTTTGACCAGACCTCTACCGAACATATAGTTGACGGTTTCAGTCAGATCCACCCCCACGGCTTTAAGTGATTTTTCCGACTCGGCGATTTTTGCCTGGAACTCAGAGACGGCACTGTGCCAGAATATCCGGCTGGCTTCTTCAAAAACATCGGTTTGATGCCCCCCCGGTTTATTGGCGTTGACCATTAGATTGCGTACTTCAGCGAACAATCTGGCGGTTTGTTCAAACAAAAGGTCGCCCGTAATCACCTTGTAAATCATTATCAGCGTCGCATGCCAGTCCTGAAGATGCAGAATTTTTCCAAGATTCTTAAACTTGAAGATCAAGACATCATTTTTTATAAAATGAGATGGGGTTGCATAAAAAGGGGTTCCTCCCAGCATGGGCTGTTTGATTTTTTTGTATTTGGTCTTTTCAAAATCAACGGCCGTTTCTACGTCAATGATTCCGATGGAAAATTCTTGCGCAGATTTCAAAAAAAGCGGGTATCTTGTGGGGTCGCCGGCCACAAACAAATTGTCGGGTTTAAGGTCTCTCATAGACACTCTTTTTTCTCTGAACCAAGCCAAAATATCGAGTAAATTGGCTGTGACAGCCTCCATCTGAGGTTTGTTCTGTTCAAAAGACGATCTATAAATATAGCTTTTTATTATTTTGCGGTAAGCATCCACCACTTTTGAATTGTCCTGCATGGATTTCTTTAAAAGACGATTCAATCCAATTATGAATCTATCGGGAAAGCCATTGGTATCCGCTGTCACCGGAATGGCTGCCAAATGTGTAAAAAACCATGACTGGATCTGGTAAATCGGTACCGGTGTCCTGACGCCGGCTTTGTCCAGCGAACGACGGATATGTGCTTCACTGTCATTGAAAATATCGCGGATTTCAATAATAGCATCATTTTCAGTTCCGTATCGGCCTTTAAATTTTGCAGGTTCCCATATAATATGAGCATTTTCGATAATTTCCCTGGCAATCAGATGCTTTATGTCGTGCAATTCATCGAGGATGTGGCTCAGAAAGTAGTATTTTGATAAATCCATCATAAATACAAAAGTGTTGTTGATCTTTAAGAATTTCTGATATTCCGTCGATTTGCGCAACCAATTGATGTATCTTCCTTCAAGGCGTTCCGGTGGGATATCTTCGCTGTAGGGGAAACTGTGAATCAAACCCAGGATCACGGACACTTTGGGTATAATGCATTCCTTGGGGATAAGTTTGTTGACAATATGCACTTCCTTTTTGATGCTGTCGATGTACTCTTCAAAGTCAACGATGGGTCTTACCGGGATTTTCACGACCATGTGCACATCGTAAATCACATAATAGCATTTGCTTTTGCTGCCGCTTTCTTCTCCCAGGGGCCCAATGGTCATGCGCCGCTTGGCCCAATCTTCCATGTGTTTGACCCGCAGTTCAAAAATGTGATTAGGGCCGGTGGTTTTGGACATCAGCGGCACAAATTCAGCAGGGGCATCCGGCTCCGCCCCGATTTGATATTTAAACAAGTTTAGGAAGAAACGGACAATATCCAGTCGGGTAGGAACCCCATTTTTTG
>Ga0316193_10004665_pt1 | contig 10108 bp, 11 predicted proteins | sample MerIslsedime2_MG_FD_207735 | JGI IMG/M metagenome (GOLD analysis project Ga0316193, IMG submission 207735) | Coastal sediment microbial communities from Maine, United States - Merrow Island sediment 2 | ecosystem: Environmental > Aquatic > Marine > Coastal > Sediment | place: USA: Maine...
ATCTCGATCTCCTCGCGCCGCAGCATCTCCATGACGCCCGCCGGGGTGCACGGTACCAGCCGCGGCCGGCCTTGCTGCAAGAGGCCAACGTTTTCCGGATGGAGACCATCCACGTCCTTTGCGGGATTGACCCGACGCAGGATCGACGCGGCATCGATCGCGTCGGGCAGCGGAAGCTGGACGAGAATGCCGTCGACCGCCGGATCGGCGTTGAGATCGTCGACAAGGGCTTCGAGCTCTGCCTGGCGCGCGGTCTCCGGCAGTTTGTGGGTGTGGGACGTCATACCGAGCGCATCGAGGGTCTTTGTTTTGGATCCTACGTAAACCTGTGATGCGGGATCCTCTCCCACCAGAACGACGTCGAGACGGGGAGTGAGACCGCGCTCGCCCAGGGCCGCAACCTCGGCCGCAACCTCCTCACGAATCTCGGCCGCGATTCTGGACCCGTCGAGTTTCTTTGCAGTATTGTCCATCATGAACGCCTCCCCTGGTACAACGAAGCGACACCTCCGGTCAGCCTTCGCACTTCGACATTGGTCAACCCTGCGGTCTCCAGCGCCCGACACATTTCCCTGCCCTCGGCGAAGGTGCTGACCGACGCCGGCAGGTAGGTGTAGGCCTCGGGGTCTCCGGATACAAATCGCCCGACCCGCGGCGGGACGTTCCGCATCCACCACCCGAGCACCGGAGCCATGGGCCCGCGCGGACGGGAGAATTCCAGGACCAGCAACTCACCACCGGGACGGAGCACCCGGGCGAGTTCAGAGAGGCCGACACCGAGGTCAGCGAAATTCCGCACCCCAAAGGCCACGGTCACCACGTCGACCGATGCGTCTGCAAACGGCAGGCAGAGGGCGTCGGCTGCGCAGAGGGTCAAAGACCGTTCGGCCGATGAGCCCTTGGACTGTGCCTCGCGGAGCATCGGCAGACAGAAATCGACGCCGATTACAGTCGACCCGTACATGGCGAGGGCAAGGTCTCCGGTGCCCGTACAGACGTCAAGTACCTTCTCGGGACGGGCCGCCGCCACCCGCTGTGCAACGGTCTTACGCCAGCTCACGTCCCGACCAAGAGAGAGCACCCGATTGAGGAAATCGTAGCGGTGGGCGATGCGCCCGAACATCCCTCGGATCTCGGAGCTCTGCTTCGACAACAGCTCCTGCCGCATGGCGCGAAGGTTAGCACGATGGCAGGGGGGCAAGGGAGCAGGGGGGCAAGGGGGCTCGTGACCGGGAACGCCTCTCCCCTGCACCCCTACTCCCCCGCTCCCCGGCGCTCGCGGAAAAGCGTTGAGGGTCTTTGAACTTCTTTGTCAGGCGTCCGCGAGTGCTTTGCGGAGGGCGATGAAGGCTCTGTGGCGGTGGGAGATGAGGTTCTTCTCTTCCTCGTTCATCTCGCCGTAGGACCGGCCGCCGCCATCGGACGGCACGAAAGCGCTGTCCCAGCCGAAACCACCGCCGCCCCGAGGACTTGGAGGAATTGTGCCCTCAACCACCCCCTCGCCGAATACTTCGATGGTTCCATCGGTAGCGCAGATCAGGCAGCGGGCAGTGGCGCGACGATCATCAAAACAGCCAGAAATCTTACAGATGCCTTCGGGCCCGACGCTCGCCAACAACCACCGTATCAACGGACCGGGAAACCCTCCGAGACCGGCCAGTTCGAGGCTCGTGTCCTCCACCAGGACGGGTCGGCCGAGGCGTTTCCATGCCGCTCCCGCTTTGCCACGCACCACCTCTCCGAGATCGAGCGTCTGGAGTTCAGGGAGGTCGAGACCGCAATGATCGAGCGTCCGTCCGAGAACCGCTTCGGCCTCATGGAGCTTGCGATGGTTGGATGTGACGAAGACCAGGTCGTCGAGGCGCATCAACTCTTCGCCTCAGTCTGCTCGATCTCCTCCGCTGCGACGCGGAATATGTTGATCTTGCGGCTCAAGCCCTTGAGTTGGACCGAGCCTAGGGGTTCCGTTGGGAAGAGATCGGCAACCGCAGCCTGGGTTGACTCCCCCAAAACGATGGTGCCAGGTTCGGCGACATGCTCCTCGAGCCTGGAGGTGACGTTGACGGTGTTGCCGAGCACCGTGTAATCGACCCGGGTCGCCGAGCCGATATCACCGACCACGACAGGACCGGAGTTGACCGCAACACGGACCTCGATCCGGTCGTCACCCGCCGCCTCACGCTCGGTGTTCCACTCATCGAGCGCGGCCAAAAGCTCGAGTGCCGAGCGAACCGCCCGTTCCGCGTGGTCGTCCTGAGGCAAGGGCGCGCCAAAGAACGCCATCACCGCGTCGCCGATGAACTTGTCGAGCGTCCCGCCGTGTTTGAAGATCACATCGGCGGCGATCGAAAAGAACTGATTGAGAAAGGCGGCCACGTCCTCCGGGGGAAGGCTCTCGCAGCGGGCGGTGAAACCAACAATGTCAGCAAAGAGAATCGAGGTCTCGCGAACGGTCACCGTACCGCGGTCATCTCCCGAGTCCGACAGGACTGCCTCGATCACCGCCGGCGAGTGGTAGCGCGAGAGGCGGTCACGGGCCTGGCGTTCGCGACGGATATTCTCGTTCAACCGGGCCCTCTCGATTGCCACAGCGGCGTAGTTCGACAGGGCGGTCAGTAGATCGAGATCGGAGGCCGAAAAGGAACCCACGTGCAACGGCGAGTCGACGTAGATCACCCCGATGACCCGCTCGCGGTGCCACAGCGGTGCACACATGGCCGAACGGATCTGATGAATGCGGACACTGCGCCCGGCTTCGAAGCGCTGGTCAGCCTGCGCGTCGTGGGTCAGTATGGCCACCTTCTGTTGCGAGACCATATCGAGGATCGTGCGGGAGATCGGAACCTCGGCATCCTCGCTCACTTCGGATTCGCGAACCCGGTTGAGCTCGAGTTGGGGGTTGCCGTCGGCATCGAAGAGCACAATGAAGCCGCGGTCGACCAGGAGCTGGTCGAAGACCAGATCCATCACTTTTTCGAGCACCGGATCGAGCTCCTCGACCTGGATGAGGACCTTTGCCACCTGGGCGAGAATCTCGAAAACCCGTTCACGGGGACCGATTTCCTTGGAAATCTCTTGCGGCTTCCCCTCGAGACCGTAGTCCTGGTTGAACTCCGATAGCGGCCGCATATAGGTGGCCGACGAAAGACCTCCGGTATCGCTCGCGGTCTCCTCCACCCTGAGCTCGAAGCTCCCGACACCGAGAAGATCTCCGAGCGCGAAAGCGCCGGAAGCGACGAACTCCTCGTTGATTCTGACGCCATTGGTGGACTCGAGGTCGACGAGGTGGAGCTCCCCGTCCTTTTCTTCGACCTTGGCGTGGTGCCGCGAAACCGAAAAATCCCTCAACACGACATCGTTGTCACTCGACCGACCGAGCGTCAAACCATCCCGCACCGGAATTCGGTGCGATACGCCGCTATCTTCGAAGACCAACTCCAGCATTTGGCATTATTGTACCGTCGCCGCCCCGTCCGCGGATCATCTTGGCCCCGTTCCGGGACCAGTAACGGCTCGTACCACCTGATAAGTTGGTCACGTCGTTCACGGTTACGCCCGCTGTCCGACCTCAGCACAGAGAGCTCCATCCACGTTCCACCGCACGCGTAGAGCCGCCGAGCAGCAGGGCCACCCTTTGTTCCTGGGACAGATCGTCATCCCGCCACAACCGCATGAGCTCGGTCGTACCGGGCCCCCAAGCCATGACCTGGCCTTAAAAACTCTCCCGCGTCCGGGTGTCGAAATAACCACCGGGAAATTCCGTCACCGCCCCGGTGGACAGCGCTGACCCACTGAGCGCAGCCATCAGAACTACCGCGGTCACCGCCATCGCCCGATCCCCCGTTCCGTGCGAGGATAACCGCAATGGTGTGTCGGATGAAGCTCGAGGTCGCCTATCACGGCCAGTCGTTCCACGGCTGGCAACAACAACGCGGCCAACGGACGGTGCAGGGTGAGCTCCATAACGCGCTCGCCACGCTTTTTCGCGGGCACCGAATTTCGGTCGTGGGCGCGGGCCGTACCGATACCGGAGTTCACGCGGCAGGTCAGGTCGCCCACCTCGATCCTCCCGGTTCGATCCCCCCAGAGGCGCTGGTCCGCAGTCTCAACTCTCGCCTCCCTCGGCAGATCCGGGTGCTGTCCGCGAGCCCAGTCGCTGCGACCTTCCACGCCCGCAAGAGTGCGTTGGGGAAGCTTTATACCTACCGCGCCCGATGGCGTGAGCCAAAATTCCCATGGCTTGAACCGCGCTCCGCCGCAGTGAAGAGAATCTCCGATTTCGCCAGCTTTTTCGCCGCCCTCGATCTTCTTGCGGGACGGCACGACTGGGCCTCGTTCACGGTCCCCGATCCAGGGACTGAATCAACCGTTCGCACCCTCTTCCGGGTGCGAGCTCGGGAGCGACGCGAAGGTATTGATCTCGACTTCTTCGGCGAAGGCTTCCTGCGTTACCAGGTTCGTCGCATGGTGGGGGCGTTGTTGGAGGTTGGATCGGGAGTACGACACGTGGATGATTTGAGGAATCTGATCGAGGACCCCCGGCCCGGTGCGCCCATCCGTACCGCACCCGCCCATGGGCTGTGTCTGGAGCACGTCTATTACCGGAGCTGCCCAGCCGTCACCGGGCAGCGATCGGACCGCGGCTAAGCGATGTTGTTATGAGAGCTTGTGGTAGACTTTCGCATCCTGGTGTTCACTGTGATGCAGCTTCTTGACGAGATCGCCAAACCCGGCACCCGCGAACGCGAGATTTTGGACCGAATCGACCCTGATCGAATGCCCCGCCACGTTGCCATCATCATGGACGGTAACGGTCGCTGGGCAAAGGCTCGCTCGCTTCCCCGTGTCGAGGGCCACCGCGCCGGTATTCGATCGGTGCGCGAAACCGTTGAGACAGCTGCCCGTCTCGAATTCGAGGTCATCACCCTCTACGCCTTCTCGACCGAAAACTGGAAGCGACCACGGCACGAGGTGCTGACCCTGATGGGGTTGCTCAAGGAATACATCAACCGCGAGCTCGAGAATCTGCGCGCCAACAATCTCCGCTTCCGTCCTATCGGTCGAATCGATCACCTCGATAAGTCAGTGCAGCGGGAGCTGCAGCGCGCCGTCGACGGCACCGCCGACTGCACCGGGACTCTCGTCCAGATTGCCCTCAACTACTCCGGGCGTCAGGAGCTCACGGATGTGATTCGCGCCGGGGTGACTGAAGGAATCAACGGCACGCTCCGCCCGGAAGGCGTCGACGAGGCGTGGATCAACCGCCACCTCAATACCAGCGGTTGCCCGGACCCCGACCTCTTGATTCGCACATCGGGCGAGCAACGTATTTCGAATTTCCTGCTCTGGCAGGTCGCTTACGCGGAGATCTACTTCTGTCCGGTTCTGTGGCCGGATTTCACCAAGGCAGACCTGCTTTCCGCCGTCCTCGAGTTCCAACATCGTGAGCGGAGGTTCGGCGGTCTCACTCCGGATGGCAATGTCTTCACACCGAGCGGAGAGCCCGGGGCCACTTCGTGAAACGCGAACTTTTTGCGGCTGCAGCGATCCCGATCATGGTTGTCACTATCGGCTGGGTGCCCGCATGGGGATTCCTCGCAATCCTCTGGGCCGCGGCGCTACTCGCATGCGACGAGTACCTGAAGCTTGCTCGCGCCGCCGACATCGTGGTCGGTCGATGGCTCGTACTCGTGTTGATCGGCGCTCTTCTGATCGCGTCATGGCTTCACGGTGTCGTCGGCCTTGCAGTTACAGCGGTCGCGGCCCTGGTGATCCTGCCAACCGTTCGCCTGGCCCGCCCGGAATCGCCGCAGGGAAGCCTCGCCGGGGTGGCCGCCGAGTGTTTTGCGGTCCTTTATCTGGGATCCACGGCCGCCTGCCTCGGATGGCTGCGACTCTGGCCCGAGGAACCCAACGGGGTCAAGGTCCTGTTCTTTTTCCTCGCCTGCATCTGGGTCGGTGATTCCGGCGCGTACTACGTGGGGAAGAACTTCGGCCGCCACAAGATGTCGCCGAAAATCAGCCCCAACAAAACCCTCGAGGGCCTGGCGGGCTGCATCGTCACCACCTATGCCGCCGCAGCCGCTGCGGCCTTCATCCTCGACCTCGAACTCAGTGCCATACATATTTTCGCTCTGGCAACCATTCTCGCCGCTGCCGCCCCATTGGGTGACCTCATCGAGTCGCTCTTCAAACGCGATAGCGGCATCAAAGATTCGTCGAATCTGATCCCGGGGCACGGCGGTTTGCTCGATCGCACCGACAGCCTCTTCTACCCGGCGCCATTGGTGCTCGGATACCTCCTGCTGACCGGCCTCGTGGGATGAAACGAGTCTCCGTCCTTGGATCCACGGGGTCCATCGGGACCTCGACGTTGTCCGTGGCCGAGGCTTTCCCCGAGCGCTTCCGAATCGTCGCCCTTTCAGCCGGTCGCAACATCAACCTGCTGCGGGCACAGGTGGCCCACCACCAACCCCAACTCGTCGCCGTCGCTCGGGCCGAAGACGCCCGGATGCTGGCAAAAGAGTTTGGAAACACGCGATTCGTTGACGGCCTCGATGGAATCGAAGAAGTCGCGTGCTTCGACGCCGCACAGATGGTCGTTTCGGCACTGGTCGGTTCGATCGGGCTGGCACCAACTGTGGCTGCAATCCGCGCTGGCAAGGACATCGCCCTCGCCAACAAGGAAACGCTCGTGGTGGCCGGAGAACTCGTCATGGCCGAGACCGAGCAGGCCGGCATCAATCTATTGCCCGTCGACTCTGAGCACAGCGCCCTCCACCAGGCCCTCGGTTCCGCACCGTCAGAAAGCGTCCGACGCCTGATTCTGACCGCGTCCGGCGGTCCGTTCCGTACCTGGTCGCTGAACCGGATCGCCGAGGCTAATGTGGCTGACGCTCTTGCCCATCCGACCTGGAAGATGGGACCAAAAATAACAATTGACTCGGCGACGATGATGAACAAAGGGCTGGAGATCATCGAGGCCCATCACCTCTTCGCCGTGCCGGAGGATCTCATCGAGGTCGTCGTCCATCCCGAAAGTCTCATCCACTCGGTCGTCGAGTTCGTCGACGGCGCCCTGATCGCACAGTTGGCACCCAATGACATGAGATTCCCGATCCTCCACGCCCTCTCATGGCCCGACCGGCTACCGAGTCGGATGCCCGGTCTTGACCTCCTTTCGGCCCCCCCGCTGACCTTCGAGCAGCCGGATGAAGAGCGATTCCCCTCCCTCCGGCTGGCCAGAGCGGCCCTCCGGGCCGGTGGCGAAATGCCGGCAGTTCTCAACGCCGCCAACGAAGTGGCGGTGGCCTCTTTTCTCGACGGTCTCTGCTCGCTGCCCTCGATCGCAGCGACGGTCGACGCGACCCTTGACCGATGGAGTGCGCGCAACCGTCCACTGGCCGGTATCGAGCAGGCCTTCACCGCCGATCGAGAAGCCAGAGTTGCCGCCAAAGAAGAATTGCGGAAATACCTCCATGCCGGGGTTGGTTCGGAGAGTAGATGCTGACACTCGCTGCTTTCATTTTTGTCATTGGTGTTTTGATCACTATCCATGAAGCGGGCCACTTCGCCATGGCTCGGCTTCTCGGGGCGCCGGTCGAGGTCTTCTCGATCGGGTTCGGCAAGCGCCTCTGGGGATTCGAGTGGGGCGGGACCGATTATCGGATCTCGCTGGTCCCGCTCGGCGGGTATGTTCGGATTCTAGGTCTCGGACCTGACGAAACGGACGTCGTCGGCGACGGTGCAGACGATATTGAGCTCCTCCCGCGCTGGAAGCGAACCCTCATCCTACTCGCTGGGCCGATCACCAATATCTTCGCGGCGGTGGGTTTCGTGGCTCTCGCCTTTGTGATCGGTGTCGAGGTTCAGGCCTACCTCGACGATCCACCGGTGGTCGGTTGGGTGGAGCCCGGTTCGGGCGCCGACGTCGCGGGGATTCGAGAGGGAGACCTCGTCCGCGCGGTGCAGGGAGCGCCTTCCGATCACTGGCGCGATCTCGAGGTCGCCCTGCTGACCGCTGGCGGCGGAGAGGTTTTACTGAAAATCGAGCGGGACGGCTCCGTTTCCGAGATCCCGGTCACCCTCGGTGTCGACTATCTCTACGGCTTCGGAGTTTCGGGGATCAAACCCTTCCTCGATTCCGTCGTCCAGCCACGGGCAGGTGGACCGGCTGCCGGCGCCGGCATCCGCACGGGTGACCGTATTGTGGCCGTCAACGGCAAGCCTGTCACTCAGTATTACGAGCTCCCTCTCCTCATCGAGCCGCACCCCGGTGTCAAGATCACGCTCGAGGTCATCAGGGACGACAATCGACTGAGCTTTGACCTGACGACGATGGACGAGGCCGGATCGGGAAAAATCGGCGTCGTTCCTCTCTTTCCAACCGTCGTCGAGACTCTCGGCGTCCTGCCGGCGATCAGAACCGGATTCATTGAGTGCCATCGCATGACCATCCAGACCTTCCAGGTCATCGGCCGTTTGCTGACCAGGAAGGCCTCGATCCGACAGGTCTCCGGACCAGTGGGCATTGCTCAGATCTCGGGAGAGGCCGCCCGTAGCGGCATCGAGGCCCTGATCATGCTGATGGGCATCATCTCTCTCCAGTTGGGCATCTTCAATCTCCTGCCGATACCGATCCTCGATGGCGGACACCTGACTGTCATCGCGGTCGAGAGCGTTATCCGCAGGGACCTCCCACTCAAGGTCAAGGAACGCATTCTCGAGGTTGGGTTCTACCTTCTCATCTTGTTGATGGTGGTGGTGCTCTTCAACGACATCGTTCGCTACCTCCCCGAAAGCGTCCGTCAATTCATCTTCCGCGGTTGAGTGCTCCCGTGCGCAAATACGCATGAGAGCACTGGGGCTTGAGCCTCTGTCGTGCTAAGGTTTGCGCCGATGGCGAAACGTCTTTTGGCCGCCTTGCTCTTCCTGCTCTGTGCCGGAGTTGTGTTCTGGTTTGCTCTGGTGCACACCGTCCACCGGGGCACACTGGCGGTGCCCGACCTCGGTGAAAAGACGTTGGAGGAGGCAAGACAACGGGTGCATGACCTCGGCCTCGAGATGACGGTGGACGAACCCGGGGTGTTCTCGACCGCGGTTGTCCCTGGCGCTATCGCCTTCCAAGAGCCACCACCCGGATTTCACGTCAAATCGGGCTCGGTGGTGACAGTTCGAGTGAGTCTCGGTGGCAAGACGATCGATGTTCCAGAGGTTCGCGAGAACTCTCTCGGCACGGCCCAACGCGAAATCGAGCGAGCAGGCCTGGTTCCGGGCTTGCGCGCCCGGGTCGAGGGGGAAGGCGCCGCCGACAGAGTGATCGCGACCGGGCCGCCGGTGGGTCAGCAGGTGGCACCCGTCACCCGGATCGATCTTCTGGTCAATACCGCCCCGCACCGACAACTGTGGGTCATGCCCGCGCTCGTGTCGCAACCCCTGGGACGGGTCGAACAATTCTGTAGATTGAATCGCTTGCGCCTGGGTCGGGCCCGTGAGGTGAACTACCCCGGCGTCCCCTCCGGACTCGTGCTTCGCCAGTACCCACCGGCCGGGTCGCCGGTGGCACCGTCCGAAATCATCACAGTGTGGGTGAGCCGATGAGTATTCGAATCGCACCGTCTCTTCTTTCGGCCGACTTTTCGCATCTCGCGGACGAGGTGGCTGACGTCGAACGCGGAGGTGCGGATCTCCTGCATCTCGACATCATGGACGGGCACTTCGTGCCCAACCTCACCTTTGGTCCCCCCGTGGTGCGCGCCGTTGCATCGCATGCGAAGATCGCTCTCGACGCGCACCTGATGGTTACCAATCCCGACGATCTCATCGACGATCTCTTTGCGGCTCCGGTGGCCCGGATTGCGGTTCACGTCGAGGTCTGCAACCATCTCCAACGCACACTGGAGAATATCCGCGCCGGCGGAGTAGAGGCCGGGATCGCAATCAACCCCGCGTCCGCCCTTTCGCTGCTCGAGGACGCCCTGCCCTGGACCGACTTTGTCCTCATCATGTCGGTCAACCCGGGATTCGGTGGACAGGATTTCATCCCCGAAACCCTCGAAAAAATCAGCCGGTTGCGGCAGATGGCTGCCGGGAGGCAGTTGGACATCGC
>Ga0316193_10004668_pt1 | contig 10104 bp, 12 predicted proteins | sample MerIslsedime2_MG_FD_207735 | JGI IMG/M metagenome (GOLD analysis project Ga0316193, IMG submission 207735) | Coastal sediment microbial communities from Maine, United States - Merrow Island sediment 2 | ecosystem: Environmental > Aquatic > Marine > Coastal > Sediment | place: USA: Maine...
AAGTAACCCAGATATTATTAGCAGGGGATTTAGATTTAATTGATAAAGGTGAATTGGGCACACTAAAAAGAGACATCGCAGAAATCGAAAGAATGTTAAAGGCGCTGGTAAAGTCTTTAGAAAAAAACCTTGGATCCTTGACCCCCCGAATCTTTGGACCTTCTTCTCCAACTAAATTGGAGAAGAAGCAATATTAATCGCAAAGGAGGGCAGGGTAAACGCATTTGATTGCGGCGCAATGTAGTGACGGCGTGTTTCTCATGGAAGCCGCCTGACTGTCTGAAGGGCTTTAGCACGCGTTAGCCCGAGCCGTATGAAATTATTGCTAAAAAATCAATGGTATAACTTGGCAACGAATTGTCCTTAATAACCCAGACTCGGCTCGGACTTACGGGTGCTAAAGCACAAGTTTCAGTCGGTTGGAAAGAGAGATACGCCGTCGTGGAGCGTTCTCCCCACATTGGTATTCAAATGCGTTTGCCCTGAGGATGGGTAGTTGTTTGACAAACGAGGTCGCTCGTGTTAGCAGTTAAATAATACGTCACTGGGGGAGCCAATGCAAATCGGCTGAGAGGAGGCTAGAAGCCTCGACCCCTGGAACCTGATCCGGATTATGCCGGCGTAGGGAAGTTGATACCATTCCATTGTTAGTTTTCCTTCCTGCTCACCGGCATTAAATACCAACCCTAATCAAACCTTTGGTAGTTTTGCCTGCGAACTATGCATAACAGCACGAAAATCGACACAAGATTTGAGGGACGTCCGGCTGCTCCGAGCGTTACATTGGAACAGGTGTCCTTTGCATATCCCGGTGAGCAGATCTTTCGTTCCTTAAATTTTACTGTAAAAGGCGGTCAGTGGACATGTCTTATCGGTCCAAGTGGTTGTGGAAAGTCTACATTGCTCAGATTGATTTCAGGAACCCTTCGAGAGGGGCTTTCCGGACGAATTCATTTTAGTGACGGCAACAATCATAAAGGACTGACTGCCTGGATGTCTCAAAAAGATCTGTTGCTTCCCTGGTTGAGCGTCGTGGATAATGTCTGCTTGGGGGCACGTTTACGAGGTGAAATGACTGCCAAAAAGCGTTTAAAAGCGATGTCGTTGCTTAAAGATGCAGGATTGGGTGAATATGCAAACGTACTTCCTTCATCCCTTTCCGGCGGCATGCGTCAACGTGTGGCGCTGTTGCGAACACTGATGGAAGAGCGTTCAGTCATCCTCATGGATGAGCCGTTTTCAGCACTTGATGCATTGACAAGGCTCAAACTTCAGGATTTGGCAGCAAGGCTGGTTGAAGGTGCAACCGTGTTGATGGTGACCCATGATCCACTTGAGGCTCTCCGTCTCGGTCACAGAATATATGTTATGACCGACAGACCTGCAAAACTGAGCGATGCATTGATTCCGCCAGGTTCTCCTCCTCGTAATCCCGGCGATTCGGCCATCATTTCCATGCAGGCAACATTACTTGAGCGGCTGGAGGGCAGAGACAGCTCATGACCTTTATCCGTCCCATCGTCATTTTATTCGGATTAGTGCTGATATGGCAGGCGATTGTTTTCGTGACCGGCGTGCCCGCTTATATATTACCCGGACCCATGAGCGTCGCTGAAGCTGCTTTGTCTCACGCAGGCCCTTTATTCGAACATGCCATTACAACGTTGTTAGAAATTATTGCCGGGTTGCTGATTGGAACACTGTTGGGTGCTTCAAATGCTCTTGTTATGATTGCTTCCCGATCTTTAAAACGTTGGTTGTTACCTGTTCTTGTTATCAGTCAGGCGATCCCGGTATTTGCCCTTGCCCCCCTTCTCGTCCTGTGGCTTGGTTACGGTATGAGTTCAAAGATTGCAATGGCTGTTCTGATCATTTTTTTCCCGGTGACCGCAGCTTTCTACGATGGAATGCGCAGCACCGAGCCCGAATGGCTGGAGCTTGCACAGGTGATGAATGCAAAACCGATGGCAATCATCCGGCATATCAGGATTCCTGCGGCGCTTCCGGCGTTTGCTTCGGGTTTGCGCGTTGCGACTGCTGTAGCACCCATTGGCGCAGTTGTGGGTGAATGGGTTGGGTCCAGTAGAGGTCTCGGGTTTTATATGCTTCACGCCAATGCCCGCATGCAAATCGATATCATGTTTGCAGCACTTTCTCTTTTGTGTATCGTTGCCCTGACGCTTTACTTTTTAGTGGACAGGGCCATGATCAAAATTGTTTACTGGCAAAAAGAAGGAAATAAAAAGGAGGAAAGTCACACATGAGACATAAATATCTTATAGTATTTTTCATCGTGGCAGCCTTGTTGGGTGGAGTTTCAAATACTTTAGCCGAATCAGAAAAAATATCAGTTGTACTCGACTGGTTCGTTAATCCCGATCATGGGCCGCTTTTCATCGCGCTAGAAAAAGGATTCTTCAGCCAGCAGGGGTTGGATGTCAACTTCCATGTACCTTCAAATCCGAATGACCCTCCAAAACTTGTTGCTGCCAAAAACGCAGATATTGCGGTTTCCTACCAACCCCAGCATTATCTTCATGTTGATCAAGGATTACCACTGGTCCGAATTGCAACCCTCGTTGCAACACCTTTAAATACGCTGGTTGTGCTGGCAGACAGTGACATAAAAAATCTTGCTCAACTGAAAGGTAAAACCGTGGGATATTCAATCGGTGGATTTGAAACCGTTATTCTCAAGGTCATGCTTGAAAGCCAGGGCCTGTCTCTGGATACCGTAAAACTCGTCAATGTCAATTTTTCGTTGTCCCCATCTCTTTTTTCGAAAAGCACAGACGCGGTTATCGGTGCTTTTCGAAATTTCGAACTGAACCAAATGGACATTGAAGGACGGCCGGGCCGTGCTTTTTATGTCGAGGAATATGGGATCCCTTTCTATGATGAATTAATACTGGTTGCCCATGGCGATTATGTCAAAAAAGCAAAACTAAGAAGGTTCGTCGATGCATTGGAAGAAGGGGTCCAGTTTTTGGTCAACCATCCGGACGAAAGCTGGAAATTATTTATTCGAGGGCGAAAGGATCTGGATAACCAGTTGAATCGTTTAGCGTGGCGGGATACACTTCCACGCTTTGCTCTTCGTCCGGGGGCGCTGGATCGCGTCCGTTATCAGCGCTTCGCAAAGTTCCTTAAAAAACAAGGATTGATCAAGAAAATTACGCGGCTTGATGACTATGCGGTGGAATTGCCATCGCCTTAATATTGAGAGAATACTGAAAGCCCGGATAAAATTATTAGAAAACAAACACTTGAACCCTTGAATCCTGGACCCCTTTCTCCCAACTAATTGGGAGAAGACCTTATTTCCTAATTTTTGTGTCGGTTGTTTCTGAATATTTTTCAAGGCGTTTGTAGCGGTTCATTGCAGATTTTGCAAAGCGGCCAATGACCCTGGACAGATCTGAAGTGTTCCAAACGGCAGTAAACTCGTCTGAGCCGAAGAGCCGCTTGTTCATCATGTAATGGGGCTCGTGGTCTAAACGAAGGGTGATATCTTCATGATCAAAATCGATTTTATCCTCAAAAATACTGTTACATAATTCCATGATGGTTTGGACGAAAAAATTGATGACATCTTCAGTGGATTCCGCCAGGTTGAGTTTTTTTCTGAAGTCGGGAAGAACTTCATTTTCGTACTTTGTAAAGGAAATCTGTGGCGCCATGACATTTCTCCTTTCTGTATCTGAAAGCATCAACCTTATTAAATAGTTAAAGGATTAAATGTAATTTTTTCAGATACACGTTAGCGGCAATGTTTGCCAATCGATCGATGGATTCCAAGATATGACCGAGCATTTTTATTTCCTTGAATTGAAAGAGAATTGTGTTGGATGGCTGGATCGGGTTTGGATTTGTGCATGATGTGGTCATTAAATTTTTAATGCAAGGATTAATGCGTGTTTAAACCGTTTATTTTTAGATACCATAAAGAAATAAATATCACAACATTCTTTCTCCTACAAAAATCAAAATTTTCACCTTAAAATGCACAAAAATATGTGCATGTATGCCCTGTTTGTTGTGCACGCCACTTTTTTAGATCTTATCTTTAGATCTTATTTTGGAATTAAAATTCATAACGTATAAAATTATAATGATCGCAAATGTCCATGAAATAAGGGTGTTCGAGTGCGATATGCAAAAATTTGTCTTAACAATTTCACTGGATGTTGAACCGGCGGAATTTGGCATGAATTTTGATGCACTTAAGGTAAACCCTTATGTTGCAAAAGGATAATCATGGACAAATTACTTTTTATCGATGACGAAGAAGGCATCCGACGATCCGTCGTTCGCGCCCTAAAAAACGAACCCTATGAAACCTATACCGCTGAAAACGGTGATGTCGGTATAGCGTTCGTCAAAAAGAATCTTTTTGAAGTCGCAACGGTCATTTCAGATTATAAGATGCCCGGATTGGATGGCCTTGAAACGCTTTCCGTGATTGGGTCCATGAATCCGGAAATCACTCGCATCATCCTCACCGGATATACGACCATGGAAGCGGCGATCCAGGCCACAAATGAAGGGATTGACGGTTTTCTAACAAAGCCGTTTGACAATGTAGAACTCAGAGCCAAAATTCATACAATCAATGTGCGGAAGCGTTTAAAACAGTTTGTGTCCGAGCAGGTTTACAAAAAGATCGAAAACGCACAGGGAGTCCTGAAGCCATCATTTCATGAGGTGTCGATCCTTTTTTCCGATATTCGTGGTTTTACTCGGATGTCCCAGCATGTTCCACCAGGCAAACTCGCGTCTTTTTTAAACAATGACTATTTTGCGCCACTGGGAGAGATTGTTTATAAGTATAATGGCGTCGTGGACAAGCATATCGGTGACAGTATTATGGTGGTTTTCGGCTCCCCTGTTGCATATGATGATCATGCGATCCATGCGGTAAAAACGGCCATGGCCATGCAGAGAAAAGCAATGGAAATTGATAAGAGACTTCATGAAAAAAATGGGATGAGGCTTAAAATCGGTATCGGCGTATCAACGGGGAAGGTGTTTTCAGGCATTTTAGGTTCGTTGAGAATCAAGGAATATACCTCCGTAGGTATGCCGGTCAATATCGCCGCAAGACTCCAAGGCATCGCAAATAGCGGCGAAATCCTTATTAGTCGTATGACGTTTCAAAAGCTCTCGGATAAAATAAATGTTGAAGCCCTTCCCCCGGTGACCGTTAAGGGTATCAATGAACCGATTAGCGTTTACAAAGTTAAGGTATAGTGTGCCTATCGGATGAGTGATTCTTATAACTTTCTCCAAATGTTATTCATTGCTTGATCCTAAAGGATTTTCAGTAATAGAATGATCCAGACGTTATTTGCCACAATGTGTCATTTTTTGTAACAGCCTTGACAACTCAGGCTAAATATGCGAAAAAACATATGATTTCAAAATGTTTGCTTTAACCTTAAATAAAGGGAGAGCATATGATGTTAGAAGAAACCCCGTTTCTCACACAGAGAGAGGTGGGGTTTTGTGTTTTTATTGGTACCGATCAGATGCGTTTGCACGGAAATAATTCTTATGTTCAAAACAGTAATGAATAAAATTGAAGTGATTTTGAGGGATTTTAAAAATATAATTACCTTCTTTTTAGGGGCTATTGATATAATAACCTTTTATCTCGGTGCAGATAACTACATTAACAATCAAATAGAGAAAAAGATCACAGACGAAAAGTATATAAGCAAGTTAGCGCGCGTGCTAAGACCATTTTCAAATTTCGACAAGAAGGGTATTATAAAATACAACCACAGAGGGGAGCGTGACAAATGCATCCGCCTGACGCAAGACTGTACATCGTTGGTCTAATAGTGGATTGTCCATACGAACCAAATCCTGAGGGCTGTGCCTTGCATGATATTAGGCAAAAGCCGCTCAGAGAGCGAATCGAATGGTCCAAGCAATTGACCAACGAGGAAATTCAAGGCATCATAAGCGTTCACAAGAAATGTCTGGCTGAGAAGGAAGGTAGGGTCGGCTTCTCTGAAACATAGCGCAAGAGGCATGCAAACCAGACTGGATGACGGGCTCATTTTCCCGTTTGGCTTCGTACCTACCTTAGCAGGAATGCCGACACGTAGGCCTTCCTTGAGGTTTTGTCGATGGACAAAGTTGATCTGACAATTATCAAAAACAGGATTTACTTAACCTAATTAATAATATGATATCTGTATATCAATTGTTGTTGTGAACGGTGCAGGTACTGGCAAGATAAAACAACATTTAATTTCGGTTAGTAACCTTCAATTTTTAGAAATTGAAGGTGCAGACACGGTATCAATACTAAGAAATATAATAATGTATGGATTTAAAGAGATATAATAAAAAGTACTTTAGGCACAAAATATATGACTCCTTTATTAGGAAAACAATACGATCAATGATAGATCGAAAACGCATTCAGAAGAAATATCCCGATCTTCAAAAAACCTATGAGGAAAAAAAGAATGATTACAAACACCAAATATTGCCATTTTATGAACGGTATGTAAATGAAATCTCAAATGAAATCATGGCCGCATCGCTGGAACTCATAATTTTCTGTATCGTGATGTGTGACATGATCAAGCCAAAGAAGATACTTGACCTTGGTTCTGGATTTAGCTCATTCGCTTTTCGATTTATGCCGTCATTGCTCAAGCAAGAGTTCAGACCCGAAGTTTGGTCCGTTGACGATTCTCAAGAATGGTTAAACAAAACTAAAAGATTTTTAACATTTAATGGTATCGACGGCAATCATCTGATAACCTGGAAAGAATTAACTGAAGAAGATTCACATCTTTTTGATTTTGTACTTTACGATATCGGTGGATTTCCATTTAGGATTGGGGTCTTTGAACAGGCAATTAAGTTTGTTAATGAAAACGGAATAATGATAATCGATGATATGCATTCTGCAGAGTTTGGTCTTTTTGTGCAAAAGGTTCTAAAAAATAATGGAGTTTCATTTTTTGATTTAAGCGATTACACCAAAGACAAACTCAACAGGTATTCTTTGTTGGTTCCTTTTTAACGAAAATAATTGAATGACATATATAGCAATAAAACATTTGAGCCCCACTCAATTTAGTAATGTAAATGGAGGGCGAAAAAGTCGATATTTTGTATTCTCTCTTTTGAACCAAAATTCATGATTCCTTCCTTTATACGTAACACACAGCACATTCAAATTTACGAGATTTCAGTTTAAATCAATCCACTGAGGGTTCCGATATCTGCTGAGACTGTCGAAAAACACTAAAAGCATCATTTCAGGGTTTATAACTCTCTGATATTACAACATGCGAAATTAGAAAAGATGCCAGAATTGGACTTTTTCGACAGTCTCGCTATGTATTCCATATTTTAATGCCAGTTCAAAAATTGTGATATCGTTTTTCAATAAGGGCAAGTCCTTTTTTCGGGGATTTGCCTTTTTGTGCAATTTTGTAAGAAATAGGATATATGTACTGGAAATCGAGATGCTTGTTCCTGTGGTTTTGGCAAGATATCAAGATATCACAAGTTTGATTTCGATTGGGAATCTTCAATTTGCAAGTATTTGCGACTTAGACACGACATTGCTCATTTTTGAATATAGTTCCGCACCACTAAATATCATTAACATCCATATCCAATCTATCTTAAAGTGATTACAGCTGGCTGGCTGATTTTCAGCTTGATAGGTTTTTTAGATGCTACCTATCTCACCATCCAGCATTATCGTGGTTTTGGGCTTGATTGCGGGATGCTGCTTGAATGTGATGCGGTTATGACCAGTAAGTATGCAGTTATAGGCGGTATCCCGCTTGCTCTATTGGGCAGCCTGTACTATCTGGCCATCTTTTTGCTGACAGTTGCTTATTACGACAGAAAACACCTCTATATACTTTCAATCATTGCTCGTTTAACGACTTTAGGATTTCTGGTATCGTTGATTTTAATTTATCTGCAAGCATTTATCATCCGTGCCTTTTGTTTCTATTGTCTCCTATCCGCCTTGACCTCAACCGGTCTTTTTATGTTAGCCTTGATTTATCGAGGCAGATTGAAGATGGTAGACCCAACAGCCTGCCGTCTTTCAAAGTCCAGCTAAATCACCTTCTTTGACTGTTGGCCTTGTTTGCAACCTCATGGATTTTACCATATATAATGAGAATTTTAATTTGAAGTCATCGATCCCAATCGTTGATTTCTGGTATCTATCTTTCATTTTGAAAGTGGATTCAGAAGTTGTGATATCATACTCCGAAAATTGAACTGTCAAGGGATTTATAGACCTGACTTCTCGCTCATCTTGAGGACATTTATAGTTGCTTGATAATTATAGACAGACCGCTTCCGCCACTTTTAAGAACTAGCTTTTCCGTCTGGGAATTCTTTTAGCCGCTTGGGATAATTATAATTTTCTGTTACAAAGTCCGGGATTTTAGACTTGACCTTGCGAAAAATTTCTAATTTCTGCATTGGAAACTTAATTTGGGATCAATATAGATATGGATGGACACTAACTCAAGTTTAGCACCCCAATATTGCTAAAAAGTCTTTGAAACATCTGGCCGAAATAAATTTTTTAAGGTAATAGATTTTATTGGGGCATTAATCGTAAGACGCCAAAATAAAAAGGCTCTCTATATTTTTTCAAGACGATATGGATTCCAATATTTGCAGGTTAAAAGAACAGGGGTTTTCTCAAGGGGACTGTCTGGTCAAGGCCAATAGGAAAAGTGCGCCAGCTTGCCAGGTGACATTAAAATATAGAAACCGCCAACCGTATCGACTGATCACTGCCATTCATCTGTCGCGCCCTGAAAACTATCTTTCTATTTATCAGTCAGGATGTAATTTTTCGTGCCGCAAATGCCATTCCTGGTATTTCAGCAAGGAAAAAAACGGCAGCTGGTATTCTCCGGATGAAATTTTAAAAGAAGCCGTTGATTATGAGAAATCGGTGACCTTGACAGAGCCTCGTGAAAAAGCAACTGCCTGGCATGCCCATGATACATGTCGATGCTGTGGCAGCTGTATCCTTTACGGAAAACGATCAAATTCATGCCCGGGAATACTCGACCCCGAATCCATTGCGTTAGGTCCCCAGGGGTTCGGTCCTGTAAGGAATATTGTGGCGTTTACCGGTGGCGATTTGACCTGCAACCCCGAATTCTATGGAGAATGTGCACGCCTTATTCATAAGCACACTCGGCTATGGGTGCTCATCGAAACCAATGGTTACGGGCTTACACCGAACAACCTCGATTATTTACAAGATTCAGGTGTGGATAGCTTTTGGCTCGATATCAAAGCGTATGACGATGATAAGCACAAATGGCTAACCGGATGTTCCAATGAAAATATATTGAAGTTGCCAAAAGAAATCATCGAGCGGGGATTTGTCCTGGAAGTCTTGTCCCTTTTTATCCCCGGTTTGGTCGAAAGCGATGAGCTTGAGAGCATTGCGCAGAGCCTCATCGCAGTTGATGGTTCAATCCCTTTTACCATTCTGGCCTTTTTTCCTGAATACCGTATGAAGGTGTATAAAAGTCCTTCCGTTACGGAAATGGTAGAAGCGTATCACCGGGTTAAAGCAACCGGACTGAAGAATATCAGACTCGGAAATATAGGGGTATTTGCACGCACTAAAGAAGATCAAGAATATTTGATGGAGAATGTGGATGAAGGCGCATATTAAAATATAACATCGCGCTTACTTGAGAGAATATTTTTGTATATTTTTCAAGCTACTTTAAGAAACTCTACATCCTTAATGTGGAAGTTAAATATCAGTGTCTCGCAGATTCTATCCAAATTATCTTGAAGGGCCTTTTTCCTGAAATTTCCTGTCAGGCGATCTTGAGCCAGTGCTTTCGCCATAACTGAAAGAAGCTGAACTCTCTGATGAAACACATACTCCTCCTCTGTTTCAACCTCGGAGGTAGTACCCGACTGCTTTTTTAAATCGTGGTTTTTAATAAAGGCTGTTTCGCTGACCAATTTCAGGGAATGATAAAAAACGTGGTGGGCGTTTTCGATGATGGCAGATTTTCGATACTTTCCAATGGGACAATTTTTTAAATATGCCTTGGCCATGATAAT
>Ga0316193_10004671_pt1 | contig 10102 bp, 11 predicted proteins | sample MerIslsedime2_MG_FD_207735 | JGI IMG/M metagenome (GOLD analysis project Ga0316193, IMG submission 207735) | Coastal sediment microbial communities from Maine, United States - Merrow Island sediment 2 | ecosystem: Environmental > Aquatic > Marine > Coastal > Sediment | place: USA: Maine...
GGCCGAGAAACAGCGCGAGCAGCGCGGTGGCTGCCACGAGAATGCGCGTTGCGAGCGAGTGCGAGGCGCTCAGGTGTTCGTTCGGGTCAGTGACCATCGGTATCCCCGGCCGCGCAGCGTCTCGATGGGATGCAGCTCGCCCGCGGGATCGAGCTTGCGTCGGAGGCGCCCGACGAATACCTCGATCACGTTTGAGTCGCGCTCGAAATCCTGATCGTACAGGCGATCGGTCAGGTCCGACTTCGAGATGACTTCGCCAGCGCGCAACAGCAGGCACTCCAGCACGCGATACTCGTAGGCGGTGAGCTCGATCGGCGTCCCGTCCAAAGTGACGGCCTGCGTGCGGGTGTCGAGCGACACGGGGCCGCTTTCCAGTACCGGACTCGCCCAGCCGCCGGATCGGCGCAGCAGCGCCTGCACCCGCGCCAGCAGCTCCTCCATGTGGAACGGCTTGACGACGTAGTCGTCGGCGCCGGCACCGAGGCCGTCGACCTTTTCCTCCCAGCGGCCTCGTGCGGTCAGAATCAGTATCGGAAAACTCGCGCCGTCCGCGCGGAGCCGGCGAATCAGATCCATGCCGGGGAGGCCCGGCAGGCCGAGGTCAACGATTGCGACGTCCGGGTGATATTCCTCGCTGAAATAGAGGCCCTCTTCGCCGTCGCCCGCTTCGTCGACCGTGTAGCCCTCGCCGCGTAGCCGCCCGGCGACCTCGGATCGCAGCGCAGCCTCGTCCTCGACGATCAGAACGCGCATGGGTTCAGAGGAACTCGCCGCTGTCGGCGTCGACGCGCACCGTGCGCACGCGGCCCGAGTCGGTCAGGAATTTGATCGAGTGGAACCGGCCACCGTTGCGTTTGCGGGTCCTTGCCTTGAGGATCGTGACGTCGCCGTAGCGGCTGCGGACCTTGCGGATGGCCTGGTCCAGCGAGACGTTGGCGTCATCGGTCATGGCGGCTCGGCCGAGCCCGGCAGACCACGCCGAAGGGCCCGTCTCAGGAGAAGGCGTAATGGCCGCGAGGCCCGTCGAAGGCAGGGCGGCGACGAGAACAATTCCCGCCAGCACGGTGACCTTTGGCACTTCTCGCAGCATCGTCGGGATTCTCGGCCAAGTCCCTGGGCAACGCAATGTCATAGGTTTCCCGGATCGCGCCCGACGGCTTCAGGAGGGCGCCGATCCCATCCTCCGATTCTAAACATCTGGAGGATAGGACCGGCGCCGCGGGGTCCCGGTTCAAATTGAAGCCGGGGTGACGTTGACATGCACGCGGATGCGCTTGCCGGGGTGACGGTTCGTTTCGGTCTGGTAGTGCCGGCCCGCATAGCGGTAGGTCACGCGGTACGTATCGACCGTCCGCTGCTGCTCGGTCTCATACCAGGTCTCGCAGCGTTCCACCGGCCGGGAGCGCCCGCCTGCGTAGCGCACCCGGGCATCCGGTCGATGCGACGCGGAATGGCCAATCGCCGCGCCGACGAGCGTGCCGACGACCGTCATCGCGTCGCGGCCGTCACCGCTGCCGAACTGGCGTCCGATAACGCCGCCGATAACGCCACCGGCGATGGTCGGCATGGCTGAGCCGGAGCGGCGACGCTCCTGGCGGTAGGACGTCTGGCGATACTCGGTATGTGTGCTGCATTCCCGATGGGGGATCTGCACCGTCTGATACCCATAAACCGGCTGGACGTCCACGACCTTGGCGTAGCGGTAGCGGGCATCTCCGGCTGCCGCGATCGACGGCAAAGTAAGGGCGATGGCGGTAGTCAGGATGATCAGGCTCTTCGATTTCATTTTCTTGCTCCTCGTTCGGCACTGGCGCCGTTCGTCGCGGTTCTGTGCGACTCGGGAACCAGCCTATGCCCCGGCTCCTGAACGGAACCTGAACGCGGGAAAATTTCTACGCGCGCGTTTTCGATAGCCCCCAATACAAGGCGTCCGAGCGCAGCCGGCGATGGCGGGGCCCCGCTCTTCCTTGCCCGCGCCGACCCGCCAGAGAGTCCGTTCAGGCTCCGTTCAGCTTGACCCCGTTAGCGTGTCCCCCATGCCCGGCAAAGCGGACTGCCAGCCGGGTTCACGAATGACCTGACGGGCCGAGGGAAGATCAAATGAATCCAAGACTAAGCACAGCTTCTGTTTACGGTGTTGCCGCGCTGCTGCTCGCCGCGCCGCTGCTCGCGGGGGCCGCGAAGGGGCCGGCGCTGCAACTGTTTCCGACCACTGTGTTGGAAGACATCAAGGAGACTGGTCAGGTGGCCGGCGAAATGGAGACGGGCCTGCAGGATGTGATCGCGCGTCTCGATCGCCAGCAGCAGCTCTATCTCGAGAGCAAGTGCGATGGTGCGGAGGAGGATCCCGGCTGTGCCCGGATCGCCAAACAGCTGGGCGCCACCTACATGGAGATGCTCCAGATCATGTCCGATCGGCTGCCGGACATGGAGCGCGCCGTGAACGGCACGCGCACGAGTCTGGAGAAGCGCCTCCGCGGCGAACTCGGGCTGAAGATGACGCCCTGGACGCTGCAGGAAACCCTGCTCGGCAACCAGCCCGACGGAACCGAGCCCGCTCAGCCGAAACTCCGGGGACGTTCTGGTCTCCGGTTATCCGAGCGCTTCCGCCAGTACTACAGCCTTGTCGCCCAATCGGGGCGTGGCAGCGATCACTCGCTCGCAGTCGTGGCGTCGGACATCTATCTCGACATGGAAGAAGCGTCCGTCCTGATCGCCCAGACCCGGGAAGAGATCGGCAGGGCGACGCTGCTTGAAGAGCTCAACCAGTCCTTCGGCGTCATCACACCCGAAATGCAGCAGGTGGTGAACGGCGTGAAGTCGATCCTCTTCGGCGAGTCCGGTCAGGTCATCGAACTGGCGGGTCCGCCCCCCGGGCTGGACGAGATGGCTTACGACAGCCCGCTGGAGTGGTAGTCGATGAACGCCTGCCGGCATCGGGCCAGAGACACACGGGCATTGGAGGAGAACAAGACGATGAGTATTGAGTGGACAAAGAAACTTTCACCGGCGCGCCGGGTGCTGCGGACTGTGGCGCTATTGGCCGTCGCCGCGACGGCGCTCTACGGCTGTGCGACGCCGACGCCGCAGTGCGCGCTGAGCGAGACACGCAATCTCGACGGCGCTATCGCCAGCGCCAAAGACCGTCTCGGCGCGGGCTGCCAGGCATATTTCGACGGCTATATGGATCAGCTACTCGAAGTGGCGGCCGGCGATCCGGATCCGGAAAACCGGCGGGCCTTCAGTGAGTTTCTGGTCTGGACCAGCGAGTCGGGCCTGTTGAGCAAGCGCCAGGCGCAGGAGACCTGGAATCGCTACTTCAACGTGAAGTACGTCTCGCTCCAGGGCGACTACAACAACTGTGCGCTGACCTGTCCGGTTCGGGCGCAGGTCATGGCGAATATGGAGGAGGAACTCGCGGACAAGGAGCGAGGCCTGCTCGAGGCTTCCCAGGACCGCGCGGGCTACTACCGTGCCGACCAGCTGCTCAAGGAAACGGAGCTCGTACTCGAGGCGACCTGTCGTGCCTGCGCGGCGGGCGGCCGCTGAGTTCGACGTTCGCGGATACGGAGGGTGAGGACGATGCGCCACGATAATTTCGGCCGATTCGGCAGCGGTTTGACCGCGGGCGTCCTGCTGACGGTGCTGACGGTCATCGCCTTGGCGATGGCCGGCCAGCAGCCGGAGGCCGGCACGGGCCCTGATGCGTTGAAGGCCCTGACGGGCTCAACCGTCGCCTGGGTCTGGCGCAACCTCGGCTGGTCCCTGCCGGTGTTCGCGTTCGTGATCGTCCTCTACGCGACCACGCTGGAGCGATTGAAGAAGGCGCTGCGCGCTGCGGCGCCGGCAGATGAGGTCGCGCAGGCCGATCACCTGACTGACGTCTGGACGAGCCTTTTCTTCGGCGTAGGCGTTATCTGGACGGCGATCGGCATGCGCGGGGCCCTGGTCGAGGCGCTCGGCGCACCCGCCGACAACAGCGGCGGTGTCGAAGTGCTCCAGCGCATGGTGGACGGCGGCATCTTGCTGGCATTGTCCACAACGATATTCGGCGGCGTGGGGGGCTACTTCATGCGTGCCTGGAAGACCCTGGTCGTGGGCGGGGAGCTAAAGCGTTACTACGAGGCCGATGCCCGCCGCGACCTGGCCGCGTTACGGGTCAGCGTCTCCGCAATCGAACGCAGGCTCGGCCACCCCAACGTCCCTGCCTGTCACAGCGATCGTAACGACGCCCCTGCCTATAACCGCGATGGTAACGAGACTGCGCGGTCTGACCCCCGCGATCCGTCACGGCCGCCGCCGACCGCAGAAAAGGAAGGCTGCTGATGCGCACGTTTGGCGGCATTTTTCGACGCGGCGACGACGCCGGCGATCACGAACTGGAGGCAGACGTGATGCGCTTCGTCGCGATTCTCGCCCTCTGCATCGTCGCGATTTCGACGCTGGTGGATGAGGCCGCGGCGCCCGTGTCGGCCGCACCGTCCGAGTCCCCGATCGAAGCTGCGCCGGCCGCGCCGGCACAGTCCACTCCCCTGATGGTCCCGGCGCCCCCGGTTCCTCCCTCCGCGTCCGCCCGGACCGGGGGCGCCGAGCCCATCACCTCGTCCCGGACCCCGCCGGCGATTCGCCGGCTCGCCACAACCCGTCCGAGGGCCGTCGTGGTCCAGGACCTGCCCCCCCAGCCGCGGCCGTCGGCGAGTTTGACGGAATCGGCAGCGCCACGGAGCCGTGGCGTCAAAGCCCCGGTGGCGACGCAGCCGCCGCGGGTATTGCCCGGGGAATCGCCCGGGGAATCGCCCAGGCAACCGCCCGAAGATCCGTCCGCGGAAACGTCCGCGAGACCGACCACGGCGGCTGTGCCGACGCCCTCGCGCACAGCGGCTGCCAGGACCGGGGTGTCCTCGCCCAAACGCCCGCCCGCCAGTCCGTCCGAGCCGCGCAAGGGATTCACGCTGCGCTTCGCATCCGACGCCGCTTTGCTGCGGCTGGTCGCCCGGGGGGCGGCGGACGTTTTCGTCTTTGACGGGCCCGAGACCCTCAGGCTGAGCTACGGACCCGGCGGGCCGGATTTCGACGCCGCCCCGGGACCCGGTCAATTCCACGCCATCGCCGCCAGCACCGTCCCGGCGCTGCTCCAGCGAGTCCTTGTCCTCGACGGCCGCGATCCCGCGACCGTCGTCTGGGGCGTCACCCTGCCTGACGCGACCCGGGCCGATCTGTCCCGCCTGATCAGTGAGTACGAGGCCGGGGAACTGGTGATCGACGAGCGCGGCGGTATCGCAATGGAGAAGAATCATGGCTAATGCCCCAATGCGCGGACCGGCCCCGAGGCTTAAGGCCCTGGCCGTGGTCCTCGGCAGCCTGATGTGGATCTCCCAGGGGCTCGCCGCACTGCCCGAGCCCGGCGGCGAGCTGGATCGCTGGTTCACCGGTGAGCTCGCGCCCTGGCTGACGGGCCAGTTGACCACGCACCCCCGCCTGCGCGGCGAACCGCTGCGCGTCGCCGTTGTCTCCGGCGAAGCGGTCGATCCCAGGCCGAGCAGTCTGTCGGCCGGACTGCGGGACCGACTCGGCCAGCTCCTGCTGGATCAGCCTGGCGTCGTGATCGCCCGCGAGCCTGCGGCGCCGGACTGGCAGCAGCCCGTTCCACCGAAACTCGACTGCCGTCCGTCCCCGGCCCGCTATCTGCTGGCGCTGGACATTGAGCCCGGTTCGCAGCGCTCGCGGGTGCGGCTCCGGATCATGGACCTCGACGAGCGCGGCTGGGTGGCCGGCTTCAGCCGTCAATGGCAAGGCCGTCTGACGCGCGATGAGCTGAGTGCGACCAGGCGGTCGACCGCCGTGGAGACGCTGCGAGGCCGGCGCACGCTGCCGTTCGAAAGCGCCCAGCCGGACCTCCTGGCGGCGCGGCTGGCATACCAACTCGGATGTGGCGTGCTGGCCCAGCCGGAGGACGGTTTGCGCGTGTGGGTCGGTGAGGGCGCGGAGGCGGCCGGCTATTCCCCGGCTGTGCGGCTCGTCGGCAACTATCTGGCCCGGGCAGGGCTGCTGCGTCTTGCCGGTCGTCCGGAGGATGCGGATCTCGTGCTGAGCGGCCGCCTCCACGATGTGGACGGCGAGTTGAAGCAGCTTTGGGTATCGCTGCGGCCGTCCGCGAAGGGCGATTTGCCCAGCCTGGAGGCTGCGGCCTACGTGCGGGCAACTGTCCCTGCCGACGCGCCTGGGGGGGCCGGGAGCCCGGCGCCGGCGGCGGGGCTTCGACAGCCCGCCACGACCGGGATGCCCTCGCCGGAGGTCGTCGCGCTCGACGAACGAGTCGACCAGGAGTCATTGAACACGCTGAGGGTCATTCGACTGCCCAGGCCCTGTCGGCCGGGCGATTGCGATGCCCGGGGCGAGCTGCTCGATCCGTCGGCGGGCTTGTCGTCCTCCGGCCCCCTGGCCCTGGAGGCGACGAGTGGCATTCAGGTGTCGGTCTTTCTGCTGGCACTGCGGCCAGGCAAAGGGCTCGAACGACTCGCGCCCAGGGACTGCACGGCATCCACCGGCGTGACGCTGATGCCCGGTCGCAGGCTGCGCCACGCCCTCGACGGCGAAACGCAGGCTGTGACGATGTTCGCCATCGCCGTCGATCCCCGGCGGGACCGCCGGCTTGCCCGGCTGCTTGCCGATGTGCCGGCCGGCTGTGGCGGCCGCCCCCTGCGCGGGGATCCCCTCGCGCGCTGGCTTGGCGCTTTCGAGGCCGTGACGCGGGAACGCCACGTCGACTGGCAGGCCATCCGGCTCACATTCAACGCCAACCGCCCGGGCGAACTCCTCGCCCGCGGCCGGTGACGGCAACGCTAAGAGGTGACGACATGTTGCGATCACTGGGGTTTCTGACAGGCATGGCGCTGACCGCCGTGCTGACCCTCGCCCTGACCGACCAGATGGCGGTCGACGGCCTGCGCCGGTCCGCTGAAACGTTGTTCGCCGGGCCTGTGTCCGCGAGGCCGGTGACGCCTTCTGTCGCAACGACAGAGGCTGGCGGACTCGGTACTCGTACGGGTTCCGGTGCCGGCGCTGCCGGTCCCGAAGCCATCCGGGCCGTGCCGGGGCCGTCGGCGACCTCGCGCTCCAGCCAGGACGAGACCGGCCCGCCCCTCGCAGCGAGTGCAACGACGCTGCCCTCCGGCATAGACGGGAAATCGACTGCGCGAACGCCGGACCGGGCCGGTAATGAGGCGACCGTCGCGGCACTCGGGCGTCCGGACGGTTCTCCGGAGAGACCGGTAGCCGGACGCGCCGAGCCGGATCCGGACAACGCGGATTCTTCGAATGCGGGGCCGATGGACGGGATGCCCGTTGACCCGCCCACCGGAGATATGCCCGCCGCGCCCGGCGCTTCGACGCCAGCGCCGTCGCCGGCCCGTTCGGCCGTGGCCCGCACGCCCCCGGCGACGCCAGTGCAGGAGCATTCCAGCACCCCGACGGCGGCCACCGGGCAGGCCGGGAATCCGGCGCCGGCGACCGTATCGTCCGGGCGCGCACCCGTGGCGGCCGCCCACGCCGACGAAGCGACATACCCCGACAGGACCACGCAGCCAGACGACACGGGAACGATGGCGAACGAACGCACCGGTCCGCTCTCATCGGACATCCGCTCTGCGTCGGGCGAGCCGGAGGCCTATGGCGGCTGGCATGCGTTCTGGACACCGTTCCACAGCGAGGCCTCGGCTGAGGGATTTGCGCGGCATCTTCGTCGCACGACCGACACGGAGTACCAGGTGATACGGACCGCCCCCGGTGAGTACCGCGTCGCGTTCTGGCATGACGGAGAAGGCCAGCGTGGAGAGCAGCTCTCCGCGATCGAACAGGCCAGCGGACTGCGGCTGCACAGCGGTGAGCTATGAGCACCCGGACACTCGTTCGCGTTGCCGTGCTGTTGGTGGCGCCTGTCATTTTTGCCGGGGGTCTCTTCGAGCCGGCCGGTGCCGCGGCGATGAGCCAGACGGCCGACGACTGGCAGGACTACCTGGCGCTGGAGGCCGGGAGAAACCCTGCCAAGGCGTTTCCCCATGCCGAGTGTTTTCAACGTGCTGCCGCGGCGCACGATTTGCCGGTGACGCTGCTGATCGCAGTGGCCCGCGGAGAGAGCAACTTCGATACCCGTGCGCGCTCCTCAGCCAACGCCTATGGACTCATGCAGATCCTCTGGCCAATAACCGCGCGTCATCTCGGTTTCGAAACCCTCGACGAGCTCTATGACCCCTGCCGTAACGCTGAGGCGGGTGCCCGATACCTGCGCGAGCTGCTTACCCGCTACGACGGAGACCTGCATCTGTCCCTGGCCGCCTACAACTACGGCCCTGGCCGAATTCCGGTTGCGGCGACCACGATTCCCGAGGGCGCCGAATGGTACAGCGGCTACATCTATCGGCACCTGCGTTACGTACTTGGCGAGCGGCGGCCGGAGGGGCGCGGCGAATGGCGTGACGAAGGCGAGGTCGAACTGGCGATCTTCGCGGCGCCCTACCGGGCCGAGGCGTTCGTGCAGACCCTGCAGGTCGCCGCGCCGTCCCTGCGACTGGAATGGTTCCGCCAGGACGTAGCCCGCTTTCGTGTTGTGCTGCTTTACGCCGATGGGCCGGAATACGACCGCGGCCGCAGTCTTCTGGCGGCGGCCGGTTTCCCGATTGGATGAGTTTGGGCCTGGGAGAGAAAAGATGACGAACACGAATTCGGACAGGCCGTTCCTCGCAGCGGCAGTGGTGATGATGTTCACGGTTGCGACCCCTGCGTCAGCCGAAGAATTCGTCTACGACGACGCGCGCGTAATTCACGTGGAACCCATAGTCGAAACGGTGACGGTGCCGTCTCGCAGCGTTGAATGCTCTCCCGCCATACCGGCGGAAGCGGGTGATCTGCGGGCCGCCGACGCCTCGCTCGATCTCGTCACCGCTATCCGTACAGAGGCGGCTCGCCCCCCGCAGGAGGACCGCTGTGTCGAGAGAGTCGAACATCGGACCGGGGAGCGGGTCGTCGGCTATCGCGTGCACTACCGCTACGCGGGTGACGACTACGAGGAGATGGTCGATGAGCATCCCGGCGAACGTTTGCGCGTGCGCGTGTCCGTCAGCCCCGAGAAATAGAGGGACGTTGTGACGAGTGTGTGCTGGTCGGCGGGCCGCTGCCTGCCGGTCGCCGCTTTGGCCCCGAGGTTGCAACCCTGCGGACCGGCCACCGGGGGCGGAATCCTAGCGGGAGCGGACGCGCTTACGCTGGTTGATCAGGGACCGGAGCCGCCATGCGATGGGACGGCTCTCACGCCAGCGAGATGGGATCTCACCGGTCGTTCGCTTCTTGGCGGAGTTCATGAGGCATGCCTCGCTGAGGTGTTTCTTCGACATGGAGGCACGATCGTAAGCAGCAATTGTTGCAGCTATCTGACAGCGGCGTGGAGATTTGATTCCCTGGCCCGGCGACGCCCGACTCGCGACCGGTAATGAGTCAGCGGCTTGTGTATCGGGTGCCGTGATCTCGCCGACGGGGGCTTCAGTCGTCGGGCAGGAAAGGTTCGATCAGATCGTTGACCGGTATCCGCGCCCGCATCCTGGCGCACAGCAGGAACGACCCCACCAGCTTGCGATGCAGGAACATCGTTTCCGGTGGTGGCGGCTTGAAACGGCCGCTCTTGAACACCAGGTCTATGCCGGCGTTGCGGGCGCGCGGCAGCAGGTCCGATGCGCCGAAATCGTAGATGCCGGGTTGGGTGAGCGGCTCGCAGATAATCTCGATCAGTCCGATGACCTGCCGGATATGATCCTCGGGCTCGTTCTCGTGCAGATAGCCGATCTCGAGCGCGATCCGACGGATGGCCTCGTCGTCCTTGCGAATGATCGCCCGGCAGATCCGCGCATATCTCTCGGTGAATCGCGGCGAGTATTCGATGGCCGAGCCGAAATCGAGCAGCACGAGATCTCCGCTGTCCGCGTCGAGCAGATAGTTGCCGAAATTCGGATCCGTCTGCATGACCCGAAATTCGAACAGTTCCCGGAACAGCAGGTGATAGAGGAGGGCGCCGACGCGGTCCCGGCGATGCTGCGGGATATCTGGCTGCTCG
>Ga0316193_10004674_pt1 | contig 10102 bp, 12 predicted proteins | sample MerIslsedime2_MG_FD_207735 | JGI IMG/M metagenome (GOLD analysis project Ga0316193, IMG submission 207735) | Coastal sediment microbial communities from Maine, United States - Merrow Island sediment 2 | ecosystem: Environmental > Aquatic > Marine > Coastal > Sediment | place: USA: Maine...
TTGGCTTCTTCGAAAAGGTGTCGAACGCGCGCAGCACCCACACCGACAAACACCTCGATAAACTCTGAGGCGGAGATGGTGTAAAACGGCACGCCGGCTTCACCCGCCAAGGCCCGCGCCAGCAACGTTTTGCCGGTGCCCGGCGGGCCCATGAGCAGCACGCCGCGGGGGACCTCGGCGCCCAGTTCGAGGTATTGCTCCGGATTACGGAGAAAATCGACCAGTTCAGCAACTTCACGCTTGACGTTTTCCTGACCGGCAACGTCTTTAAACGTGGTATCCGGAATAGTGGTCTTCTTGCCAGGTGGACGGAGAAAATCCTGCAGCTGGCCGCGTCCACCCAGACCACCGGCCAGATTCCGGGACGCACGCTGCATCAGCCACCACCAGATGGCAATAAACAGGATCCAGGGTAACAGCGCTATCAGAGCCCCGCTCACAATACCGTCGCCTTCTTCGGTAACCTCGATCTGAACGCCTTTGGCCTCCAGCGCCGGTAGCAGGCTCTCGTCCCCGAAGGCCGGGATGCGGGTTGTGAAACGGCTGCCCGGCTCACCTTGCGGGCCCAGCGGGGCGCTATCGAAGATTTGGCCGCTCGCAATGTCACCCGCCAGAATCACCTTTTCGACCCTGCCATCCTCTACTAGTGACTTAAACCGGCTGTAGGAAATCGTGTAGCTCGGTTCGGCTGTCGGCGGTCCCTGTGAATAGAACAGGTAGAGCATGCCAAACAGCGTCAGCACCCACAACAGGTACCTCCATGGGCCGATATTGAGTTCTGGACCGGGCTTTTCGTTTGTCGACATAATGCTAATTATAGGAAAGCAGGACGGAGGGTCTCATGATTCCGATCGGCGAACTGCTCAGCCGCATCCGCTGGGACAAGGAATTTGGCCAGGGCGAGTTCGTCATTGGCTACTACGACAGAGTTGAGGATGCCATTATCCACCTCCCGTTGCGAGAGATTCTTGTCAGACCGGACGATCACTTTGCTTTCGACATCATTGATCAGGAGGGTGTGCTGCAAAGCATCCCCCTGCACCGGATCAGGGAAGTGCACAAGGACGGTAAGCTGATATGGCACCGTGAGCGAGGCAAATAAAATGACAATAATTCAGCCATCTCTTGCAAGGCTCGCCACAGCATCGGCCACGCCTTCGGTAACAGCTGCCATGGAAGCATAATCAAGTTCATCAGGGAGATCGGTGGCCTCATGATAATGCGGGTACCGATAGAAGGCAGTGTCTGTCACCATCAGCGCCCGGTAGCCCTGTCGCCAGAAGGCGAGGTGATCACTCCAGGCGACGCCGGGAATCCATGAGAAGGTGGCAACGTGCTCGGCTGGAAATTGCGAATGCCGCCGGAAAGCGGCCGAAAAGCGCTGCAGCACACGGCGTGAACGCAGGTTGGATACAAAGGCAATAAAGTTCGCTCTATCGGGGTAGAAAAATCTGAACAGGGGCGGATAGCGCTGGCTACGGGGACGCTCACTGTAGCAACCCAGCATCTCCAGGGAAATCATGAGGCGGATATCATCATTGCGTTTGCGGGCCGCTTTGGCGTAAACCATGCTTCCCATTAGCTCACGGAAAAAGAACGGCGACTCTTCATTGACGAAAGCGACTAAACGTACCGTACAGTCGGTTTCCACACCCTTGAGGAGTCGGGTTATCTCCAATAGCGCGGCTACGCCACTCGCGTTGTCATTCGCCCCCGGGCTCCCGTAAACGGTATCGTAGTGAGCGCCTATCAGCAGGATCTGTTCGGGATGTGTTGTCCCCGCGTGGGTAACTTCCAGGTTGGAGCAAGGAACACCTTTCGCCTCATAGGTTTGGAGTGTGACCAGGAAGCCCAGCTCCTGCCATACATGCTCTATATAGCTTGAGGCCTCGGCCAGCGCATCTGGGTGATAGACATTACGTTCCCCAATGTTCTCCGCAAGCATCCGGACATGCGATTCAAGTCGTGCCACTAGTGCCTTTGCGGCCATAGCTTGCGTACCTCTTCGGGCATCGCCTGGCGCACGTCGGCTATCTCGCCTGCGCTGATGCGGTGATCAAGCATCAGGAAAACACTACGTAAGGCCTGCTCGGCATCTAACTCAATTTCCAGCTTGGGCAGCGGTTGCATACCCTCGAGAAAAGCTTCCAGTGAGCGCTGCTTTTTCGGTGTGGAACTCGGTTTCCAGCCCTCATAATAGAAACCACGGATAAGCATGGGCAGTTCTGCACCGAGCTGGACGGCTTCGTCGGCCGGCAAGCGGTCGCGTAGCGCATGCAATACGGTGCGCAGTACGGAGTAGGCCTCGGCTTCACTGTCCAGTGAGGCGGCCATCTCGAGTTCCTGGAGCCAGCGGTGCGTGGTCTGGAGTGTTGAATCAAATGCCCGGATATGAGTTTCTGCCGTCGTCATTGCGTACCTCCTCAGAAATGCTCGGGTCTGGAAAAAATATATTCCAAATAGCTACAGTGCAAATTATGGTACACCCTTGTGTCCTCTGCATCGAGAATCATCAATACCGGGTGCATCTTTACTGATTGCTGATATGAAGGACGATAACTGTATTCCATTTTTACAGGATGTCTTACCCCATCTCCAGTTGCGATGGTGCGGGTTTCGAAAGGTTCGCCGCCAGGTGTGTAAACGCGTTCAGCGGCGTATCACGCTTCTGGGTCTGAGTAATGTGAGGGCCTATCGCGCCTGGCTGGATACGCATCCGGACGAATGGCGGGTGCTCGAAACCTTTTGCCAGATCACTATCTCACGGTTCTACCGCGACAAACGCGTATTCCAGTGTCTGGAAACAGACGTGATACCTGATATCGTTCAGCGCATACACCGCGATGGGGAACAGGCACTGACGGTGTGGAGCGTCGGCTGCGGGTCCGGGGAAGAGCCCTACACTCTGGCGCTCCTGTGGGCGTTTTCCCTCGCGCCGATGTTTCCGGATATCAAACTTAATATTCTGGCAAGCGATGCAAGCGCTGACGTGATTCATCGAATGCGTGAAGCCTGCTATTCTGGAACCAGTCTTAAGGATTTGCCCGACCGGTGGCGGGAGGCAGCGTTTTCCAGAAACGAAAACAGGTTTTGCCTTCGGGAGCCATACCGCAAGAACATCGAGATTCGGCATCAGGATATTCGCAGGGGTGTGCCGAACGGGCCGGTACATTTGCTACTATGCCGAAATCTGGTCTTTACTTACTTCGACGAAAAACTACAGTGTGATACAGGGCAGCATCTTTCCAGCAGTATCAGGGAAGGTGGCTCGCTGGTCATCGGTACGCACGAGCAGCTTCCGGGCTGTATGGTGGGTTTTGAGCCGTGGGACGGCTGCCGGGGCATTTACCGCAAGGATGGGCTGATTAGAAAAAGGTGAGTTGAGATGGTAAGAGGAGACTGACCATGGAAAGCCACAGGGGAGTATGCATACAGGGTACGCCCTATGTTCCCGGCCTTGTAAGCGGCATTTTGCAGTGGGGGGTGGATGGCTTGGGAGCAGGCAAGCTGTGTGTACTGTCGCACAAGGATATTGGCTTGATTGTCCAGGGTCCGCAATCGGATGACCAGGCGCTGGCCCGGAAGTTTGATGGTGCAGGCATTATTGCCGTCGGTGGTGCACCCTTATCCCATGTCATGATTCGCCTGTTCGGTCTAGGTGTGCCGACCGTCATTGTGTCGAGTGAGCAACTCATGGGCTTGAGCGATGGGACGGCACTGATCCTGGATGGTGCGACGGGCTTGATCAGTGACCCGTCGCAGGTAAAGTCGGCTGCAACGCGGATCGAGCCGTTTATACCGCAGCCAGGCGCCAGTGTGAAGACAGCGGACGGCGCCCACCTCAGACTCATGGCCAGCATATCCGGCACGTTCGGTGCTGCCAGGGCTGTTGCGTGCGGGGCGGCGTCAATCGGTCTGACCAGATCGGAATACTTGCTGCCACCGGACGATCGTTCGCCGGATGCGGATTATTTCGAGTCTGTATTCGAGCGCCTTTGTAACGCCGCTCATCCCTTGCCGCTTACTGTGCGATTACTGGATATTGCCGCTGGAAAATCATTCGACACTCAGACGGGGATGCCAGGTGTTGAATGGACGCTCGGCGCCCGCGGCTCGCAACTTTATTCAACCGAGTCGGTGCACCGTGTTTTTCAGGCACAGGTCGAAGCAGTGGGCCGGCTCACCGCGCGATTTGATCTATCGCTTTTACTGCCGAACGTATGGGGGCTGGAGGCATACCTGCACTGGCGATCCGAGATTGAGCGGCTTTTAAACGGGGCTGTTCGCATTGGCGCGATGGCGGAGACCCCGGCTGCTGCGCTCGCGATAGCGGATCTCGCAAAGCGTGCTGATTTCGTGGCGATCGGTTGTAATGATCTCATGCAGTGCTTTTTCGGTATTGACCGGAACATCGCTGAACTCAGCCAGTTTCTTGATCCCTATGCACCGGCCTTGTTACGTTTCCTGCGCGAGGTGGCCGTAGCGGCCGGTGAAAAGGCCGGTGAGGTGCAGCTGTGCGGTCTTCTGTCCCAGTCACCGGGCGTGCTCCCTGTACTGGTGGGGGTCGGTTTTCGGTCGTTCTCTGTCGAGCCGCGTATGATTCCCTACCTTGCCGAAACGGTTCGTGGAATAGATACGGCGTCGGCCTCGGCGTTGGCTGCGTCTGTTTGCAGCGCACCGGATTCAGAAACAGTTCGTGGCTTGCTTGGATTGTCACAGGGATCGGCCTGGGCAATGGGGATTGATTTATCGGGTCGCAGCCAACAGTTTGCGTAACGCCGCAAGCGATCTTGTATTTAACACATCCTGTTTTCCCAGCCAGTCACGCCGTGCCTGGTCGTTATCAAGACGAAAATTGTCAAAATCCGCAAGAACATCAAGTACAACGCGTTTATGTTTATCAGCCCAAAGATTGGGCAATCAGCAAGCCCAGGATAGCCAGCAGCAGCACGATAACCCACTTGAGGTGGTTGGTTATGTTGCGCAGTAACTTTTTGGTTTCCTCAACCATATGCTGACCCTTTTCACCTCCGGTTTCTCAGAGATACTGGCCTATTGTTTCGGCAGGTTTCGTTACCAGGTTTTTATCGATCTGTTTGGAAACCATGGACATGACTTCCTTGCTCAGGTTGTTTCTAAGTTGCCCAAGAAAAGCAGGCGGCGCAACAAGAACCAGTTTATTGAAATCGCCGTTATTTCGTGCCGTCTCCAGACGGTTTGCAATTGCTTTTGCAAATACACCAGCCTCGTGCTCTTTGGCACTGACTTTGTCATCGAAAACATGACGGCCCTGACCGATACTGCCACCATCGCTACCTGCACGGTCAGACACAAGATCGCCCTCGTGCAGGCGCCCTTCCGAGTGTGTCAGCGCTTCGAGTTCAGTGAGGTCTGTACGGTTGACTGCTTTGAATAATTTTGCGCGGCTGCTTTCCGCGACTAAAACCCAGGTGCCTGACATAACATTACCTCCTTTTTGTTCAACTATAGTTTAGTTTATGCATGCTCGCAGAAAATGACCATGATCAAAATCAGTAAATTCGGTCATGGTACTTTTTCGGGTGGTTTATTTGCAAAGGGAGGACAAACTGTATCCGCTTATCTGGCACACATGAGTGCTGGGAACATTTCCCCCACGACGCCGATGTCGGCGTGCGTGGTGTCGGCATGGATGCCGCGACTGCTTTTGAGCAGGTGGCGCTTGCCATGACCGCGGTGATTACCGACCCACAGCGTGTAGTGCCGCAAACGCTGGTGGAACTGGCATGCGAGGCACCGGATACGGAGTTGCTTCTGTACGACTGGCTCAACGCACTGGTGTACGAAATGGCGACCCGGCACATGCTGTTCAGCAAGTTCAGCGTCGACATCGCCGGCGCTCACCTTCGCGCACGCGTGTGGGGTGAAGGGATCGATAGAGCCCGTCATCAGCCTCGTGTCGAAGTGAAGGGTGCGACCTTGACCGAACTCAGGGTGGTACAGGGCAGCGACGGACTGTGGCGCGCCCAGTGCGTACTTGATGTATGACCCTGAAGGGGGGCAGCCGATCATGGATATCAATCTGTTCAAGCGCCAATCCGGGAGCGAATGGCTCATCGAACCGCAAAATGGCATGCGCGTGCCTGGCATTGTGTATGCCAGCGAAGACCTGATTCGCGACATGGACCACAAGGTCTACGAACAAGTGGTCAACGTCGCCACGCTCCCGGGCATCGTCAAGGCATCTTATGCCATGCCCGATGCTCACTGGGGGTATGGCTTTCCGATCGGTGGTGTCGCCGCCTTCGATGCTGACGCCGACGGTGTTGTGTCGGCCGGGGGGGTGGGCTTCGATATTTCCTGCGGGGTACGTACTCTGACCACTGGACTGACCCGAGCGCAGGTGCAAACGCACGAGCAGGCGCTGGCGGACGCACTGTTCGTATCTATTCCGGCGGGCGTCGGTAGCACCGGGCACTTGCGCCTCGATGCACGGCAAATGGACGCCATGCTGACAGGCGGCGCGCGCTGGGCGGTTAAACAAGGTTATGGCCGGGCAGAAGATCTTGAACGCATCGAAGAGCACGGCTGCATGGCCGGTGCGCGAGCTGACGTCGTGTCTGAGCGCGCTAAAAATCGTCAACGTGACGAAATGGGCACGCTGGGTTCCGGCAACCACTATCTGGAAGTGCAGGAAGTGGTGGAAATCTATGATGCCCAAGCCGCGGCAGCGTTCGGGCTGCGTGCCGGTGAAGTGGTTGTCAGTATTCACTGCGGCTCGCGCGGACTGGGGCACCAGATCGGGACCGAATACCTGAGGCGTATGGCAATGGCTGCGCATCAGTACGGTATACGCCTGCCAGACCGCGAACTGGCCTGCGCTCCCTTGCAGTCGCCTCTGGGACAGGAGTATCTGGGCGCCATGCGCGCCGGCATTAACTGCGCGCTGGCCAATCGGCAGATTCTCACCCACGTGACCCGTGGCGTATTTGAGCGCGTGTTTGGTGGCGCGGATCTGAACCTTGTTTATGACGTGTCACACAATACCTGTAAGCAGGAAACCCACCGCATTGATGACAGGGACCAGTCACTGTTTGTGCATCGCAAGGGCGCGACGCGCGCGTTCGGACCGGGACATCCCGAACTGCCTGAAGCATTCAAAGCCACCGGACAACCCGTGCTGATTGGCGGCTCGATGGGCACCGGGTCCTACATTCTGGCAGGTCTCGCCGTAAGCGAATCGCGATCCTTTTCCTCGGCCTGTCACGGTGCGGGTCGTGCCATGAGCCGTCACCAGGCGGCAAAGCAGTGGCGTGGCCGCCAGCTGGTCGATGAACTGGCCGAACGCGGCATCCTGATACGCAGCCAGTCGTCGCGTGGTGTTGCCGAAGAAGCGCCCGGTGCCTACAAGGACGTCAGCGCTGTGGTGGACGCATCTGAACAGGCCGGTCTGGCGCGCAAGGTGGCGCGCCTTGTCCCGATGATTTGCATCAAGGGCTGAGCTGTGGAGTCGCGAATGATGCGCTGTGAACTGGTTTCATGGCAACAAGTTAACCGGTTAACCAGGAAGCTTGCGATCGCCATCCTGTCTTCCGGTTTTCAGGCAGATATTATCATTGCGATCGGTCGCGGCGGTTACGTGCCGGCGCGCCTGCTATCGGATCACCTCGATATCTTTAACCTGACCAGCTTCAAGATCGAACATTACCGGCGAACAGAAAAATCACCGCACACCATTGTCCGCTATCCACTGTCGGCGGATCTCAGTGGACTGAAAGTGTTGTTGGTTGACGATGTCAGCGATGGTGGCGATACATTTTCAGTCGCGATCTCACATTTGCATGAAAAGGGTCCGCCAGCGGAAATCAGAACGGCGGCCTTGCATCACAAGGTGCAATCCCGTGTTGTACCGGACTTCTATGCATCTGAAATCATCGAATGGCGTTGGCTGATTTACCCCTGGGCGGTGCTGGAAGATATCAGCGGTTTTATTCAAACATTGAAACTGGACGAAGCCGCGCCTGCAGAACTGAGGTCAGGTATCGAGCAACACTATGGTGTGACTATCCCCGATCAAACATTGCTGGATGCACAAGCCGTGGCGAGGCGTTTTTAATTAGAGACCTCATAAGCATCGCCATCCGGATTGCATCTATCCTGTCAGACAGCCGGGTAGGGGGTAGTGATTAAATTCAAGTCGTCAATGAGGCTGGATCGAAGGGACTTCCTGAAATTCTGTACCGTAACAGCGTGTGGTGTTTTGAGCCCTGAAAGTATTGCCAGTCAAGTTTCGAGGCGCAACTCTGAGCAAATGAAACCGGTTATCAGGAAATCACAGATGCATGAAAATCACATAAGCCTGTTTCTGTGCGGCGATGTCATGACAGGGCGGGGTATCGATCAGGTGTTACCGCATCCGGGGGATCCACAACTTCATGAGCCATATGTAATTTCAGCCGAGACGTACGTAGCACTGGCAGAAGAAACCAACGGGCCGATCCCCAGGCCGGTGGATTTTGCTTACATCTGGGGCGATGCGCTGGATGAACTGGAGCTCGCGGCACCCGATGTTCGACTGATTAATCTGGAAACCGCTGTGACCAGGAGTGCTGACTACTGGCCGGGCAAGGGCATCCACTACCGGATGAGTCCGGACAATATGGCCTGTATCACGGCAGCCAAAATCGACTGCTGTGCACTAGCCAATAATCATGTGCTTGACTGGGGCTATGCGGGTCTTGCCGAGACATTGGGCAGTCTCGGCAAGGCAGGGATTAAATCGGCAGGTGCGGGTCATGGTGTCGAGGCGGCGCAGGGACCCGCGGTAATAGAACTGCCTGGCAAGGGCCGCGTGATTGTTTTTTCGCTGGGATCTGAAACCAGTGGAATTCCCCGGCAATGGGCGGCTTCTGAAAAGAATCCGGGTGTTAACCTGCTTAAAGATTTCTCCCTGAATACGGTTCGACAAATCGCAAGGCAGGTTCGTGCTGTAAAACAGCCGGGCGACATTGTTGTGGCCTCCATTCACTGGGGTGGGAACTGGGGCTACGACGTTGCAGACGACGATACAGACTTCGCGCATAACCTGATTGATGAAGCGGGCGTCGATATCATACACGGCCATTCCTCACACCATCCAAAAGGTCTCCAGGTCTATCACAACAAATTGGTTATTTACGGATGCGGGGACTTTCTGAATGACTATGAAGGCATCAGCGGTTATGAAGCGTTTAGAGACGATCTGACACTGATGTACTTTGTGAGAGTGGATCCTGCCTCTGGAAATCTGGTGAGTCTGAATATGCTACCCATGCAGATCAAGCGTTTTCGGCTGAATCGAGCTAGCGGAAAAGATGTGCAATGGTTAAAAGAAGTACTCGACAGAGAAAGCCGAAAGTGGGGCGCGCGCATCGAAATGAAAGATGGCCGCACACTTGTACTGCAATTTAAAAACTGAACGCCCTCAGGGTAGCTCCTGATATGTAAACTAGACTTGGTATAGCGGCGATGAAACACAAAGTCTGTCTCTGGGTAGAAACGGACGTGTTGGAAGAACAGACGAACACGAATTCTTTGTGCTTACCAGTGCACTACTACATGGAGGAGGATTCCCATGACAGCCAAAGAACCGAAATTCGGTGATGATGTGCGCCTGTCCATTGCGAGAGGTTGTACGGGTTGCCTTGCAGAATGCCGCGTCCATCGCGGGACTGATGATCACTACGGAGGCCATGGTTGCCGAGGCGCCGTGGAAAGAAATACTCATGCGGCCGGGTATGGAAGAGATGGGTGGATACTGATTTCGACATCCAAAGGTAACGATTGTGTTGGCTGAAAAAAGCTCAGTCGCCCTGGGTATCGTCGTCAGCATCCTGTTTGTTGCGGCCGTTTTGGGCGTATTACTGCTGTTCGGCGTCGACGAGCAGGTGCTGCTATTGTTGACATGGCTCGACGCGCAGGGGGCCTGGGCGTCGTTGCTGTTTATGCTGATCATGGCCGCGGTGGTCGTGTTGCTGTTGCCGGGGATGCTGCTTACCACTGGTGCCGGTTTTGTGTTCGGTGTCGTGGAGGGAACTGTCTATGTCGTGACCGGAACCACCCTCGGTGCGGTGATCGCATTCCT
>Ga0316193_10004676_pt1 | contig 10098 bp, 8 predicted proteins | sample MerIslsedime2_MG_FD_207735 | JGI IMG/M metagenome (GOLD analysis project Ga0316193, IMG submission 207735) | Coastal sediment microbial communities from Maine, United States - Merrow Island sediment 2 | ecosystem: Environmental > Aquatic > Marine > Coastal > Sediment | place: USA: Maine...
TATTATATTCGCTCTCGTTTCTTTTTTTCAATATTTTCCAATTTGTTTAAGAGCCTCTTAAGGTTTTTTTGCTTCCCTTTTTTTCTCAATTTTTTCTGAGATTCGGTATAATATTGATGTTTTTTTATAATTTCGAGGGTACCTTGATACCATTTAGCGTCATCACTGACATCTAATCCTCTTGCACGACGTCCTTCCCTTAATTTCCCATCCAATTTGAAAAAATCTTCTCTGCCCAGGTTGTCAAGATCGGCATCACAAAGGATCTTTTCAACATGGGTTTTCGGTTCACGATCAAGATCAGTTGATAGTATCATCATTTGAACTTTTTCAATTTCGTTTGGCTTATAACCAATTAATTTAAGTATTCTGCCTGCCATTCGTGCAGCAATCGGCTCGTTTTTATCATATTCTCTAATGTAACCCGTGTCATGAAAATAGGCCGCGGCAATTAACAATTCTCTATCATGTTCAGAGATATCCTCAGATATTGCAATCCTGTTGGCAACAGCAACGACTCCCTTGGTAGGATGAAGTGTATGATTGGCATCATGAAACTTAATGCCGTCTGGCAATTCATCTCTAAACACCTCTCTTATATATTGGTCAACGATTTTCAACCGAGGTGTATGAGGTTTGTATCTTAGATTCATATTATGATTTTTAAAACTCTGTATATGTATTCAGATGGGGGAATCAAAATCGACTCAGGAAAAGGAAAACCACTTCAGGTCAGCTGGAATAGGAGGATCAGCGATAGGCTATTTTTCTTCATACCCAAATCGATGGGTTTTTGTCAACCAATTTCCGGACTTTGACTAAAATGACGATATCCTCAAAAATTAGCCCCAAATTTGGCGGAGTTTCGAATGCAGGCATTTTGCCTTCTCAACAATTCGACAGTTACCGAAATCCAAGGCAAACTGTCCCACTGTTAATGCGGCAATTCCCAGTTGTATACGCTTTGAATATTCTCCGAGGTCCGCGCCATCGACATCGCCGTCCCCGTCATAATCCGGGCCCTGGTTTTGCTGCATGGATTGTCCGGAGTCGGGATCCAGCATCAGAGAGGAGACATTCACGGCCTCAAAATTATGACCCAGCACGCTCCGGAGTTCACGTAATTCATCAATATCCCGGCCTTCATCGTCAATTTTGCATTTTAATAACCACGGCTGTTATGTCGTCCTCGATTTTCATGCCATCTATAAATTTATTCAAGGTGCCAAAAATTGCAGCCATAATTTGGGTTGCGCTTGAAAAAGAGTTTTGTCGAATTGCACTCAGGATCGGCTCTTTGCCTAACATTTCGCCCTTTTTGTTGCGGGCTTCCCAGATTCCGTCTGTGCTGAGAAATATAATTTGACCATTGGTAAAATCGGTTTTCTTATTATCCTCATAGATCCATTCGGCATCCACACCAAGTGCTATTCCCGCTCCGCCAAGCTCACTGAACGCGTCTGAACCCGGATCATAAACAATACCGGGATCATGTCCCGCCCGCACCCATTCGAGTTGTCTCGTTGCAGTGTCAATAGTCAAAAAAAACATTGTCATAAACTGCCCGGAATCTTCGACATCTTGTACAAGCTGACGGTTCACATCAGAAATAATTTGGGCAATATTTCCGGTTAGAGATGCCCGCTGTCGCAAAGATGATCGGACAGTGGCCATAAGTAACGCCGAAGAAATACCATGCCCCGATACATCACCAATGGCCACCCCAATTTTGTGGTTATCATTTTCTCCAATCGATATAAAATCATAGTAGTCCCCACCGGTTTCATCGCAATAGACGCTTTTGCCGGCAATGTCCAACCCTTCGACAACGGGATTTTCTTTGGGCAGCAGGTTTTGCTGGACCTCCTTGGCCAGGTCCAGTGATCGCCGCAACCGGTAGCGTTCTTTAAGACCTTCGGTCATCTGGTTGAAATGCTCGCCCAGGGCTCCCAGTTCATCATTGGTGTCCACCGGCACAAAAGCCGTAAAATCTCCAGCTTCAACCTTAACCATGGCGTTTTCCATCCGCCTGACCGGCGCAATAATGCTGTTGGAAAATGTGCCGGATAGGAATATAGCGGTGACCAACGCCACCATCAGCAAAAAAGCCGTTAGATACAAGAGGCTTCCGATGACATCCTGGGGAGGGAGCACCAGCATCATCCTGGCTTTGTTATACGATAAGACAGCCATTAAAATGATGGGCATCACACTGGCCAGACCAAAAATGACGAGCATGCGAACGTGAAGCCTGAGACGAAAAACAGCGGGAGTTTTAATCAAGCCGCCGTCGGGGAAAAAATGGGGCCATATTTTGGCACAGGATCTCTCAACGCTAAAAAAGACGATGGCACAGGTGACCATTCCGGCGATAATCACCCCGATAAAAGTTCGTGACCCCTCAAAATACTTAATGGCAAATGAGCCTTCAACTATGTCATTTGCAAAGTATATGGTCATGATATTGGCCGCCAGAAACCAGTTGAACAGGCTCGTCAGTGCACATACATATGGCAGATTCAGGATTTTGCGCTGAACCTTTTTGTGCAGATCTAAATTTACTGCCTGGTCGTGAACTTTCAAATCGACGAATCGCATCAGGTCTTTCTGCCAGCGGCGCATTAAAACAACAGCAAGAATGACAAGCCCGACAAACATGATGCCGATCGCGATGAGATCATGTTTAGCATCCAGAACCTTAGGGCCTTCATCAAAAAACATAAAGTAGAGCGTCACGATGCCTGCGCCGGCCAGATTGGCACAAATCTGTATAATTATGAGCTTGCGCCTAATAATTGCATTAATAAATCGCCAGGGATTTTTGTTTATATCTTGTTCGATGATCTTCATACTGCCTGTGCAATTCCTGTCAATGCTTGAAATATATAGACTATTTTTGCCTTTAGGATGTTATCAGACGGACAGTTGCCGCTTCATCGCTCCCGTCAGATGGCTGTGGCCGACAGCATCGGCACTTAGGATTGCGGCAAGTTTGCGCTTAAAACCTTCCCGAGCCATGCGAGACTCCCGTTATTAAGGTTTTAAAACAAAAGCGGTGAGCATGAAATGATTATTAATTATTATTAATAATTAATGGAACTTGTGATGTCAAGTGATTAACCCGGCAACCAAACTCGTCATTCCCCGCAAAGAGCATCGGCAATCCAGAAAAGATCCTGCAACTACTGGATTCCCGCCTTCGCGGGAATGATGAGAGGGTCGATATCAGATGGTTCATTTAATTAATAAAAATGGTGTCTCTCCCGGTTTTACCCCGAATACCAATGAAGGTTCCCCGCAGCAGTGCTGACGGGGTATCGGGCTATATGAATACTTATAATTCTAAATATTGATGGAGGATTGAAAATCGTTCAATTTATGTGGTAATAAAGCAAAGGTCTTCCGATAAACGGTACTTAACCTTTCAAATTTCCTTATTGGATTTCAAAATATGACCCCAAAAGAGAAAGGAGGCCCCATGAACGATAGCACCATTAAAATTAGACTCATGAAAGCTGACGATTTTGACGCTGTGGTTGGGATCGACGAGAAAGTACTCAAGGCCCCCCGGCCGGAGTACTATGAAATGAAGTTTGAAAAGCTTTTTAACTCCAAAGATTATTTGCCCACATCGCTTGTGGCAGAGGAAGAAGATGGAACGCTGGCGGGGTTTATCATGGGGGAACTCTATATGGGAGAATATGGTATTTTTCAGGAAGAAGCAACCCTGGATACCATCGGCGTTGATCCAGATTACCAACACAAGGGTATCGGCGAACAGTTGATTAGTGAATTCCTGGATCATTTGAGAGCACTCGGCGTTCAAAAAATAAACACCTTGGTCGACCGGAATGATTCCAAATTGATGCATTTCTTTAACGCAAACCAATTCAGCCCTTCCAAAACCATTATTAATCTGGAACGAAGAATTTGATCTAGAGAATCATTTTACAGAAACCCACATTTTTCTTGACACATAGTTACAATATAGCTATATCGTATTCACTTTTTACACGCCAACCTGGGGAAATGAACTGCCTCGCGGCAAGCTACAAGGTATCTAAAAATTAAATGTGATTGAACCAAAAAAACATAATAGATTTAGGAGGCCAATGTGAAAATTCTCACAACCGTAAAAAAAGTAGTCGATGTGGAATTGACTATCCATGTGAAGGACGGCGCCATTGTTGAAGACGGGCTGCAATATGTTATAAACGCTTGGGATGAAAATGCGGTGGAAACCGCTGTTCAACTTAAGGAAAATAGCGGCGCGGAAACGACGTTGGTGAGCATCGGCGGCGGAGACAACACCGATATGATCCGCAGATGCTATGCCATGGGAATTGAAAACGGGATTCATATCGAAGATCCGACACTGGGCGCAGCGGATTCGTTTGTCTACGCCAAAGTGTTGCAAAAGGTTTACGAAAAGGGAGACTATGATCTCGTCATCACCGGCAAACAAGCCCAGGATACGGATAATGGTCAAACCGGAATCATATTGGCTGAGTATTTAGGGCTACCTTGTGTCAGCAATGTGATCGCCATCGAAGTGTTGGACGACCAGCACATTAAAGTATCCCGTTCGGGTGATGCCGGAACCGAAATTGTTGAACTGGAGTTACCAGCCGTCGTCACGGTTGATGTTAGCATAAATGAACCTCGATTGCCCGCAATGCGCGGCATCATGATGGCAAAGAAAAAGAAAATCGATGTGATGGACCTGGCAGCACTCGGTACTTCGCCCGATGAAGTCGGATGTGCCACCCCAAAATCGGAAATAGCTGAATTTCTGAAATCGGACACACGCCAGGGCGGACAAAAATTTGAAGGCAATGCGGCCGAAATCACCGCCCAGGTCGTCGATCTTTTGGCCAATGAAGCCAAGGTGTTTTAACGAATTCAAAATATAATTTGCGATCATTATTGGACACTAACCGGATTCATACAAGGAAAATAATATCATGGCTAAAGTACTCGTAATTGCAGAAATTAAACAGGGTGTCATCAAAAGCAGCACAACCGAACTTTTATCAAAAGCCAAAGCCATCGGCGCCGAAACCGCAGTGGTGGCGATTGGCAGTAATATTGAATCGCTAATTCCCGGCTTGGTGAGCGCCGGCTCCGATACGCAATATGTCGCCGATGATCCTGGACTGGAGCTGTTTTCAGCCGGTCCCTACGCATCCTGTGTCGTCGATGCGGCCAAACAATTTGGTGCCAATCTGATCTGGTTCGGTTTTTCCGAAAGCGGCAAGGCCGTCGCGCCGAGGGTTGCCGCTCAACTGGATGCCGCCTGCGCCACGGAAATTACCGATGTGACGCTCCATGGAGATCAAATCGAAGTCACTAGACCCGCCATCACAAACAAAGTGATGCAACGCGTCAAAGTCAATATCGAAGAACTGGTGGCAGTTGTCAGAGCAGGCGCGTTCGAGGCGACGGAAGGAATCACGGGAACCGAAAACGTCATCAAGCTTTCCCCTCCGGCACCTGATTTAAAGGCCGTGATTAAGGAGCTCGTATCGGACGCAAGTGGAGACATCGATCTTGCCGATGCCGACATCGTTATCTCAGTGGGACGCGGCGCCAAAGATCAAGCCGGTATCGATCTTGTCAAAGAACTGGCCAACGATCTAAAAGCGGGGTTTGGCTCTTCGCGTGCCATGGTGGATGGTGGCTTCATGCCCCATGGTAAGCAAGTCGGGCAAACCGGAAAAATTGTAGCACCTAACCTTTATATGGCCTTCGGTATCTCCGGTGCCATTCAGCACCTTGCAGGAATGAACGGCTCAAAAGTGATTCTGGCCGTTAATAAGGACCCTGAAGCACCCATCTTCAATGTGGCTGACTATGGTATCGTCGGCGACCTCTTCGAAGTGGTTCCGATTCTCCGCGAAGAGATAAAAAAAATTAGAACATAGGCCGCCAAATATAATTGACATTCGTTGATGAGGTAACCATGAATCCCCTATTGATATCTCTTCTAATCATTGTCGCCCTGTCGGTTTTCGGCCGCACGATGTTTGGCAAAATTCAACTGTTAAAGGCACTCGAACCCGCCGATAGAGTCAATCATCTGAAGGAACGGCTGATGAATATGGTAATTCTGGCTATCGGCCAGAAACGCCTTGTCGGAAGGGCAAAGGAAAGAAGTTCGGGTATTATGCACGCGTTCATTTTTTGGGGATTCTGTATTTTACTGATTCGCAGCTTGACTTTATATGGAGAGGGATTTCAGCAAGGATACCACCTGCCGTTTTTGGGCGGCGACTATTTACTCGGCTATCTCTATGTTGCCTTAAAAGATATCATTGAAGCGATCGTTTTATTGATGATCATCTTCGCATTTTTTCGTCGGGCCGTTCTAAAACCAAAACGAATGCACAATACCTTCGAAGCCTATCTGGTCTTGGGCCTGATCGGGATCCTGATGGCGTCCGATCTATTGTACGACGGTGCCCGCTACAATTTAATCCAACTATATAACAACCCGGGAAGTATCCACTACTTCAATAATCCCCAATATGGCTCCGAATTTCTTTGGACGCCGATATCGGTGGCAGCCGCCAGCCTGATTTCAGGGTTGGGCGTAGATGCCAACACCGCCTTTCTGACCATTATGTTTTGGCTACACATCTGTACCCAGCTGGTTTTTTTGAACCTTCTCCCTTTGGGTAAGCATTTTCATGTGATCACCGCCCTTCCCAACGTTTTTCTGAAAAGCCTGGGCTATCCACACGAAAAACCGAAGCTGCTGGATTTGGAAGACGAAGCCGCCTGGGAGGACGAATCCCTGGGGATTAATCATATCCATCAGCTCAATTGGAAACAGGGACTGGATCTTTACACCTGCACCGAATGTGGCCGTTGCAAAGAAGTATGTCCGACATATACCACCGACAAGCCGTTAAATTTGCATGAATTCAATGATAAACTGAAGCAAGAATTATTGGAAAATGCCGATAATATCATCAAAAAAGCCAAACTATCATCCACCATCGAGCAAATCGAAGATTCCGCCCAAATTGAAAAACTCAAGGAGGAAATCAACGCGCTCAACAGCAAAAAGCAATTAATTGGTGAGGTAATCGCGGAAGACACACTTTGGGCATGTACGACATGCCGTGCCTGCGAAGAAGTTTGCCCGGTAGCCATTGAACATGTACCCAGAATCACCGCCATGCGACAGGGCCAATTCTTGATGGCGGAAGCATATCCCAAGGAATTGAACCCGGCTCTGAAAGGGCTCGAACGGAACGGCAACCCTTGGGGAATCGGTTATGATAAACGCGCCGATTGGGCCGAAGGGTTGGACATCAAAACAATGGCGGACGATCAGAACGTCGATTATCTCCTTTGGGTTGGATGTGCCGGTTCATTCGATGATCGATCCAAAAAAGTAACCACAAGCCTGGTTAGAATTCTGCAAAAGGCAGGAATCAGCTTTGCGATTTTAGGTATTGAAGAAAAATGTACCGGCGACTATGCCAGACGTGTCGGAAATGAAATGTTGTTCCAAATGATGGCCCAGGAAAACATCGAAACGCTGAACAATTATAACGTCAAAAAAATAATCACAGCCTGTCCGCATTGTCTCAACACGCTTAAACATGAATATCCTCCAATGGGAGGAGACTATGACGTCATTCATCATGCTGAGTTCATCGATCAACTCGTCCAAAAAGGTAAAATTCAATTGAAACAATCATTGGCAGGCGCTTTGACCTATCATGATCCCTGCTACCTGGGACGATATAATAACATTTTCGATCAACCGAGATCGATCCTGCGATCTGTTTCAAAAGGTGTGCTCAAAGAACTCGAAAGACATGGCCGGGAAAGCTTTTGTTGCGGTGCCGGCGGGGGCAGAATGTGGATGGATGAGACCATCGGTAAAAGAATCAATTTGGAGCGCTCGGAAGAAATCGTCAGGCGGCAAGTTTCGAATGTGGCGGTTGGTTGCCCTTTCTGCATGACGATGATCGAAGATGGAATGAAAGAGTTGGGCAGGGAAGAGGAGATCAAGACAATGGACATCGCTGAGCTTGTGGAAAAAGATATGGCGTAACCTGGCGTGGTGAATATATGCCAAATCTGCATTTACAAATTCATTCCGTTTTTATTCCTATGACGTCACAAGTTATTATTTGGGATTTTAGATTGCGGATTGATGGAATCGCTACGCTCTATCAATTATAATGGACAGAATTCCTTAAATCTAAAATTGCACTCAACTTGTAGAGGAACAAAAATGGGTTTATAAAACCTTTCTGACCCAGGCGTAACCTATTCCTCCGACACGGTTTCGGTTGAAGGCGAGGAAAACGCAAGGGCTTCGGTCAACACGTAAGCTGCCTGGAGATACGATGTCGGGCAGAGCGGAAAACATTCCTTGCAGTTCCAGCACTCCTTGGCGGCTATTTCCGGAATGAAACTGATCTCTTTCCTTATGCCTCTGTCGACAAATCCCACCGCATTCTTCTTCTTGACCTCAGCGCAGTATCTCACACATAGACCACAGTGAATGCAAAATGAGGCATCTTTTTCAAAACGGTTTTTGTCGGCGCCATATTCTTGAGCCAACTCCACCAATCCAGGGGCATCCGGAGCATGCGCCAGCAATAACTCCAGGATGGTTTTGCGAATTCTATCTATTTTCTCAGTCCGGGTTCTGACGACCAAATTTTCTTCTACCGGGTAAACGCAGGAAACAACAAGTCGTGTCCAACCACGAACTTCTATTTCGACGATACAAATTCGGCAACCCCCAAATGGTTCCAATTTTTCGTGGTGACAGAGTGTCGGTATGGATATCCCTTCACCTTGGGCAGCCTCCAAGACAGTCATCCCTTCCTCTGCTCTAACCTCTTTTCCATCAATCCGTAAAAGAATTTCACTCATTTTTCTGTGCTCTTTCTGGTTATATTTCTTTCATCTTCAGGGATAGGAGATGGCATCGCCACACCGGAAATCTTTTCTACCGCACCAAAGCGAGGCGGGCAAACTTCAAAGCAAGTCCCGCAATTTGTGCATTTCTCCTGGTCAATGATATGGATCTTCTTCTTACCGCCGTCAATAGCGTCAGCGGGGCACTTTCTGAGGCAAATCATACAGGCCTGGCACTTATCCGGATCAATGTGGTACGCGATCAGCTTTTTACATGACAGCGCCGGACACCTCTTCTCTTTGATGTGGGCCTCATACTCATCTCTGAAATAGCGCAAGGTGCTTAAAAACGGGTTCGGCGCACTCTTGCCTAAAGCACATAGTGAGGCTTCAACGGCTGTTTCGGCCAGGTCTTGCAAAAGTTCGATGTCACCCTCTTTGCCCTTTCCTGCGGTGATATTCGTTAGGATTTTGTGCATCTGCCTCAGGCCTTCACGGCATGGGACACATTTGCCGCAGGATTCATCCGTCAGGAAGTTAATGAAGTACCTGGCGACATCAACCATACAGGTATCTTCATCCATGACGATCATCCCCCCGGAGCCCATCATCGAGCCGGCTTTGGAGAGTTCATCAAAACCAACTTCCAAGTCCAACAGCTCCCCAGGGATACATCCTCCGGACGGCCCCCCGGTCTGCACGGCTTTGAATTTTTTTCCTCCCGGGATACCACCACCGATTTTGTAGATAATATCTTTCAGGGTCATACCCATGGGGACTTCCACAAGACCGGTGTTGGTGATCTTGCCGACTAGGGAAAAAATCTTGGTCCCCTTACTGCTTTCGGTCCCGATAGACGTAAACCAGTCAGCTCCCTTATTGACAATAAGCGGCACATTCGCCCAGGTCTCAACATTATTCAACACGCTGGGCCTATTCCATAGCCCCTTGATATTGGAGCGGGTATACTTGGGTCTGGGTTCTCCGACCTTCCCTTCCAGTGATGTCATCAAAGCCGTTGATTCACCGCAGACAAAAGCGCCGGCGCCTTGGTGTACCATAACGTCAAAATCAAAACCGGAACCAAGGATATTTTTGCCCAGCAGGCCATAGTCTCCCGCCTGCTTGATGGCAAGGTTAATATTCTCGACGGCCAGAGGGTATTCCTGTCGAACATAAAAATAGCCTTCGTTAGCGCTGATGGCATAT